>Ga0307420_1000407_pt1 | contig 20353 bp, 16 predicted proteins | sample SalMarWE160240MG_2_FD_202167 | JGI IMG/M metagenome (GOLD analysis project Ga0307420, IMG submission 202167) | Salt marsh sediment microbial communities from the Plum Island Ecosystem LTER, Massachusetts, United States - WE1602-40 | ecosystem: Environmental > Aquatic > Marine > Intertidal zone >... | reverse complement strand
CCTGTAAATAAGGTTCAAGATTATAAAATGTACTTATATTGAAAAATACCGCTTCCGTACCTGATTCCGCAATTTGATCCCTGGCAATATTATTTATAAGTACTTCTCCCATATTGGGAATGTCTTCGATCCCTATAGCAAACTTGCTTACATCATTATAACCGACCGCATATCCCTCAATAGTAAAAAAAGTTACTTTTTTTACGTCTTTCTCTTTTTCTTCAGGACTTTTGTCAATGAATTTATATAAATTTTTACTATCTCCTCCAATATAATTAATATAGGCATTATCCGGTATTTTCTCTCCTATATCATATAAAATATCTGACCAGATTATTACATTTTCCTGTAGTGAATTTACCAGTTCAGATTTCTTATTTACCTTAACCCTGAATTTTTCGTAAGCCTCCAAATTTGTTATATAGCTGCCTATCTGCATATTTACTTTTCTGTAATCATCTAATCTTGGTACAATATAATTGTTTACATCATATAAAATAATTGAAAAAGCCGCTATTATTACCACTACAACCGCCATGAGTATCAATATCGCCTGAAGTATAATTCCCTTTATATCCCTTACTTTTATTTCTTTCGGGAGAAGGTTTATCGTTTTCATTTATTTAATTCCCTTAATGCCATTCCCACTGCTAACGGATCTATCAGATAGTTTAATTTCCTGCCTTTATATCTTGGATTCTTCATTATATATTTTAGTGAAAAATAATCTGCGATTTTTAATATTTCTACCTTATAATTTATTACCTTTTCTATATATTTATCAATATTCTTAATATATTTCCCACTTAAAATTATTTTTTCAATTTTATATTTTGGATTTTCCTGCAGGAAGCTTTCTATAGACAGCTTGATTTCATATACGAGATGATCCGCAGTATCTTTCATAATTTTAACTATTTTCTTTTTATAATCTTCCTTCTCATCTTCTTTCCCCCCCGGCTCTTTACTCTCTTTTCTTTGCGTCTTTTCCGGAGTATTGCCGGAAGTTTCCTTTTTTAATTTTTCTTTATTTTTTTCTTCATCCAGTATTAATTTGAAATCAAATTGCGAAATTATTTTTCTGCAGTAATTATTATCTTTTTTAATTTCTTTATACAAAGTATCGACAAAGCTTTTTATGGAAGATGAGGTGAACCTCGGATATCTTAAATCATTATCCTGGATTATTTCAAGGATAGATATTTCCTCTCCCAGATTTACAGCGCAAAAAGATTTTAAATTCTTTTTCTTTTTATTTTTTTCCAGTCCGTAGATATAATCCAGTGTCCTATAAAGTGCGAAACAATTCAGATCAATAGCCTGTGAAAATAATCCTGCATCTTTGAAGCTTTTTGCTATATCATTTATCATGCTTTTAAGCGTGCCTACCAGCATCAATCTTGAAGAATTTTTTTCTTTTTCTACTATATAATAATCATAAATAACATTATTTTTTGGTATGGGAATAAAATCATTGATCTGGTACTTAATCGAATTATTTATTTCTGTATCATCCACTACTGGTACTGTAACCTCTTTTGCAATTATTTTTTGATTGGCAATTCCTATAAATACTTTTCTATCAGAAATTTTATATTTTCTCCATATATCTTTTAAACCGGTGGTCAAAGCAGCTACATCCTGTACCTCACCTTTTATGACCGCATTAGACGGTACTTCTGAAATTACCATATTTTTTATAACCAGATTATTTCTTGATTTTAATAACTCAATAACAGATATACAACAAGAGCTTAAATTCAACCCGACTGCCGACATGATGTGATCCTACTTTCTATTCTCTATCTGTAAAGACTTATATACCATTTTAAGATATTATTACCGCAAAATAAAGATATAATACTCCCAAGCGATATAAAAGGGCCAAATGGTATAGCCTGTTTTAATTTTCTCCTTTTTATGACTATAAGAGATATTCCATATATCGACCCTGTTAAAAAACCTAAAAATAAAGCAGGTATTGAGTTCCTTATTAGAAATGCTCCTATCATCAAGCTTAATTTAACATCACCCATCCCCATACCCTTTGGATATATCAAATGAATTATCAGCATAAATAAAAATGCACCCGAGCTAAAAGCCAGGGGCATCCACCATTTGGAAGGTTCCAATAAAATATTCAAAGCCAGTCCGACAAGCGTTAAGGGTAATACTACTACATTGGGAATTATTCTAAAATTAATGTCAATAAAAGATACTACTATTAAAGAACTGCATAATAGAATTCCTATGATAGTATTAATACTTAACCCGAAAAAGATATAATTGACCATGAATAATAAAGAAGTTAAGATTTCGACAACGGGGCTGGTAATGGGTATTTTTGCTTTACAGTACCTGCATCGACCTCTTAGTATTAAAAAAGATAATAATGGGATATTATCATAAAATGCTATTCTTCTCTTGCAATACGGACAAAAAGAAGCAGGCCTTACAATAGATATTTTTCTGGGTAACCTGTATATTACCACTTCCAAGAAGCTTCCTACGGCAAGGCCCGCTATTATAAAAATTATATAGAAAATTACTTCCCTTGTTCCCATTTAAACTATTGCTTTTTTACCGTTTTTTATTCCTTTTTAGCTGTCGGGTTATTTTCTATATTATATTGCTATTTTTATTATAATTAAATTAATATTTTATATTTATTTCCTGTTGATATTCTTTTATTATTCTAAAAACATATATCTTTACATACAGCTATAATTTTAAGTAATAATATTTAAATCCTATCGCTTAAAGCATTACAGGTTTTAAATAATAAAATAAGGGATAGCAACCTATCCCTTATTTTATTTCATTTTCAACTTTTTCGATATTAATTAATTAACTTTTATTAACTTATTTTAGTATGCTCCGGTACTTGTAAATGCACCGTTGGTAATAACTATGTTGTCTGTGCCACCAACAACGCCGTCTACACCAAAGCTTGTCAAAGTATAACCAGTTCCACTACCAGTTTGTGCATAGACATAGTTAACACCCCAGGAGTCAGCTGTCGGTACGGGGGTCATATATGCTGCTATATCCGTATCCCAGTTAGCTGCCGCCGGATAACTTTCTATATCCGACTGGTACAGCTCTAGTGCTGTTGCTATGTTTTTCATTTCACTCTCGGTAGCAGCTTCCCTTGCTCTGTTTCTCAGGGCCATATAACTGGGAATAGCTATACCTGTAAGTACGGCAAGTATGATAATTACTATCATAAGCTCTATCAATGTAAATCCTTTTTCCTTCCTGTATATATTTCTACAAAGCCGTTTCATTTTGCACCTCCTTTATTTAAATAAATTTAATTTTGTTATTGTATATTATTTTATTATACCCATAAATCATAAATTTAGACAATTATTTAATAATTTATATAATTTATTAAAATTATTAATTGAATTTAAGTATATAAATATTTATTATAATATGCAACATAATTATATGAAATATTTAATCATAAATATATATTTACATATTTTATATTTTTAAGACTGCAACTATATTTTTCTCAATTTTCTTATTATGTCTAAATGGTTATTTTATATGACGGGAAAAATTAACTTTCCAGGTAAATCATTGCCCTATTTTTCTGAAAAGTATTCCCTTAATACTCTTATGCTTTCCTTTAACTTTCTGGAAACGGATCTCTGAGAAATACCAAATTTTTCTCCTATTTCCTTCTGGCTCAAACCAAGAAAATAATTTAATATTATTATTTTTTTATTAAGACTGCACAGCTTATCTATGGCATCCCATAATATAAATTTATCTTCCATTACCAGTTCAAAACTTTTATATTCTCTTGACTTAATTAATCTTCTGTCAAAATTAGATAAGGAACCTTTGTTGTTATTACTGCTTTCCACTTCATCAATCGGCCTGTAATCGTAAAAAGCAGCTTCTCTTGCTTTAAAAAACTCATCTATGCCTTCCATGGACACGTTTATTCCCTTTGATATCTCCTCGATAGTTGGATACCTGTCATTGCCTGACTCAAAATCCTTTATAAAATCTACAAAAATTTTATTTAACTTCCATATCCATCTGGGGACCTTTATTAATTTGCTGTCCCTGATAAAATGTAATATTTCGCCTTTTATACAGTGAACGGAAAATGTAGAAAATTTATAGTTTGATTTCGGCTCAAATCTGTTTATTGCCATAATCAACCCCGTAAATCCGGCCTGCTGTATATCTTTTGGATCCAGTTTGATATTTCTAAATTCTCCTGCAATTTTATAGACAAGCTTTTTAGTTCTATCTATTATTGAGCTTAATATTTCCGGATTATTGCTTATCCTATATATCTCAATAAGCTCTTCCACGGATAAATTTTTATTTTTTAATATATTAAGATTTTTATATTTTAATTCATTCATGATGGGATATCTTTTTGCAACATTCTTATTACATATTCTGATATATATTGAACATTGGAAGATACATTGATATCACAATTAACCCGATAATTCCCGCTACAAATAAAAGCATCAACGGTTCCAGTATCGTAATCATTACATCTATCGCATTTGACACTTCTTTTTCATAAAAATCAGCAATTTTTGAAACTATTTCATCAAGCGTACCGGTCCTCTCCCCTACGGCTATCATCTGGACCATCATGGCGGGAAAAACTTTCATTTTGGACATTGGATCGGAAATATTCTCGCCTTCACTTATTCCCTTTTTAATTTTCTCCAGAGCATTGTCAATAAGTATATTACCCGCTACTCCTTTTGCAATTTCCAGGGAACTTAATATGGGAACTCCTGTTTCAAGCAGTATCCCGAAATGTCTGCTGAATCTTGATAACGACATTTTTCTGAATAAATCCCCAAATTTTGGAATATTTAATTTTAAATTATCTATTAAGTATTTCCCTCTTGCAGATCTTGTAAACTTCTTAAATAAAAATATCCCTCCGCCTATTACCACAGCCATGATCAAATAAAAATATATGTTTTTAAACAAATCGCCAATAAATATAATTATTTTAGTAGGCATTGGAAGCTCCGCTCCCAATTCGTCATATATTCCTTTAAAAGTCGGGACCAAAAATACTATGATTACAACAGTTATCACTGCAGCAAATCCCAGAACAAATTTTGGGTAAGCAGTTTTATTTCTTATTTTTAATTTTATCTCTTCATCTGTTTCCAAAAAATTAGCCAGATCGTTCATGGTCTTATCCAGTACGCCTCCTGCTTCACCAGCCCTTACAAGACTTACATATATATCTTTAAATACTTTGGTATGCCTTTCCATCGATTCGGAAAGAGAATGTCCGGATTCTACATACAATCTAACTTCTGAGATTATTTTTGAAAATTTTGGGTTCGGTGTCTGCTTTTCCAGCACTGTCAGTGATTCCAGCAAAGACATCCCGGAAGAAATCAATGTTGCGAATTGCCTTGTAAATACGACCAGATCTCTTGTTTTAATACGATTAAAAAAACTAAAGCTTATAGTTTTTTTTGATGTGCTTATTCTTTCTTTCATCTTAACTATACTTATTACAAAATATTCCATATCCTTTAATTTTAATACAACGGATTCCTGCGTTTCGGCATCAATTGAACCTTTTATTAATTCACCTTTTAAATTTCTAACCGTATAATTAAATGTAGCCATTTTTACCTAATATTTTTTTATAAAATATAAAATAATTTACTCCAGCATCATTCTTTTAACTTCATCAAGGCTATGTGCCTTTTCTAATACCAATTCCCTGGTAATTTTATTACTCTTATACAGATCTACCAGTGACCTGTCCATGGTCATCATCCCCATCTTCCCGCTTGACTGTATTGCTGAATAAATCTGATGCACTTTCATTTCTCTTATCATATTTCTTATGGCAGGCGTTACAAGCATTAATTCCGTGGCAGGAACTCTTCCATCATTGTCTTTATTGGGTATTAATTGCTGTACGAGTACAGCCTTTAGCGTACTCGCCAGCTGGTTCCTTATTTGTTTTTGCTGATGAGTTGGAAAAATATCTATAATCCTATCCACTGTTTGGGGTGCGTCCTGGGTATGAAGAGTAGAAAAGACAAGATGACCTGTTTCGGCTGCAGTCAGGGTATTCGATATTGTTTCCAGATCCCTCATTTCTCCTACCATTATGACATCAGGGTCTTCCCTTAAAATATACTTGAGTGCAAGCTCAAATGATTTTGTATCCGTAAGTATTTCTCTCTGGCTTACAATACTTTTTTTATGTGTAAACAAATATTCTATAGGATCTTCTATGGTTATAATATTTTCGGATCTTTTTGTGTTTATCATATCGATTATAGAAGCGAGTGTGGTTGATTTCCCGCAGCCGGTGGGTCCGGTTACCAGAATAAGGCCCCTTGGATAATTGGCAAATTCCGCAACTTGTGCCGGCAGATTTAATTCTTCAATGCTCTGTATCTCTCTTGAGATAAGCCTGAACGCAGCAGCAAGACTATTTCTTTGATAATAATAACTGCACCTGAATCTTCCATATCCGGATAACGAATATGAAAAGTCGACTACAAGCTGGTTTTCCAGTCTTGCCAGCTGTTCTTCATTTAATATCCTGGTAAGCATCTTTTTTGAAATATCAGGAGTAACTTCTCCAAATTTTTCCAGTTTTACAAGCTTTCCATGTATCCTTATTGTAGGAGGAAGAACACATACAATATGGACATCCGACGCTTCTCTTTTCATTGCTTCTAATAAAATGTCGTCAATATTCATTTTTCCTTTCCAATTGCCTAATTTATTATATATTAACTATTGTACATTATCCAAAAGTATTTTCTTCACCATGTTTATCCTTGGCACTAAATTAAACCATATCTTGAAAGAGAACAAAGCCTGGTTCAGAAGCATATCCAGACCGTTTATTACTATAGCGCCTTCCTTCCTGGCTTTTTTTACCAGTCTGGTTTCTACAGGTTTATACACCATATCAAATATAACTTTCCCTTTAAGATTCCAGCTTCCGGGTATAATTATCTTATTTTTATAAATCCCTATATCCATCCCTACGGGGGTGCAATTAACTATTAAATCTGTATCTTTTATTTTATTATCCATATCACCAATAGCCTGTAAAGCTTTTATCCTATCGCTGCCTATGGATCTGAAATTATCTATAATTTTATAAATTTTTTCTTTAGTTCTGCTGTATACATATATTTCCCTTACCCCTTTTTTAAGCATTCCGTAAATAGTACTCTTTGCGGAACCGCCTGCTCCCAATACCAGACATTGTTTTCCTAACCATTTAAAATTTCTGTCATCCACTGATTTTATAAAACCTTTAACATCCGTATTAAAACCCCTGGAAGTCCTTTTTCCCGGATAGAATTTTACTGTATTTACGGATTTAATAATTGAAGAGGGACCATCCGTTTTGTCAACCAATTTAAAAACTTCTTCTTTGAAGGGCATGGTCACGTTTAATCCCGCAAATCCCATTTTCTTTATACTTTTAAAAACTTCAGTCAGGTCTTCCGTTGAAAATTCAAATGCGACATAAACAGCTTCCTTTGAATATTTTTTTATAAGGTAATTATGAATTTTCGGAGATAGACTATGCTTTACAGGATTGCCTATAAGGGCGATAACCTTTGTATTTGAACCAATCATCTTTAGTCTTTTTTACAATTATTGTAAATATATTATTGCGATCAGTATTTTATTTCAAAAATATTATATTCTTTACTATTTTTAATTTCTTCTATTTTTACATCCGCTACTGCTGAAAAAGCAGGGCCTTCTTTTATTTCATTTATAAAATTATTAAGGTCTTCTTCTTCCCCCTGACAGATTACTTCCACTTTCCTGCCAGGGGTATTCCTGACATACCCTTTTATATCGTATTTTCCGGCTATCGATTCTGCATAATATCTGAATCCAACACCCTGCACTCTACCTGATAGTACAACCTCATAAGTTTTAATATTTTCAATCATATATCTTTTAAATTAATTATAATAATTATACTAAAAAAATTTTATATTTTCAAATTCTCAAACTTTTATAACTTTTATTATAATTAAAAATTATTATTTTTAATCCTGAATATTGAGAACTGATCTACTTTTCCTATATTACCTAAAATAACCACGTCATTGGGATTTGCACAATCGACTTTAGAATAATTATTGTCTGATATAATCCTTTTTATAACAGCTTTCCGGGGATTTTTATGTGGCTGCAGTATATCTATAATTTCCCCCTTTTTAAATTGATTCTTAACATTTATTGCAGGGCCATCGTATTTTTCACTGTAATTTTTATATGTTCCAACAAATCTGTATTTTTTTATATATCCGACATTATCATTATCCTCAAGTTCACTCTTTTTTTTTAAAAACATGAACCCCATGGTAAAATTCCGATGTGAGCACTTATCCATTTCACCGGCAAGATATTTTTTTTCCTTTTCCGTAAATTTATCGTCCCTGATATGATCCAGGGCTCTCCTGTAAACCCAGGTAGTAAGACTTACATAATTCTCTGTTTTCATTCTTCCTTCTATCTTAAAAGCATCTATCCCCATATTTGACAATAAATTTAACTTTGGTAAAAGACAGAGGTCTCTTGAATTATATATATAGGTTCCGTTCCTGTCCTGTTCAACCGGGAAAAAAAGATTCGGCCTCTCCTGTTCCATTAAATAATATTTCCACCGACAGCTGTGGGTACATTTGCCCCTATTGGCATCTCTACCGGTCATATATTTACTCAGCATACATCTTCCCGAGTAAGATATGCACAGTGCGCCATGTATAAAAATTTCAATCTCGATTTTTTTCTTCTCTATTATTTTTTTTAAGTCAGAAAAATTTACTTCTCTTGCCAGATTTACTCTATTCGCACCAAGCCTTTTAAAAAAATCTACCCCCAGATGATTATTTATATTGGTTTGTGTGCTTATATGTATTTTTATTTCAGGTAAAATTTCCTTTAACAGTTCCATGGCACCTAAATCTGCCACTATTATGCCGTCAAGAAAAATTTTTTTTAATTTATTTAAATATTTCTTAAGAACGGATATCTCATTTTCGTAGATTATAGAATTAAGGGTAAAATAAATCTTTACTCCATGCTTATGTGCATAATCTGCACCTTCTTCCAGCTCGGATAGGCTGAAATTTCCCCTTATACTTCTTAAATTATATTCCTTTCCTCCTACGTAAACAGCATCTGCTCCGTAATTAACAGCGTATTTTAAAGTATTTAAATTATTGGCTGGTACCAGAAGCTCCGGTATTTTTTTACTTTTTTTCATAACACAAGATAACCACTATTATAAAAATTTTGAAATTGAAATGCCATCGCTTATATCAAAAAAATAATTTCTGAAACTATCTGAATCCCTAATATGATTTATATATTCCTTAATTCCGTTTACACTCTTAAAATCATGCTTGCTGATTTTATGTTTAAAAATTTTATTATTATAAAAAATATTATCTGCTATAACCAGGGCCCGGGGATTCAGTTTTATCTCTACAGCCTTGATATAAAAAGGGTATTCATACTTTGCTCCGTCAATAAATACCAGATCGAACTTCTCTTTAATATCAGGAATTAATTTTAAAGCGTTTCCTGCCATAAATTTAAAATTCTTTCCCGGCAATTTGCAACTTATGAACTTTTCGGCTTCTTTTATTCTTTCCCTGTTAAGATCTATCCCTGTATAAAAGCCCTCTGCCAGATTTTTAATCAAAAAATAAGATGAAAATCCATTTCCGCACCCAATCTCCAGAATTTTTTTTGGTCCGTTAAGAAGGCAGATTAATTCAAGAAACCTTCCTACGCTTATATCTATTATTGGTATTTTTTTTAGAGCCGCTTTCTTTTGAATTCCTCGTAGTAATTTCTTTTCTTCGATTAAATCTTTTATTTCCGTATTGCTATTTAACCTCTGCATCTAAGAATTCCTGGTAGGTATTAAAAAAAGAATGTTCATGTTTCTCTGTATCAGTAACCTTGAAGTATAAATATTCTACACCCTGTGCAGGATTTAAAGCCGCTTCAATACATGCCAGTCCTGGGTTGCAGATAGGCGTTGGCGGTAACCCGGCATACAATCTGGTATTATACCCGGTGTCAATCTGCAGATCACTTTCAGTCAGATCTTCTTCCCATTTATCTAAAAAATAACTAAGAGTGGCATCAATATCCAGCTTCATACTTATATTCAGTCTGTTATTGATAACCGCTGAAATTAATGCTCTTTCTTCCGGAATATATGCCTCTCTTTCAATCATAGACGCAATTTTTAATATGTCGTAATCCGATAAACCTTTATTTTCTGCAAATGAATAATCCAGGCTGCCTGTTTCAAATTGATACTGTGCAAGCATCATTTCAATAACATTACCGGCGGAATAATCAATTGTTATCTCATATGTTTTTGGAAATAGAAAACCTTCCAGATCCGGAGCATCATTCAAATATTCATAGCTATAATTGCTTATATCGACAGCATGTTCTATGTCCTCATAACCTATAAAAGGTATTTCCTCCGCTACCTTCTCAGTTATTTGTTTTTTAGTATAACCTTCCGGGATAGTAAATTTATATATTACAACCGGCGGTCCTATTGTTATTTTATCCAGAACTTCTTCAAATTCAGAACCTGTTTTCAATATATATACTCCAGGCATCAAGCTCCCTTCCTTTTCTTTCTGCTCCACAAACAATCTGAAAAGAAGTGCATTGTTTATTATATTTTTTTCTTCCATAAGTGATGCAATATCTTTTAAGTTCATTCCTTCTTTTATTTCAAATTCAATCTCAATTCCAGGTTGTACGGTATCTTCGTCTGCTGTTTCAAAAAGACTGCATGAAAATAAAAAAAATAAGGACGTTACCGCCATTAATATAATTATTGAAATTCTCATACTTTTAAGCTTATTATTTATTATCTTCAATTTTCTTCTTTCTCATCATTAAATAATCACTCAGTATCATACTTGCCGAATATTTATCTATTTCCTTTTTTGCCGGCAGTCTATTGGAAATTTTCAAGGGGATTTTTGTAGTATATCTTTCATCGATATATTCCACTTCAATATCAGAGTCATTCAAAAGATCTTTAGCTGCAGTTATAACTTCCTCCGCCTGGGGACCTATCTCTCCTTTAAGAGTATAAGGCAACCCTACTGCTATTTTTTTTATATTATATTTCTTAATCAATCTTTTTAAGTTTTTATTTGCCTTCTCGTCATTATTAAACACTTCTATAGGAACTGACATCATTTCTTTATCATCCGATACTGCCACGCCTATCCTTTTACTTCCTATATCAAGCCCCAATATTCTCATTTTTTCCTGTTTATTATTTTTAAAACCATATTTTTTGCTAAATTAATGGCGGCGTTTAAAGAATCGGCGCTAAAACCGCCCAGCTGCGCAAAGCCTGGCTTACCGCCTCCGCTGCCTTTTAACTTTCCGCTGACCTCTCCTGCAATAATCCCGCAGTCTATTCCTTTTTTAACCAGGTCCCCTGTTGCCTGCAGTACTATAACCGGCTTATTATTTATGATATTACCAAAAATAATAAATGTATCTTTACCCATAAAAATATCCTTAATTTCATCACCTACTGCTCCCATGCTTTTAATACTCATATTAGAGACTGGTTCGTATTTTGAAAAATTAAAATTAATTATTTTAAAATTGCTGCTTTTGGAACTATATCCGGATTCACCGATTATTTTATCTTTCGCGATTTTTATTTTAAGTGATGCCAATTCCTGCTCTTTTTTTTGAATATTTTTTTTCATATTGCCAACAGCATCTTTTAATTCATTTTCTTCCGCTTCCATTTTTACCGAAATATCATTTAATAATCTCTCTTTTTCTACAAGGTAATTATAAGAATACATTCCCGTTACTGCCTCAATTCTCCTTAAATTTGCTCCGATGCCTGAATCAGATAAAATTTTAAAAATACCTATATCTCCTGTTCTGTTGACATGTATTCCCCCGCAGAGCTCTCTACTGTAGTTATCTATCTCCACAACTCTTACAAACTTGCCATATTTTTCATCAAATAAAGCAACGGCACCTAATTCTTCCGCAAATTCTCTTGTAGTTTCAAAGCACCTCACAGTATCATTATTCTGAATTTTTTCATTGATCATTCTTTCTGCTTTCATAATATCTTCTTTTCCGGGCGGCTTATGTATAGTATAATCAAACCTGAATTTATCTTCACCCACAAAAGAACCTGATTGTTTTATCTCATTGCCAAATATGTTTCTCAGGGCCCAGTGCAGCAGATGAGTAGCTGTATGATTTCTGCTTATGTCTTTTCTTCTGTAACTATCAACCTCTGCATTTACTTGGTCACCGCTCTTAATATTTCCCTTACTTAAAATTCCTCTGTGGATATATATACCTTCAACAGGAATTACGCATTCTTTGACATTAAACAGATTGTCGTCTTTTTTTATACTTCCCTTATCGCCAATCTGGCCGCCTTTTTCTCCATAAAAGGGTGTTTCTTTTAGTAATATTTCTCCTTTCTCCCCATTATGTAAACTTGATACTACTTTCTTATCACCATTTTTGTCTATTTTTATTATATGTTCTATTACTGTTTTTAATCTGGTTTTCTGGTAACCGGCAAATTCTGTTTTTATTTTTTCGCTTATTCCGCGGTATAAATCCAGATCTCTATTAATTTTTTTATCAAAAGAATCTTTCTTTTTGGACATTTCTATATGATCCTTAAAATATCTATTAAACTCATTTATATTCAATTTCAAATTATTCTCATCCAGAATTTCTTTGGTCAGCTCGACCGGAAAGCCAAATGTATCATACAGCCTGAATGCATCTTTAGAATTAAGATATTTCCCTTTTTCCCCTTTAATTCTACTAATATTCTGCATTAAAACCTTACTGCCTTCCTTTAACGTTTTACTAAATCTTTTTTCTTCATCATCTACCAGCTCAAATGAAAAATTTTTCTTTTGGCCAAGTTCCTTATATATCTTTGAATACTGGTTTATCACCGTCTCGCCAATATGATTTAAAAAATAATCTTTTATTCCCAGCTGCCTTCCAAATCTTATGGCTCTTCTGATTATCCTCCTCAATATATAACCTCTTCCTTCATTTGAAGGTATCACTCCATTTGAAATTAAAAAATAAATAGCCCTGGCATGGTCAGCTACTATCCTAACCCCTTTATCAAAGTCTATATCAACTCCCTTACTATTTTTAATCTTTTTGGCTCCAGTGTCATAATTTGAAATTTCTATAATCTTTTTTATTATTTCCTTAAACAAGGGTGTTTTAAAGATAGATGGATCTCCCTCCATAACTGCTGATATCCTTTCCAGGCCCATTCCTGTATCAATATTTTTCTGTGGAAGCTCATGATAATTTTTGCCATCGAAATTATACTGGACAAAAACCAGGTTCCATATCTCGACGAATCTTTCACACTCACAATTTGGATTGCATCTATCTTCCCCGCAGCCGTACTCTTCACCAAAATCATAATGTATTTCGGCACATGGTCCACAGGGACCCGTTTCTCCGGCAGGCCCCCAGAAATTTTCTTTTCTTCCAAATCTATATATTCTATCATCACTTATGCCGCTTTTCTTCCAGTACTTTACGGATTCAAGGTCTGCCGGTATTTCCTTATCACCTCTGAATACGGCCACGCTTAATTTTTCCAGAGGGACTTTTAGCGTATTTACAATAAAATCAAGGGCATACTCTATCGCTTCTTTCTTAAAGTAATCTCCGAAAGAAAAATTGCCCAGCATCTCAAAAAAAGTACAATGCTTGCTTGTGTACCCCACACTATCTATGTCACTGGTCCTGAAACATTTCTGTACCGTGGCAATTTTTTTATCTGGAGGTTTTTTTATTCCAAGAAAATATGATTTAAACTGCTGCATTCCTGCTGTGGTCAGAAGAACACTGGGATCATCTTCCGGTATCAGGCTTGAAGAAGGCAATACCAGATGATTATTTTTTTCAAAATATTCTAAAAATCTCTTTCTTATTTCCATAATAAGAATCAGATTGATTTTTGATAATAAAACGGATACCCCATTTGTACGTAACTATAAGAAGTTTTTTGCGCCCTGCGCTCAGCAGGTGGATGCCCTCCTGTCTGTTTTATAAGTCCCATCAACTAACGGGCATTTACGCTACAGCCAAAGTTTGAGCTTCCAATGTAAATTTGTTGGCACAAAAATTTAACTCTAGTTACGATATAAACAGAGTACCCGCAATGATGTTAGCATAATTGAATGGTTTATTCAATGAACCGGACTTTACCAGTAAACACCGTATTTAACGGCTTTTTTCAATTATAATCATAGACATCATCGCTCTGATAAATTTAAACAAAATATCTGCCCAACAGTCAAAAATTATTATTCTTTACTCTTCTCTATTAGATTAATGTACACTTCTTTTAACTGCTCTTTTGTTACACTGGATGGAGAGCCCGTAAGCAAACATACGGCAGATTGTGTCTTGGGAAAAGCAATAACTTCCCTTATGTTGCTGAGTTCTGCCATAAGCATTATCAGCCTATCCATACCCACAGCAATACCTCCGTGCGGAGGAGTACCATATTCCATGGCACCGGTAAAAAATCCAAAATTTTCTTTAATTTTTGCTTCATTGAGGTTAAGCATCTTAAATATCTTTTTCTGTAAATTTATATCATTTATTCTTATAGACCCACCTCCCAGTTCCACACCGTTAAGCACTACATCATAAGTCACGGAATTAACTTTTAGGGGATCAGTATCCAGAAATTTAATTGTATCTTCATCAGGCCTGGTAAAGGGATGATTCACCGATTTTATCCTTTTTTCACTTTCATCCCATTCAAATAGCGGGAATTCATATATCCAGACAAAACTGTATGCACCTTTCTTTATCAAGTTTAATCTGCCGGCCAGATATTTTCTCAATGCGCCAAGTGCCTGGCATGCCTTTATGTACTTTTCTGCAACTATAATCAGAAGGTTTTTCCCTTTTAAATTTAGAATCTTAATCAGGTCCTGCTTTTCTTTTTCCGATAAATATTTTGATATGGGTGACTTTAAATCCATATTATCGTCTACTTTGATCCATACAAGTCCTCCGGCACCGTATTTCTTTGCCATTTCTACCAGTTTATCCAGTTCCTTTCTTGTAAAATCCTCAGCGTCGTCAATTACAATACTTTTTATGCAGCCATTATTATTTAAGGCATTTTTAAAAATTTTAATCTCACTATCTTTAAATAGTCCCGATATATCTTTTATGATAAGGTCATATCTTAAATCAGGTTTATCCGTACCATACATTTCCATGCTATCCTTCCACTTTATTCTCTTAAAAGGTATTTCAATTTCTACATTCAATGTTTTTCTAAATATATGGGCGAACATTCCTTCCATTATTTTCATCACATCTTCGGCATCTACAAAAGTCATCTCCATATCTATCTGTGTAAATTCCGGCTGTCTGTCTGCTCTTAAATCTTCATCCCTGAAGCACCTTGCAACCTGATAGCATCTGTCAAAACCGGAAAACATCAAAATCTGCTTGAAAAGCTGGGGTGATTGCGGAAGTGCATAAAATTTTCCCGGATTTAACCTGGAAGGCACCAAAAAATCTCTTGCTCCTTCGGGGGTGCTTTTTGCCATTATGGGAGTCTCTATCTCCAGAAAACCTCTGGAGTTCAGGTATTCCCTGGCTGCCTGGTTTACATAATGTCTTAATCTGATATTTTCCTGCATCTGTCCAGTTCTCAGATCAATATACCTGTACTTTAATCTTGTATTTTCGTCTATTTTTTCTTTGTCATCAAGCATGAAGGGAGGCGTCTTGGACTTGCTTAAAACCAGTATTTCTTTTACTACTACCTCAACTTCACCCGTTGGAATAGAAGGATTGACCGTATCTTCCGATCTCATCCTGACTGCACCGCTTATTTTAATCACATATTCACTGCGGATGTTTTTTGCAATAATATAAGATTTATTATCTTCATTAGGGTCAAAAACCAGCTGCATTATTCCTGAAAAATCTCTTAAATCTATAAAAATCAACTTTCCGTGGTCCCTTCTTTTATTGACCCATCCGCATAAGGTAACTTCTTTATCCTTAAAAACCTTATTTATCTTTCCGCATAAGTTGGTCCTCATACCGGTTTTAAAAACAGAATCAGACATAATTACGCGCTCCTATGATTTTATTTAATTTTTCCTTCTGGTTTTTCCAGTTTATTTTATATTGCTTGAAGTTTTTCACGTCCTTAATGGTAAGATTTCCTTTCCTGACTTCATCTTCGCCTATTATAATAACAAAATTGAAATCATTTTTCTGTGCCCATTTAATTTCTGTTTTAAGATTTCTTTCATTAAAATTAATATCACAGGCTACTTCCATTTCCCTTAAATATTTTAGTATATCAAGGGAGTAATCCCTGCAAATTTTCCCCATTGATATTATATAAATTCTTGGTCCCGGTATTTGTTTTTCTGTTTTTATATTCAGCTGTTTCATCAGTATAATGGTCCTGTCAATTCCCACTGCAAATCCTACGGCTGGCAGTTCAGGTCCGCCTAATTGCTCAAACAGATTATCATATCTGCCTCCTCCGCCAAGGGCATTCTGCGCACTCTCTATATCTTCTGATATTATCTCGAATATTATCCCGGTATAATAATCAAAACCCCTTACCAGCCTTGTATCCATTCTGTATTTTATTCCTAAATTTTTAAGGTATTCCTGTATCTGTTTAAAATTTCTCTTACATTCAGAACATAAAAAAGAAGCTATCTCAGGTGACCCGGAAAGAATTTCCGTGCAGCTATTTTTTTTACAATCGAATATCCTCAAAGGATTTTTATCAAATCTTTTACGGCAATCGTTACATAATTTTTCAGGGCCGTTCTTGTTAATATATTTTTTAAATTCTGCAATAAACTTTTTTCTGCATTTGCTGCAGCCTATACTGTTTATTACAAGCACTAATTTTTTAAATCCCAGCTTCCTGAATAACGAATTTAAAATCCATATAACTTCTGTATCTATAATAAGACTTTCCGATCCGATGGATTCTACTCCAAGCTGCCAGAATTCTCTCATTCTTCCTTTCTGCGGTCTTTCATATCTGAACATATTACCTATATAAAACAACTTTAAGGGTAAATTTTCAGAATAAATCTTATTTTCAATAACTGATCTTGCTATTGATGCAGTGCCTTCGGGCCGCAGTGTAAGTGATCTTCCCTTTCTGTCCATGAAAGTGTACATTTCTTTTTTTACAATATCGGTTTCTTCACCTATACTTCTACTGAAAACCTGGGTATATTCAAAAGCCGGAGTTATTATTTCCTTATAATTAAAGGTTTTAAATATATTACGTGCAGTATTTACGATAAAATTTCTATAGTCTATATCATCACCGTAAATATCGCTTGTTCCTCTGGGAGAACTTAATTTCAATTAAACTCACCTTTTTCTAAATTAATAATCTTCTTTTAAAAAATCATCCTGAAGATAGTAGTTATTTTTCAATTCATGCTCCAGTGTGCTGCTCGGGCCGTGGCCGGGATGTAATTCCATTTCTGCTTCCATTGATTTTATTTTAACCAGTGATTTTTTCATCTGTATTATGTCCCCTCCCGCTAAATCAGTGCGCCCTACTGATTCTTTAAACAGCAGATCACCTGTAAAAACACAATTACCTGCTATAATTATAATACTTCCCGGTGTATGACCGGCAGTATTAACAATTTTAATGCCAAAATCAGCAAAATAATTATAATCAGATTTCTTTATTAAATTATAAGTTTTTAATGATAATCCATTTTTTCCAAAAAATGAAGATAAATTCTTCTCAGGATCTTTAATAATGGGCTCTTCAAGCTCATGGATATAAAATGGAATATTGTAATTTGAAATTACATCCGTAACTGCTCCTATATGATCATAATGGCCGTGAGTATTCAATATAAAATCCGGTTTTATATTTTCTTTTTTAAGGTACTGCTGGATAGTATTAAAATCCGCACCGGGATCTATTATTATATCTTTTTCATCCAGAGATAATATATAACAATTAACCTTAAAAAAACCTAATTCTAATTTTTTTACCTTCAAAGGCAGTCTTTACTTTCTAGGCAATATTCTAAAAGCGTCATAAACAGAATCTATTTCTTTTATATTGCTTATTACGTCCTTTAAAATATATTTATTGCTTATTTCTATTAAAAATCTGAATTTTACATGTCCGCTTTTATCTATCCTGGATGAATGGGCTCTCAGTATATTCAAATCATACTCGCTTATGGCATTGGTGATATCCCTAAGCAGTTTGGTTCTATCCAGAGCCTCGATTTGTATCTCGGCATTGAATTTGTATGGAGCTTTTTTGTCCCATTCAACTTCTATAAATCTTTGATTTTCTGAACTCATCAAAGTATTAACATTATTGCAATCCACTCTATGGACTGAAATTCCTTTTCCTCTGCTAATATATCCTACTATGCTGTCGCCAGGAACCGGATTGCAGCACTTTGCTATAGTTACCAGCATTTTCTCCATTCCCTTAACCCTTATGCCGCTGCTTTCTTTCCCTTTAGCTTCTTTTCTGTGTATATCTTCAATGGTCAGCTCTTTTTCAGGTTTTTCCTGATTCAGGTTTTTTACTATTTTTGTAAAAACCTGGTGAACTGAAATCTTATGGGAACCAATGCTTCTGAACATCGTATCCGCCTTTTCAAAGTTCATTTCCCTTGCCAATTTCTCAAAGATTTCAGCAGGAACGCTTTTAAAAGAAAGGCCGTTTTTCCTTAAAATTTTTAATACCATATCCCTTCCCACGCTATAAGTCTCCAGCCTCTGTTCTTTGCTGAACCATTGTTTTATTTTATTCCTTGCCCTTGAAGTTTTAACAACATTAAGCCAGTCCCTGCTGGGACCTTTTTTTGTCTTGGAAACGATTATTTCAACTATGTCGCCATTATCCAGCACAGTTTCAATAGGTGCCATTTTCCCGTTTATCTTGGAACCTATAATATTATGTCCCACGTCAGTGTGTATCTGATATGCAAAATCAATGGTAGTCGCACCCCTGGGCAAATTCACTACCTTACCTTTGGGTGTGAATACGAATACTTCTTCTTCAAACAAATCCAGCTTTAACGATTCCATATAATCCTGAGGGTCTTTTAATTCTTTCTGCCAGTCCAGTATCTGTCTTATCCATGCCACTCGCTTGTCAAATCCATCAAGTTTTTTAAACCCTCCTTCCTTATACTTATAGTGCGCCGCAATTCCATACTCTGCAAATTTATGCATTTCGAATGTCCTTATCTGTATTTCCAGGGGTTTTCCTTTTGTTCCGATAACAGTTGTATGAAGTGATTGATACATATTAAACTTGGGATTGGCAATAAAATCCTTAAACCTTCCCGGTACCGGCTTCCACAGGGAATGTATTATGCCCAGTGCCGCATAACAATTTTTTACATCATTCACTATAATCCTTATAGCAATTATGTCGTATATGTCTTCAAATTTTCTATTCTGCTTTGTTATTTTATTATAAACGCTGTAATAAGTTTTAATCCTGCCGCTTATATCGGAAGAGATTTTTACTTCCTTTAATTTTTTATTTACTGCCTTAATGGCTTCATTGATTAATGATTTCCTTTCTTCAAGTTTTTCATCAAACATATTCTTCATTTTTTCATACTCTTTTGGATACAGGTTTTTAAAACATAAATTTTCCAGTTCTGATTTTATATGATATATGCCCAGTCTATGCGCAATGGGCACATAAACTTCAAGGGTTTCCACTGAGTTTAAATGTCTCTTTTTTTCATCCAGAGGTTTTAACGTTCTCATGTTATGGAGCCTGTCGGCAAGCTTTACCAGTATTATCCTTACATCTTCAGACATGGCAATTATCATTTTTCTTATATTGCTGACCTGCTGTTCTTCCTTGCTGTTAAAAATTATTTTATCTAATTTTGTAACTCCGTTTATAATATTTGCAGTTTTTTGCCCAAAATCTTTTTTGGCCATTTCCAGGCTGTAATCTGTATCTTCTATCACATCATGAAGAATTGCCGATATGATAGAGGTCTGATCCAGTTCCATATCTGCCAGTATTACCGCTACCTCCAGAGGATGCATTACGAATGGTTCTCCTGATTTTCTGTACTGGTCTTTATGATATTTCTTTGAAGTCTGGTAAGCTTTGTCAAGCAGTTCTTCGTCTATTCCGGGGTTATATGCCTTGATTTTCTTTACCAATCTTTTATATGAAGCATCGGTATTTATTTTGCTTATTTTATTGTTCAATCCT
>Ga0307420_1000405_pt1 | contig 20401 bp, 14 predicted proteins | sample SalMarWE160240MG_2_FD_202167 | JGI IMG/M metagenome (GOLD analysis project Ga0307420, IMG submission 202167) | Salt marsh sediment microbial communities from the Plum Island Ecosystem LTER, Massachusetts, United States - WE1602-40 | ecosystem: Environmental > Aquatic > Marine > Intertidal zone >... | reverse complement strand
CTTGAAAGCGTTGGATTATATAGCAATGCTTTCGCCTGAGATCTTAAATAAGATCGAGGTGATATTGGAAAACGCTCCCGGTGAAACTGAATAAACCAAACGCCCGGGACTTTTAAATACCCCCAGAGTTTCAGAGCATCCCCCACCCTGCGACGTCAAGCGCTTAAAATTTTATATTTAAATGACGGGATGTATACTCCCAATCATCACAGGAGTCGGATATTATCCGGCACCAAGCAGCAATTTGTGCTGTTTGTAAAAAGGAGAGATTGACAAAATGGCTAACGAGATACAGATAGACGCTTTTCCACCGGCAAAGATGGCGAGCAGGATGGAGAGTGTCGGCGTCGCAAAATCAGAACTCAGGGCGAACACGATGTTCGCCTTGGCTGTTCTGGCGGGAGCATTTATCGGTTGTGGGGCGATCTTTGCCACGGTCGTCACAACTGGCCTGGGAGCCGTCGGTATGGGCTTCGGGGTCATCAAACTGCTGGGAGGGCTGGTCTTCTGCCTCGGCCTTGTCGGCGTCGTTGTGGCTGGGGCCGAGCTCTTCACCGGAAACAACCTGATCATCATGGCATTTGCCAGCGGTAGGGTTCCTCTAGCCAAGCTACTACGCAACTGGGGCATCGTGTATGCGGGCAACTTTGTGGGCTCGATATTGACTGCGATGATCATGCTAGTGACAAAGCAGTACATGTTTTCCAACGGTTCCTTGGGCGCCAATGCTCTCGGTATCGCCAATGCCAAGACCGGTCTAGGCTTTTTCCAAGCCATCGCCCTGGGCATCATGTGCAATGCCCTGGTATGTCTGGCTGTGTGGCTCTGTTCCTCGGCACGATCAACCACTGACAAAATCCTGGCAATTATCTTCCCCATTACCGCCTTCGTCGCTGCCGGATTTGAGCACTCTGTGGCTAACATGTACTTCATCCCCATAGGCTTGTTCATTAAAAGCACCGCTGGCGCGGGATTCTGGGAAGCCATCGGTAGGACAGCTACAGATTATGGAAACCTGACGTGGGGAGCTTTCTTTATCAAGAACCTGTTGCCGGTGACTATCGGTAACATCATAGGTGGCGCCGGATTTGTGGGATTGGTTTACTGGTTTATCTACTTACGACCCCAGAAGGTGGTAGAAGTTGCGAAAGAAGCCGCGGTCCAAATCCTGGTCGTGGACGACGATCCCGACATGATCGAGTTTACGCGCACCGTTCTCACCAAAGATGGCGGCTACGAAGTGTTCTCTGCAGCAAATGGAGCACAAGCTCTCGAGATCATGAAAGCGGAACCGCCGGATCTGGTCCTGCTTGACGTGATGATGGATTCACCACTCGACGGCGTCAACCTGGCCCGAAAAATGACCTTGGATACGATCCTATCGGAGATTCCAGTCATTATGGTTTCCAGTATCGAGCATAGCGAGTATGCCGATCGCCTTCCAGACGACATGAGAATTCCCATTGATGCCTGGATTAGCAAACCGGTGGATCCCGATCATCTCCTGAGGACTGTCCGACGCTTCCTGGCCTGAGCGACTCGAAGGTCAGGCGCAGAATACTTGGGTGGCATATTCAAGCGTACGCTATTCGCACTTGTCTGGATCGAACGTGTAGGACGGCCTATGCCGCTGCGTTATACCCCGCGGGTCGAAATTCATCCAGATGGGATGCGAGGCTGCGAATTACGATTCTATTCGTGGATAATGCCCCCCACTTCGTCTCGGAGCGGCACATCAACCGCAGCGTAACGGGGGGGGCGCGCGAGAAGTATGTATAGATGAGGTAATCCTGAGTCGTCATTTACACACTTTGGTCTCCCCTATGCCGCTATAAAGCTTCCGCGTGCTATCGAGCACCTATCCGGCTCTCTCGCAGTGGTTACGGATAGGTGGCTGTACTACACGCTTCGGCACAGGTATTGCAGGGAGTTTAGTTACGCAATCATTTACGGGTAGAATTCGAATATGGCGAAGGCGATGGATGTAAGGCGGTTTCGACACCGCCGGGAGATCCAATCTGGAGGAGAGAAGCTGCTTGGGCGGCTTGGTTTTATATCTTCCCTTCTGCTGGTTATTGGAATTGGAATTGTAAGCCTCCTGGTGGCTATATCTTATGCCGATTTAACTTCAAACCTTCCCCCGGCGGAAGATCTGGATCTGATCTTCGGCTCCACGGGGCGGGAGTCTTTCCGTCCGGTCAAGTTCTATGATCGAACAGGCGATAAACTTCTTTTGGATGTACTTCACCCGCAGGCACAGAGCCGACGTTGGTTGTACCTCGACCCGGATGGGCCGATCGATTTACCTGAGTACGCGCTTGAGGCTACGATCGCGATCCAAGACGAAACCTTCTGGGTAAACTCTGGATATAACCCACAAGAGGTAATTCAAGCGGCGCTGAGCTATCTCGAGCTTCAGCAACCTAAAGAGATAACAACCTCGATAAGTCAGCAATTAGTCCAGTCGCAACTGTTGCCACTCGGGGGGGGAGTTCGTTCTCCCGAGAAGCAATCCTTACAAAGAATGATTCTAGCGGCTGAGGTCACCCAGAAGTATCCCAAGGAAAAAATCCTCGAGTGGCATATCAACAGCGCCGACTATGGAAACTATGCCTATGGGATTGATGCCGCGGCGCTGGTGTATTTCGCCAAGCATGCGTCAGCTCTCACCCTCCCCGAAAGCGCGATGTTAGCGGCCATCCCTCTTAATCCATCACTGAACCCAGTTGATGCTCCAAAAGAGGCGAAGGAACGGCAGGCGGAAACCTTGAGGGCGATGGTGAGTATGGGAGCAATCACGCCCCATGAAGCAGAACTGGCCCTTGCTCAGCCTTTGGAGATCATGCATGAGACCATTGAGCGACCGGACCACCTACACGCAATAATTGAGTATCTCCAGAGCGAAGTGCTTGAGATGTTTGGCGATGATGCCCTGAGACGAAGTGGATTGTGGATTCAAACCACGGTGGATTACGACCTGCAGCTGCAATCCCACTGCACACTCCAAACTCATGCCGCCCGTCTGTCCGGGTTTGAACCAAGCGCCATTCTCCCTGCGGCAGATGGAACGGGATGCCTCGCTGCGGGATTTCTCCCTCCAGTTCGCCCAAGCGACGCAAATCTCGATCACAATATTGAAGCGGGAGGCTTTGTAGTTCTCGATGCAGAAAATGGGGAGATTCTAGCGATGGCGGGGCCCATCACAGAAACGAGATCTACCGGCACTATGTTCTCCCCATTTGTCTATCTGACAGCTTTCGCCCAAGGCTATTCACCGGGGAGCATGGTCCTGGATATTCCTCCTGAAGGCGAGTTAGAAAATGGAATGTCAGGAGAGCAGGCTTCACAATATAGCGGACCGGTGCGGATCCGCACCGCGCTGGCGAATGGGTATGAAGCAGCGAGTGATAGGGTCCAGTCTTTGATAGGTGTGGACAGCATCGAGCGAACGGCACGTTCAATGGGTGTCTCGTCAGCAACTTACAATGCAAAAGCGTATCGCATATCCAGTGATCTAAATTGGGAGGCTTCTCTGCTGGATCTAACCAGTGCCTTTGCCGTTCTTGCGAATCAAGGAACGATGGTCGGTGAGTCATCTCCACAGGATAACGCTGCAAGAGATTCTTTGCGGCCATCGATCATTTCGATGATTGAAGATGGTGTGGGGAGGCTAGCGTTTGGCTTTGAACCAGATCATAAGGCAGTTCTCAGCGCTCAGCTGGCTTATTTGATGACGGATGTGCTGACGGATGAGACGGCACGCCGGTCAGCCCTAGGGCAGTCAAATGCCTTGGAGATCGGCCGGCCAGCGGGAGCCATTGCCTCTGTTGGGGATGGACACGACTTCTGGAGTTTAGGATACACTCCGAGCCGAGTTGTCGGTGTTTGGCTTGGAAATCTGAACGGCGCCGAGCCAGTTGGACTACATGAGATGAACAGTGCCGCCCCTGTATGGCATGCCCTTATTCGCTATACAACAAAGGAGCTACCGAACACTGGATGGCAGATACCACCGGGTGTGAGCCGGATAGATGTCTGTGACCCCTCTGGTCTGCTGCCCACGGTCTACTGCCCTTCGGTTGTGACCGAGGTTTTCCTAAGCGGAACTGAGCCGATAACCTTCGATAATCTTTTCCAGCCCTACCTGGTGAACAAAGAAACGGGCAAGCTTGCGACTCTGAATACACCAATCGATCTTGTTGAAGAGCGGATATATCTCGTCCCGCCTCCAGAGACTGCGGAGTGGGTACGGATGATCGGTCTCGAAAGACCCCCTCAAGAATATGACACCCTCACCGATCTGGAACGTCAGGATCCAGACGTACGCATTACAACGCCGGCACCTTTTTCCTATCTTCGTGGCGATATTATGGTGCGAGGGTATGCAAGTCCGACGAATTTTGACTATTACCGGCTTCAATATGGCAGCGGACTAAACCCCACGCGCTGGGTGCAAATTGGGGATGACAGTGGCAAGCAAGTACGGGGCGGGACTTTGGCGCTTTGGACGACCGAAGGACTCAACGGGTTATATACGCTTCAACTCGTTGTTGTCGACCTCGACGGGCATATCTCAACCCATGCCATCCATGTTACAGTGGACAACCAACCCCCAGAGGTAGCGATACTATTGCCCAAACCCGACCAGGTCCTGAGCGGCATGAGCACACAGGAGATGGTGATTGAGGTTGAGGTGGACGATAACTTTGGGGTTGAGCGGGTCGAGTTCTATATTGACGGCATTAAGGTTGAAACGGTGACCACGCCGCCGTATTCGATCCGCTGGCGTATGCGTATGGTTGGTGAACATGAGGTCTATGTTCAAGCGATCGATCTCGCTGGGAACGTGGCGGAAAGTGACCGCGGCCTATTCATGGTAGAACGGCCATAATCAGGATTCATACAGTCGATTCCGTTGCATTAAACCAATTTCTGTGAGAATCGTACAGCTCCCCATGAGCGGCGCCCACGGGGAGCTGGTAGATTACGGATTATGCTGTTAGCAGGGTCCTTGCACGTAGAAACCAAAATCGACACCGCCCACATGTGCACCTGAACCAACTGTAACCGATCTGGGATGGGTGGTGCTGGGACAATCGCCTCCACACGAACCACAAGAGTGACCCACGGATACGCAATAATTCCCTGGCGGAACATTGGAGAAGCCGTATTCACCGCCGCCAAACGTGGTCGTCGAGTCGACTACGGAACCGCTGCATCCACCGGACCTGAGCGTCACCGTCCATCCGCCAATACCGCCATCACCGATGTCGCGGGTCCCGTCGTGATCGATATCCCGCCAAACCATACCGGATATCGAGCCGGGAAGGACGGGCGTTGGGGTTGGTGGGACGTAGCACACACCAGGCTCGGAGCCGGTTGGGATGAAGCCGTAACCCCAGCGGCAGGTGTTGTCCAGCGATGCCATCGCCTTAACGGGGTATTGGCTGCTCTCAGAGGCGGGTGAACCGGCTTCAATCAATGTGAAGTGGTCGTGGTAGTCGAACCAGGCAGGATCCTTGATGCTTTCGTCGCTCCACGCACCCCACATGAACTCACCGTCATTGCCGATGAGTGAATAGAGGAAAGCAATCTGAATGCGATCGGCATTTCCGGGGTCGCGGCGGATCCAGGCTTCGTCAGGTCCGATCCCGTACCCGTTCTCGAACACACAATCCTCATAGCCGTCTCGAGCAGAGTGTGGACTATCAGAAATCATCGGTGTGGGGCCGCCAACATCGCCGTTGGTATCACGGCAAGCTCGCACACCGTCCGTGGTCCACGCGCTGTCGGGCGGGGCATCAGCGAGGATCAACCAATCGCCATGACCGTCGATATCCAGGTCGACTTCCACACCGTAGGCAGCTTCTGACCCAGCAGGGGGTAGTCCTTCAAGAAAGATCGTGACGTAAACCCAGGGCGGGCCCATACTAATTTCCGCGCGGGTGATATCCAGATATTCCTGGTAATCCATCACCTGTGTAGTGAAGGGACGCTCGAGGAGATTGATGTCAAAAATGTCGGCGTTAGCTCGTCTCTCTGAAGCAAGAGATGCGCTCGAACGGTCGGTCATAAAGCTGCTCACCGAGCCAGGGCTCGAGGGTTGGATCTGGTGCTCAACGGTAGGTGAGGGCAGCGCCTCTTCGGTTGGCTCCGCAGGGAGCGGGGTCGCCTCAGCTGGGCTCGTCGCGTCAGGCACCTTTGTTGCCTCTCCTGATTGCAGGTTAGCCTCGACGATCGTTGCCAACGCTTCCATCGTCTGTGTGGCTGAGGGGCCGGCGCTGCCAGGTAGGCTGCAGGCCAGAGCCGACATCAACAACATGACGATTGGAAGGAGCATTCGTAACGAGCGTTTAGTATTCATGGTTTCCATCTCCTTAGAATGAAATCGTTTTACACTCTCCATATCTATAACGTAGATATCAAGCTTATGTGACACCTAATTCAAGAGTCAAGTGTTTCGTCGCGACGCATCATCTGGTTTTGCGTCGGCAATTCATTTATTAAACGTGAAAACTTAAACGTCTCTGGGTATTGGCATCCATTCGGCGTTATTCCCCACTTACCTGCGGTCGCTCAGGAGGACATTCCTTAGCCATTACTATTTAACGCTGGATCCATGTCTAAAAATTGGTATCCCAGGGTGTGTTCTTCGATCCAACACCATACAGTGCAGAGCGGATTGGTTCCTGCAGCGAGGGAATGTTGTCGGCTAGCGCAGCCAATACGCCAAAACATCCGGAGAGCATCATGTCACCATAAGGGGCTGCGTAATAACAATTAAGGCGAGATTCCGCCATCATCGATCGCCGCGGTCCTGTGACGATCACCTTAAACTCCTCCCCTTCCAAAGGGAGCGATTCCGGGATGATCGTAAGTGCACCATGACCATGGTCGTTGAAAACATCCTCGCACTTCAAAGTCCCAGCGGCGAATGACTCCAGCAGTGTATCCAGACGGACTTGGTCGAGCAAACCTGTGTGATGCTCAAAAACACCTTCAATGCCGCTGGGTCCGAGGCGGAAAGCCAATGTGTGTAAGTTACCGAGGTTAACGAAGAGAGCGCGAGCCTGCTTTGAAGCAATAGGATCGAGTGTGGCCCCGAGCACCGCCGCGGGGGCAGTGTCCATCAGCATCAAAGGGCAGTCGAGGCTCGACGCAGACGTAGATACAGCACGCATACGAGTAAGTATTTCGGGCACATGTTCTGCGGGATAAGCGAAGGCGCTTAGGTGGTTCTTCTCCAGAATACGCCGCTTGAGGTAGTCGAAACGGAACTTGCGGTCCGAGATATTGGGAGGGGCGGCACCGTGGTCAAAGACTGCCACACCAACCCCATCCAGATCGAGGTTAACGCCGAAGGCGGTGAAGGTTTGCCGTATGACCTCGAGATCGAAGTCCTGAAGTGTGATACGCCGAATGGACTCAAGAGACCACGCCTCGTCTTCGCTGATGAGTGTGACGCCCATTTCATATTCAACCCATTCGAGGTCGTCGTTGAAAGTCTGTGCAGCCTCCGGTGTTGCGAAAACTCGATGACCTTGCTTGAGATGGGTCTCAGCTGCCCAATGTGAGGGCCCTCCCCCCATCGTCACACCTGTGAGAAGGATGTCCTCGCCAAGGAAGGTCGCCTCTTGTATCTTCTCTCTCACCATCATCGTCGGTGAAGGCATGACTAGCTTGAGACCGTTCTCGATGTCTAGTCCTTCTTGTAAGAGGAAGATATCCTGCGTGCCAGTGCCAATATCAACCGTTAATACATGCTTCATTGCCGTTCCGTAGAGGTCAATCAGTGTGAATAGCTGGCGTGAGATATCACCAGGTTGAGCTAATCACCTGGATGGGGCTGCCAATCCGGATGCAGATCGCGCCCGGGGTTCTGAGTCAGGTTGAGCTGACCTGAGCCGTTGTTCGTCATGATGTAGATTTCAGGATTCTGGTCACGGGTGGACGTGAAAACAATCCACTGATTATTGGGTGAGAACATCGGTTCCTTGTTTCCCAGGGAGTTTGTGAGGGAGATGGGATCAAGACCCGGACTCTGTGCATAAGCGATGTAAATCTCCTGCTTGCCGTATTTTACGAGCCAGCTGAAGGCGATGAACTGACCATCTGATGACCAGGTTAATTGATCGGCACCGATTATTCTGTCCTGAACATCAAACCATGAGGGATCGCCGCCTCCTGCGGGTCTCAACACGATGCGGCCGGGGGCCTGGTTAATCGAAGCGATAACCGCGAGCGTCTTTCCGTCGGGTGACCACGCGGGGGCATATTCGATGGCATATCCTGCGGTGACATTCCGCGGTGGTTCAGTGATTGAGCAGTTATCAGGCGCCGGGTTGCACTCAACGCTCATGACGAACACCTGCTTCAATGAATTTACGCGCGTACTTGTAAAGGCGATTTGACTGCCATCGGGGGACCACATGGGATCGAAATCATCGCCGAGGCTCTTGGTAAGATTGATCGGTTCACCGGAGCGATCGGTGTTGATTACAAAAAGATCAAGCCCTAGATCATTTCCGTACACATCACTGCCACCCGGAGCCGTATAGATGATTTTCTTTCCGTCGGTTGACCATCTGGGCTGACCCTTGTCGCCAGGACCGTAGGTTAACTGTCGCGGATCGCTTCCGTCAGCATTCATCGTCCATATTTGTAAGGTACGTCCGTCTTCGCGGTCGCTCACAAAGGCGATCCTGCCGCCACCACCAAGGATGATGGTGGTGGCTGTAGGTGTTGGCATTTGGGTTGGAGTGGACGATGGTTCGGGGACGGGTGTTGGCGTGTAGGGAGTTGGGGTCTGTGTAGTCGGGGGGCTTGTGTTCTCGGGTTGAATGGCAGCAACCATGGCGGTTTCAGTCGGCTGGGTGCGACCTCCGCCGAAGGGGAGAACGCCACCGAGAGCGAGTGCCCCTCCACCACCGATTAAGATCAAGGCGAGAACTCCGAGACCGATCCAACGACCTGTATTTCGGGGTTTGGGGGGAGCGGGGGGCTTGAGCGGGGCGCGAATCGTCTCCAACTGCATCTGACCCGCCAGCGCCATACAGAAACTGGCCATCTCTGGGAAGCGGTCCTCCTGTTTCAAGGCCAGCGCCCTTTCTAGTGCGGCTTCCACATGTTCAGGTACTGCGGGATTCAGGTTGCGGATTGGTTGAAGGATTTCCTTGCCAAGCATGCGTTGGATACTGTCCGCCGGGCGTTGATTGGTTAAAAGAGAGTAAAGCGTTGCAGCCAAGGAATACTGATCGCTGCGCGCGTCTGTGCGTTGTCCACCGTATTGCTCAGGAGGTGAGAAGCCGGGCGTTAGCCCTCGTGCCCCGGTCGTAGTCCGTGACTGGTCGAAGACCTTGGCGATACCGAAATCGACGAGGACGATGTTCCCACCAGGCTGCAATTTGAGATTAGCCGGTTTTATATCGCGGTGGATCACAGGCGGTTTGCGTGAGTGGAGGTAACTCAACGCGTCGCAGATGGATTTGGCCCACGTCAACACAACATCGGGGGTTGGTGGCTGTTTCGCAACCTGTGTGTTTAGATCGACCCCCTCGACGAAGTCCATCACCAGGTATTGGCGATCCTCAAGGATGAAATGGTCCGTCACTCGAGGGAGATTGGGGTGACGCAGCGTAGCCAGCAGGCGCGCTTCACGCCGGAACTGTCGTTCTGATTCTGGGCTTGGGTTGAGGTTTTCCTTGACAGCGACTTTGAGATCTAATGTCATGTCATGCGCAAGGAAAACTGCGCCCATTCCACCTTTCCCAAGCTGACCTTTGATGCGGTAGCGGTCATGTAATGTGTCGTTCAACTGCAGCGGCATGGCGGTGATTGTATGCCAGCAAGCGAGTACGGGCAAACAACGCTGAGTGTATAATGTATGAAGGTTGCTGAATACTAGAGCAGGATGTGCAACAGATAACAATAAACAATTGATCCAAGCGGCGGATTGGCTTTACCCGTTTCTAAGGAGAGAATATGGCCACGAAACTGAACACTCCTGACCTTGGCCCACTAACACCGGTCCTTGAGCGCTGCGCCCAAAAAAATCGTTCATCTTTAATCCCCACACTTTTCGAAGCACAGGCTATTTACGGCTACCTTCCCGAACTTGTTATAGAGGCAATTGGGCAGCATCTCCGCGTTCCGCTGGCGGAAATACACGGTGTAGTCGAGTTTTATAGCATGCTCTACAGTGTACCGATCGGCAAGACGATAGTCCGGATCTGCACGAGCCCGATATGCGCTCAGGTTGGAGGCAGGGAGGTTTTCCAGGCTGCTCGTGCCCATCTGGGTGTTGATTCGTCAGAGCCGACAACTGATGGAGAGTATATGGTCGAAGAGGTGCATTGCCTTGGTCTTTGTGATCATGCACCGGCAGCCTTAATCGGAGATACTCCGGTCTCTCGAGTGGATGCGGCATCTCCCGGGAGTTGGATCAACGACCCGCAAGTGGCGCCGTTGAGCTTTGTTGGAGGGGAGCCGCGCTGGTTGACAGGGAGGTGCGGCGAAATCGAACCAACAGATCTGTCGGCATTCGAGAGTCATGGTGGTTTCGCTGGTCTCCAACGTGCTCTGGAGCAAATGCAACCCCGGGAGGTGGTGGAGGAGGTTAAGGCATCCGGTTTGATGGGGCGGGGTGGAGCGGCTTTCCCCACCGGTCTCAAATGGGAGTACACAGCAGCCGCCCAGAGTGATATCCGCTATATTGTGTGCAACGGCGATGAATCTGAACCCGGAACGTTCAAGGACCGGCTTTTAATGGAGGGGGATCCATACGCAATTCTCGAGGGCATGCTCATCGCTGGTTATGCCATTGGTGCACATAAGGGATTTCTCTATATCCGCGGTGAGTACCCTCGCGCCCAGGGAATTTTGGCAAAGGCGATACAGAACGCTCGTGCAGGTGGCTACCTCGGAGACGATATCCTTGGCAGCGGTTTTTCCTTCGAGATTGAGGTTCGGTCAGGAGCAGGGGCGTATATTTGTGGTGAAGAGACGGCACTATTCGAATCGATCGAAGGAAAACGAGGTTACCCTCGTTTGAAGCCTCCATTCCCCACAACGGATGGCCTTTTCGGTCAACCAACCGTAATCAATAACATTGAAACGCTATGTGCCGCTGCCTGGATCCTTAAAAATGGTGCGGCGAAATACCGCTCAATCGGTACCGATGGATCACCGGGATCGAAACTTTTCTGCCTGTCCGGCGATGTCGCTCGCAGAGGGGTATATGAGGTTCCTTTTGGAATTCGATTAGGCGATTTGATTGACTTGGCGGGGGGAGTGGATGGAGATCTCCAAGCCATCCTATTGGGCGGCGCAGCGGGGGCGTTTGCTGGACAAGAGGATTTGGAACTCTCGATGAGCTTTGAGGGGCTAAAAGAGGCGGGACTCCCTCTCGGATCTGGCGTTGTCACGGTGATAAATAAGGAACGGGATCTTGGGCAGTTCTTGTTAAGCCTGGCGCATTTCTTCGCTCATGAATCATGCGGAAAGTGCTTTCCCTGCCAGCTTGGGACCCAGCGACAACTGGAGATCATCTCCCGCTGGGTGGAAGGAAAAGCTGTGAAGAGTGATTTAAGTGCACTAAGGGATATTGGCTTTGCAATGACTAACGCATCATTATGTGGATTAGGAATGACGGCGAGCACGGCGATAATTTCCGCCATTGATAAATGGCCATCCTTGTGGCAATAGGTGAAGTTGACGGTTGACGGCGAGGAGATATCGATGGGTTCTGGTACGGTAAGAGCGACGTGGTTTGAACTGGGAGAATCCCTTCAACCTGTTCACGGCGAGATCATTGAAGAAGCCTTAGTGACAATCTATGTTAATGGAAAGGAACTCGCCACAATCATGTGCACCCCGCGGGATCAGGAAGATCTCGCGATAGGATTCTTGGCAAATGAAGGCATGATCGATGCTATCTCTGATGTAGATCATATTCATCTCACCGGAGATGGATGTTGTGTGGATATTTGGCTTGGTCATTCAGTGAAGCTCCCTGAGCAACGCATACTCACTTCTGGATGTGGCGGGGGCGTGACTTTTCAGGATCCTTCGGGTGATATCGAGCCCATTCAGGACAGTTGTGTGATTGCCCAGGACGCGCTATTTCATCAATTTAATATGCTTCAATCATCTGGGAGCCTCTATGCGCGGGCGCGTGGTGTCCATAGCGCGGGGCTCACCGATGGAGCGCGGGTGCTGGCAGTCGCCGAAGATGTGGGCCGCCACAACACTATCGACAAGTTACACGGCGCCTGCCTGCGGAGAGGGATTGATCCAAGTGGCTTGATTCTGATTGCGACAGGCAGGCTCTCTTCCGAGATGCTCCAGAAAACCGCCAGAATGGGCTGCCCAATTGTCGCCTCCAGAAATTCCCCGACATCCCTATCGGTGAAGATTGCCGAAGCCTTGAAGATCACATTGATTGGTTACGTTCGACGTAAATGTATGCGCGTGTACACACATCCCCAGCGTGTACAGCCATCGCCGGAAAAATCGGCAGAGCGTTTATCCCGCCTCGTTGAGGGATGATATTTATGGATAGAAACCTTTACATACGGCAGAGGTCTACCCGGTGCCCTTCATGTTTATTTGCTAGGGACAACGAATACCGGATTTGCGTCTATGTATTCCACCCAATTTTGGTAGAAGGGGTGCTAGTCGGATCGTGGAAGAAGGTGAGCGAATCGTGACAATGATGATTACACTGAAGATCGATGACCAACGGGTTGAAGTTGAAAAAGGGACGACTATTTTAGAAGCTGCGGAGCAAGCCGGTATCGAGATCCCGGTACTCTGCTATTTCGCCCATACCACCGCGAATGGGTTGTGTCGCCTTTGCATGGTAGAGACGGAGGGGGGGCGGGGGTTGCAGGCTGCATGCGTGACGGAAGCCGCCGAAGGAGCTGTGATTCGTACACGATCGGCGAATGTGGATCGCGCCCGCCGGACGATCCTCGAGATGTTGGCCTATAGTACGGACCTGTCGGAGGCTCCTGAGATTCTGAAACTACTGGAGGAGTATGGGGCTTCCCCAGACCGGTACGAGGGAGGCGAACAGCGGCATCCAGATCTGATTGATGACAACCCCGTCTATATTCGAGATTACGCTAAATGTATTTTATGCTGGCGATGTGTTCAGGTGTGTGCGCAGGACGCGCAATTTACATACGCCATCAATTTCAACGGACGCGGCTTTCACACCTCGATCGGGACTTTCCTGAATAAGCCATTGACACAAACCGTATGTGTGTTCTGCGGTCAATGTGTAGGAGTTTGTCCGACCGGAGCATTGAAAGGCAAACGGGAATACTTACTTGAGCAGGGGATCTCCCCCGATGAAGTGTTCTCGGTAACGCGCGCCAAAGGAGTAGGGCAGCGCTCCCGAAAAGGACCCCACTCGGATCGGGGAGGATGAAATGCTAGAAGCTGATCGTGTTGTTCATACTACTTGTCCCTACTGCGGTGTTGGCTGTCAGATGGACCTCCACATCAAGAACGACGACATATTCCGCGTCAGCGGTCGTTTTGATAATCAAGTGAACTTTGGCAACTTGTGCGTTAAAGGACGCTTTGGTTATGACTTTGTCCATGCTCCGGATCGACTGACCAGGCCTCTACTGCGAGAGAAGAAGGGAGAGAACTTGCAGCCTGTAAGCTGGGATGATGCGATCTCGAGAGTCGGGACGCGGTTATCTCAAATTCGCGAGGAGTATGGACCGAACAGCATCGCTTTCCTGACCTCAGCGAAGTGCACCAATGAGGAGAATTACCTCCTCCAGAAATTTGCTCGTGGTGTGATCGGAACAAACAACGTCGATCATTGTGCCCGTCTTTGACACTCCAGCAGCGTGGCCGGTCTGGCCACAACGGTGGGCTCAGGCGCGATGACCAACTCCATTGGCGACATCATCGATGCGGATGTTTTATTTGTCATCGGAAGCAACACGAGTGAAACTCATCCCGTCCTAGCTTTACAGATGAAAAAAGCTGTGCGGGAACTGGGCGCGAAATTAATTTTAGTTGATCCGAGAAAGATCGAGCTTGCCCAGTTCGCCCGTATGCATCTGCGGCACCGTCCGGGGACGGATGTTGCCCTGATCCACGCCATGGCTAATGTCATACTGTCTGAGGGACTCCAGAATACAGAATTTATCGAGTCGCGGACAGAGGAATTTGAGGCTTTTAAGAAATCAGTTGCTGAGTGGACACCGGAACGTGCGCAGCGGGTAACAGGTGTGCCTTCAGAGTTGATTGCCGAAGCTGCAAGGTTATATGCAAAGGCTAATGCGGCGGCGATCTTCTGGGCGATGGGGATTACACAACATACGACCGGGACAGACAATGTTAAATCGCTTGCCAACCTGGCTATGCTGTGCGGGCAGGTGGGTCGGCCAGGGACTGGTCTAAACCCTCTCCGCGGGCAGAATAATGTCCAGGGCGCCTGCGATTTGGGTGGTTTGCCGAACGTTTTCCCTGGGTACCAAACTGTGACGGATGAAGGACTCCGGAGAAAGTTCGCAGATGGTTGGGGTATTCCCTATGAACATCTAAGTGCGGAGGCTGGGTTAACAGTTACGGAGATCATGGATGCTGTGCTCGAGGGTAAAATCCGAGCGATTTACATAATGGGTGAGAACCCGATTCTCTCAGATCCTGACCAAACCCACGTCCGAGAAGCTCTCGAAGCGGTAGACTTCCTCGTTGTTCAAGATATCTTCCTGAATGAGACGGCGGAGCTTGCGGATGTCGTTCTCTCGGGAGCGAGTTTTGCAGAGAAGGAAGGGACATTCACAAACACAGAGCGCAGGGTGCAGCTCATCCGCAAAGCCCTTCCCACGACAGGCGAAGCCAAACCCGATTGGGAGATTATTACCAAACTGGCTCAGGAGATGGGCGAGAATTGGGCCTACGACAGCGCAAATGAAATCTTCGATGAGATGGCGCAGCTCACGCCACAATACGCGGGGATGTCTCACGAGCGGCTGGAGCAGAACGGCTTGCAGTGGCCATGCCCAACTGCAGATCATCCTGGAACGCCGATCTTGCATGTGGGGGAGTTTGCGCGCGGTCTCGGTCAGTTCAGCGTTATCGAATATCGAGAGCCGGCAGAACTACCCGATGATGAGTACCCATTTATCCTTTCAACGGGAAGAGTCCTCTTCCACTGGCACGGTGGTACGCTTTCGCGCCGTTCGCCGGGATTGGATTGTCTGGCGCCAGAAGCTGAAGTCGAGATCCACCCCGAGGACGCATCTCGGCTGGAAGTCAATGACGGCCAGGCAGTTAACGTGCGCTCCAGACGCGGGTCGGTTACAGCCAAGGTTATCGTGACTCGACGCTCGCTGCCGGGAATGGTTTTTATGACCTTCCATTATGCCGAAGCAGCAGCGAACTTGCTCACGCCGAAGAATCTCGATCCTGTGGCGAAGATCCCGGAATACAAGGTCTCGGCTGTACAGATAGAGCCTCAGGTGGAGGTCGTCGAGGCATAACCTAACAGTAGGTTCAATAGAATCTTCATAAAAAGACCTCCGCGGCTGCTGGTTTCGGAGGTCTTCTCGTTATTACAGTGAAATGAATCGGCGCGGTGGACTACTACGTGTTGATCAACCGTCAATTCCCAGGTTTTTAATGTGGGCAGGAATTGTGTGTCAGTGAGGCTAAGCATTAAGGGGGTTATGGAGGCATCGTTGTTCGCCAATGCCCAGAAATGGGTTCCCGGTTCGGCGATGTCTGTGGGTGCTCGCCGCCAATCTAGTGGTATTTCTGTGTAGGAGGGTCTTCCCTTTCGACGAACGCATCGCGATATTTGTAGCCCTTGGGGAGTGACCACAATACCGTAAATATCCTCCCGGCTGCCATGTGGGATGTTCACGTTTAGGATGACTTCTCTGGCATTGGTTTTGTTAGCATTTGCCTGGCAACTGAGGCAGCCACACAAGCTGCTGTGCTGGAATCCTTTGTACCTTGATGACCCGAGGGAAAGTCGATTGAACAGGTGAATCTTGGAAAACACAAGATCGCGGCTTCCATATCTGCTGCCAGAGCGCCGCTGTAGGTCACATCGTGCCCCACATTGATATTGGGATTAATCGCATATATGACGAGAACAATTGACTGGTCGACGATACAGAGAATGGCAATGGCTACATAATCCTAAGTGCGCGTTGACAGTCCTTTTCCCGACATGGTATTATTAAAAATGCGAGGGAGATCATCATTGATAAGGTTATTTTCCCTCTGCCCGGTTTCATCCTTATTATCTTATGCCCTGCATTATGTCGGGTCGATCGTAGTGGATTTTGCGGGGGAAAATTAGCACGGATATTTTTGGATGTGGCTTCCCTTACGGGTGGACACCGGAACCGGGTGTCTACCCTGTTTTTATATACGTATTTATTTTTTAAAAAGGATTGGATCATGAGTGTAGATTTTATTGCTCGAATTGTTGGAATGATCGCTTTATCCGTTGGCGGGGTCTACCTTGGGGCAATGCTTGGGGATCTTGCTGGAGATCAACCGGTCCTTTGGGCCATTGTGTTTGGAATGGTTGGCGCGTTATTGGGGCTTGTGGTAACGCCGTTTCTGACTACACGCCCATTCAATGCGATCCGTAACAAACTCTCAACAATATCGTTGAAGACAATGGTGGCCGGATTGTTCGGGTTGATCATTGGATTGGTTGTTGGTGCGCTGATTGCATTTCCCCTTTCGCTTCTGCCCAGCCCGTTTGGCCAGTTACTGCCCTTCATTGGCGCCATGCTCACCAGCTATTTAAGCATAACAATTTTCACTGCACGGCAGACTGATATTTTAAATTTGATTGGGTCGCGCTTTGGATCATTGAGCAAGGGAGGTCAAGACCTTTCGCATGATAACAACAGCGTTCTGCTCGATACCAGCGTGATCATTGATGGGAGGATTGCTGATATTGCACGCACAGGCTTTGTTGCGGGTCCGATGCTGGTGCCTTCGTTCGTCTTGAGCGAACTTCAACATGTCGCAGATTCATCCGATGGCTTACGGAGACAGCGAGGTCGACGGGGCTTGGAAATACTCAACCGACTCCAAAAAGATCCCCTTAACTCGATGCGCATAACGGATTTAGATGTGGAAGGTGTGCGGGAGGTGGACGATAAGTTGGTGATCCTCGCCAAGCAACTTCGCTGCAAAGTCCTCACCAACGACTACAATCTGAATCGAGTCGCGGAACTGCAGGGTGTTGCTGTATTGAATATCAACGAATTAGCAAATGCAGTTAAAGCGGTTTTTCTGCCAGGGGAGACGCTGGAAGTGGACGTCATACAAAAAGGTAAGGAGAGCGGACAGGGGGTTGGCTATCTTGACGATGGCACCATGGTTGTCATCGAAGATGGTGAGACACGCATCGGCAATGTGATTCTGGTAACTGTCACGAAAGTGCTGCAGACAGCCGCAGGCAGAATGATCTTTGCCCGTCTTAAGGTAGATGACGAGACCACTTTAGCTCAGGAGTAGGGTTCGATGACGTTGAAGATCTATAACACCATGACCCGCAAGAAAGAGCAGTTTGAGACATTGGACCCAGGAAAAGTTCGGATCTATGTCTGTGGGCCTACTGTGTACGATAAGGCGCACGTTGGTCATGCAATGTCGTCGATTGTTTTCGATGTGATCCGCCGATACCTTGAATTTAAAAAATTTGACGTTCAACATGTCATGAACTACACAGATGTCGACGATAAAGTCATCCTGCGCGCACAGGATTTAGGCGTCGACCCTATTGATCTGGCGGAACAATATATCAACGAATACGATCACCACTTAAAGGAACTTAATGTATTACCTGCACATGTCTTCCCAAGAGTATCTACAGAGATCGAATCCATCCTCGCCGTGATTACGGGATTGATTGAAAAAGGATATGCCTACGCCGTAGACGGGGACGTATATTTCCGGGTGGCAAGCGACGAGGATTACGGACGCCTCTCAAGACGGGCGTTGGATGATATGCGTGCCGGTGCTCGCCTCGGCGTCGATGAACGGAAGGAGGATCCTGCGGATTTTGCTCTTTGGAAGGCGGCTAAACCCGGAGAGCCCGCGTGGGAAAGCCCGTGGGGACGGGGTAGACCAGGTTGGCATATCGAGTGCTCAGCGATGAGCCTGCACCATCTCGGAGATCAAATCGATATTCATGGCGGCGGGAATGACCTGATATTCCCGCATCACGAGAATGAGATTGCTCAATCAGAAAGCTACACCGGCAAACCATTCGCTCGTTATTGGGTGCACAATGGCATGATGCAACTCAGTGGCGAGGATATGTCGAAGTCAACCGGCAACGTTTTTACAATCGAACAATTTCTTGGGAAGTACGATGCGGATGTCCTGCGACTCTTAATCCTAAATGCCAGTTACCGCAGTCCGCTTACTTATAATGAAGATGTTATTGAGCAGGCGGCGCACGGGCTCGAGAGGTTGAAAGGTGGCTTGCGTTCAGCATCCCCTCTTCTCGATTTTGACCCCGGAATAGCGGTGACCCTATCCCAGGCAGCAGAAAAGGCGCGCCTCGGTTTTGAAGCGGCGATGGATGATGATTTCAATAGTGCTGGAGCACTGGGTCATCTTTTTGAATTGGTCCGAGCGATCAACGAAGCGAGGACGGCTGGGATCGACCAGGAGAACTTGGGCAATGCACAGGATGTTCTTTGTGAATTGGCGGGTGTACTTGGGTTATCGCTTGCACAGAAAAACCACCTGGATGCAGAGGTGGCACCTTTTATAGATCTGCTCTTAGAAATCCGAAGGGAACTGCGAAATGCCAAGCAGTGGGAGCTCTCAGACATGATCCGTGACCGATTAAGTGAATTGGGAATTTCACTGGAGGATGGCAAGGGAGGAACGGTCTGGAGAGCCCCCTAGCAGCATTATCCAAACCAGCGCCCCAGTTCGATAAAGAGCTGGGGCGAATTTCTATCCTTAAAATTCCGGACCATCAGAAAATTACTATGAGTGGAAACGGAAAAGAAACAATATACGGGCGGAACCCAGTTCGAGAAGTATTGCGGGCTGGGCGGCGCCGAGTCCATCAAATTCAACTCGCCGAAGGGGTTGTCGAGCGGGGACTCCTCATGGAAATTAATGACATTGCGCGAGCGAGTGGTATACGAATTAAACGCGTCCCGAGAACCTCGTTGGATCGAGAGATCTCAAATCACCAGGGGATTGTGGCGATTGTTGACCCCTTTGAATACGGGTCCATCGATGAGATGCTGGAACTTGCAGTAGAACGGGGAGAACCCCCTTGGATCCTCCTTTTGGATATGATCCAGGACCCACAGAATCTAGGAACGCTATTGCGCACAGCAGAAGCTGTCGGCGTCCATGGTGTGGTGATTCCTGCGCGCAGGAGCGCCTCTGTTACGCCAGCGGTGGTTAGCGCATCTTCCGGGGCTAGCGAGCACATGATCATCGCTCGCAGTAATCTGGCGGATGCGATCGGGCGTCTAAAAAAAGCGGACCTATGGATTGCGGGCCTCGAAAATGCCCCAGAAGCATCCATCTACTGGGATGCGGACCTCAAAGGTCCATTGGGCTTGGTCGTCGGCAGCGAGGGCTCGGGAATGCGGCGTATAGTAAGGGAATCGTGCGACTTCTTGGTCGGCATCCCTATGCGAGGGGAAATCGATTCTTTGAATGCATCTGTTGCTGGTGCTGTTGCTCTTTATGCAGTATTGGAACGACGAGGTTTTGCAGTATCGAACACTCAGTGAACCGAAGTGGTCGTATTTCCATTGACGATGCCTCTGAATCTTGGTAGACTCGGCGAGAAAAGTCGGCAAGGGAGTCTGGTATAATAGGACAGCGCCGAGCAGGTGAGGCGCGTTTTATTATCATGCCGACGTAGCTCAATGGCAGAGCAACCGCTTTGTAAGTGGTAGGTTATGGGTTCGACTCCCATCGTCGGCTTGCTGTGTCGTTTAATTATTTTACTTGAGCGATGCTTCTGCGGAAGGCATTTGCTGACCGATATAGGGCAATGGGCGGTTACCCAAGTGGCCAAAGGGGGCTGACTGTAAATCAGCTGGCGTTGCCTTCGGCGGTTCGAATCCGTCACCGCCCACTCAGGCTCGGGTTGATGTGATAATTCGAGACTGTGGTTCAAGCCCTCATAGCTCAGACGGTAGAGCACGTTCTTGGTAAGAACGGGGTCAGGGGTTCAATTCCCCTTGAGGGCTCTAATTGCCGAAAGAATTATTTTAGAACGAACGAGGAGATAAAGATCATGGCGAAGGAGAAATTTAAGCGGACGAAGCCGCACATGAACGTAGGGACGATGGGGCACATCGACCATGGGAAGACGACGTTAACGGCGGCGATCACGAAATATGCGTCGTTCAGCGGG
>Ga0307420_1000401_pt1 | contig 20447 bp, 12 predicted proteins | sample SalMarWE160240MG_2_FD_202167 | JGI IMG/M metagenome (GOLD analysis project Ga0307420, IMG submission 202167) | Salt marsh sediment microbial communities from the Plum Island Ecosystem LTER, Massachusetts, United States - WE1602-40 | ecosystem: Environmental > Aquatic > Marine > Intertidal zone >... | reverse complement strand
GACCACCTGCTGCCGGTCTTCATCGCCGTTAGAAATGGCGATGACCAGCACCTGGACAAAGTAACGCACGGCAACGAACACGTCATCCGCGCCCGGTTCGCCGATGCGCGATTCTTCTATAACGACGACATCCAGCAGCCGCTGGAGAGCTATCTCCCGAAGTTGGAAACGCTTACGTTCCAGGAAGAACTTGGCTCGTACTATGACAAGGCCGCCCGGCTCGAAGGGCTGACCGCCCGGCTCGGCGGGGTGCTCGACATCGCCGACGACAGGGGCGACCTCGACCACGCCATCCGCGCCGCACGGCTGGCAAAAGCCGATCTCGTGACCAGCATGGTCGTCGAAATGACCTCGCTCCAGGGTGTGATGGGACGTATCTACGCGCTGCGTTCCGGCGAACCCGGAGACGTGGCCGACGCAATCGGGGAACATTACCATCCCCGCTTTGCCGGTGACAGCCTGCCCGGATCACCTGCCGGGATCGCCATCGCCCTGGCCGACCGGCTCGACAGCCTGGTCGGGTTGTTCGCAGTCGGTTTGCAGCCAACCGGCTCGACCGACCCGTATGGGCTGCGCCGCGCCGCGCTGGGGATCGTCCAGATTCTGATGGGCCACCGGATCGATCTCGACCTCCGTCAGGCCATTGATTGGGCGGCGATGGGATATACCCGCGAACTGGGCGAAAAGTTCGTCTCCGATGAGGTGAAAGAAACCGTCCTTGATTTCGTCGTCGGGCGGATGCGCGTCGTGCTGCGCGAGACATACCCGCACGATATCGTCGAGGCAGTGCTGGCGGAACGCGGTCACAACCCAAACCGCGCCCAGATCGCGGCGGCGCAGCTTGCCGAATGGACAACCCGCGACAACTGGGAGTCGATCCTCGATGCCTACGCCCGCTGCGTCCGAATCACGCGCAGCCAGGAGAAGCGCTTTAAACTCAAGACTCGCTCGCTGGCCGAACCGGTCGAGAAAGACCTGTACGAGGCGTACAAACGGGCAGCAGATCAAATCGGCGATGAGGCGGAGGTCGATACGTTTATGGAGGCATTCGAGCCGCTGGTCGCCCCGATCTCGGCGTTCTTCGCCCCGGCTGAAGAAGGCGGTGTGCTGGTCATGCATGAGGACAATGCGGTCCGGGAGAACCGGCTGGCGCTGCTGCAAAACATCGCCGCGCTCGCCGACGGCGTGGCCGATTTCTCACAGATGGAAGGCTTTTAGATTCATACCTTGCAATAAAAAAGCCCCGTATCGCTGCCAGCGGAACGGGGCTTTTCGATTCTATTCGATCAGTCGGTCAGTTGGAGGGTCGCCCAGGTGGTCGGATCGTTGACTTTCAGGTTGGTACAGTGGCTCACCATCGAATCCTGGCTGGCCGTGCCTGCCTGATCGTCGTCGCTGAGTGCGAGGCAGAACCCGTAGTTCTTCCCGCTCCGGGGCGTCATGTCCAGGTCGTTCCAGGCGATGGCCGCCTCAAGGAGATAGCCGCCGCCGTTCGAAGGGCTGGCCGACAGCGCCACCGAGTCGAGGTCACGCAGGGTGGGGAAATAGCGCACCGCCGCCGGGGGGTTGTCTTCGAAGTCGCCGGGTGACAGGCCGATCTGGATATCGTCGTCGTTCCAGTTCGCGTCGAGGAAATCGCCGGGCAGGTCGCGGTCGAATAACAACTCGACCTCGTCGCCCTTCCAGGCGGTTGCCCCGCTCCCGGTCTGGACGTGAACATCATCGACCACATCGATGACGAGGTAGAAATTCTCGTCGTCCCAGCAGGCCCAGGCGTACCCGCTCAGGTCGTCCTCTCCCGACCACGCCCCCGCGCCGTAGGTCGGCTGGTTGATGGCAAAGCGGGGCACGCCTTCCAATGCTTCCCAGTCCTGGTTGTCGCCGTCGACGGTGATGTCGTCCGAGCAGCGCGGGAAAGTCAGATTGGTGCCGTTGCCCATTCGTGCAACCTGCGGAGTCTCGGTGGGCGCATCAGGTTCGGACGTCGCGCTGGCGGATTGTTCTTCCATCGCAGTGGGCAGCCCCGCTGCCTCGGCGTGGGCGGTGATCGTCGCGTACACCGATTGGACGGTTGCCGGTGTATCCGGCTGGTCGGCGAAACCGGTGTTGCAGGCCAGCGCCGCCAGCAGGATGGCACCGGCGGCAAACAATATGAACCGTGCATTTCTCATCGACAGGTTCATCGATCATCCTCCACAGGCAGTATGCCGGAGCGCGATCTTATTCTTCCCGCAGCATATCGCGCAGGACGGTATGCAGAATACCACCGTTGCGATAGTAGCGCACCTCGACCGGCGAATCGACGCGGCAGATCATCGAAAAGACGGTTTCGCCACCGTCGGCGCGGCGGGCACGCATGGTGACCTCCTGGCGCGGCTGGAGATCGTCATCCAGCCCTTCGATGTCGTAGGTTTCGAAACCGGTCAGGCCAAGCGATCCGGCGTTTTCGCCGGGTTTGAACTGCAAGGGGAGGACGCCCATCCCGATCAGGTTGCTGCGGTGGATGCGCTCGTAGCTGGCGGCCAGCACCGCCTTGATTCCCAGCAGGTAAGTGGCCTTTGCCGCCCAGTCGCGGGAACTGCCCGTGCCGTATTCCGCCCCGGCAATCACGACGAGAGGTGTTCCCTCGTCGATATAACGCATCGCTGCATGGTAGATGCTCATCTCTTCGCCGTCTTCACGGCTGGCGCTGCCTTCCGGCAGGTAGACGGTCACGCCGCCTTCGGTGCCGGGCACCAGTTGATTGCGCAGCCGGATATTGCTGAACCCGCCGCGCATCATCACCTCGTGATTGCCTCTGCGGGCACCGAAGGTGTTGAAGTCGCGCGGGCTGATTCCCAGTTCGATCAGGTGTTCACCCGCCGGGCCGTCGGCGGGGATGGGGCCAGCCGGGGAGATATGGTCGGTGGTCACCGAATCGCCCAGCAGGGCCAGTGCCCGCGCCCCTTCAATGGGGCTGATCGGCGGTTCTTCGGCGGTGATGTCGATGAAGAAGGGCGGCTCGTAGATATAGGTCGATTCGGGCCATGTATAGATGTCGCCTTCCGGCACCGGAATCTCGTTCCACATCTCGTTCCCGTCGAAGACGTTGGCGTATTCCTCTTCGAACAATTCCGGTTTGATCGCCGCCTGGATCGTCTCGCGGATTTCGGCCTGGGTCGGCCAGATGTCACGCAGGTAGACCGGCTGGCCGTCGGGATCGTACCCCAGCGGCTCGGTTTCGAAGTCGATATCGACCGTCCCGGCCAGCGCGTAGGCGATCACCAGCGGGGGCGAAGCCAGATAGTTGAGCCGGGTAAGCGGGTTGACCCGCCCCTCGAAGTTGCGGTTGCCGCTCAATACGGCGGCGACTACCAGATCGTTTTCCTGGATCGCCCCGGCAACCGCCTGATCGAGCGGGCCGCTGTTGCCGATGCAGGTCGTGCAGCCGTAGCCGACTACGTGATAGCGAAGCTGCTCAAGGTAGGGCAGCAGCCCGGCGTCTTTCAGGTAGCGCGAGACGACCTTCGATCCGGGGGCAAGGCTGGGTTTGACGTGCGGCGGCAGGCTCAGACCCTTCTCGACCGCTTTCTTGGCGAGCAGCCCGGCCCCGACCATCACCGAGGGATTCGACGTGTTGGTACAGCTTGTGATCGCAGCGATGACGACCGCCCCATCGCTGATTTCTGCCTGTTCATCTTTGATGGAAATGGAGACTTTGCGCGGCTGGCTGCCGTTGCCGGTCGCCGCCGACAGTGATGCGCGGAATGACTCTTTGACGCCGGTCAGCGGGATGCGCTCGTTGGGGCGCTTCGGCCCGGCGATGCTCGGCTCGACCGTGCTGAGGTCAAGCTCGATGGTGTCTTCATAGGCCGGGTCAGGTGAATCGCCAGTGCGGAAGAGCTGTTGTTCTTTAGTGTACCGCTCAACCAGATCGGCCAGTGCGCCGCCGCGATTGGTTCCCCGGAGGTAATTCAACGTTTCGTCATCCACCGGGAAGAAGCCCATCGTCGCCCCGTAGTCGGGGGCCATGTTTGCGAGAGTCGCCCGGTCGGCGAGGCTCAACTGGCTGATTCCGGGGCCGTAATATTCGACGAAGCGGCCCACGACGCCCTTCTTGCGCAGCATCTCGGTGACGGTCAGGACGAGATCGGTGGCGGTCGTCCCTTCTGGGAGCGTACCGATCATTTTGAACCCGACCACTTCGGGCATCAACATATAGATCGGCTGGCCGAGCATCGCTGCCTCGGCTTCGATGCCGCCTACCCCCCAACCCAGAACACCAAGCGCATTGACCATCGTGGTGTGCGAATCTGTGCCGACCAGCGTGTCGGGGAAGGTGACCGTTTCGCCGTTGACCTCGCGGGTTAGGACGCCTTTGGCGAGAAACTCGAGGTTAACCTGGTGGATGATCCCGGTTGCGGGTGGAACGACCCGGAAATTATCGAAGGCTTCCTTGCCCCAGCGCAGGAATTCGTAGCGCTCGTGGTTGCGTTCAAATTCCCGTTCGGCGTTGAATGCCAGCGCTAAAGCCGATCCAAATCGGTCAACCTGCACCGAGTGGTCGATCACCAGGTCGGCGGGGACGACCGGGTTGATCCGGGAGGGATCACCGCCGAGGCGGGCCATCGCCGAGCGCAGCGCAGCCAGGTCGACCACGCTGGGCACGCCGGTGAAATCCTGCAAAACGACCCGCGCCGGGCGATAGGATATCTCCTGCTCGCCGGGGTCTTTCCAGGCGGCAAGGTTGGCGACATCGTCCCTAGTGATCGAAAAGCCATCGAGTTGGCGAAGGGCGGCTTCGAGCAAAATGCGGATCGCGTAAGGCAGCCGGGAGAGGCCCCCAAGCCCCTGCGCCTCGATCCGGTCCAGCCGGTAGATCACAACCGGGCCGTTTGCTGTCTGTAATGTGTCACGTGCGCCAAAGGGATCGTTTAAGTTGTGTAGATTGCTCATCTTTCCTCACGATGACTGTCGGGCATCACCCTCATTAGCATGGGGCATGGTTTTCAGAATCAGGTACTGATGATACTATAAGTGTGGTGTGCTTTTGGATATTTTCCCCCTCAACCGGTGAGTATAGCAAGACTCGACCAATTGGTGTAATGGAGCCTCTCATTGAACTGGATCGATCCGCCGCAAGTCAGCGTTGACAACGCATTCCAGAAAGCCGTCGGGGGGCACCCGCTGGCTGCCGAAATCCTCATACGGCGCGGCATCGATCAGCCCGACGAGGCGCGGGCCTTCCTCGACCCGGCCTGTTATTCGCCTTCTCCGCCTACCGCCCTCCCCGATCTGGCATTCGCTGCCGACCGGCTCTTCGAGAGCATCCAACACGGCGAGCATATTCTCGTCTGGGGCGATTTCGATGTCGATGGGCAGACCTCGACCGCGCTGCTGGTCGACGGCCTGCGGAAGCTGGGAGCGAACGTATCCTATCACGTTCCGCATCGCATGAAGCACGGTCACGGCATTGCCATTGATGTGCTGGAAGGCTATCTCAAGCAGGATATCGACCTCATCCTGACCTGCGATACCGGGGTATCCGAACACGAGGCGGTCGAAAAAGTGATCGAGGCCGGGCGGACGATTCTGATCACCGATCACCACGCGCTGCCCAAATCCCTGCCCGCTGCCCCGGCGGTGGTCAACCCGCAGCGCCTCCCCGCCGATCATCCCCTGCGTGACCTGCCCGGTGTAGGCGTTGCCTACAAGCTGATCGAGCAGGTTTATACCATCGCCGGGCATGGAGGCGACGAGCGCCAGTTCCTCGACCTCGCCGCACTGGGCATCGTCGCCGATGTTGCCAACCAGCGCGGCGATACCCGCTACCTGTTGCAGCTTGGGATCGACGCGCTGCGCTACCCAAAACGTACCGGCCTTCAGGCGCTGATGCAGGCCGCGCAGGTCGATCCCTCCAACCTGTCGTCGGATACTATCGGCTTCCAGATTGGGCCGCGCCTGAACGCCCTGGGCCGGTTGGACGACGCTTCGCTGGCGGTCGAACTGCTGACGACCGATGATATGACGTTGGCGCGGCAGGTCGCCGCACAGCTTGAACTGCTCAACAACCGCCGCAAGCAGATCGAGGATCAGATTTACGCGGCGGCCCAGGATCAGATCGCGAATGACCCATCACTGCTTGATTTCGCCGCTCTGGTGCTGGCCGGTGATCACTGGCATCCGGGCGTGATTGGGATTGTCGCCTCGCGGTTAGCGGATAAATACGAACGACCGGTGCTGCTGCTGTCCTCCCCGCCGGGCGATCCCATCGCACGGGGATCGGCGCGGTCGGTGCCGGGGGTGAATATCGGCGCGTGCATCGCGGCCAACGAAGACCTGCTCAAAGGGCACGGTGGGCATCCGGGAGCGGCGGGCTGCGCCCTCGACGCCGACCTGATCCCCCAGTTCCGGCGGCGGCTTTCGAACACCGTCCGGGAAACCTGGGATCACGATGTCGTGCAGGGAATCGCGGTCGATGCCTGCCTGCCGCTGTCCGAAGTCGATATGGAACTGGCCGATGAATTGAACCGGCTGGCTCCATTCGGGGAAGGCAACCCGGCAATCCATCTGCGAACCGATGCGCTTCACGTCGTCTCAACTCGCGATTTCGGAATTGGTAAAAAACATCGCTTCATTACGGTCGAAGACGAGCAGGGGAACCAGGTCGATGTCACCTGGTGGCGGGGTGCGGAATACCCCAAACCCGCCGGGGTGATCGACCTGGTCTATATCCCCCGGATCAACGATTACCGGGGGCGGCGATCCTTGCAGCTTGAATGGGTCGATGCCCGTCCGACGCCGGGCGTAGAAGTTGATGTCGATCTGCATTACGAGGTTGCCGATCTGCGTGCGGGATTCGACCCGGCGGCGCTGCCCGAATCGGGCGACTGGCTTGCCTGGGTGGAGGGCGGCGAAAGCGCCGAACTGCCGTTTGTCAGCGAACGGATCATCACCCGGCACGAACCTACGCCCTGCCAGCACCTCGTCATCTGGACGACGCCTCCCGGCCCGCAGGAACTTGACCAGATGCTTGAATCGACCGGCGCACGACGCATCACGGTTGTTTCCCATCTTCCGGCCAATGGAAAAGCCGACAGTTTCATCAAACGGCTGGCCGGGCTGGTCAAATACGCGGTCAAAACATACGGCGGGCAGACTTCCATCGCCCAGCTTGCCAGCCTGACCGCCCACCGCGAATCGGCGGTGCGGCTGGGCCTCGACTGGATGGCGGCCAGGGGCCAGATTTCACTGGAATGGGGCGATGGCGGGCAGATTACCGTCACAAAGAAGGGTACGGCCAGTAAAGAGGATCAAGAGTCACTCTATCTTTCACTTCAAGCATTGCTGTCAGAGACGGCGGCTTTTCGCGCGTACTTCCAGGCAGCCGATCTGAATACATTCTTCGAGTTGTGAGTTCAGTTTGTGTATAAATATCTTCAGGAGTGGTCAGGATGGATATAGGAATCCCAATCGAAATACGACCTAATGAATACCGGGTCGGGCTGACTCCGCAGGGGATCAACCTGCTCAACAAAGACGGCCACCGCTGCTATATCCAGAGCGGGGCGGGAAAGGGCGCGGGCTTCGACGATGCCGACTATGTCCAGGCCGGTGGGCGGATCGTCTATACGGCGGAGGAGGTCTATTCGCGTTCCGATCTGGTCTTGAAGGTCGGTGGCGTGCGCCGCGCCGAACTCGATTTGCTGCGTGACGAGCAGACGATCTGCGCTTTCTGGCACCTCGCCGCCCGCCCGAATGAAATCACGCAGGCGCTGCTTGAGCATAACATCACGGCAGTTGCCTATGAGACGATCCAGTGTGACAACGGGTTCCTGCCGGTGCTGCGCCCGCCGAGCCAGATCGCCGGGCGGATGATCCCACAGGTCGCTGCGCGCTGGCTTCAGAACGACGGCGGGGGCAAGGGTATCCTGATCAGCGGGCTGCCGGGCATCCCCCCGATTGACGTTTGCATCATCGGGGCGGGGGAAGTCGGCTTCAACGCGGCCAGGACCTTCGTCGCGCTGGGGGCGCAGGTTATCGTCCTCGACAAAGACCTGAACCGTTTGCAGGAAGTCGATCAACTGTTGAATGGCCGGGTGGTGACGCTGGTCGCCTACGATTTCAATATTGCGCGGACCGTTGCTTTTGCCGATGTGCTGGTCACCGCTGCCAATGAACCGGGGGCCAGAGCGCCTGTTTTGATTACACGTGAAATGCTCAAGACGATGCGCCCGCGCAGCCTGATCATGGATATCTCCATCGATCAGGGAGGATGCCTGGAAACGAGCCGACCAACCACCCACGACAGCCCGGTTTACACCGAGGAGGGCATACTCCATTACTGTGTTCCAAATATGACCAGCGTCGTCGCCCGGACGACCACCCATGCCTACCTGAATGCCGCCTGGCCGTTCATACAGCAGCTTGCCAACCGGGGAACCCAGGCTGCGATAGATGCCGATACGGCGCTACAGCGCGGTATTCTTGTCCACAGGGGAGAGATCGTCAACCAGAACCTCGCAATGGTCCTAAAGGAGTCCTGACATGGCACGTTGGGCACAAATCTACCAGGAACACCGCTGTACAGCCGACGAAGCTGTCCGATCCATCAAGTCGGGCGACCGGGTTTTCCTGACGGGCAACTGTTCGGTGCCGCAGGTTGTCCTGAAAGCCCTTGTCTCCTATGCAAAGAATTTGCACGATGTCGAAATCGCGCAGGTGCTGACCGTCGGCGATGCCGATTACGTCAAGCCGGAGATGGCCGGGCATATCCGCGTCAATACGATGTTCATCAGTTCGGATATTCGCTCGGCAGTTCAGGAAGGGCGGGCCGATTTCACGCCCGTATTCCTTTCCGAAATACCCCGCCTGTGGCGAACCGAACTGCCGGTCGATGTGGCCTTGATCCACGTTTCCCCCCCCGACGAACATGGATTCTGTTCCTACGGCGTTGAAGTCGGCGTGACCAAGACGGCAGCCGAAGTCGCCGACGTGGTGATCGCTGAAGTGAACCCGCGTATGCCGCGCACGTTGGGCGACAGCTTCATCCACGTCAGCAAAATCAAGCATATCGTCGAGGTCGATTACCCGCTGCCCGAATTCATCATGGGCGAACCCTCGCCGATCCAGCAGGCGATAGGGCAGCATATCGCCGATCTGATCGAAGATGGCAGCACCATCCAAACCGGGATCGGCGGCATCCCAGACGCAGTCTTGCAGTATCTCCAGGACAAGCGTGACCTGGGCATACACACCGAATTGTTCTCAGATGGCATCATCGACCTGGTCGACCGGGGGATCATTACCAACGAGGCCAAGTCGATCCACCCCGGCAAGATCATCGCCGGGTTCATGCTGGGCACGCAGCGGCTCTATGACTTCGTCGACGACAACCCGATCGTCGAGCTTCACCCGACCGAATATGTCAACGATCCATTCCTGATCGCCCAGAACGACCGGATGGTCTCGGTCAACTCGGCGATTGAGGTCGACCTTACCGGCCAGGTCTGCGCCGACAGTATGGGGCATAAACTATTCAGCGGCGTGGGCGGGCAGGTCGATTTCGTGCGCGGGGCGGCCCGTTCGAAAGGCGGCAAGCCGATCATTGCACTTCCGGCGACGACCAAGAACGATACGATCAGCCGGATCACGTGGCAGCTTAATCCAGGAGCCGGGGTCGTTACCACACGCAATGATATCCACTATATCGTGACGGAATTTGGCGTCGCCAAACTATACGGCAGGTCGATCCGCGAGCGCGCGCAGGCGTTGATCGCCATTGCCCATCCCAATTTCCGCGGAGAACTCGAAGCCAAAGCGCACGAAATGCGCTATCTGCCTTCGCTTTTCCGAGGAGCCGACTGAACAGATATGCGTAACTTTATCCGCCATGAAGTGTAGATTCTATATAGAGGCAACTAACCACCAGGCAAAGATTGATGACGTCTTCTGTCGCACCCCCACTTGTTGTTGAAAACCTATCGTGCCGCTACCTCACCCGTGACGAATACGCCCTGCGTGATGTCTCGTTTCAAGTCGAACAGGGGCAGATCATTCTGATCTCCGGGACCAGCGGCTGCGGGAAAACGACCCTGCTTCGCTGCATCAATGGGTTGATCCCACGCAGCTATCGAGCAGAAGTTACCGGGACCATTCTCATCAACGGGAAAGATTACAGCGACAAACCACTCTCCACGATCTCGCAGGCAGTGGGAACTGTGCTTCAAGACCCCGAACGGCAGATCATCGGTGCGAAGGTTCTCACCGAAGTCGCCTTTGGGTTGGAGAACCTCGGACTGCCCAGGGACGAGATCATCAGGCGGGTGGACGAAACGCTCGACTACCTGGGGATTCTCCACCTGAAGGACCGGGAAACCTTTTCCCTTTCCGGCGGAGAAAAGCAAAAACTGGCCCTGGCGGGAGTGCTGGCGATGCGCCCGGACATTCTCGCCCTCGACGAGCCGCTGGCAAACCTCGACCCGGCCAGCGCGCAGGAAGCGCTCAAGTTGATCCGGTGGCTGGCGGATGAAGGCAAAACCATCCTGATCATCGAGCACCGCGTTGAAGATGTCCTTGCCGTCAGGCCCGATCTCTCGATTCACATGGAAGACCAGTCGGTCAGTTTTGTCGGCTCGACCGAGGAACTGGTTCAGACCGTCGATTACGAGTTGGTCAAACTTCCCGCACCGGTCGTCATTGAACGGGTGAAAAAAGACAAATCGCAGGCACCCCGGATAACACCCATCCCGGAAGCAAAAGGCGAATCCCCGGCCTTGATCGAGTTCGAGGATGTCTCATTCCGGTATGGCGACGGCCCGCTGGTGATCAAAGATGTCAATCTCGCCATCCGCGAGGGGGATATCATTGCCGTGCTTGGGCCGAACGGAGCCGGGAAGACGACGCTGGTCAAACATGCCATTGGGCTTCTCAAGCCGACTGCTGGCCATGTGCGTTTACGGGGCACCGACAGCCGGGAGATGACCGCCGCGCAGATGGCGCGTGTGGTTGGCTATGTCTTCCAGAATCCACGCCATATGCTGTTTGCGTCGACGGTTCGTGAAGAACTGGCTTTCGGGCCTAAGAATATCGGGCAGACGCTTGAAGAAATCGAAGTGAATACCGAACAGGCGCTCGATGTCGTTCACCTGATCGAAGAAGCCGGTCGCCCGCCGCTGGCCCTGAGCTTCGGCCAGCAGAAGCGGATCAGCATTGCCGCGATCCTCTCGATGCGGAGTTCGATTCTCGTGATGGACGAGCCAACTGCCGGGCAGGACTATGCCAACTACATGAGTTTTATGGATTCGGTCGCCGGGATCAGGGCCGACGACAGCCGGGCTTATGGGTTCTCGGCTATCGTGTTCATCACCCACGATATCGACCTGGCCGTCTGTTATGCCAACCGGGTGCTGCTGATCGGTGATGGCCGCCTGGTAGCCGATGGCCGCCCCACTGAAGTGCTGGCCGACTTCGACCAACTGCTGCAACATCGTGTTATTCCATCTTCGCTCCTCAAAGCCAACCTGGAATACCTGCCTCAAACCGGGCGCTTTCTGCGAGCCGACGCGCTGTCTCATGCGCTGAGTGATTGATCGCGTAATAGGTAGAGGTTGAGTACCGGAAGTTTTTTCTCGATGAGGGTTTTTCGCGGGCGGCGCTGCTGTTCGCGTTAGCCGTAGCCGTTAATCCGGAGTATTTAATTCACATCATAAGGAGCGTGATATGAGCAACAAGTATGTCAAAGGGTTGGTGTTTGTCGTCGCTGGCATCGTCATCCTGGTTGCGCTGCTGTATCTCGGCGATGTCATCGCCAGTGCAACCAGCGGCGGCGAATCCTACGGCGTCTCCGCCCAATCCCCGTTCGGCGGCGGCAATCTCCTCCAGGGATGGGCAACATGGGTCATCATCGGGGGCATTGTCCTGTACCTGATCTATGTTCTGTTTGCCGACGCCGAGATGTTCAAGATCGGCACACGTGAAGTCGTCATGATGGCAATCGGCGCGGCGCTGTACGGCGTTCTCTCCTGGCTGTTCAACATCGTTCCCGTTCCGTCGGTCAGTCTGGTCGCCCTGCGCCCGGTGGTCGTCATCCCGATCTTCTTTGGCTTTGCCTTCGGCCCGGCGGTTGGCTTCTTCGTCGGCGCATTCGGCAATGTCCTCGGCGATGCGCTTACCGGCTGGGGCGTGTTCCCGATCTGGGACGTCGCCAACGGCCTGATGGGGTTGATCCCCGGCCTGGCCGGAATGTATCTGGGCAAGGGTGTGCGCGGCAAGGTGCAAATCCTGCTCTGGGTTTGCGCCGGTATCCTGGCCGTGGCCGTCATCCTGCCCCTGGTATCACCGAATATCATCGACCCCTGGTCAGGTGAAACGGCCAACTTCGGTGCCTGGTGGTACGTGATGCTGGTGGTTCTGATCGTGATGCTGGGTATGAGCCTTGCGCCGAAATACTGGCCCTACCTGCTAATCCTCCTTACACTGGCCTTCATCGCCTTCGGCATAGTTGATCTACTTGACAGTGAACCTAGTGCAGGCTTTGTACTTCTCTGGGCGATTGCGATCCTGTGCGCGGTTGGCGCATGGTATGTCAATAAACAAGCCGCCGCGATTACCGCCTGGCTCAGTGATGAGGATACCCGTGCCCTTGTGGTCTGGGGAACGCTGGGCGTTATCGTCGGGATCGGCTTTGCTGCCATTGCCGATATCTTCTTCAACGGCTATAACTTCACCACGGCGATCATCGGCGAGTTCATCCCCGCCGCTGGCCCGAACATCCTGTTCGCCGCCATCCTTACCCCGCTCCTCTATGCCGCCTGGAAACAGGCCCGCGTGGGAGCCGGACGCTAATCACCTATCGAACGAGAGGGTGGGGAACTTTTCCCCACCCTCACATCAAGGACTTTCGCCATGCTTGTCAATTGGGCCTATACCGACCGCAACACTCTCTATCACCGGCTCGATCCGCGTGCGCGCATCCTCTTTATGGTTTGCGCATTGATCGCGGTGGGGTTCGTCCCTGGCCGGGGTGCCGGTATGTGGGATTTGCGCCTGGTAGCCGGTTTCTTGTTTATCGCCTTTCTGCAGATCATCATTTCCCGCATTACCTGGAAGCAGATGCGGCGCTTCTGGATCGTCATCACCGTGATCGCCGTCATGCTTTCGATGGTCACCCTGCTGACCGGGCGTGGCTCGGTCGGCGTCTACTCGGCTGCCGACGAGCATATCATCTGGTCTCCGGCGATCAATTTCCTGGGACTCTCACTCCATCCCCACCTCAGCGCCGAACGCCTGGCCTACCTGGTGACGCAGATCATGCGGATGATGACTTTCGCAGCGCTGGCCGTCGTGATCCCCTTTACGTTCGACCCCTACATGTACGGCATCACATTCAGAAAGCTGGGATTTGGCGACAAAATTGCCTATGCGATGGATATGGCTTTCCGGTTCATCCCGACCCTGGGGCGCGACATGCAAACCATCATGGATGCGCAGCGGGCACGCGGCTTCGAACTCGAATCGCGCGAGGGAATGAATCTCTTCCAGCGTATCCGTAATTTTGCTCCCCTCCTGATCCCGCTGACGATTGGCTCGGTGGTCAGCGGCGAGGAGATCAGCGACGCGATGGATTTGCGCGGATTCGGCATCGGGCCGCGCACCTGGCTGCCGCAGCTCAAGTACAATCTCGTGGATTGGGTGTATCTTGCTTTTGGGCTGCTGCTCCTGGCCGGGGCTATCGTCGCAAAACGGGCAGGTTTCGGCGGGTTATGGGTGCCACCCTGGTTATACTGATACAATAGGCTGAGACGATAGTTGGTAAGACGGAATTTAAAGGAATAAGCAATGCGGCACATTACTCTGCTAACGGATTTTGGTACGCGGGAAGGCGGCGATGCCGTGATGAAAGGGGTGATCTGGCGAATCGTTCCCGGCAACCCCATTGCCGATCTTTCTCACCAGGTCGCGCCCCAGAATATCCACGAGGCGGCCCTGGTCCTCGAACGTATTGCCCCCTATTTCCCCGACGAGACGGTGCATGTCGTCGTGATCGATCCGGGGGTTGGCACCAAGCGGCGGGCCATCGCCGCGCGCTTCGGCAATCAATTTTTTGTCGGGCCGGACAACGGGGTATGCACCCCCCTGCTCGAACGGGCAGAACGGTCAGGTGCGCCAATCGAGATTGTCGCTCTTGACAACCCTGAATACTGGAACGAGGAAGTCAACCCGGTTTTCCACGGGCGCGACATCTTTGCGCCGTGCGGGGGCCATGTCGCCAAAGGGGTCCCGATCGGCAGAATGGGGACACCGATTACGGATATCATCCGGCTCAAACCGCAGGAGCCAGCAATTGTCGATGGAGTGGTTCAGGGTGAGGTCAGCCACATCGACTATTTTGGCAATATCATCACCAATATCAAGCACGAGGTGATCAAACCCCTCAGGCCGGTTGTCGTGCGTGTCGGGGGCGTCGAACTCCACGATCTGGTGACCACCTTTGGAGATCGCCCGGTCGGGGATTTGATCGCCCTGCTCAGTCCAACCTATTATGTGATGGTATCGGTGGTCAACGGAAACGCGGCCAAGCGCCTGTCGGCCAGCGTCGGGGACAAGGTAGAGATCGTGCCACAAACCAGGTAGCGGCACCGTTCTCTTTCGCCGCAATTTAGTTTCGCAGCATGCGCCAATACCGGGCATGCTGTTTTATTGATAGTCGGCTACAATCACGCCTGTTCCAACATGCGCATGGTAAATCGGCACGGGGGACAGCTCTCCATGAGTTCACAGCAGCAGAGTTCGATTAAGCGATATCTTCAACAAGCGACCGGGATTCAACTTGCGATGAGTGTACTGACCGGCACGGCCTTTGTCCGGCTCTGGTGGGATTTTGGGCCGCTGCCGATCCTTGCGCTGCTGATGTTTATCGTTGGGGCAGCGATCGGTTATTTCTGGAAAGCCCCGCGCTGGACGGCCTGTGGGCTGATCATCTACTGTGCCAGCCCGGTCGCCCTGCCGCGTCTGGCGGTGGCGGCGGTGGGAGTGACCGCCGCCGGTTGGCTGACCACCCTGCGTCCTGATCGGCTCCCTCGCTGGCTGCTGCACCTGGTTCCCGGCATTATCGCGTTGATCGTCTACATCCTGACCCTGTCGCCGGGCGTGCTCCCGTCGGACGGCGGCGAGTTCCAGACGGTGGCGGCGACCTGGGGCGTGGCCCATCCGCCCGGCTATCCGCTTTACACCATTCTTGCCGGGCTGTTCTCCCGGCTGATCCCCATCGGGACGTTTGCGTGGCGGGTCAACCTGTTCTCGGCGCTGGTCGGTGCGACTGCCGTATCGCTTGTCTCTCACATGGTAGATCGTGAAACCGGGAAAGTGTGGGCCGGGTGGCTTTCCGGCCTGCTGCTGATGGTTTCCGGCAGCTTCTGGATGACGGCTACACAGGCCGCCGTCCGGCCTTTCACCGTGCTTTGTGCTGCGCTGATGCTCGACGCCGCGCTGGAGTATCGCCGCCAGGTGAAGCTGGATCAGCCGGTGAAATGGACGCTGTTCCGGTTCGGGCTGGCCGCCGGGTTCAGCGTCACCCATCACGGGTCGCTGCTGTTCATCGGATCGGTGTTCGCGCTGGCAGTCGCCGCCGCCGATTTGAAGTCGTGGCGCAAATGGCCGGTAGCAATCAGCGCAGCGCTGATCGGCAGCCTGCCCTGGCTCTATATCCTGCTCAGGCAGCCCGATATACTCGCCTCAGCCGCACCCTGGAACGCTTTCTGGGATTACGTTCTGGCGAAAGGTTTTTCGGGGGAAGCGTTCTCGCTGGCAAGCGCCGCCGATCTCCGGGAACAGTGGTGGGTTGTCAGGGAAATCTTCCGGCTTCAATGGCCGGTGTGGGTTTTCGCCGTTGCCGGAGTAGGGTTGATCGTGGCATTCGTCCGTGATCGCTGGCTGGCCGCCCTGATCACAATCGCGGTCGTCGTGCATGTTTTCGTCAGCGTGACCTACAAAGCCCCGCAGCCCGAGGACTACGCACAGCCCGCTTATCTGCTGCTGGCGCTGCTGGTAGGCTGGCTGCTGGGCAGCGTCAAAAGGCCGCAGGCGGTGATTCTCGGCGCGATTACCGCTGTCGCGATCCTGTTTGGCTTCGGCGATGGGTGGGTCACGATGCGGCGGCTGGCGAGCATTGAGGAGGCACGGGAGACGGCGCTGCAAACGCTCGATCAGACCCCGGAAGGTGCGGAAATTCTGGCGACATGGCACCGGATCACGCCGCTGTGGTACTTGCAGCAGGTAGAGCACCTGCGGCCCGATGTCAAGATCGAGTATGTGGTCGTCGAAGCGGGTGACGAATCGGTGATGGATGCCTGGACACGGGAGATCGGGGAAAGCATCGGCGAAGACTCCGCTGTGGTCGTCACCCAGCAGTTCCCCCAGACCTACCGGTTTCTCCCTTATACGATTGAGGGCGACCGCCTCTCGATTGCGCCGCCTCCGGCCACCGAAAATGCCGAAGCACTGGCCGATTTTGGCCCGTACTCGTTAGTCAACAACCCTGACGACGCGCTGCCGGAAACGGCAGCCGCTGGTGAATCAATTGACATTGTACTCACCTGGGAAGTCTCCGAACCGGTCAACTTTGGTGACCTATCGACATTTGTCCACATCGGGGCGGAGGGACAGCCGCCGCTGACACAGGTCGATCTCCAGATGCAGGCCCCGGTGATCGAAAAGGCTCCGGCCCTGGTTGAAGTCATCTACCCGGTGACGATCCCGCCGACGATGCCGCCCGGCGAGTGGTCGATATTTACCGGCGCTTATACGCCGGAAGGCACGCTCCCCGCTCCCGGCGGCCAGCCACGACTCAAAATCGGCACGCTGACTGTCACCCCGGCGACGTACCCGCTCCCCACCCGGCACCCGCTGCGGATTCGATTTCCGGGTGCGGCGCTGCGCGGCTGGGATTATGACCAGACACGGCCTGATGCGACCGTTCTATACCTGCATTGGATTCTCGACGGCCAGGAAACACCCTTTCAGGTGACCGTGAGCGACAGGGCAGGCCAGCCGCTTTCGACTGCCGAAGCAAAGTCGGATCAGAGCGGCTATTGGACAAGTACGCATATGATTCCACGTGACACTGCTGCCGAAGGGGTTCGGGCCAGTATAGAGGATCGGGCAGTCGATATCCCGGCGGCCTGGCAGGACGATCATTACGTCGTCTTTGGGAACCTCGCCGTACTCACTGATTGGCAGATCACAAGCGGCGATGATCAGCTTGATACTACCTTCACATGGCTGCCCATCGGGGCGAGCTATGACGAATACGCTATCAACCTGCGGCTCCAGGGTGATGATTGGGCGCAGGACACCAACTTCCTGCCTGTATCGGGGCAGTTGCCGTCGATCAAATGGCTGTACGGGCGTCCGGTCACCAGCCGCCAGACCATCGAACTTGATACCGCAACCGCACCGACCCAGGTTGCTATCAGTTTCTACGATATTTATACACTGGAGACGGTGTTCGTCGGCGATACGAGACTGACCGAGGGCGGCACCGGGGTGAACGTCTACCCGTGATATGCTGTTGTACCCAGGCATGAAAAAGGGGCGCTCGTGCGCCCCTTTTAGATTCGTGTCGATCAGGCTGGCGAATTAAACATCAAGTTTGGCAATCGCTTTGAACTCATCGACCAGCGCCGGGTAAAGGGCGCGATAATGCGGGTAGTACCGGTTGTAAACTTCGACATTTCCGCCCGGCGATGTCCGCCCGGTGATCTTGATCGTCGCTTCGCAGGCCGATATGACATCGTCAAACAGCGACGCGCCGACCCCGGCCAGCAGCGCCGCGCCGTAGGCCGCTCCCTCGGTCGTGTTGACGGTCACCAACTCGACCCCCAGCACGTCGGCCATGATCTGCCGCCAGAGCGGACTCTTCGCGCCGCCGCCGGAGATTCGCACCTGCTTGATCGCGCCCAACCCGGCTTCCTGGATCAGGGTGAAGCTGTCGCGGATGCCAAACGAAACACCTTCCAGAACCGCGCGGGTCAGGTGTGCTCGTGTGTGACGGACGGTCAGGCCAACCCACGCGCCGCGTGCCAGCGGGTCGGGATAGGGGGTGCGCTCGCCTGTCAGGTAGGGCAGGAAAAGCAGCCCATTGCTGCCGGGGGCAATCGCATCTGCCTCGTTGACCAGATCGTCGAAATCGACATCGGGGGCCAGCGTGTCACGATACCATTGCAGGCTGCCCGCTGCACTGAGCATCACGCCCATGAAGTGCCAGCGACCGGGCACCGAGTGGCAGAAGGCATGCAGCCGACCTTCCGGCTGGATGAGCGGGGATTCGGTGGTGGCAAAAACCACGCCCGAAGTCCCCAGCGTCAGGGCAATGATTCCCGATTCGACCGCGCCGACGCCGACCGCCTGGGCCGCCTGATCGCCGCCGCCGCCGACAACTGGCGTTCCCTCGGCCAGCCCGGTCGCCTTCGCTGCTTCGGCGGTCACGACTCCGGTGACCTCCGGCCCTTCGAAGGTCGGGGGCAGCCACTCTGACGGGATACCCAGCGCTTCGAGAACTTCCGGCGACCATGTGCGCGTTTTCAGGTCGAAGAGGATCGTTCCTGCCCCGCCTGCGCGATCCATCGCGTACTCGCCGGTCAGCTTGAAGCGAATATAGTCTTTGGGCAGCAGGATATGGCGCGCCTTCGCATATACGTCCGGTTCGTTCTCCTGAACCCAGAGCACCTTCGGGGCAGTGAACCCGGTCAGCGCGTCGTTGCCGGTGATCTGGATCAGGCGCTCTTTGCCCAACCGCTCGCGGATGGTGTCACACTGGGGGCCAGTTCGCTGATCGTTCCACAGGATGGCCGGGCGGAGCACTTCCCCGGCTTCGTCCAGGAGCACCAACCCGTGCATCTGGCCGGTCAGTCCAATCGCGGCGACATCTTCGCCGGACGCACCTGCCTTTTCCAGCGCCGAGCGAATGCTTTTAGCCATTCCCTCCCACCAGTCAGCCGGGTCCTGTTCTGACCAGAGCGGTCGGGGCGTTGAAAGCCTGAGCGGATTGGTTGCACTGCTGACCAGCCCTCCTTCCGAGTCGATCAACAGGGCCTTCGCCCCGGTGGTCGAGACATCAAGCCCAAGCAACAGCTTTTTGTTACTCATACTGCCTTTCTCCTGTTTGATGTGTCTTGTGCCCCGGCAGCGTCATATCTATCAGCCTGCCTCAAATATGTCCCTGGTCTGGTTTATAGAGACGCAAAAGCTGTGATCTTCAAATACCGGGGATTAGTTTATATAAACAACTATATCATACACCCATTTTGATTTTTGAACCTAATCAGATGCCTATGATTCCCTGCTTCTGACCTTTTTGCCCAGGGCTGAAAGATGGTATAATCGGGCCACTTTGAGGAACGCCCCCATAGCTCAGTGGATAGAGCGCGGCCCTCCGGAGGCTGAGGCCCAGGTTCAAGTCCTGGTGGGGGTACTGAATCTCCACATCCCAAACCGCACCCGATCAGGTACCTGGTTTGGGATTACTGTTTTCCCCTTGACGATCCCATTCTATTGATTTGCCGGGTTAAAAACCCTATATTCAATTTGGATTGCGAATTGTTTTGTGTGGGAATACCAGAGGAGATCGTTATGGGCAGTGAACTGCAAATCGGGGAACCGGCCCCAGACTTCGAAGCGATATCGGATAGTGGAAAGCAGGTTAAGCTGAGTGATTATCGTGGCAAGCGCGTCGTGCTGTATTTCTATCCCAAAGACGACACGCCGGGCTGCACGACGCAGGCGTGTGGATTTCGAGATAACTATGCCGTCATCGAAGAACAAAATGCGGTCGTGCTGGGCGTCAGCCCGGATGGGCAGCAGAGTCATCAGAAGTTCAAAAGTAAGTATGACTTACCCTTCACGCTTATCATGGACGAGGATCATGCCATCGCCGAAAAGTACGGCGTCTGGGGTGAGAAGTCGAACTATGGCCGCACCTACAAGGGGATTATCCGCAGTCACTTTGTGATCGATGAGGAAGGGATTATCGTCGATGCCCAGGTGAAAGTCAGCCCGGCTAACAGCGTCGAGTATGCGCTCAGATCGATCGGCGCGGGCTAAGTTCTCACTCCGATCTAATAAAAAAGGCAGCACGCTGGCATAAACTCTGCCAGCGTGTTTTTGATTCTGCTGGTTTGTCAGGTATTTCTCACTGGCCGCTTTCTGCTGCTTCCTCCACCGGGACAAAATCCGGCGGGAGCAGCCCGGCTTCGGTAACCACCCTGGGAACGATCTCCTCCCAGCCGACCGCCATCAGGTGGATGCCGTTGACTCCCTGCTTCTGGCAGATCGATTCGATTAGTTCGAGGGCAATGGCGAAGCCTTCCTCCGATTCGCCGTCGCCTGCTGCTTCCATCCGCTTCAAATACCGGTCGGGGATGAATACACCGGGCACTTCTTGATGCATATAGGCGGCCATTCGATAGTTC
>Ga0307420_1000391_pt1 | contig 20590 bp, 25 predicted proteins | sample SalMarWE160240MG_2_FD_202167 | JGI IMG/M metagenome (GOLD analysis project Ga0307420, IMG submission 202167) | Salt marsh sediment microbial communities from the Plum Island Ecosystem LTER, Massachusetts, United States - WE1602-40 | ecosystem: Environmental > Aquatic > Marine > Intertidal zone >... | reverse complement strand
AAGAGATTGCCAAACATCAAATCAGCGGAAAAAAGGGTACGGGTAACGGAAAGAAAGCGGCTGCGCAACAAGTCGGTGCGCACTATGTGCAAGACCAACGTCACCAAGGCGGAGAGGCTTATCTTCACGGGCGATGTGAATGCTGCCCAGGAAGCGGTGGCGGTGGCTATCACCTCTCTGGATAAAGCCGCCGAGAAGGGGATTATCCACGCCAATAACGCCGCCCGCCGCAAGTCGCGCCTGATGAAGAAGTTCAACCAGCTACAGGCGCAGGCACCGACTCCGGCCGTAACCAAGCCCAAGGCAGCTAAACCCAAACCGAAAGCGAAACCCAAGCCCAAGACCAAGCCCAAGGCTACGGAAGCCAAGGCTAAGGCAAAACCGAAGGCGACCAAGGCTAAACCGAAAGCAGCCAAGCCAAAAGCCAAAGCGACTAAGGCCAAGCCTGAGAAAGCTAAAAAAGAAAAGGCCCCGGAAAAACTTGACTCAGAGGGCTAAAGAGGTTTATGCTCCGAAGGCGACGTAGAGAGGAAGCATGATTCTATCTCAGTTTCAGACGGTGGGCCACGACCTCTTCACCAAAGGGCTGGTCTCCTCCCACAGCGGAAACCTGAGCATCAGGCTGGGGGAGCGCATTATTATTACCCGCCGCGGCAGCCGGCTGGGCTGTCTGGATGAGAACGACCTCATTGAAACCGGTCTGACTAAAAACGACCGCAACACCCCGCTGGCGTCGGTGGAACTGGCTGTCCACCGCGCCATCTATCGGGAAACCCCGGCAGTGGCTATCGTTCACGCCCACCCCCCCCACGCCGTCGCCCTGTCGCTGACCGAGACCGAGATTGTGCCCATCGATACCGAAGGCCAGTCCATAATGGAACAGGTGCCGGTGCTGGGCTGGAACACGAAGGTCAAACCCGGGAGCTTGGGTGATGAGATCGCTCAGGCGCTAAAACAAAGTAGGGTGGTCATGGTTCACGGCCACGGCACCTTCGCCATCGGCCAGCTACTGGAAGAAGCCCATAACTACACCACCACGCTGGAAGAAAGCTGCCAGGTAATCTGCCTGCTCAAGTCGCTGCAGGGCGAGAGCGCCCCCAAGAAGGGCGTGTCCCGGCAGTAGTTTACCGTTTATAGACAGGCGTGCACCAGTCAAGGTGTTTGGGATTATCGCCCCGTATTACCTCGGAGTAAAGCTGCTGTAGCTTTTTGGTTACCCCGCCGATTTCGCCGTCGCCTATCTTACGATGGTCTATCTCGGCTACGGGGGTGATGTGGGCGGCGGTGCCGGTGAGGAAACACTCCTCGGCGCTGAAAAGCTCATCGAGCTCAATCGGCCTCTCCACGGTCTCCATACCCAGCTCCTCTTTGGCCAGCTTTATGGCCGTATCGCGGGTAATGCCCTTCAGGATGTGGTTGTCGACGGCGGGCGTAACCAGTTTACCCTCGGTCACCAGGAAGAGGTTCTCGCCGCTGCCCTCGGAGACATGGCCGTCGGGGGTGAGCATGATGGCTTCGTCAAAGCCCTTCTCGGTGACCTCCGTCCGGGCAAAGGCGTTGTTGACGTAGAGCCCGCAAATCTTGGCGCTGGGCGGAATTACGTTATAGTCGGGCCGCCGCCAGGAAGAGATGCCGCACCTGACCTTATCCATATCAAGGTAGGGCCCCCAGGGGAAGGCGAAGACCAGGAAATCGCTCTCCAGGTCGTGGAGGCGTACGCCCAGCGACTCCGAGCTCTTGTAGGCCAGGGGGCGTATATAGACATCCTCCTCAAAACGGCACATCTCCACCAGCTTAACCGTTATCCGGCAAAGCTCGTCGACGCTGTGGGGCAGTTTCATCTTGAGGACGCCAGCGCCGTTCTCCAGCCGCTCGTAGTGCTCCTTGAGGCGGAAGATATAGATCTGCTTCTGCTGGCTGTTCCAGTTGCCCCGGATGCCCTCGAAGACGGCGGTGCCGTAGTGGAAGAAGTTGGTCATAACCCCTAGCTTGGCTTCAGCCAGGGGGACGAACTTTTTATTTATATAGGCGTATGACGGCATTTAATTTACTCCTCTTCAGATAGCGTCCATTATAGCTTTTAGTGGGCGGGAAGACAAGCGAAAAAACTAAAGGAAGGGGTAAAGCCCCTCCCCGCTGTTTTTCTTCCCGCCCACCGCCCTTTAAGGTAGAAAGGGGGCGAAGCCCCCTTTCAAACCCCCGGAATAAGGAGTTAAAAGAGGTTTAACCTCTATTGGATGGGCAAATAAGACCTCCGCTAAGCAAGGGGCTGGGCAGCGTAACCCCACAGGGGGATATATAAGGGGTACCACCCTTATAGGGTGGGTATTGGGTGGGTCACAACAACGTTCGATGACACAGGTGGGGTGGGCTGGTGTGGGACGAAAGGGACTATTCCTTAATAACCCCCACCACCTTCGCCACCTTCGCCGCCTCGGCCCGTCTGAGGAGGCACAGGACGGGGTCGGCGGCGGGTTGGGCCTTTGGCCGGCTTTTCCGGCGGCCCTGCCTTCTTCTTTTCCTCGCCCATGTAGAGCTTGATGTGAGGCCAGGGGATTTCTACCCCTTCATCGTCGAAGACCCGCTTGATTCTCCGCCTCAGCTCGGCCAGGACAGCCCATTGCGCCATAGGCCTGGTGTCGCCGACGGCTCGGATAATAATGCCCGAGTCGCCGAATTCCTCCACCCGCAGTATCCAAGGCGTCTTGGAGATTATTAGCTCTTTCCACTTGGGGGCTTTAGCCATTTTCTCCCAGGTTTGCCTGACGAGCTCCATTACCCGGTCAAGGTCTTCCTTGTAGGCGACGCCGACCTCGAAGAAGGCGCGGGATATGGAGCGGGTATAGTTAGAGGAAACCCTGATTTGGCCGTTGGGGACGACGTGCAGAATCCCTTTAAGGTCCCTGAGCACGGTCCGCCGCAGCCCCATCTCCTCCACCTCGCCCGTTAAATCGGAGACCATAACAATATCGCCGACGTTGTAGTGGTCTTCCAGCATAATGGTGAAGCCGTTGATGAAATCCCGCACCGCATCCTGGGCGGCAAGGCCGATGACGATACCGGCCACGCCAGCGCTGGCCAGCAGCGGGGTAATGTCCATCCCCAGCTCGGAGAGAATCATGAAGAAGCCAATGAGGATGATAAATATGCCCATAGCCTGGGTGACGACCCGGCCCAGCGTTTTGGAGCGCTGCCTCAGATAGCCCTTGGAACGCCGTTTTTTGCCCTTCTCGACGACATAGCGCATGACAAAAAGCGGCATTATCATGCCCAGTATCTTATAGATGAACCAGCCCACCAGGATGATGGCCAGGATACGAAAGCCATGCTCCACGAACCAGTCGCCAATCGCCGCCCAGGTCGGGCCCAGGTCAACGCCGTAGAGGGTGATGGCGAAGGCGGCTATGCCGAGGGCTATAATAATACCGCCGATAATGGCGATGGACAGCCTGACCGTCTTTTCGAGCCTTTCCTTTTGGTCTTTTAGTACCTCAGGCACCAGTTTATTCGCCATCCAGGGCGACCCGCGCCATAATAGGTAAAAGAGGCCGGCGCCAACGGCCACAGCGACTACTATCCAGAGCCCCTTATCCATAAACTGTTCCCACATGCTAAATCGGCTCTCCAAAAAACAGTTTGCTCTATTATACCACTAGTTCAGCTTTATGAGAACGGTGTATAATTGGGTTAACGAAAATAGGGGGTGAGCCATGCTGGGAAAAATTGCCACGGAGACCATTGAGGCTATCTTTGACGCCCTGCCCGTAGATATAACCTTTGTCGATAAAGACGATACCGTCGGCTACTACAGCCGCCACGATGACCGCATCTTCCGCCGCACGCCCGCCGTCATCGGCCTGAAGGTGCAGAACTGCCACCCCAAGCAGAGCCTGGATAAGGTAAACGAGGTCGTCGCCGACCTAAAGAGCGGCAAGAGGAAGGTCGCCGATTTCTGGATTGACCTTAAGGGGCAAAAGGTCTATATCCGCTATTTCCCGGTGAAGGATAAGGCGGGCAACTACCTCGGCATAGTCGAGGTCAGTCAGGACATCACCGACATCCAGAAGATAAAGGGAGAGAAGAGATTATTGGGATGAGGGGTCAGCCCCTCCGCCCCGTTTCCCTCAAAAAGAGCGCGGGTATTATGGCGGCTGTCAATTTTTACCGCGACAAACTCGGCGTGTTTAAGCTGTAGCCTCCGTCGTTTTCGGGGAAAATCTCCTTTAGCTTCAGTGTCCGACCCGTCTGGATGGCGGTAAAGCCGTATTTTTTGCGGATGCGGTCGATGGCTTTATCCAGCTGCTCCTGCCGCTGGGCTGAGCCGTCCATCATATCCAGTTGCCGCCCCGCCTCCACTAATTCCGAGACCCCGATGCCGATGAGGCGCACCGGCCGCTTTTCCCCGGCTAGCGCTCGTTTCATCAGCCTCTGCCCCGTCTCGAAGATGGCCTGGTCGCTGTCGGTGCTCTGGCTCAGGGTATGGCGGCGGGTGATGGTGGTGAAGTCGCCGTATCGCAGCTTCAGGGTTACGCAACGCGCCCGCTTACCCTTCCGGCGCAAATCGGCGCCTACCCTCTCCCCCAGATAGCGCAGGGTCGATTCCAGCCGGGCGGGGTCTCTGGTGTCCTGGCCGAAGGTAGTCTCGCGGCTGGCGGACTTGGTCACGGCGGGGGGCTCCACTTCTCTATCATCGATACCGCTGGCGAAGCGTTGTAGAACCTCACCAGACGCGCCAAAATGGCTTTTCAGGGCTTTTAGGGGCATGGTGGATAGTTTGCCTATGGTGTCGATACCCAGGCTCTTTAATTTCGGCTCCGTTTTTTGGCCTATGCCCGGTAGTTTGGCGACGGGCAATGGCGCCAGAAAAGCCCGCTCTTTACCCGTTTCCACCTCCAATAATCCGTCGGGCTTGGCTTCCTCGGAGGCGACCTTGGCCACCACCTTGCCGCCAGCGATGCCGATGGAAACGTTGATGCCTAGCTCAGCTTTAACCCGCCGCTTTATCTTAGCCGCCATCTGCTTGACCGAGCCGTGTATGGACTCGAAGCCGGTGGCGTCCAGGTAGGCTTCGTCGAGCCCCATCGGCTCAAGATAGGGGGAAAAGTCGGCTAAGATGGCCATGAATTTCTTTGAGGCGTCGCGGTATTTAGGGAAACTGCCCTGGATGAAGATAGCCTGCGGGCAGAGCCGGCTGGCGGTGACCAGGGGCATGCCCGAATGCAATCCAAAGGTCCGCGCTTCGTAGGAGGCAGCGGCGACTACCCCCCGCCCCTGGGGCCTCCCCCCGACGACGACGGGCTTGCCCTTGAGGCTGGGGTCGTCCACCTGCTCCACGGAGACGAAGAAGGCGTCGAGGTCGATATGCATAATGCGGCGAGGCATACGCCTTTATTATACTGCAACAAGGCTATTTTGGCTTATTCTTCGGGCGGTGGCGACGGCATCCGCTGCATCCAGTAGGGGTAGACGGGCGCGGGCGTGCTTATTTCGTCGAGACGGCCCACCTCTTCGGCGCTCATTTCCCAGTCGGTGGTCTTCAGGTTGTCGGCCAATTGTTCGGGCGTCCGCGCGCCGATGATAACCGAGGACACCCCTTCTTTAGCCAGCAGGTAGTTGAGCGCCGCCTGGGCCACGCTGGCTTTATGCGCCTTGGCGATTTTATCCAGCTCCTCGACGATGTCGAAGCCCTTCTCCTCGTCCATCGGCTGGAATCTCGGTTGCGGCCCGCTGAGGCGGGTGCCCTTGGGCTGGGGCTTGCCCCGGCGGTATTTGCCGCTCAAGAAGCCGCCGCTTAAGGGGCTCCAGACCAGGATGCCCAGCCCCTGGTCGAGGCAGAGCGGCACCATCTCGTTTTCCAGGTCGCGCGCCAATAGTGAGTATAATGCCTGCAGCGTGACGAACCTCTCCCAGCCGCGCTTATCGGATATAGCCAGGGCCTTCATCAGCTGCCAGCCCGAATAATTAGAGCAGCCGATATAGCGTACCTTCCCCTGGCGCACCAGGTCGTCCAGGGCGCGCATGGTCTCCTCCAGCGGCGTGTCGGGGTCGAAATTGTGCACCTGGTAGAGGTCGATATAGTCCGTGCCCAGCCGCCTCAGGCTGGCGTGGCACCCCTCGGTGATGTGGTGGCGGGAAAGCCCGACATCGTTGGGCTCCGGCCCCATGGGCAGGCGTACCTTGGTGGCTAAAATAATGTCCTTGCGCCGCTTGCCCAGCGCTTTGCCCAGCAGCTCCTCGGAAAGCCCCTCGGAGTAGACATCAGCGGTGTCGAAGAAGTTTATCCCCGCCTCCAGCGACATATCCACCAGCTTGGTAGCTTCCTTCTGTCCCAGCCCCCCGATGTTCTTGAAGAAACTACGTCCCCCGAAGGTCATCGTCCCGAAACACAGCTCGGAGACCTTGACCCCCGTCTTGCCCAGAAAACGCATCCTCATTTTTTGCCCCCTTTATCCGACTATAAATCCTCTCCGCTACCCCTCGAAATGAAATCTTTAACCCGTCGCTCGAAGACCGCCCTCTCCAGCAGAACGCGGCGCTGGCAGCCCAGGCACTTGATGCCGATATCGGCCCCCAGCCTCACCACCCGCCACTGGTCGCTGCCGCAGGGGTGTTTCTTTTTTAGGCGCACGATATCCCCCAGCTTTATCTCCATAACCATGGCTAACTCCGGTGTTAAGGTTACGGCTTTATTTCTTCCGCGTGCTGGCGAGGTGTTTAATCTCGTCCCTCAGCGGTAGGGCGACCTGGCGGGCGGCTTGGGCGAAATCCCGCCTCTTGGAAGCGTATATAATCTGCCGCGACGAAGAGAATATCGCCCCCCGTCCCCAGGCATCGACCCCGTTACGGACAGCCGCGGTCAGGTTTCCCCCCTGGGCGCCGATACCGGGTATGAGCAGCAGCATCTTGGGGTGATGGTGCCTTATCAGCTTCAGCTCTTCGGGTTGGGTGGCGCCCACCACCAGCCCGATGTTGTGGCCCTTGCCCTTCTTGTTCCACTGGGCGGCTTTGAGGGCGACAATCTCGAAGAGGGGCACCTGCTTGCCGTCCAGGATGAAGGGCAGGCTCTGGAAATCTTCGGCGCCGGGGTTCGAGGTGCGGCAGAGGACGAATACCCCCTTCTCCCAATACTCGATAAAGGGCTCTATGGAATCGAAGCCCATGTAGGGGCTCACGGTGACGGCGTCGAAGCCGTGCCTGGCGAACATGGCTTTAGCGTAGGCTTTGGAGGTGTTGCCGATGTCGCCCCGCTTGCAATCGCCGATTATGGGGATGTTTTTGGGTATGGCTCTGATGGTGCGCTTCAGGCTCTCCATCCCCTTGTCCAGTACTTCGTAAAAGGCGAGGTTGAGCTTATAGGCACAGACCAGGTCGGCGGTAGCCTCGATAATCTCCTTGTTAAATTTGGAGACGGCCATCCCCTCCCGCATCAGCTTCAGGTCGGGGTCGAGCCCGATGCAGAGCAGGCTCTGGTTCATCTTCATGGCGTTCTTCAGCTTTTCGTTGAAATTCACCTCTTAACCCCCTGCGTTGATAATACCAACCAGGGGCGTCTGGGTCAAGAGTCGGATTGTGGCGCTTAAGGCGGCAGTGATATAATTAGCCCCAATGAACTATCAGCAGGCCATAGACTACATAGATAGCTACACCGACTACGAAAAGATAGGCATGCCCCACGACCCCGCCTTCTACGACCTCAGGCGTGTCGACGAACTCCTGTCTCTTCTGGGCGACCCCCACCAGAAAGCCGGCTCGGTGCATATCACCGGCACCAACGGCAAGGGCAGCGTGGCCATCATGATAGCTTCGGCGCTCACCGCCGCGGGCTACAGCACCGGTCTTTACACCTCCCCCCACCTCCACAGCTGGCGGGAGCGCATCCGCGTGGACGGCGAGCTTATCTCCGAGTCCGGGCTGGCGCAGCTGGTCGCCGACCTTAAGCCCCATGTGGAGGCGGTCAACCAGCGGGCTAACTACGGGCAGCTGACCACCTTCGAGTTCCTCACCGCTATGGCTTTCGCCTATTTCGGTCAAAAAGGGGTTAAGTTCCAGGTGCTGGAGGTGGGGATGGGAGGTAAGTTCGACGCCACCAGCGTCATCACTCCCCTGGTGGCGATTATCACCACCGTCGGCCTCGACCACACCGATGTCCTGGGCAGTACCGTGGCTGAAATCGCCGCCGAAAAGTGCGGCATCATCAAGCCCGGCATCACGGTGGTCATTTCCCCCCAGCCCCCCGAAGCGGCTGAGGTAATCCGCCGGACCTGCGCCGAGCGCGGAGCAAAGCTGATAACGGTGGGCGAGGATATTAACTGGCGGGTCTTAAACTCCGATTTAGACGGCCAGCGCCTCCGGGTGGAGGGCGGAAAGGGCGATTACGAGCTTTTTTTGCCCGTTCTCGGCGAGCACCAGCTGGTCAACGCCGCCACCGCCATCGCCGCCCTGGAGGTCTTAACCGAGAGGGGCTTTGATATCCCCGCGAAAGAAATCGCTAAGGGCTTGGCTAAGGTGGAATGGCCCGGCCGCTTTCAGGTTTTGCGCCGAAATCCCCCCGTGGTCGTCGACGGCGCCCATAATATCGACGCCGCCCGCAGCCTGAAAAAGGCTCTCAAGCAATACTTCGACTTCGAGCGGGCCATACTGGTCATGGGGGCGTCGGATGATAAGAATATCAAAGGCGTTGTCGCCGAGCTGGCCCCCCTCTTCGACCGGGTCATTGTCACTCGTTCCCGCCACCCCCGGGCGATGGCGCCCGCGCCCCTGGCCGCTGAGTTCGCCCGCCACGGCCTAAAAGCCCGCATCGCCGGGGACGTCCCCTCGGCGCTCTCCCAGGCGCTGTCTCTGGCCGGGGACAAAGACCTGGTCTGCCTGGCGGGCTCGCTGTTCATCGTCGGCGAGGCGCTGGCGGCGGCGGCGAAACTTTCGCTGACGGGCTAAATTTTGCCTTGATGTGCCCGCTTAGGCTAAAATAGCTAAGAAATAAACTTACGGGGTTGATTTATGCCTACCTATGAGTACGAGTGTGATGCTTGCCATCACCGTTTTGAGAAGAAGCAGAGCTTCGACGCCAAGCCGATAGCCAGGTGCCCCCAGTGCGGGGGAAAGCTGCGCCGTGTCATCCACTCCGCGCCGGTTATCTTCAAGGGGAGTGGTTTCTATATCACCGACAGCCGCAAAAAACCCCCCGATATGGGCAAGGGCGACGGGGGCAAGGAAAAAGGCAAAAAGAAGTGAAAGCGCTCCTGCAAAGGGTCACCAGCGCCTCGGTCAGCATCGATGGGGAGGTGGTGGGTAGCATCGGGCGGGGGCTGGTAGTCTTTGTCGGCGTCGTCGAGGGCGACAGCCCCAAGGATGCCGACTACCTGGTGCAAAAGCTGGTCAATCTGCGCATCTTTGCCGACGAAGCCGAGAGGTTCAACCTATCCGCGTTAGACATCAAAGCCGAGCTGTTGCTGGTGAGCCAGTTCACCCTGCTCGCCGACACCAGAAAGGGACGCCGCCCCAGCTTCACCCAAGCCGCCCCACCGGCTGAGGCGGAAGAATTATTCGAGCACTTCATCGATGAAGCTAAAGCCAGCGGGCTCAGGGTGCAGACTGGCCGCTTCCAGCAGTACATGCAGGTCGAAATCCACAACGACGGCCCCGTCACCATCATGCTCGACAGCCGCGATAAGCGCTAATCCCTGACGCAAATATTTGTAATTGCGAAACCTTGCAATAAGCAAAAAAGCCTGTTATAATGCCCCCCGCACATGAGTCATTCCGGAGATATCATCAAAAAGCTGACCGATGAGGGCTATCGGCTGACCCCCCAGCGGCTGATGACCATCGCCGCCATCGAGCACAGCGACGGCCATATCAGCGCCGAGGAAATCTATGCCCAGGTAGTGGCTAAATACCCTCACGTCAATATCTCCACCGTCTATCGCACCCTGGAACTGCTCAAAAAGCTGGGCCTGGTCACCGAGACCGACTTCGGCGAGGGCCGGGTGAGATACCACCCGCTGGGCAAGGGGCATCATCATCATCTCGTCTGCCAGGAGTGCGGGGATATAACCGACCTCGACGAGGCGGTGCTGGCTCCGCTCAAGGAGGTCCTGCTCAGGGAATACGGCTTCAGCGCCGACCTGAGGCACCTGGCTATCTTCGGGTACTGCGGGAAATGTAAGAAGTAAATTTTTTGACCTGGTATTGCAACTAGATGCAATTGCTTTAAATAGCACTAATAGGGGGAAGTAATCGCCGACGGCGATACCAGCCAAATCCTAGCCGACGAGCGCTTACTGGCCGCTCACGGGCTGGCTCGCCATAAGCCGGTGGGATAAAAGCTATTGCTCTCGCTTGAGGGCGACGCTGCTCTTGGCCAGCCTTATCGTCGTTCCCGATTCCACCTTGACGACGATGCTGTCCTCGCTGACGCTTTCAATCACTCCGTAGATGCCGCCCGCCGTAATCACCCGGTCTCCCTTCCTCAGTTCCTCCATCATCTGCTGGTGCTCTTTCTGACGCTTACGCTGGGGACGGATCATGAGGAAGTAGAACATGGCGAAAATCAGCACCAGGAAGACTATCATGTAGATGGTGCTGCTGCCGCCGCCATCTTCGCCTTCGGCGGGATAACAGCCGCCCAGCAGCGCCATGGTGGCGAGCACGGCGACAATCAGCACTAAGCTCAGTATTTTAGACCGATTCATTTTGCCTCCTATTATTGTTTAACCTTCAACTATACCCTGGAGAGACCAGGGACTTGTTTTCTCGACCCTTATTTTTATCAGTTTTCCCCGACAGTCACGGCTGTCGTTAAAGAATACCAGTTTATCGCCCCGGGTGCGACCCCACCACCTCCCCCTTTTCTCCCCTTCCACCAGTACCTCAACCACCTTGTTCTTCAGGCGGGCGTTGATGGCGGTGGCGATGTTCTCCTGTAATCGCTCGATGTGCCCAAAGCGCCGCTTCTTTTCGGCGGGGGGAATATCGTCGGCCAGTTTCCTGGCGGCGAAGGTCCCCGGTCGCGGCGAATAAGCGGCTATATGGACTGTATCAAAATTTAGCTCGGATAGCAAGTCGGCCGTCTCCCGGAACTGGGCTTCCGTCTCCGAGGGAAAGCCGAGCAGGACATCGGTGCTCAGGGCTATTTCGGGTATTTGAGCCCTTATCTCGCCGACCAGCTTCCGGTAGTGTTCGGCGTCATAGCCCCGCCCCATCGCCTTTAGAATCTCGTTGCTCCCCGACTGGACGGGCAGGGTAAGCTGCTCGCAGACCTTATCTAAAGCCGCCACCGCCCTGACCAGCTTCGGGCTCATGTCCTTGGGGTGGTTGGTCAAAAAACGTATCCGCCAAAGCCCCTCTATCTTATTCAGCTCTTGTAGCAAATCGGCCAGGTCGGGCTTATCGGGCAGGTCGTGCCCGTAGGAGTCCACGTTCTGCCCCAGCAGCGTAACCTCTTTTGCCCCCCGCCCCACTAGCTTCCCCACCTCGTTTACGATTTCGGCTAGCGGCCGGCTCTTTTCTCTTCCCCGACGGTAGGGGACGATGCAATAGGTGCAAAAATTATCGCACCCCTGAATGATGGGCACGTAGGCGGTGACATTCGGCTGTTGGGGGAGGGGTGGCTCCGGGGGGCTTTCCCGCCAGGGGGGGTATTCACCGGGCTTAAAGAAGTAATCGACGTGGGGAAATCGCGCTTCGAGCTTACTTGTGTCGGCGTTAACCAGGCAACCGGTGACGGCTAGGGTCATATCGGGGCGCGCTCTCTTTAGCGCCTTGAGGTTATCGAGCTTATTGACCACGCGGTATTCGGCGCTCTGCCGCACCACGCAGCTGTTGAGCAAAACCAGTTCGGCTTCATTAGCGCTGGCACTGGCTTCATAGCCCATTTGCTCGAAATAACTGCCCAGCCGTTCCGACTCCGCCTTATTCATCTGGCAGCCGATGGTCCATATATGATATTTAGGCATAGCTCTACTCTATTGGTTCGGGGGACATAGTATTAATATGACGGCAGGTGTCAGGGTGGCTATTGAGGTTGGGTTATTCATTTTTTTATCGGTGGCGGAGGGGGAGGGATTCGAACCCTCGACCCCAGTTTCCCAGGGTAAGCACTTAGCAGGCGCCCGCACTAGACCACTATGCGACCCCTCCGACGCTAAAAAAGCGACAGCTTTTTTACGATTTAACTATATCATACCCCCCCGCTTGGCTCAATTTCCGCTTTATTTCGGGCATAGCCGCCTGGGCGGCTATCTCGCCCTGCCGGATGCACTCCTCGGCGTGGTGGAAGTCGGCGGGGTTGATATGGGCGGTATCGGGGTTGATGGCGATATCGGCGCCCTCAATGGAGGCTTTGGCGATAATATAGGTGCCGATGTAAAGGGACTGCAGTATAACGTTAAAGATATTGGGCTCCTTCCACTCTTTCTCACCTTCCTTCTTCAGATGGCGGACCCGGGTGCCCACGTCGGGTATGACGTTGACGGCGATGATAAAGTCGGCGCCCATACTTTTGAGCACGCTCACCGGCACCGGGTTCACCAGGCCACCGTCCACCAGGTAGCGGTCGCGCCACTTGGCCAGGGTGAAAATCCCCGGTATGGAAATGGTGGCTCTTACCCCCTCCAGCACCGAGCCCTCTTTAATCACCACCTCCTCGGCGGTGATAATATCGGTAGCCACCAGCGCCAGCGGTATGGGTAATTCGTCGAATTTAATATCGCTGCCCATCGTCTTTTGCAGCAGGTTGATAACCGCCTTGCCCCCGAGAAGCCCCGACTTGGGCAGGGCCAGGTCGGCCAGCGAGAGCATCTTCATCAGGTTTAGCTTCAGGGCCATCTCCTTCATCACGCTGGAGTCCTGTCCCCGGGCGCGGAAGGCACCCACCATCCCTCCGATGCTGGTGCCGGCAATCATGTCGATGGGAATCCTCTCCCGCTCTAAGACCTCCAGCACCCCGATGTGGGCCAGTCCCCGCGCCGCCCCGCCCCCCAGCGCCAGTCCCACCTTTATCTTTTTCATAGAGCTATTCTACCATAAACTCGGGTTATTGAGCCCTTGACCGCGCTGTGCTAATATGGGCTTGAAGGCCGTGGAGATAAACATTCTGGTCGACGAGGGTATAGAGGCAGACCTTGAGCCGGGCTGGCTCGAGGCTATCGCCCGTCGGGTGCTGGTGGCGGAAAACATCGGCGCTAAAGCGGAAGTGGGCCTGGTCATCTCCAGCGGCGAAAGGGTGCGGGAGCTCAACCGCGACTACCGGGGCCAGGACGAGCCCACCGATGTCCTCGCCTTCGCCGCCAGAGATGAAGCCGACGGCCTGCCCCCCTTTATCCCGCCCCCCGACGGCATTCTCCACCTGGGCGAGGTGATTATATCTTACCCACAGGCGCTAATACAGGCTGAGGAGCACGGCCATTCCCTGAAAAAGGAGCTGACCATACTGCTCATTCACGGCCTGCTCCACCTGCTGGGCTACGACCACGAAAAGACCGATGCGGAGCGCAAGATGAGAGCCCGGGAAAAAGAACTCCTCGGCCTTATCGAAGGAGGTACCAAATGAGAGTACTGGGCATTACTGGCAGCCCCCGCCGCAGCGGCAACACCGACCTCCTGCTGGCTCAAGTTATCAAGGGCGCCGAACACAAAAGCGCCGAGACCAAGACCCTGATTCTTAACGACCTCAAGATTACCCCCTGCCAGCACTGCGACGCCTGTTTCGAGGCGGGCGTCTGCAAGGTAAAGGACGATATGCAGATGGTCTATCAAGAGATGGAAAAAGCCGACCGTATCGTGCTGGCTTCCCCCGTGCACTTCCTGGGGCTGACCGCCCAGATGAAGGCCATGATTGACCGCGGCCAGGCGCTCTGGGCGCGCAAGTATATACTGGAGAAACCCCCGCTGGGCGACGGGCGGGAAAGAAAGGGCTTATTCATCGCCGTCGGCGGCATGAAGCTGGCTCATCTCTTCGAGCCCTCGCTGGCGACGGTCAAGGCATTTTTCAAGGTCATCGATGTCGAATACGCCGGCGACCTGCTCTTCCCTGGCATCGACGAAAAAGGCGCTATAAAAAAGCACCCCACCGCCCTTAAAGATGCTTTCGCTGCCGGCCAGAAGCTGGTTGAAGCATAGCTAAACGACGGGTAGTCCGCTGATATACAGCCCTTGCCTTTAGCGCTATAATTACAAGAGGGCTATTAACCATGAATGATTCTCTCAGACTGCGTAGCATAGAATACCTCCTGGGCACATTGTTATCGCTTGTCGTAGCCGATGGTCTTATAAGCCAATTCCTGATAAAAAGCGGAATAGGTCAGGAAGGGAACCCATTCCTGAAGGCTTTAGTGGCTGAGGGCAATTTCCTGATCATCAAAATGTGCGGCGCTGTCGTTTGTGTATTAATACTCTGGAACATGGCAAGGAGAGTACCCAGGCTTGTATTCATAGTCAGTGTGAGCCTGGTGTCGGTATATACGGCCATCTTGTTCTGGAATTTAGCCGTGTTCTTTATTTACGGGATTTAGCCAAAGGAGGCTAGTCATGGATATCGCTACCGCTGTCAACAAGAGAAAGAGCACACGGGCTTTTAAGCCCGACCCCGTGCCCTACAAAATTCTTAAAGAGATAATGGAACTGGCGCTGTGGGCGCCTTCCTGGGCAAACACGCAGCCCTGGGAGTTCGCTGTAGCCGCTGGAGCTAAGCTCGAAGAGATAAAACAGAGCTTTATCGCCAAGTTAGACGAAGAACCCAAGCTCGATATCGCCCGCCCCCCGAATTTTCCCGAACCCTATATCGGCCGCATCGGCAAGCTGATGGGCACCGAGCAGAAAATCAAGGGAATACAGCGGGAAGACCGGGAGGGGAGGGGCTGGTGGCGGCTGCAGGGCTTAAAGAATTACGGCGCGCCCTGCGTCATCTATATCTGCATCGACCGCTCATTTTACTTTCAGGAGGAAATCAACGCCTGGCTTCTCTTCGATTGCGGGCTGGTCGCCGAGAACATCATGCTCCTGGCTACCGACTACGGACTGGGCACGGTGGCGCAGGCGCAGGCGGCGCAATATCCCGATGTCCTGCGCCAGGCACTGGATATCCCCGACTCAAAGCTCTTCGTGCTCGGCATCGCCATCGGTTACCCCGACGAAAAAGACCCCATAAACAGTTTTCGCTCGGAGAGGGAGCCGTTGGATGGTATCTCTAAGTGGTACGGGTTTGAATAACGAGGGGGAAGCGAATTAAAGGTTCGGTGCTGTCGCCGCCAAAACAGAACAGGCGACAAAAGGAGGCCAAAATGCAAGCCTGCTACCGAGAACTCCATAGGTACAAGTATCAATTGGTGAAGGAATACACCATTCAAACCGACCTGAAGCCGGTCAAGAGTATCAAACGCAAATTAGCCAGATTCTTATCCCTGTCTCCCGAAGGGGTCTTATCTATCGGAGAGCATTACGCCTGGGATGGGCCCAGCGGGCCGACCATCGATACCAAGGACTTTATGCGTGGCTCGCTGGTGCACGACGCCCTCTATCAGCTGATGCGGGAGAGCATCCTCGACCACAAGCGCCACCGGAAGCGCGCCGACGAAATCCTGAGAGAAATCTGTCGCCAGGACGGTATGTGTGCGGTCAGGGCGTGGTATGTTTACCATGCTCTGCGCCTCTTTGCCGGAAGCTGCGCGCGTCCCGGGAAAGAAAAAGAAACGGATATTATATGCGTGCCATGATAGTCTGAATGGGCGCCGGGTCACACTAGAGGCAAATCGTAAATCCGCCAGGTCTTGTAGCGCTTGGCTCCCATGAACTCGGAAGGGCGCAGGATGAGGTGGTTATCCTCCAGGAGCAGGGACGCCTCACATTTAGAGTAGCCCTTTCTGGTGGCGTAGCTCTTAACCTTTTCGTAGAGCAGGGCGTCGATACCCAAGTTGCGAAAGCCGGGACGGATGCCGAAGAACATGAGCCGGGTGTGGCGGTCATTGCGGCTTTTGCGGAGCAGGCGGAAAAGGCGTATCAGGTCGGAATCGCCGTACCAGCGCCAGCGCGGTCGGAAGGCATAGTTGGGGTCGGGGAAAGCCCCCAGAACGGCGGCCGGCTCGCCCTTAACGAAGGCAAACTGAACCAGCCCCGGGTCTACTATCAGGCGCAGGGAATCGGCCAGCATCATGGCCTCCTCATCGGTTATGGGCAGGAATCCCCAGTTTTGTGCCCAGCTATCGTTGTAGATTTTTACTATCAGGTGTACCTCGTCGCGCAGGTGTTTGAGGATTAGCGGCCGTGTTTCGATGTCCCGGCGCTGTCGCACCTGCTCGGCCAGCCTCGTTAGTCGGGGGGGAGGGGGTGTTTGCACGTCCACTATATAGGCATGATAGTCCTTGGCTTTACCAAACCCGTACCGTTCCAGGAATTCGCTGTAGTAGGGAGGATTGTGGGTTAATTCGACTGTCGGCGGGTGGTCGAATCCATCTATAAGGACACCCTGCCGTTCGTGGGTGGCGTTGGAGTATTCACCGGGGCCCCGTATAACCTCCATCCCGCGCGCTTTGACCCAATCACAGGCGCTATCCAATAGTGCCTTGGCGACGTCATAATCCTCGATGACCTCCCAGAAGCCGAAGAAACCGATACGGGTGTCGTGATATTCGTTAAAGCGACGGTTGATAGCCGCCGAGACTCTACCCACCGCCTTGCCGTCACGCCAGGCTAAAAAGTGCGTAACCTCGGCGTGCTTGTGGTAGGGGTGTTTCTTAGTCAGCAGCCCGACCAGGCCCAGTAACCGGTTACCGAGCAGGTCGCCTCTGAGGGGTGGGGTCCAGCACGGGTCGCCGCGATGGATACGCCAGGGCAAATCGGCAAAGAGCTTGATGCGGGGCGAACCCAGGGGTATCTCCTCGATCCTCAGTGGGGCGCGGGATTCGGAGTTCATTAAGCTATTTCGCCACCACCAGCTTGCCGACGGCTTGCTCCAGCCCGCCCAGCGTTAGCGAGTACATGGGAAAGAGCTTGCCTATCATCTGCACGGTGGGGTGAATCCAGAAGCGCGGGTCGTCGGGGTTGAGCCAGACGCAGTGGCTGAAGTGGTCCCTGATTCTTTTCAGCCAGAGTATGCCCGGTATCTCGTTGCGCTCGTAGTAATTTATGGCTCCGTAGCGCTCGGTCAGCTCCCAGGGCCCCATGCGGGCGTCGCCCACCAGCAGCACCTTATAGTCGGACTCCAGCGTGTGCAGCAGGTGCAGCGTGCTCACCGCGTCCACCCGCTCGACATCTTGGTAAAGGTAGTCGTAGATACAGTTGTGAAAATAATAATACTGAAAGTCCCTGAAATGGGTGCTGGAATGCGCCGCCGAGAAGAGCTGGCTGCAGAGCTTGGCGAAGGGCTCCATGGAGCCGCCGACGTCCATCAATAAAAGCAGCTTAACCGTGTTCTTGCGGCTGCGCTGCCAGATGAAATCAAGGTCACCGGCATTTTTGGCGGTGGCTTTAATCGTGCCTTCTAAGTCCAGCTCGTCCTCAAGGCCCGTGCGGCGCAGTTGCCTCAGCTTTTTTAATGCCATGCCTATCTGGCGCACGTCCAGCGTCAGGTCGCTGCGGTAGTTCTTAAATCTTCGCTCCCCGGCAATCTGGACGGCGTGCCTGCCCCCCGACTGCCCCCCGATTCTAATGCCCGCGGGGTGATAACCGGAGTGCCCGAAGGGAGAGGTGCCCCCCCGCCCAATCCAGTGGCCGCCGCCGTCGTGCTGCTCGGTCTGCTCTTCGAGACGTTTTTCCAGCTCTTTAATAAGCTCGTCGAAGTCCATGCTCTCGAACTTGGCCCGCTCCTCCTCGTTCAGGAAAAGGCGATTCAAGGGGTCTTTGAGCCAGTCCAGCACCTGCTCGGCAATCTCCTCGGGGGCTTCCACCCCCTGGAAATACTGCTGGAAGGCAACGTCGTACTGGTCGTAGTAGGCTTCGCTCTTGACCAGGATGGCACGAGCCAGGAAGTAGAAATCGTCCAGGTCCTTAATATGCCCCTTGGCCAGCGCCTCCATGAGCGTCATCCACTCCACCAGTGAGACGGGGACCTTGTTTTGCCTGAGGATATAGAAAAAGTCGGTGAACATTTAGCGCCGCCGAATGACGAAGTTGTTGACGAAGTAGTCGTAGTCGCTCTCTTTCTTGAGCAGGGTGCCGATAAAGGGCAGTTGTTTGGAGACATTCTCGTGGGGGATGCCGCCGGCGATAAGCGCCCGAATCCAGTCAATCAGCTCGCTGGTCGAGGGCTTCTTGCGGAAATCGTCGACCTCCCTCAGCTTGTAGAAAGACTTCAGGGCTTCACTGAGCAGGCTGTCCTTGATGTCGGGGAAGTGAACTCTGACGATTTCCTCCATCAATTCCGGCGTGGGGAACTCGATGTAGTGAAAGATACAGCGCCGCAGGAAGGCATCGGGCAGCTCCTTTTCGGCGTTGCTGGTGATGACGGTTATGGGGCGGTGGATGGCGCTTATGGTCTCGTTGGTCTCGGGTATGTAAAAGCTCATCTCATCCAGCTCGTTGAGCAGGTCGTTGGGGAACTCGATGTCGGCCTTGTCCACCTCGTCAATGAGCAGGACCACCTTCTCCGGGGCGATAAAGGCCTGCCCCAGCTTGCCCAGCTTGATGTACTGCTTGATGTCGGAGATGTCTTTATCGCCGAAGCGGCTGTCGTTGAGCCGCTGCACGGTATCATAAACGTAAAGCCCCTCCTGGGCCTTGGTCGTCGATTTCACGTTCCAGGTGAGCAGCTTCTTCTCCAGCCCCTGGGCGATGCTATGGGCGAGCAGGGTTTTTCCCGTCCCCGCCTCCCCCCTGATGAGCAACGGCCGGCCTAGGGCAATCGACACGTTGACGGCATTGCGGAGCGGTTCCGAGGTAACGTAGTCCTCCGAGCCGCTGAATTGGGCAAAATTATCCTTTTCCACTACTATTAAGCCTCCTGAAAGATTTGCCGCGGACATATTAATTCTGTCGCAGCTTGAGGTTGCTTCTAGAGGGTTTTAATCACTCCCACATTGAATTATACCTGAGAGGGGGAGCTATAAGCAAACTTGGGAGTAGTAAAGGATGAAGGGATGCCTTGACTTAACAGCTGTGAAATGCTAATCTCGCCATAAGGCAAAGGCATGGCTGAGAAGAATTTCACGGTCGAAGACCTCAGACGCTGGCGGCAAAAGGGGCTTCTATCCGATGACCAGCTAGAAGCTATCCTGGCTGAAGAAGGCCTGGAAGCTGAGCCCGAGGCGCCCGAGGCGAAAGAAAAGAAAGCCGGTCTGAACCTGGTCACCGTGGCCTATTACTTCGGAGGCTTACTGGCTTTCTTCTCCCTCACCTTGTTCGTGGGCATAAACTGGGAAGACCTCAACGATGTGTCACGTCTGGTCGTGGCCCTCGCGGCCCTGCTCGTGATTGGTGGTCTGGGAGCCTGGCTTCGTTTCCGGCAGGGCTATCCCACGGCCGGCGGGCTGCTCCTGTTTGTAGCCACGGCGATAGTGCCCCTCTTCATCTATACGGTAGAGCAACAGCTCGGCTTTGAGTTTGATGAAGTAGCCGCCCTCTACATGATATTGATAGGTCTGGCCGGGGCCCTGGCGGCGCTGATTTTCACCCGCTTCTCCCTGATATCCCTGCTTGTGGCTGGCTTTATCCACGCCACTGTTCTGGATATCGCCTTCATAGGCGGGGCGGATGGGGATTGGCCCCTTATATTAACCGCCGCCGTTTGTGGAGGGTTTATCCTGCTCGGTATCGCCTTGACGCGCTGGGGGAGAAAGCTCCATGCCTTTTGGTTCAAGCTATACGGGCTGTTGGGCCTTTACATAGCCTTCACCGCTCTCTTTGCGACGAGTGAGAGCATATTATTTGGGCTTCTGTTCCTCTTGGTGTATCTCATTATGGTGGGTTTTAGCCTGCGCTTCCGCGAGGTTATCTATCTGATATTTGGCGCCATCGGGGTTTATACCTATATTATCCGCCTTGCCTTTGACACCTTCCAGGGGACCATATACTTCCCTCTACTGCTTGGTGGCATTGGTATCAGCATTATAGTACTGGCTGTTCTCTCTCAGCGGTATGGCAGTCGCCTGTTCCGCCGCCGCTCGTAGAGCCTGGGAAGGTTAGCCGCCGATAGCTTTTAGCCTCGCCCCACCCCGACAAGCTCGGATATGTCTTTGACCCCCTCTTTAGCCATAAACGCCTCTATCCCTTCCAGTACTTCGAGAGGAGCTTTGGGGTTGGTGAAGTTAGCCGTGCCCACCTGGACGGCGTTGGCTCCGGCCATGATAAACTCTAAAGCGTCGCTGGCGCTGGCGATACCGCCGATGCCTACCACGGGCACCTTCACGGCACCGGCCACCTCGTAGACCATATAGAGGGCGATGGGCTTTATCGCCGGCCCCGATAGACCCCCGCTGACATTGCCCAGCAAAGGTCGGCGCTTGGCTATGTCGATGGCGACGCCCTTAAGGGTATTGATTAAAGATATGGCGTCGGCGCCGGCTTCAGCCACCGCCACCGCCACCCCCACGATATCGCCCGTGTTGGGGGTCAGCTTGACCATTACCGGCAGGGATGTCGCCGCCCTGACCGCCGCCGTCAC
>Ga0307420_1000386_pt1 | contig 20681 bp, 24 predicted proteins | sample SalMarWE160240MG_2_FD_202167 | JGI IMG/M metagenome (GOLD analysis project Ga0307420, IMG submission 202167) | Salt marsh sediment microbial communities from the Plum Island Ecosystem LTER, Massachusetts, United States - WE1602-40 | ecosystem: Environmental > Aquatic > Marine > Intertidal zone >... | reverse complement strand
GCTTGGCGCCGTCTTGTTGCGTAATGATTTTCTGTTCAATCAGCATCACCACATGCGCCTTGTTGATGGCTATGACGGCGTCCGCTAATCGCTCATCATCTTTCATTGAAGAGGTGAAGTGGGCAACGTCTTCCCGCACTGGAGTAAGCCGTCCTCCACGCAGCAGTTTCGACATTACGCTTCGCCCTTTGCGGTTTTCTGCTCCTTGGCTTTCCGCTTCAAAACGTTCGACATTCGCGTTTGGAGACCCCACAGCTCTATGAAGCCCTTGGAGTACGCCTGATTAAAGCCCGTTTTGATGTTGTAGTTCACAAGGTTCTGGTCGTAAAGAGACATCGGCGAAGAGCGCCCGACAATCTGGGCGTTTCCCTTGTAGAGCTTTACACGCACCTCACCGCTGACGTTTTCCTGAGACTTAGCTATGAACGCGTCAAGGTCTTCCCGCAGAGGATCCAGCCATAAGCCTGCATACGCCAAGAACGTCCATTGGGCGTCGATTTGCTGCTTAAACAGCACTTCGTGCCGCGTGAGGACCATTTTTTCCAGGTCTTTGTGGGCTTCTATAAGGACTGTGGCTGCGGGGCATTCGTAGATTTCTCGGGATTTGATGCCTACCATGCGGTCTTCGATGTGATCTATGCGTCCGACGCCGTGTTTTCCCGCCTTCTCATTCAATGCTTCAATAAGTGCAAGTGGCGCTAACGCTTTTCCGTTCAGGGCGACGGGCACGCCTGCGTCAAAAGTTATGGTCACGTATTCAGGGGTGTTTGGCGCTTTTTCAGGCGAAACGGTCCATTCGTAGGCGTCTTCTGGCGGCTCTTGGCTGGCGTCTTCCAGAATTCCGCATTCGATGGATCTGCCCCAGATGCTTTGGTCTATGCTGTACTTTTTGGCTGCAGTTGAAACCGGGATACCTTTTGCTTTGGCGTACTCGATTTCCTCAGCGCGGGTCATGCTCCATTCTCGGACAGGCGCGATTATCTTGAGGTCGGGTGCCAAGGCGCCGATTGAGATGTCGAAGCGTACTTGGTCGTTGCCTTTGCCTGTGCAGCCGTGCGCTAAAGCGGTGGCTCCGTGTTTTTCGGCGATTTCCACCATTTTTTTGACGATAAGCGGTCTGGACAGCGTGGTGCTTATGGGATATTTTCCTTCGTAGAGTGCGTTGGCTTTTATGGCTGGGAAAACGTAGTCTTTGGCGAACTCGTCCTTAGCGTCAATCGAATAATGCTTTAAAACGCCGAGGTTGTTGGCTTTTTCTTCTGCTTCCACCAAGTTTTCGGGTTGACCCACGTTAACTGTTACGGTTATGACTTCTGCGTTGTATTTTTCTTGCAGCCACTTAATCATCACGGATGTGTCTAGTCCGCCGGAGTAGGCTAGCACGATTTTCTCTGTCGTTTTTTGCTCCCCCGTTTTTTGAGTTGAATTATTCCCCTTACCTCGGGGACGGCGTTTTTAAACGTTGCGACTTTTTTGTCACATAATAAGCTTTAAATGTCCTATTTGATACATCTATGCACCATGACAATCGCTCAGAACGTAAGAAGCCACCTACAAAACAAGCCGTACCTGCTGGAAGCCTTGGAAAAAGGCATAGTCAACCTCAGCGAGCTATCCCGCCAGATACAAGAAGAACTGAAAATAGGCAACACAAGCGCCGTAAAAGCCGCCCTGCGAAGATTTTCAGAAGAACTGCAAAAACACAAGCAAAAAAGAGAGGAAAAAGTCCTGCAAGTCCTAAAACGAAGCGCCATGGCAGTTTACGACAGAAAATCCGTGATTATAACGACCAAGGAGATAAACACAAAAACGGGCATGAAAGTAGACCTGCTTAACAAATACGTTTACCTGCTGGACCGAGGCGACCTGCCTCAAAGAATCAACGCCATAGTCAAACATGACAACTGCACCATGATAGTCGTGCATTCTCCGGAGGAACTGGAAGCAACACCTGGAGTAGTTGCCTTCTTAACCACATTGCTGGCGGAGCAGAACGTGAACATGATTGAATTCATATCCTGCTGGACCGAAACAATCATTGTGGTGGAGAAAAAGGACAGCCTCAAAGCTTACGAGGTTCTGTCCAACCTGGTGGGCTGAGGAGACCCTGAGAGGCAATGGCTTGTTTAGAATTCAACTTGCGAAGAAGCAGCAATATTATTAATACTTACAGTTCGATACTGTTTGCTGATTATGCATCTTACCCAAAAGTTTAGCGTAATGGAGTTGGAATGATGGCGTATCAAAAATGCATCAACTGCGGAAGCAAATACGGCATAGACGAGATCGTGTACTTCTGCAAGAAATGCGGAGACCTGCTTGAAATAAAATACGAGCCCGAGGTGCTGGCTAAAGCGGTCAGCAAAAGCGACTGGCGAAACGCGCCTCTGTCGGTGTGGCGGTACCGAGATTTCATGCCCGTAAGCGGCAAGTCAAAAATTGTTTCTTTAAACGAGGGCGGCACGGGGCTTCACTTATGCCAACGCCTAGCCAAGCACATAGGCGTAAGACAACTCTACGTGAAAAACGAAGGTGAAAACCCCACAGGCTCCTTCAAAGACAGGGGCATGACCGTGGGCGTCACGAAAGCCGTGGAACTCGGCGTAAAATCCGTCATATGCGCCTCCACAGGCAACACCTCCGCTTCACTGGCTGCGTACGCCGCAAAGGCTGGTTTGCAGTGCGCCGTCCTGATCCCTTCAGGCAAAATCGCGTATGGGAAGCTGTCGCAAGCCATGATTTACGGCGCGAAAGTCATTCAGGTGCGCGGCAACTTTGACGAATCCTTGGACATAGTGCTTAAGCTTTCGGAGAAGCACCGAACTATCTACCTCCTTAACTCGATTAACCCGTTCAGGATTGAAGGGCAAAAATCGCTGGGATATGAAATCTGCGACCAACTGAACCAAGAAGCGCCCGACAGGATTATAGTGCCAGTCGGCAACGCGGGGAACATAAGTGCCATATGGAAAGGCTTCAGCGAGTTCCATGAGTTGGGCGTTGTGAAGGCGCTTCCGAAGATGACGGGCATACAAGCGGCTGGGTCGGCGCCGATAGCTAACGCGATTAAAAGCGGAAGCGACACGATTGTGCCTGTCGCGGCGCCTGAAACCGTGGCGACCGCCATCAGAATCGGCGCACCAGTGAGCTGGAAGAAAGCCATGACCGCCATAAAGGAGTCGCGTGGAACGGCGGAGACGGTGACGGATGAGGAGATTTTAAGTGCACAGAAGATGCTGGCGAGGGTTGAAGGATTGTTTGTTGAGCCTGCGAGCGCTTCGTCGATTGCGGGTTTGATAAAGCTTGTTGACAATGGAACGATAGACAGGGATGAGCGTATCGTTTGCGTTACCACGGGGCATGGGCTTAAGGATCCGGACACGGCGGTTAAGATGAGTGAGAAGCCCGTGGAAGTTGACGCGGAACTAGCAGCGATAGAAGAGGTTTTAGGCTTAAAGAAACAAGTACCAATCTTGGCGCGGTGAAAGCACATGAGAATCATATTGGTTGGCTTTGGCGTAGTCGGGAAGGGCGTAACCACAATACTTGCCTGCAGGTACACAGAAAAGGTTAAGGATTACGGGTTTAACCCCAAAATCGTTGCCATAGCCGACATAGACGGCGCAGTCATAAACCCCAGAGGTCTAAGCCCTGAAAAGCTGGAAGCCCTCAAACAAACGCGTCCAATATCATCCGACCCTGAGTTTGGGCACCCCGAAATGTCCGCCTTAGACGTCATCGAGTCGGTTGAAGCAGAAGTTGTTGTTGAAGTCACGCCCGTCAACATAAAAGACGCTGAACCAGCCCTGTCACACATCACTAAAGCGTTCAAAACAGGAAAACACGTCGTTACAACTAACAAGGGACCGTTAGCCTTAGCCATGCCCGCCCTCACCGAACTGGCGGATTACAACAATGTTTACCTGCGGTTCAGCGGAACAGTCGGCGGCGGAACGCCCATGCTGGAGTTTGCCAAACGATGCCTTGCAGGAGACAAAATCCTCGCCATAAAAGGCATACTGAACGGCACAACCAACTATATTCTGACGGAGATGGCGCAGAACCGCGTGACCTTCCAAGAAGCGCTGGCAAACGCGCAGAAGCTGGGTTACGCTGAGAGAGAACCCTCCATGGATATTGATGGTTTTGACACCGCCTGCAAAGTGGTCATTCTGGCGAACTGGATACTGAACAAGAAAATAACCTTAAAAGACGTGGACAGAACAGGCATCCGGGAAGTATCGTTGCAAGCGCTTGACAAAGCCTCAAAGAAAGGCAACACCATCAAGCTCATAGGCGCCATAGACGGTGACGGAGCAACCGTGAAGCCGACGGAGATATCGAAAACCAGCGCCTTATGCGTCAGCGGCGTCCTGAACGCGGTAACCTTCTTTACGGAATTCGCGGGTGAACAAACCCTCGTTGGAAGGGGCGCAGGCGGCATGGAAACTGCCAGTGCAGTTTTAAGAGACCTGCTAGACATAAGACATAAGCTAGCAAGCAAAATGCTCACGTAACCTTGGAGTGTGAAAAAAGGTGAAGAAAATAGTGATGAAGTTCGGAGGGACGTCCGTTGCTACAGGCGAGAACATCCGCCGCGTAGCCAACATAGTAGCGGGCAGCGTCAAAAAAGACCGCAGAGTGGTCGTGGTCGTTTCAGCCTTGTCAGGGGTCACCAACCAGCTCGTAGAAGAGGCTGAGCAGGCGAAGAAAAAGGATGAAAAGCAGATTCAAGAGTTCACGAAAAACCTGGTTGACAAGCACACGGCAGTGGCTGCGAAAGCAATAGAGGATCCGCGCATACGGAAAGAAGTGGCGCAGGTCATTGAGAAAACGGTTGATGAGCTTGAGAAGGTTCTCACTGGAATATGCTACGTTGGTGAACTTACACCTCAATCAAAAGACTACGTGATGTCTTTCGGAGAACGATTGTCCGCGCCCATAGTTTGGGGTGCCCTACGCGACCTGAGGCTTCAAACAGGATGCTTCACGGGAAAAGAAGCGGGCATAGTGACGGATGCGAACTTCGGGGAAGCCCGCCCTTTGATGAACGTTACCACGCATCAAGTGAAAATGAGACTTGAGCCGCTGATTGAGAAAAAAGTCACCCCAGTAGTTACAGGTTACATAGCCGCAACTCAAGACGGCGTCGTCACAACTTTGGGTCGCGGAGGCTCAGACTACACCGCAACAATTCTAAGCGTCGCGTTAGCCGCTGACGAAGTGTGGATATGGACCGACGTGGATGGCATAATGACTGCAGACCCAAAAATTGTTCCGTCAGCGAAGATGCTGCCTGAGCTGTCTTACGGGGAAGCCGCGGAAATGGCCATTTTCGGAGCCAAAGCCATGCACCCAAGCGCCTTGGAACCCGTGATCGAAGCGCGCATACCCGTGCGGATAAGAAACGTCTTTAACCCTGAAAACCACGGAACCCTCATAGCAGATGGGCAGGAAGCCAAGTCCGCAGAGGTTGTGAAGGCAGTAGCCATGATCAGAGACGTAGCCATGATTAACCTCAAAGGAGCTGCGATGGTAGGCGCGCCTGGAAGCTACTCAAAAGTTTTTGATGTGATGGGCAAGAATAACATCAACATCATGATGGTTTCCACCGCAGTGTCCGAAGCCAACATTTCCCTCGTGATCCGCAGGAGCCTTTTGGGCAGGGCGCTGAGCACGCTGGAAATAGCGCTTTTAGGCAGGGGGTTAGTTAATGAGATTACCAGTGAGGATGATGTGTGCGTTATCGCTGCCATGGGCGCGAACATGAAGGGAACGTTAGGCGTGGCGTCAAGGATATTCACGGCTATGGCTCAGAAGAGGATAAACATTCGCATGATAGCGCAGGGTTCTTCGGAGCTTAACATTTCCTTCGTGGTCAAGGAGAAAGACGGGGAAGCGGCAGTCCGCGCCATCCACAAAGAATTCAAGCTAGACCAAATCTAACTACTTTTGGGCGAGAACCGCGTTCCACGGCGATTCAGCTTTGGCAAATACTTGAACATCTGCGAAACCAACAGACTGCAGGATATTCCGAATCTCCTCCAGCGGCACAATGCGCACCTGCGTTTTCTCGATGATTTCCGCATTTTCCACCTCGTAAACGCCGTCCTTCACCATCTCATTCACCAGGAGCAAGCGTCCACCAAGCTTTAGCACGCGTTTAATTTCTTGAAAGGCGTCAGGAAGACTAGGCCAGAAGTAGTAGGTTTCAATTGCGGTAACCAAGTCAAAGAAGTTATCGGGAAAACCCGTCTTATCTACGGAGCCTTCTCGTATTTCCACGCGGTTTTCAGCAATCAATTTCTCGTTCACTTTACGGGAGTACGCCACCATATCCGCGGAGTAGTCGATGCCAAAAACTTTTCCTTGAAATGCTTGGTGCGCTAATCTGCTGAGGGTTTTGCCGCCTCCGCAGCCCACATCCAAAATCACGTAGTCGGCGTCAATGTTTACGTGCGTTAATCCCCATAACGTTAACGCTTCATGTCCCTTGTTCATCAACGCGGCGACAACTCTGCCGCGGCTTCCTGTTGGACGTTTATACTGGTCTAATAAATCGGGCATGTGGTTGTCACCTTAACGGGAGGGTGAGGGCTAAGGAAGCCTCGTTTAATTGCTATTAGCTTTCTTGTTTTTGTGCAGTTCCGCCAGTTTCAGAAGCGTCGCCTTGTAAACCTCTATGCCCGCTAAGTACTCGCTTATGATGATGTGCTCGTCTTTCGTGTGGTCTAGGTGCGAGTCGCCGGGTCCGTAGGTGACTATGGGCGCGTTCATGGCTCTGCCGAGGATGTTCATGTCGCCTGTTCCCGTTTTTCTTAAGAGGGTGGCGGGCTGTTTCAGCACTTTTCGGATGGAGGCGGACAGGGCTTTCACGAGGGGTGAGCTTTTGTTTACTTCGAAGGGTTCGTTAGAGTCTTCGATTGCTACTTTCACCTGGACTTTGGGGTTATCCGCCTTGTACTGGTCGATCACTTTTTTGGTGTTGTTGAAAATTTGGGCGGAAGTGAACGGGGGCGGCACCCTGAGGTCGATGTGGATCTCGCTTTCGAAGGGAATCACCGAGTTCGCGGTGCCCCCAGTCATTTTGGTTAGGCACGCGGTTACCGCGTAGAAGGGGCTTTTTTGCGCTTCCACGGGTGGAAGGCTGTTGTGGATTTGCTGCCAGAGTTCAAACGCTTTGTCAAGGGAGTTTTCGTACAGCCACGGCGTGGACGAGTGACCCGTCTCAGTTTTGAAGTTTATTTTGAGGTGCAGGTTGCCTTTGTAGCCGATGGTAATGTTTCCGACGCCGCTGGGTTCGCCGAATATGGCGTAGTCGGCTGAGATGCCGTCTTTTATCAGGTGTTTGACGCCTCGGCTGGTGGCTTCTTCTTCGACCACGCTGGCAACGATGATTTTAGCTTTGAACGCTGGGTCTTGGGCGACTGTGGCTGCGGCGGTGACCATGGCGGCTAGCGGTCCTTTGGCGTCCACGGCGCCGCGGGCGTATATCTTGTCTTTTTCAAGCCGCAACGGTACGTGTCCGGCGACGGTGTCCATGTGCCCGCATAAGAGTATGGTGGGTTCGCCTTTTCCGATTTCGCCGATGACGTTTCCGATGCCGTCTTTTCTCACGCGGAAACCTAGCTGTTTCATCTTCTCAACAAGAAAGTCAGCGATTGACTCCTCTTTACCTGACGGGCTGAAGATGCCCAGCAAGTTAGTTAACAACTGCACTGCTTGTTCGCTCATCTTTCTTCCTCTCCTATTACTTCGTCAAGTACAGATATAGTTTTGTCGATTTGCTCCTTCTCAATTACCAAGGGCGGCAGGAAACGCAGGACAGTTCTGCCCGCGTCCAGCATAAGCACGCCTTGTTCCATGGTTTTCAGGATTATATTATGCACATCATACCGAAGCTCCATGCCCAGCATCAAGCCTAAACCGCGAACCTCCTTTACGATTTTGTACTTAGCCTGCAACCCCTCCAGCTTATCCTTAAAGTATCCGCCCAGATTTGCGGCTCTACCCGCAAGTTTCTCCTTCACCAACACGTCAACAGCGGCGCACGCGGCTGCGCAGACCAGAGGGCTTCCGCTGAAGGTGCTGGAGTGCTCACCAACTTTGAAGGCGGACATTACGTGTTCTTTGGCTACGGTTATGCCGATGGGCAAGCCTCCCGCAAACGGCTTAGCTAAACACATAACGTCGGGAGTGACGCCCCAGTGCTCGCAACCAAACAGCTTACCCGTCCGCCCGAAACTCGTCTGCACCTCATCCAAAATCAACAGCACTCCTTTTTCATCGCAGAGTTCTCTGACGCCTGGAAGGAAATCGTCGGGTGGAACACGGACTCCGCCTTCGCCGCGAATAGGCTCCAGAAGCACAGCAGCGGTCTTGTCAGTTACTGCTTCGGCTAGCTTTTCAAGGTTGTCAGGTGGGACGTGCTTGAACTCGGGAACCAAAGGCTGGAACGGTTCGCGGTATTTCTTGTCCCAAGTGGCGGATAGGGCGCCCATGGTTTTCCCGTGATAGCCGCCCATCACCGCGATTATCTCGGGTTTGCCCGTGTATTTTCGAGCCAGCTTTATGGCGCATTCCACTGATTCGGCGCCGCTGTTCGAGAGAAACGCCTTGTTCAAGCCTCTCGGCGTTATGCTCATAAGTTTCTGCAAGAATTCTGTTCGCTTGTTGTTGTAAAGGCTCGCATGACAGGAAATAAGTGTCTCCGCTTGTTTGCAGATAGCTTCCACAATTTTCGGGTGCGAGTGCCCGAGCAGGGCGACGCCGTAGCTGCCCATGCAGTCAACGTATTCTTTGCCGTTTATGTCCCAGACTAACGCGCCTTTGCCTTGGGTTATCACCACGGGGCGCTTGGCGAACACGTTTGCCATTAACCGGTTTTCGAAGTTGATTATGTCGAACTCACTCATTCGTAATCACCGTGCCAGCTTCATGTTTCAAGGCGGAAGAGATAGGCATTTGCCTAACGCCTGACGTTACCAATACTTCTTTGACGCCGTGATTCAGCGCTTCCAGAGCCGCGTGCACTTTGGTGCTCATGCCCTTCCCTATGCTGGAAAGCGCTTCTTCCGCCTCTGTAGCAGTTATTTTCGGGACAGGTTGACCCTTAAGCAGCAAAGCTTCCACATCCGTAAGCAGAATTAGGCGGTCAGCTTTGAGGGCGCCTGCAACCACGGCGGCTGTTCGGTCGCCGTCCACGTTTAACGGTTCAAACTCTTCGCTCATCGCTATCGGCGTCACCACGGGCACGTAGCTTTTCTCAAGCAGCAAACCCAGCAAATCCACGTTAACCTCCGTTATTTTTCCTGTGTAGCCGCCGTCAATCACCTTTTTCCGTCCGCGCTCATCAACGACTATCAAACGTTTTTTCCGCTCCGCCTTCAACAGCAAACCGTCCAGGCCGGATAAGCCCACGGCGGGTACGCCTTGACTTTGCAATGCCGAGACTATTTGCTTGTTGATTTTGCCCGCCATGACCATGGTGAAGATTTCCATGGTTTCCTTGTCGGTGTAGCGGCTTCTGAAGCCCTGAGGCGAAACGATAAACTGCTGTTCCTTGCCCATTTTGGCGGCGGTTTCGGTGACTTCTGCGCCTCCGCCGTGGACAAGCACGATACGGTTCTCTTTCGCCAGCGTTTTCAGGTCGGAGACAAGCTCTGAAGACGCGCCTTCCTTGAGGATGCTTCCACCCATTTTGATTACTAACAGCATGGTGAGTCACATCGGATGAAAACCTGTGCTCTTCAGCCCCGTGGTCTCGTCTATGCCCAGCATAATGTTTAGGCACTGAACGCCCTGTCCTGACGCGCCCTTGACCATGTTGTCTATCGCCCCGAAAAGCAGCAGCCGGTTCGTACGCGGGTCCAGCTCGAAGCCTATGTCGCAGAAGTTTGTGCCCAACGTGACTTTCGGGTCGGGAAGCTGGTACGGGCCTTTCTGGTACTTGACGAAGCGTATGAATGGTTCGCCTTGGTAGGTTGACCGAAGCGTCTTCCACAAGTCCTTGCTCGTTAAAGGTGTTTTCATGAATGTGTGAACGGTGGAGAGTATGCCTCGCACGATGTTAACCGCGTGAGGCGTGAACGACACCGTGACGGGCTCGGTTGACAATGCGTTAAGTTCCTGCTCGACCTCGGCAACATGACGGTGCGCAGCCACCTTGTAGGGGCGTACGCCGCCGAACCGTTCAGGATGATGCGACGCTATGGTAGGTTTGCTGCCTCCGCCGGAAGAGCCGATTTTCACGTCCGCAACTATGCGGTTAGTCTCCACGAAACCCGCTTTTACCGCGGGAGCTAAGGCGAGAATGGTGGCGGTTGCCATGCAGCCGGGGCAAGCAACCAATTTAGCGCTTTTAATCTCCTCACGGTGAAACTCGGGTAAGCCGTACACCGCTTCCTTGAGCAGTTGCGGGTTGGTGTGCTTCCAGCCGTACCACTTGTCGTAATCGCTGGGGTTTTTGAGGCGGAAGTCCGCGCTCATATCAATGACTTTCAGTCCAGCTTCCAGAAGTTTTGGGACAAAGTTCACAGCGCCTCCATGCGGGGTTGCCGTGAACAATAGGTCGCAGTTTTTTTGAAGCTCCGCTATGTCCAAGGGAACGAATTTCAGTTGGGTGAGCCCGCGGAGGTTCGGATGCACGTTGAAGACGAATTCTCCTGCGCTCTGGCGGGAAGTGACCATGGTGACCTCCGCTTCAGGGTGGAGCAGCAGCAGGCGTAGGAGTTCTCCGCCGACGTATCCTGTTCCTCCGATTATTCCTATTTTCAAACTTTTTGCACCTCATGAGTGGATTATCAGATTAGGCTTTGCGCGCCCTTCAGCAGCGACACCGCCACGTTTATGCCGGCAATCAGTCGCGTGTGCTCCCAGAATTCGGGGCAGCTGTTGGCTTCGTGGAAGACGATGCCCTGCACGTTCTTTTCTATGCTTTCCTCAATTATGCCTTTTACGTTTTGGTAGGGCTCGCTGCTCATGTAAGTGTGGAACGCCGCTTCCAATTTGCGGTTCCAACTTGGAAAGTCCCGCAGCCGGGTTTCATCTGCCTTAACCTTTCTCGGTTGTTCAAACGCCGCTTCTGCCTTTTCAAGTTCCGATGCAAGCTCCGCGTCATCCACCGTTTTGTTTCCGCCAATGTTGACCATGGCGTCAAGAGCGAACAACCATGCTTCAGAGCCTTTGCCGAGGGCTTCGCCGCATTTCACGGCTAACTCTCTGACCTGCAAGGGGAGTTTGGCGTCGAAAACCGTGTTGCCCAAGTAAGTGTTGGTTCGGAAGTCTTTGATGCCGCCTCGAGCTAAGGCTACGGGGTGGCAGACCGCGGTTTTCCCTTTTTCCTTGTAAGCTATTATGCGCAGGTCGTAAAACCATTTCTCCACAAGCTCTTGGGCGGTGACTCCTACGGGATTTATTATCGACGGCTTGGTTTCCTGGATGCTGGTGACGAGTTCTGCGCGGGTTCGGGAGAGCACGGCGCCTTTTCCATGTGTGCCCGCGTCAGGTTTCACCACTATGCCCTGTTCAAGCGCTATCTCCTTTTGCAGCAGGTCGGCGATGTCTTTTTCGTTGTGGATTTCTCTGCCGCTTTTCAGGGTGTCGGTGGCGTCGCAGGGGACGTAAACCGTTTTAGGGATGGGGATTCCTTCTTTCCAGAAGTGCAGCAGCGTTCGGAGTTTGCTGTAGCAGGTGAATTCGATTTGGCTGCTGTTGATGGTTTTTTTGCCGAGCATTTCCATGAGGTAGCCTGCTTGGAGTCTGCGGTTTTTGCTTTGCGCCCTGTTCAGCACCACTGCAGTGTCCTTGAATGTTTGGGTGTAGTTTTTGCCGCGGGTTTTGGCCGTGAACCCTGTTTTGCTTATGGTTAGTGCGATTTTGCGGAACGGGATGAAAGTCAGGTCTATGCCTAACTCTTGAGCGGTGAGTTTTATACCCGCTTCGTCGGTTTCTGAGCGTTCATAAAGAAGTGCAATGCTCATGGTTGTCAGCATCCCGTAGAAAAGTTAATGTGTAAAAAACTTGGGTAGCGATTTCATTTTTCCGTTTAGAGGATATAGGACGTTTATTCGCCCCAGTCTTCGCCTTCGATTGTTAGTTCTTGAAGGTCTACGCATCCGCCTTTTATCTGTTTGACTTCGAGTTCGAGTCCGCAGCCGGGGCAGCTTAGGATTTCACCTTTCTCCGTGTCTGCTGGCACGTTAAGTTCAGCGTCACAGTCGGGGCATTTAGTTGTATTCATTACTTTCACCTCTTGCGGGTTTAACTTTGCAGCTTGCTTTATTGCTTGCTACCACCTTTTGTTGGAAATGTCATTTTGATTAAGGGGACTCACTTTTAAGCGTTGCGACTTATTTGTAACAATTTAAGGTTTTAATGTTCCATTTGACACACTCTGCTTTTCCGCTTCCACACGGCTTCACCTACGAAAAATGCACTGTAAGAACCAAACCGTAACGGAATCCGCATTCAGCATACGCAGCGAAATACAGAAATCGTTAAATTTTTGCGCCCCTAACAACAAGCAGGGAAACGAGATGGATGACAAAGACAAGCAAATACTTAAGATCCTGAAGGCGGATGGAAGAGCAAGCTACGGCGCCATCGGCGAGAAAGTCGGTTTATCTGAAGGCGCCGTCAGGAAACGAATCAAAGCGCTAGCCGACGCTGAAGTCATACGAAAGTTCACGGTGAAAATAGGCGTTGCCGAGGGCGCAGAGGCCATCACGCTTTTGGCCACGAACCCGGCTTATCCCACGCAGAAGGTTTCAAAGAATATACGGGAAATTCCAAACGTGGAAACCGTCTACGAAGTCACGGGTGAATACGACATTGTGGCGGTTATCAGCGGAATGAACGTGGTGGAAGTCAACGAGTGTATAGAGAAAATCCGCCGTGTCGAAGGCATAATGAAAACCAACACCATGATTGTCCTGCGCAGCGGATAAACAGGGCAGCCCGTTTCCTCAGTGTTCAGTCTCTTTATAAAAGTGAGGGGGTAGCTCTCGAGAGCATACTATCGCGGTAAAACAGGAATACTCATAAATGAAAACTCACACTAAACAGAAAGGCGAATTTCATGTCTAAAACTTACAATGTCGCAGTGTTGAAGGGTGATGGCATAGGACCCGAAGTCACCGAAGCGGCAGTAAGCGTTCTGCAAGCCGTTCACGACACTTCTGACCTGAAGCTTAATTTTCTCTACGGCGAAGCAGGCTTCCACTGCATAGAGGAGTATGGCACCAACATGCCCAAAGAAACAATAGCCATGCTCAAGCGCACCGACGCCTGCCTTAAAGGACCCATGACCACGCCAGAAACGCCGGGCGCATCCGTCAGCGCAGCCGTGCAAATCAGGAAAACGCTCAACCTGTACGCTAACGTTAGGCCTTGCCGAACCTACCCGAACGTGGAAGCCCTTAAACCCGGCATAGACCTTGTTGTGGTGCGTGAGAACACTGAAGGCATGTATTCCGGGATAGAATATGAGGTCGCGCCTGGAGAAGGCGTAGCCATGCGGATAATCACGAAAAAGGCTTCGTTGCTCGTGGCGGAGCACGCTTTTAAGTTGGCTGAAGCACGCAGGAAGCACTTGACTTACGTGCATAAAGCCAACATTTTGAGGATAACGGATGGCATATTCAACGACGCCGTGAAAGAGGTGGCGCTTAAGCATCCTGACGTGGCAACTGATGACATTCACATTGACGCGGCAGCTATGCATCTTATCAAGAAACCCGAAACCTTCGACGTTATCGTCACAACTAACCTGTTTGGTGATGTGCTTTCGGATGAAGCCGCGCAGGTCACGGGCAGCTTGGGTTTGGCGGCAGGAGCGAACATAGGTGACGCGTATGGCATGTTTGAGCCTGTTCACGGTTCTGCGCCTAAGTACACGGGTATGAACCGCGTTAACCCTATAGCCACCATAATGGCTGCGCAGATGATGCTGGATTACTTGGGCGAGAAGGAAGCGGCGGCTAAAATTGAGGGTGCCGTAATGGAAGTGCTGGGCGAGGGAAAAGTGCGAACGAAAGATTTAGGCGGCATTTCCACTACGAGTGAAATGTGTGACGCTGTAGCTCAAAGGTTAAGGCGCTCTGAAACTTGAACGTAAGTGTATGAGTTAACGTGAACTTCGAATCCGCCGTTTGAGGCTTCTTTGACTCTGCCGTTTATCAATTGTAAACAGGCGTTTTCTTTAACCGTTTTTTCCAGCTCTTCCGCTTTCTCATTCCAAGCGACCACTGGAATTTCGCCTGTTTCATCTGCAATAACAATCCGCAGAACCGTTCCCGTGCTGGTGTCGCTTCTTGTGAAGGTTGATGCGGGAAAAACCCTTGTAACCGTGCCTGCTAAGTGAACGGTATTCAGCGGCTCAGTTATCTCGCTGATTTTTGTGGCGAACCTGCTGATGAATGGATATTCGTCAGCCTTCACGTCTTGCGGTTGGACTTCAATCTGGCTCTTGCCGCCAAGATGCAGTTCCGTCTTGCCTTTTAGACCTTCGCGCGTGTACCCGTGAGAGAAACGAACAACCTCTCCAGCTTTCAGCTCGTTCGACTCGATTAAATCGACTTTGTCGTTCCACAGCACCACGCGGAGAACAGCGTCTTTATCGGCGATCAGCAAGTTTGCTAATTTCCCAGATTTTTCGCCTTCAAAGGTTCTTGGCGGGTAAACCGCGAGCACTCGTCCTGTTATGGTGACGTCGTATAAGCCTGGAATCAGATGGGTTATGGACAGGTGGTGAGTGACTTGGCGCTGGTGTATTTCAACGCCGTATCTTGCGGCTATCAGCCGCAGAAGTGTCGGTTCCGCTATTAAGCCGTCTGTCTTGTTTTTCTCAGCCTGCAGGGTTTCTAGAATTTGGTCTCGGCTGACTTCGGAGTGTTTCGCCAGAATCTGGTTGATTATCTCTTCCGCAGTCATTTTTTGGTGCCAGCACGGATATAGAATCAGCGCTGTTTAAATTTTTGCGTTTTCTCCGGTGTTTTCAGGGTTGCGGCTATGTTTATTAAAATCGTTCCTTTCTTTTTTGGTGACGCGGGAGAAAGAAAAGTTTGGTGGACGCTGCGGTTCTTTACATGCTGGGCTTGGTGCTTGTTTTCGTTGGAGTGGCAGTAATCATTATTGCGGCTATTTTGCTTTCGGTTTCAGGTGCCCGAAAAGGCAAAGTCAAAGGCGGCGGCGCCATCCTAATCGGACCTATTCCGATTGTTTTTGGGACGGATAAGAAGTCGCTTAAGACGGTTCTGCTGCTTTCTTTGGCGCTTACGGTGATGCTTGTGGTTGCCATGGTTGTGTATTACCTGCTGTTGAGGTGAAAGGGTGAACATGATGCGAAGCGCTGAGAATAATTCGGGGGAAGCGGTTGAGGATGGCGTAACCGTGTCTAGCAGGCTTTTTCTGTTGTTGATTTCGGGTTTTGTTTTGGTTTTTGTCGGCATCGCGGTCATTGTTATTGCTTCGGTGGTTTACGGCGGCGGTTCGGTGAGTGGCGGCGTGGTTATTTTCATCGGTCCGTTTCCAATAGTGATTGGTGCGGGTCCTGATGTTTCAGTGATAATTTTGGTCAGCGTAATCCTAGCTGTGCTAAGTGTTGTGGCGTTTTTGGTTATGAACAGAAGGATGAGAAGGCTTGCAGGCTAGCTTTTCTCGTTTGTTGGTTCTTCTTCCTTTCCAAAATACGAGTACAAGAAAATCAGCACTAGAGCAACGAACGTTGATGCCATGAGGACGTATTCTAAGGTTAGGAAGTACGCGCTAAGATCCATTGACATTCTCCCTTGTGTTCTTGCTTATTGATGTAGCGTTTTAATATTTAAGCAGTAGCTTTTTTCCACTCGGTCATTAACGATTCAAACAGTTCGTCGCTTTCCTCAATGGTCTCATACCATCCTAAGTTGCGCGCGATTTTCTGGGCAATCAGGTGATAGCACAGGTGAATTTTCTTGTCTAACACGCGAAAGTAAAAGTCGTCGCACATGCAGAATTCTGCTTCAGGCATAATCAGGTAATCGCGTTCTCTTCCGATGACAATCCAGACTTTTCTGCCGCTGGGTTTGAAAACGTATTTTTTCACGCGGTTTTCTTTCAGCGCATTGAGGGCTTTCGTGAAGCGTTGACCGAAAAGCTCGTAGAGCGCGGTTAAGTTTTTGCCGGACAGCTTGCCTTCTGCTTTTGCTTCTCTACAGATGTCGTTTAGCGTATCGATTTCCGAGTTGTCGTTCATAATTGGCACGAGCTTTTCAGGAAAAGAAAAGAACGCTAGTCTACGTCGATTGGTTCGCCTTTCGGTTCCTTCGGGGCATCAGCTTTGGGAAATACAACTTCCAAGACGCCGTTTTTATAGAACGACTTGGCCTCTTTAACCTTCACCTTGGTGGGTAAAGCAACTTCCTTGTAGTATTTGGTTTGAGGCGTGTTCACGGATATGGTCAGGGAATCCTCTGTGCCGTGAAGTTTTATGTCCGTTTTTTCCACGCCGGGCAGTTCTGCAACCACTCTGACTTCGCGTTCTGTTTCAACAATATCCACCAGCGGTTCCCGCTCGTCTTTCACCTGTGGGCCCTTAAGGCTTTTTTTTATGTTCCCGAACTCGCGGATTTCAGGTTTGCCGTCAGGTCCTATCTTCATGCTGTAGCCGTAAACGAAGGGACCTAACTCTTTGACTGTTCTGCCGTCAGGGAGTTTGCGTTCTTTAACGTAGTTTTTAGGAAGGTTTTCTGTGAGACCTTTGAATTCTTCCTCCATCATCTTTTCCATCTCGTGGAACATGCGGTCGATGTCGCCGAAAAACAAATCCTTGTGTGGAGGTCCACGTCGCTTTCTGAACCATTCAGGGTAATCTTCATCGTCTGATGACATTCGTTTTTCACCTCAAATAATTGGGAGTTATCCGTTTTCTATAAGGTTTATGCTATCCGCAACCAAAACCTGTTAATCAAATTGCTCCAAACCGCTGTGCGCACGCAGCACGGGGAAACACTACGATGCTCAGATACAAGCCTTTATTTTTCCTAAGCAACATGTGCCTTTGTGGAACCTGTTAGATGACCAAGTACTACGCGCTACCCTTAGCCACGAAATACTGGAAGCCTGGCGAGAAATACCTAAACGTGATTCTTGAGGCTTTAGAAAAAAAGGTGGCGGACGGCGATTTTGTCGTCATATCGGAAAAGGCGCTTTCCACCGCGCTGGGCAGAATCGTAGATGAACGCGATGTCAACCCCGGTTTCAACGCGAAGGTGATTTCTCGGCTGTGGATGCGCGTTGTTTGGGGGCGCTTCTTGAATGTGTTGTGCCGTTTCGGGCCGAATCTCAGCCGGAGACTCCGCGGATACCCATTGGAAGCGGGCAGTCGCCACAAGCAGGTTGTTTTGCAGCAGGCGGGGTTGTTGCAGGCGTTGATGTGGGGTTCTGAGGGCGGCGTGGATGGGTCGAATTTGCCGTTTTCTTACGTGAGTTTGCCTCTGGACGATGCGTGTGAGTTGGCGGGGGAGATTCGGCGGCAGATTCTGCTTGGGTTGAAGAAGAAAGTCTTTGTGGTGATTGTGGACACTGACAAAACGTACTCGTTTAGGAATTTTTATTTTACTCCGCGCCCGAAGCCGATGGAGGGCATTTACTCTTTTGGGGGCGTGGTCGCCTACGTGGTTGGGAGGGTTTTTGGGTTTAGGAGGAGGCCGACGCCGTTGGCTGTGGCGGGGGGTGATGTGGGGGCGAGGGAGGCGTTGGTAATTGCGAATGTTGCGGATAGGGTGCGGGGGCCGGGTTCGGGTGTTTCGGTGTGGGATATGGCTGTGGGTTTTGGGGTGTCGGTGACGGGTGTGAGCTGGGGGATGTTGGCTGGGGTGAGGCATAAGCCTGTTGTTCTGGTTCGGAGAGGTGCGGAGAGGCCTGTTGGGAAACCGTGAGCGGTGGATGTTGCTGGGGCGGTTTTGCAGGAGTAAAGCATAAACATGCGTCTTCCTTTAAGGAACGCTGGGATGGTTATGGAAGAAACTAGATGGTTGGGCGCGTTTTTCCATCCGCGTTCCGCGGCGATTGTTGGGGCTACTAAGAAGATTGATAAGGCGGGGAACGTGATTTTCAAGAATTTCGCGTATAACAAGACGCGGGGGGTTTTCAAGGGGGAGATTTATCCTGTGAATCCGCATGAGGAGTCTATTTTGGGGTTTAAGTGTTATCCGTCGTTGAGTGAGATTCCGGGGGAGGTGGAGTTGGTGGTGATTGTGGTTCCGGCTAAGGTGGTGCCTGCGGTTATGGAGGAGGCGGTTGCTAAGGGTGTGAAGGCTGCCATAATTATTTCTTCGGGATTCCGTGAGGTTGGGAACGTTGAGCTTGAGCGGCGGTTGGTGGCTATGGCTGAGAAGGGTGGGATTCGTGTTTTGGGGCCTAACTGCCTGGGCGTGTATTATCAGAAGACGGGTGTGGACACGTTGTTTTTGCCTGAGACTAAGGTTTTGACGACTGGGGATGAGGTTGTGGCGACTCCTCGGCCGTTGTTTGGGGACATAGCGATTGTTACGCAGAGTGGGGCGTTTGGTGTGGCGGCGTTGGATTTTTTGGCTGGGCGGCAGATTGGGATTAGCAAGTTTGTGAGTTTCGGCAACAAGAGTGACGTGACGGAGTCGGAGATGATGCATTATCTGCTTTTTGACAAGGAAACTAAGGTGATTCTCCTCTATGTGGAGGACATAAAATATGGAAGGCGGTTCCTTAACATCGCGAAAAAGGTAACTGTGAAAAAGCCTGTGGTGGCGCTTAAGGCGGGAAGAAGCGCTGCGGGGGCGCGGGCGGCGGCTTCGCATACGGGTGCGATTGCGGGGTCTGATAAGATTTATGATGCTGCGTTCGAGCAGGCGGGGGTGCTTCGGGCTTGTGATATGGAGGAGTTTTTTGACACGGGGAAGGCGTTGGCTATGCAGCCGCCGGCTTTGGGCAGGAATGTTGGGATTTTGACGGATGCGGGTGGCCCTGGGATAATGGCTGTTGACGAATGCGAAAGTGGCGGTTTGTCGGTGGAGCGGTTTTCAGAGGAGACGCTGCGGAAGTTTCAGAAGCTTAAGGATGAGGGGGTGCTTCCGCGGTTTGCGGCGACGGGTAACCCTGTGGATTTGACGGGTTCGGTGACGGATGACATGTTTGTGGTTGCGGCTGAGGTTATGTTTGAGGCGCCTGAGGTTGATGGGATAATTCTGCTGGGGTTGCATCATTTGCCGGCTTTGCGGGAGAAGTACATTGACGGCGTGGCGGAGGTGTCGCTTAGGTACAGCAAGCCGATTGTTATGTGTGATATTGGGGAGACGGAGATGGCGTTGTACACGCGGTTCCGGTTTGATAAGTTGGGGATTCCGTCTTATGGGTCGCCTGAGGACGCGGCGAGGGCTATGAGGGCGCTTGTGCGGTATGGCGCTTATTTGAAGAAGAATGGTTGTGCGGAAGAGTATCTGCGCGGGTTCTTGGCTAGGCGAAACAAGATTTAAAGGGTGACGGTGATTGGGTCGCCGTCTTTGAGGTTGAGCTTGGTGCGCAGGTAGTCTGGGGCGATGATTTCCAGAATGGTTTGCGGGTAGGTGGGGTTTTCGGGGATTATGATGGCGCATTCCACCTTGCCTATGTGGGCTTTGTGGAGTATGCCGGTGCTGTAGCCTTGGGCGGGTTGGATTCTTGTGGCGTCTGGGGTTTCGAGAAGTTTTCTGCGCTTTGCGGTTTCTTTAGAAAGGTGGAGATTCAGTGTCCCTGGATATGATGTGTAGCCGAGCTGGGTTTGGAGTTGGTGTTTGACCCAGGGTAGGGTGAGGTATTTTTTGCCTTCGCCGTTGCCTGTGAATACGGTGCCTGTGAGCGTTGTTTTTTTCATGGCTTTGCGGGGGCGGGGGGTTTTTGTTGTTTTAGCCATTTGGCGGCTTGGGTGAGGACATTGTCTGTGGATATGTCGATTACGGGGATTATCATTTTTTCTTTGGTTTCTATGGTTGGCTGGTACTTGGGCATGAGCGTGTAGCCGACGTATGTCCAGTAGACTCTTCGGGTTTCTATGAGTTCTTTGGCGACGGCGCTTGTGGATGCGGGGAGGGGAAAGTAGAGGAAGACGACGCCTTCGGTCCAGTAGAGTCCAGCTAGTTTGCCGCCGGCGATTACGGATGTGAAGCGAGCAAGGTCTTCAGGGGTGTGGAAGGGGTTTTGTTCCATGATGACGATTTCTTTGAAGGGTTCGTACTTAACCGTGACTTTACTTTCACTCATAAATGGTCAACCTGCCTGTAAGCATAGATTGTTGAGAAGTCCCCTTTTAACCTTACCATACACATTACGTGTAAAAAGGTTCTGTGTGATCTTCTACCTCAATCGCAAGGAAAAGATAAGCAGCCAAGATTTATATGTTGATATTGTTATACGGAGATGGTGAAACTGGAGGAATCACGAATTATATACACGCTAGTACCTCCGCGTGCAGGCGGCATTGTATTTTTGTGCAGCAATTTTACACACAATTTTCCTGAATCCGTTCCTTTGCAGGCACGGCTCAAAATTAATGTAAGGATGGTAAATAGATATGCCCAATAGAAATTTCCACCTTTTCATTAGCCCTAAGCACTTTGAAAAATGCTTGGAATATGGATTATTTGGCGTTAGCGAGAGAAAGATGAATGAGTTGGCAAATGTTCATATAG
>Ga0307420_1000384_pt1 | contig 20744 bp, 11 predicted proteins | sample SalMarWE160240MG_2_FD_202167 | JGI IMG/M metagenome (GOLD analysis project Ga0307420, IMG submission 202167) | Salt marsh sediment microbial communities from the Plum Island Ecosystem LTER, Massachusetts, United States - WE1602-40 | ecosystem: Environmental > Aquatic > Marine > Intertidal zone >... | reverse complement strand
ATTTGCCGCTGTTGAGGATGAACCAATGGCGTCCCATTTCGAAGATCTTCTCCAGCAAGGCGGGCGAATAGTCCGGTCTTGACTGCTGGTCGGACAGAAGCTCCTCAGAAGACATGCCATATTGCGGGGCCCCGCCGAAATCCACGGTTACGCGGTTGAGAATTTCCGACTGTACCTTTTGATGCCGCTCCAGCAATACCGGATAGTCGGGTGTGAGTCCTTCCACTGCCTTCCGTAGAGCTTCGACATTGTCCTCGCTGTAGTCGGGAAAATATTCAATGCGTGTAAGCAGCATTACCGAGGATGCATTCTCGACAACCAGGGTGTTCCCATCCATCCTGGCAGAGCCACTGTTGCGAACCACGCGAGTCATTCCGGCATAGCCGCTATTGTCCACGGAGGGATCTAAACGGCATTTGTATATCAGCCTTTGCTCATTGGAGTCCTGCCGAACGTCGCCGGCTTCGACACCCTTTGGGGCAAGTTTTTTCTGGACCGATGTCAGCTGAACGAATGCTTTCATGTCCGGATCTGTGGTGCCAATTCCACGACGGGCACCCCAGTCCATCCCGGAAACCATGCTCCACTCCGCTGACTTCTGCAAAGAGATTCGGACATTCATCATCTTACCTTCCGGAGCAGTGAGCCATTGGACGACGACGTTGTCGGGCCGGGAAGTGAAAGTTTGACGAATCCAGTCGCCGTGTTCGTCAGTCCAGATGACCTTAATCTCGCTGTTCTCGAAATTGACGGTGCGCAGATAGTTACTGACTGACGCGGATTTAGGAAGATCGAGCTTCATCAGGAACGCCGGAATGGTGAGGTGTGGCTCAGTGTCCTGCTTGATCGGGCCTTCATTCATATGCTGAAGAGCGAGAGCGACGGCTTCGCTGTTTTTTCCATCCAGCGCCATTTGCCGTACTTGCGAAAAAATGTCTGCAACGTTAGGGGCCTCCAGGGGCCTCTTCCATGGCATAAGCAGGCTTTCGTGGTGAAAAAGGATTTGCTCTGAGTAGGGATTGCCCATCAACTCTATATTCATCGTACCATTGCCGGAGGTGAGAGCCTCTCTGACCAGGTCCCCGGGGGCTATGCTGCAAAAGCCCCTCTGCGGCACAATCTTCCTCCCAACGCGTTCCTCCAGCGGCATCGGCGAGATCGGATACGATCTACCGACTTCCGGCGGTTTGGGCAAGAATGGATCTCCCTGCACGCGATCAAGATATTCATCCGGACGATTGTCCTCTGACGGCACTCCTGTTTTTGGTGATTCCTTTTCAGCTGCAGCAAGTAATGGCGATAACTCCAAAGAACCCACCAGGCTGGCAGCGGCTGCACTTGTTTTTATAAATTTTCTGCGTTTCATATTTTTTTATTTGATTTATGCTTGTTGATTACACCCAATTGACCCAATCCAGCGGGTTGCGCTGGCCTATTTTCAAATGAACTTTCACTGGTTTTCCTTCCGGTAAATGCAAATCGCAGGTAGCCTTGCCGGATTGGGGCTTCTCCGCCAAAACTCCGGAAGAGGCAGAAATATCTTCAATACCATAACGGGCAATTAAAGTCACATCCTGCTTTCTCACGGAGGTGACTGTTAAGTCCACGATCCGTGTATCCATGTTCCAGGTCAGTTTGTCCAGTCTAGCAAACGTGCGAAGGAGCATTCCATTAATGGATCCCTTGACCAGCGAAGTAGGAAGGGCCGGAAGCACCTCAATCACACCGGGCCGGGAGTAGGCCAGCATTTCCATCATGATCGCGGGAATCCCGCCCTGTGCATCAGCTATTCGCATGTTGGCGTATGGGTCGTGAGGACAAATAAGTGTAGTGCCCACGAAGCCCTGTTCAAGCAGTTGCCGTAACTGGGTGTCCACAATAAAGTTGTCTTTGAGCCTTGCTCCAACCAAACCTCGTTGGCAATGACTATGTGCGGCCAACCGCTCCGGCACGCGCTTCCGGTCTGCTAATACTGCAGCTTTGGCCAGTTGTGGCGTGCGGTCCGGATCAAATTCGTCGCCGGGCCAGGCACCGTAGCATTGAGAGATATGCCGGTGATTATAACGATCTTCCAGGTCGGGCCATGCCCATTCCTTCAAGGTACCATCAGGATTGAGCAGATATGGCGGCAGCTTGGTCAGCATCGCCTTCCATTTCGGCACGTTGTCGGCCTCAATGCCCAGTAGCTCGCAAGACTCCACTAAATTGGCCAGGACTTCCCGGCACACCGAAATGTCCATGGTAGCGTTGATCACCGCCATGCACCCGGGGTTCAGGTTGCCGGGATTGTTCTCCGGAGAGAAGGATGGAACAAAGATGTAATTCCCATTTTTGTCTGTAACTGTTAGGAAGTCCTCGTAAAACAATGCCAGATCCTTATAAAGCGGCACCATACGATTGCGGAGGAAATCCAGGTCGCCGGTTACAAGATAATGATCCCAGAACGGGCGCAAAACCCAGCCGCCGGCGCTAATCCAGTAGGGATGCGGCCATGTCTCCCCTGTATTATCGGCGTAGTCGAACATGTTAAAAACACCGGAATCTTTGGACGGCGCGATAGGATAATGAGTGCCACGCATGCCGTAAATGTTCTTTGCATTGGTGCGGTAGTCAGGGACCAGACTTTCAACCCAATCGAAGTAGGCCATCTCTCCTTCGAGGTAGTTGCCCAGGGATATTGGCGCAATCTGCAGGTTGATATTGACATTGGTCAGGGCCGACACACTGCGATACTTACCGGTGGTGATGATGAACCAGTAGCGGCACATCTCGAAAAACGTCTTGAGAAATGCACCCGAATAGCCCGTGCTGGACCGCTGATCAGACAGAAGCTCCTCGGATGACAGGCCATACCTGGAGGCGTCGCCGAAATCTACGGTGACGCGGTTGAGCATCTCGGACTGGACCTTGCGTGCCCGCTCCAGAAGAGCAGGATAGTCCGGGGTGAGTCCTTCCAGCGACTGCCGGACAGCTTCCACCTTGTCCTCGCTGTAGTCGGGTAAATATTCAATACGAGTGAGCAGTATTACGGACAATGCATTCTCGACCACCAGAGTTTCTCCATCCATGCGGGACGAGCCACCGTCGCGGACCACGCGGGTCACGTTGGCATAGCCCCTGTTGTCCACCGAAGGGTCCAGACGGCCCTTGATAATCAGCCGCTGCTCGTTGAAGTCAATCTGTGTGTTGCCGGATTCGCCGTCTCCCCCCTGCGTTCCTCTGCGGCTACGTATTCCTGCAAAATCTTGCCCTCCTCTTAAACCGCGTCCTCCTCCTCCTTCCGACATCTTGATACGGACATTCACTGACTGTCTGCTGGGGGCGGTGAGCCATTGGACCACGACATTATCAGGTCGCGACGTGAAGATCCGGCGAACCCAGTCGCCATGCTCGTCAGTCCAGTGAACCTTCACCTCAGTACTTTCGAAATCAACCGTGCGGAGATAGTTCCTGACCGATGCGCTTCCCGGAAACTCCAGAAGCATGGAAAATCTCCCGCCGCCGAATCCACCCATTCCCCGGCTGACGGGGTTTTTTTGCCATTCGTCGTAAGCTAACATTACAGCTTCGTGGTATTTTCCGTCCAGCATCATTTGCCGTACCTTCGGGAACACATTTGCGATCTTAGATGTCTCTGAGGACTTCTTACGGGGAGTGAACAGGCTTTCGTGGCTGAAAGGAATCCGTTCGGTGTAGGGATTGCCCGCCACCTCAATGTTTACGGCTCCATTGCCGGAGATGAGCGCATCACCACCAGGAGCCAGACTGCAAAACCCCTGTTGCGGCACGATCTTCCGCTTGATCCGTTCTTCCAGCGGCATCGGCGAAATAGTATCGTTAACAAACTCCGGCTGCTTCGGCAGGAATTGGTCCGATTGCATGCGGCGAAGATAATCGTTGGAACGGATTTCTTCCTGTCCTGTTCCGGAAGATCCGGAAATTCGGGACGACTTATGAGGGGATTCCTTACAAGCCGTAAGGGGCAGGAACGAAGCGGGTATACTAACAAGGCTTACTGCAACTGCACTCTTTTTAAGAAATTTTCTTCTTTTCATAATTACATTATAAGGATTATAAGATCAATATTTGGAAGAGATATGGTGTAAAGAGAACTTAGTCTAAATGATAATCAATTGAGCATTCAACTTCTCTGGTGGATTAACTATATTATTTTGATATAACCTTATAACCATACATTGCATAGTAAAGGATAAAGAGAAAAAATGGAATGGGAGCAAAGAAACCCACCGACATACTGGTTTTATCAGCAATCAACCCCATAACAGGAGGAAAAACTGCACCACCTACTATTGACATAACAATAAAGGATGAAGCCTTTTTTGTTTTTGGCCCCAGATCCTTAATTCCCAGTGCAAATATGGTCGGGAACATGATCGACATAAAGAAGAACACTCCAAACAAGCTGATTAACGATACCCATCCTAGTCCGGCACTGACTACGGGAAGCAACAAGACACATATCAGGGCATACATGGCAAGCATGCGTGTTGGTTTAAAAGACCGCATCATGTAACTTCCCGACATACGCCCGATCATGAAAAGAGCAAATCCTAAAGCCAGAAATAAAGGTCCATAATCTTTGTCGAAATGGACTTTCTGATTTTCATCGGTAACAAAATTTATGAGGTAGCTGAACACGCCTGTTTGTGCGGCTACATAAGAAAACTGTGCGATCACACCTAAGACAAAATGTCTTTGTGATATTAATGGTTTGTTTATAGTTACAGAGTCAGTTGCTCCGCCCTGCTTAGCTTCGTATTCATTTTCTTCTTCAGATATCTCAGGCAGGGGAGTCTTGATAAACAGGATAGCAACGGCAATAACAACAGTTGCGATAACCACATATGGCAGGATCATGGAACTTAATTTTTCACCCTCTGTTACACTCTGTCCCTTATATATGTATAATCCGATCAAAGGGCCAATAACCCAGGCAAGGCCATTAAACGACTGAGAGAAATTAATACGACGTTCTGCAGTTTCCTTTGGCCCAAGCTTGGTAGTATAAGGATTTGCAGCTGTTTCAAGCGTAGCCAGTCCACACCCAAGGATAAATAGACAAATGAGAAACACCCAGAAGGATTCGAAGGAAGTGGTTCCGGCAATTAATAAGGCTCCTATGGCAAAAAGGGATAAGCCAAGGATGATTCCTTTTTTATATCCGAATTTCTTCATGAAATACCCGGCAGGCAGCGCCATACTGAAATATGCTAAATATACAGAAAACTGGATCATTCCTGATTTAGCCTTCGACAGCTCCAGCATATCCTGAAAATGTTTGTTCAAAGTATCGAGCATTCCGTGTGCAATTCCCCACAAAAAGAAAAGTGCCGTGATGAGGATAAACGGTACCAGATTTTCTCTGCTTGTCAATTTCTCTGCCTTCATATAAAAAGATTTTGGTTAGTTTTTCTGATAAAGTTTCTTCTCAGATATATTCATTTAAAACCGTTACTTCTTAAAAACGCAACAAGTATTGTTTTATATTTTCACTTAACTCATAAACCTGTTCCTACCCGCCATATCATTCCAATGAAAGCTGCCTCTCACTACATATATATTATCCTTAGGTGTAATAGGAAGAAACCTGTTGATGGTGCTTTGGATAAGCGTCTCCATGCTAATATTTCACTTTAATCCTGACAGCCCCTTCAATTTCCTTTTCCGAAGCCACTACAACATAACCGCCACCGCTTCCTGAGGTAATGGCGCCTGGATAATTCGGAAAGTATTTAGTTTCCATTTCATGCATCACGTAATCGGGGACCGTATTCGGCAGCATTTTTCCCCAGGCCAGAAACGAATTGGTCATGGCCTTCCCCAATCCCTGAACTTCCCTTTTCAGTATACTTTCCCAGCATTCATTACCAGAATTTACCAGTTCTTTCACATACGACCTGTCAAGATGCTTCTCCCGGATGGGATCATAGCCTGCAGGTCGTGGATCGAGAGGTATAAGATATAGCACGCTGGAGAGCCAGTCACAAATGGCGGGATCAATACAGGACTCTATGTTGGCAGGCCAGTATTCGCCTTCATAATAAAGCCGGTTGATGCCGGGAGCCAGAATCCCTATCTGATCCTGTGAACCGGAAATATATTTCGACCCGGGAGGATTTTCTGCTCCAAATAACAACTTAGCATTCATGATCGGGTCGCCTTCAGGTATTTTACCTCCCCATAATTCCAGCGCAATTTTCCTGGAACTAGTGGCCATACCCGACCGGCCATTGAATTCCAGGGTTGGCCATATTTGGGCAACAACAACAGAGCCGGGATATACCTCTGATACCCAGGGCTGATCCATCCAGCCTCCAGCTAAGCAAAGGCGGTAGGGGAACTGCATCTCACGCTTGGAATCCGAGCTTGATCGGTCAGGCAGTCCTTCTTCCGGTATTCGCTTCAGAACAATGTATTCCACTCCCAGTTGTTCAAATAACTTTTTCTTCTCAGGTGTATGGCCATCTTCATTTACTATGAAGATATCCGGTTTGATCCTGTGTATATCAGGTTCAAAATCAAGCATACCTTTTCCCGATGAAATAAATGCTTCATGTACATACTTCACTGATCCTACAATATATTGTCGTTCTTTCTCCGAAAAATAGGGTGCCTTGCCCTTTAATTGCAAAAGGTTTTTATCCTGGCCCACAGCTACATAAAGCTTACCATAAGCTGCTGCAGTTTTGAAAAATGCAATATGACCTCCATGTAATAAATCAAAGCAGCCGCTTATCAGTACTGTCTTTTCTTTCATCAGTAATACAATTAGTGTAATTGTTTTACATGATTCTGAGATGCGGCCTTTATCGCTTTATCATTGATCATCTGTTCCTTAATCCACGCATAGGTCTTGCTGAGACCTTCCTTCAACGATATCGAAGGCTCCCAACCCAAATATTTCTTAATTAATGTATTGTCGCTGTTACGGCCACGAACACCTTTGGGAGCATTAAGATCATACTTTCGGGTAAGTTTGTATCCGGCAATGCCTTCAACTATGTCCACAAGCTGGTTGATCGAAACCATTTCACTGCTTCCCAGGTTGATCGGTTCTTCAATATTGCTGTACATTATGTCGATGATACCTTTGATGCAGTCATCAATATACATGAAGCTCCGGGTCTGGTTTCCATCACCCCAGACTACAATTTCATTCACGCCGTTTAATTCCTTATCAATCACTTTCCGGCAAATGGCTGCAGGAGCTTTCTCCCTTCCGCCGTCATATGTACCAAAAGGCCCATATACATTATGGAACCTTGCTACGCGGGTAATTATATCATAATCTTCTGTAAAATGGCGGCACATCCTTTCGCTAAAAAGCTTTTCCCAGCCATATCCATCCTCTGCCAGCGCCGGATAGGCATCTGATTCCTTCAATCCCGGATTATCGGTATCATTCTGTTTATCTCCATTATAGACACAGGCCGACGAAGAATAAAAGAACCTTTCAATACCACAATCCCTTGATGCCATAAGCATATGTGTATTAATCAGTACGCTTAACATGCAATCTGCCTTATGGGTCTCTATGAATCCCATACCACCCATATCTGCTGCCAGGTTAAACACCTCATTATATCCGTTGACAACCCTGTAGCAATTTTCTTTAATATTCAGATCAAGGACAAGGTTATCTGCCTTTTCGGATACCTGGTACCATTGGTTTAATGGTTTTTTGTCTACAGCCCTTACCTGATATCCCCTCTTTAATAATTCAACAACAAGATGTCCAGCTATAAATCCTCCTGCTCCGGTTACTACTGCTTTTTTCATTGCTCAATTCTTTGTATTAATAATATTATTTGTCAGTTATAAATCAAAATAGTAAACGATAATAATATCCCTGATTGCTTACCCGGTAACTTACGCGTGTAATGTCCAAATTTATTTATTTGTCAGGAATTAACAAAGATAATTACTGATTTTATAGTAAAAAAATCAGCATAAGGAAAAAGGAATTATATAATGTTATCTTGATCAATAAGTAAAACCTAAACGTACTTGTAAGTATTATTCCTTTAAATGATCCTGAACGATAATGGTGAATTTTCATGACATCCTTAAAGAATCGAATTATTTATTATACGTTGTATGTTTAGAGTTTTCGCTATAGATACAGGAAACCTTATCAGGATTTTTAGTTACCAATGTATAAATGTTTGATCTACCACAACATTAATGAGACACATATATGCAACTTGAAATATCATGTAGTTTGTTTAATTTATATTAGTTCAACAAGTTAGAAGAAAACATTGATAATTTGATCTTGATTAAATATTTACTATTTTTATTATTTATAACGTATTATAAATTCTCAATTAGGATTATTGACAGATAGTTAAGCTGGCAGTATTAAGTTATTAAAACAGTTTAATATGAAGCTATTTTCCAGTTTATTTATTGTATTTGTGTCGGTAACATTTGCCATAGGGCAGAATAAGGATAAGGCGATAACACATTACCTTTTTCCCGAATTTTATACCGGCAAAGTCCTAATGAAAACAGGCAATATAGAAGAAAGCAGGCTGAATTATAATTCACTGACGGAGGAAATGATATTTGAAACCAAAGGAAGGTATCTTGCACTGGCCAACGTGAGATTAATAGATACGGTATATATCCAAAACAGAAAATTCATTCCTGCCGGTAAAGTGTTTTATGAGGTTCCTGTGAATGTGAAAATGCCGCTGCTTATAAAACATACATGCAGCGTTATACCCCCGGGTAAACCAAGCGCTTATGGAGGGACATCGGAGACCACATCTGTTACCATTATTAATATGCTTTTTCAGTCAGGGAGGGCTTATGATTTGAAACTGCCCGACGATTATAAAATTAATGCCTCCACCGATTTCTATTTAAAAGCGGAGAATAATTATGTCAGAATAAACAAGGTTAAACAGGTAATTAAGTGTTTCCCCGAGAAAGAAAGGGAGATTATAGAATTTGTAAAGTTGCATAAAACTGATTTCGATAATAAGGAGGATCTGATTGACCTGATTATCTTTTGCAATAAATGACAAAAAAGTCTATGTATTATTCTAAGGAACTTAACCTGCCTGCATACCCTGTATCATACTTTAAAAGTAAAAATTCTATTCTTCTTTTCCCGACAATATATTTTCAAGACGTTCGCGCTTTTTGTAATTTTTAAAGTTAAAAGATTCGGCAAGAGCTATTAATTCCTCTTCTGTTAAATCCTTAAATAAATTACAATATTCCGGTATCAATGCTTCCGCAAAGAGGATATGTCGCACCAATAAGGCTATATGGCTTTTTTGCCCTGATGGATAAGGATTGTATTCAGGAAATTCCTTTTCAAATAACTCCTCAATGGGCGACAATGCCTGTCTGATGCCTTCATCTGTAGAACCCCAGGCATCGGAACCCAGGTAGTTTTTCTTTTTCAGGAAATCGCCTATCAGCTTCATGTACGGGGTATTTTCATCCTGCGAAATGATTGCCTGAAGCCCCAGGTCCTTATACAACCAGATACACCAGCTTACTTTATACTTATCGTAGATAGCCAGTTGATCTTTCAGTACCTGATACCTCATTTCGTCTTTTTCCGGGATACCGGTATAGACTGGCCCGAATTCTCCCACCCAAATAGGCACATTATGCTGGAGCATAAATTCACTCTTTTTAAGAAAGGTGTTCTCGAGGGTATCTTTGTCTACATACCTTCCCCTGGAATAGCCCGGATAATCTCCGCCATCAATAAATCCGGGGTCAGCGTAATCATGATTTGTGTAAACCACATCGTCCCAAATCTCAGTGAAAATGTCAAATTCAGTGGAATAACTGTTCCCTTCGATAAACATAATATGGTTCGGATCAACCTTGCGTACGGCTTCATATAGCCGTTTGTAATATGGAAATACCTTTTCCCTTGTGGGATCAGCAGGTTCGTTTATTAAATCATAACCTGCCACCCAGGGTTGATCTTTATAATGTTCGGCAATAGCTTCCCAGAGGGTCACCGCACGATCCTGAAAATCTTTATGGACCCACAAGTATGCCATATGTGTAGGATTGTCGCTGTGCCAGTGCTGATTCTGTGCACCCGGTAATGCATGAAGATCAATGATAGTGTAGATCTGGTGCTTTGCACAAAGTTCAATAACTCTGTCAAGGTATTCAAAGCCCTCCTCCTTAATCACTCCCGGATTCATATCATCTTCAAAACGGCGGTAGTTAACAGGAATACGGACCATATTTAATCCGAGGTTTTTAATATATTCGGCATCCGACTCAGTGAAATAATTTTTGTAAAACTCATTAAAGAAAAGGTCGTATTTCTCTTTTCCGAGCACCTTTAATAATTCTTCCCTCATCGCTTCTTCATTAGCAGGGTACCCATCAATAAAATTTTCAAAATGCAGCATTCCTCCTAAGCCGAATCCCCGTAAATAAACAGTGTCACCTTTCTGGTTGACTACTTTATTACCCGATACTTTTAACAAATTCTCATTTAATGAAGTTTCAACTTCATTCTTGTTTTTTCCCTGATTTGAGCAACCGAATGTCAGCACCAGAATTGCAGTGCAGCATACGAAACAGATAATTTTTCTTTCCATAATCTTAGTATTGTTTTAGAATCCTGTAGTACTTATTATTTTATTCATTAATATATTATATTCAATATCATATAAGATAGCACCTCACTTTTCGGCTGATTCACTGACATTTTTTCTAAGAGTCTTAACATCGCGCAGCAAGACCGCCTGGTTGTCACTTTCATTCAAACTTCTCACACTATTCATCTGGAGTTGATCAATCTTTTCACAAATAAGTGCCGGACGTTCGTCCTTCTCAAGTTTGCTAAACCGTATATTTTGCATCTCAAGATCTTTTATATAACGACAATACATACCATAGCAATTCGGCAATTCGATGGGATCACCGACTCTTTCCGGAACAGGGTTGTCAACCATTTCTTTAGTGCCTTCGCTAACAGACTGGATTGTTATATTCGTTAGCAAAATATTTTCAATGGGCCTTTCCACACTTCCCTGTATAAGAGTAGCCACATTTGGCTTTCCGACACCTGTTGCGGTTAAATTATTTATATGTACATTCCTGATAGCAGCATCCTGACTTTGACTTGAAAATGATCCCTGGAGTGACATCCATACCGGGCATCTCAGGTCTCTGATAGTAACATCGGAAATAATAAGGTTTTCAATTAATCCGCCGCCGGCCAGCCAGAATCCCGACAACGAATCGTAATCACCGTGCCATGAATTATGGTAAATTAGATCTTCTCGTTTAGAAGGTGTATCATGGGTACGATGATTGAAAATACCAGGACCGTTAATTAATATGTTGGAAAAAATCACATCTTTCAAACCACCCCTGTAATTTCTCATGCCATTACAGGTGGAGTTCAGTGTGCAGTTTGAAACCACGATCTTCTCCCATCCGCCACCGGCAACACAATCATCGCCAGTCGTAAACTGGCAATCTGTGATAAGGAAGTTCTTGCAGTTGAAAAGGTCGATGCCGTCCCATCCACCCGATACCCTGACACCCCGTAAGGTACCGTTACTACAGCCTTCCATAATATGAGCGTAATTACCGGCATCCTTAACGAAAATGTCCCTGATAGTAATGTTTTCTGATTTATTAAAGAATATAGCATGTGGCCCCCGCATTTCTTCCTCACCGTCCGGATTGAACACATTATTCCCATTAACAACACCATGTCCGGATATTTCGATATTACTGATTTTGTCTCCAATGATTAAAGAAGTGTACCACTGACTTCTCCCTTTACGCTCTACATCCGGTACACCCTGGTAGTCATTCAGATTCTTGCTTCCCAGGATCGTGGCTCCCGCTTCTATATGGAATACCATGTTACTTTTCAGAAGTATTGTTCCTGAAAGATAAACACCCGGAGGAACCAGAACTGTTCCGCCACTGTTTGAACTGCAGAATTCAATAGTTTCATTTATTGCAGGAGAATCGAGTGTTGTACCATCGCCCTTTGCCCCGAAATTCCTGATATTGTAAATGCCATCTACAGGTTTCTCCTGGTCAATGGGTCTGTTTATATCAGCACTAACATTATCTGGCTTGTGTGCTGCCTGAGCCTGGACCGGAAACATGGCTATGGAAGTCGCTGCCAGGCCTCCCGATAATACAAACCGGCGTCTGGAAAGATTTTTATTTTTCATTTTCTTTATAATTAGAAGATTAAACCTCAAAAAACCTAAATCCATGTGCTAAGTGCCTTGTATAACTATTGTTGCACCTTTAGCTGGATTGTAATTTGTCGTTTTTCCGTTAGCCCTGACCACACATGAATTACCAAGAAGGGACTTGATCTCAGCCTTAGTCAATTTTCCATCCTTCCATTCAATATTGACTTCGAATCCGCCTCTTGCTTTTAGCCCGGATACTGATCCGTCTTTCCAGCTGGAAGGTAAGGCCGGCAGTAACGAGATTTCACCTGCATGACTCTGTAACAGGCATTCAGCAATGCCCGCCGTATATCCGAAGTTGGCATCCGACTGGTTACTCCCAGCGTTATGAAGATTATTTCCAATTCCTCCCCTGGCCATCCGGGTAAGGAAGAATTGCTTAATAACAGTATCAGTCTTTATACCATTTTCAAGTCTTGCCCAGTAGCAAATATCACAAGTGCTATTCCAAAAGAGCCAAATACGGCGGGGTTCCAACCATTTCTGAATTGCTGTAGCTATTTCCGGATTTCCCCGTAATGTAATTGAGTTTCCGGGAAAGAATCCAAAGTTTGGAGATTCATTGTGACCTTCATTGCCTCTTATCCACTCTTCGATCCAAACCTGAAGAAGACCGTCTTTTCCTATCTGATATGGTGGTATTTTCTTCAGAGTCTCTTCAAGTTTATCTCCGAACTCTTTATCGACATTAAGGATCTTCCCTGCTTCAATACAGTGTGGGAAAAGATCTCTTATGATCCCGATATCCATTGTAGTTGAAGAGGACAAGAAACACTCTTCAGCTCCCTGGCTGACAAAATAACCCTGTTCAGGTGACATTGAGAACGGAATAACCAGCCAGTTGTGTTTTGGTTCAATAGTCATAATATCCATCAGAAATTGTGCTGAGCCTTTCATTATCGGATAATACTCTCTCAGGAATTCGACATCCCCGGTATAAAGATAATGTTCCCAGATATGCCGGCATAACCAGCTTCCTCCAACCGGCCACATACCGTAGCGTGCTGCATCAACAGGAGCAGTGCCCCGCCACAGGTCAGTATTGTGATGTGCTACCCAGCCTCCTGCATTGTAATAGATTTTTGCAGTTTTTGCCCCATTTTCAGATAAATCCTTAAGCATGTCAAACAACGGCATGTGGCATTCTGACAGGTTTGTGACCTCAGCCGGCCAGTAGTTCATCTCAGTATTGACATTTATCGTGTATTTACTTCCCCAGTTTGGAAGCAAATCCTGGTTCCATCGTGCCTGAAGATTAGCCGGTTCACTGCCTGACCTGCTGCTTGAAGCCAGAATATAACGGCCGAACTGAAATATTTTGGCCAGGAGATCCGGATCCGGGAGACCTTTTTTAAGATCGACCACCCTTTCATCTGTGGGCTTATCGTTCATCGCCGGATCACCTATCTTAAGATGTACCCGGCTCATAAGGCCGGCGAAATCATTCAGATGGGTCTTCTTTAATGTATTGAAGTCCTTATCCTTTGCATCCGTCAGGATTTTTTCACACCTGGCAGCAGGATCTCCGCTAATATCCAGGTAGTTTATAAAGCTTGTAGCAGCAGTGAGGATGAATGTCACTGAATTGGCATTGGTTATAACCAGGCTTGAATCGGTTGACTGTATAGTGCCTCTCTCCGGCCTGGCAACCAATGATGTCTGAAAATTCATTCCCTTTCCTTCAATCTTGGCTATAAGGTCGTTTTCTCTGTTAGAAAGATATTTCCAAGTGCCGTTTATAGTCAATTTGCCATCTTTTACTGCAGTATTTTCGACAAAGGGACTTTTTAGTTTTGCCTCAACTGATATTTTCCCGGTCTTGTTTGCTGATACTTTAATTACCATAATATGATCGGGATAGGACATAAATACTTCTCGGGTCATCTGCACATCACCTTCGGTGTAACTTATTCTGACGATACCCGTTTCCATATCCAATTCACGATAGTAATCCTTTATAGGCTCACCGGTTACCTTAAAGTTCAGGAGAAGATCTCCCAGAGGCTGATATGCCTGCTGAGCTGAAGGTATTCCATAGAAGTGTTCATTTGCCATATTCTCCGCTTCCTTGTATTTCCCGGCAAAGACAAGATCCTTAATTTGTTCGAAGTACTTAAATGCATCCGGATCATTATAATCATGCGGGCGTCCCGACCAGAATGTAGATTCATTTAAAGCAATCCTCTCATTCTGTACCCTACCAAAGACATTGGCGCCCATGTAACCATTCCCGATAAACAGTCCATCAAGCCAAACATTTTCGGCAGGCTTATTATACCAGAGGACCATCTCCTTTGTATCAGATGGTTTTTGCATAAAAGAAGAACATGATGCATTCAACGCTAAAATTGCCATAAACACAACATATAGTGAATTTATGGCAGATTTGTATCCTTTCATGATTATTTATGATTTTGGTTAATATAATAGTAGTTATTCAGGTCACGTTCTGTGAGCACCGTTGTCCGAACTGAACACATCACACACGTCAGTTCGGGAGTCGGGTTTGAAGGGCGGCATGAACCGGTTCTTTCCTTCAGAAAATATCTTCGCTTCATTATTATTTTTTGATTCTTTATTAGCATCTGTCAGATAACGTTTAAATCTAATTTCACTTTCCCGGTAACTTTCTCGTATAAAGTTATAATTAAGAATCTAATTAGGACTATAAAAGTCAACAAAATAATGATACACAAACAATAATTTCTAATTATAGCATAAACACTGTAAGATTGAGCCTCATTATCATAGAGTGGTTTATGTACACATTTTTTTCACTATTGAATAAATGGAATGTGTTATTATTGTCAATTTCAGAGCGATTACCCAAGTACCTGAACAGGGCATAGTATCTGCTGTTATCCCAACATTGGTCCACCACTTTCGGTTTTTTCCCAAAGCTGTTTGTCGGGTATTATGATGGATTTTTCAGATAATTTAAATTATTTCAATCCTCTATTAGTGATGTGGAAATAATCAAATATTACATCAAATGGTGTATTCAGTTTGGTTGTATCCGAATCGAACCAATAAGTGCTTGTCATGCTCTGTGTTATTACTCCGTCGCATACAATTAATCCTGCCCTGATATCCTTTAATAAAGCTTCATCTGTTCCCAGGGTTTTAAAAGCTTCACCATCTGCAGAATAATATGCGGTGTATTTATTGCCTTTTTTCTCCAGTTTCAGAATTAAAGCGTTATTACCTGTAACTTCATTTCTGAGGTTAAAGGTTGCTATAGATTTTGCAATACCATTTTCTTCTATAAGAAGGTCAATAGTTCCCGCTTGTGTTTGCGCATCATTTGATCTGCCCATTCTGGTTGTTTTAACAACTGCTCTGAACATCAGTTTTACAAAATTATCATCATTCTCATAAGCCAGAATTCCTGCATTTTCCGGTTGAGATGGAGTTCTTGAGCAAACCAATTTTGTTTCAATGGTCCAATCGTTATTTGCACTTTGCAATAAAATGTTTTTGGCATTGTTACTGCCCTCAGATACATCTCCCGCTTCACTGGTAATAGTAAGCGAACCGGTTTTAGCTGAGAGACTATGATTAGCCTTGTTTTCTCTTACCCATTCCCACTGTTTTCCAACAGATTCACCATTAAATTCGTCACCTGTTGAATTATTGTCAAAATTGATGTAAAAGGAATTCTTTTCGAGGGTGTTATTATCAACAAAGATTACCACTGCAGTTCCGGGTACACCTTTTGCCTGGGTAATATCAACTTCGATATCTTTATCTAATGCAGTAGCCTTAACCACAGGAATTTTTGATTTGTTTTTTAACAAATAGCTGTACGCTTTAACATCTGAATTAAAGCCAGCGATTTCCTTTCCATCAACAGTGATTCCTGCCGGTGTAAGGTCAGGCATTACTTTTACCGGACAGCTGTTTGACACGGTAGTTCCATTATAGGTAACATAAGCAAATATCGATGCAATTCCGGGTCTATTGGCAGTTACCTTTCCATCTTCATCCACACTTGCTACTGAAGAATTATTACTTTTATATATTATTTTAGCTTTTGTGATATCAATAAAACTATCATCTGTTAAACTTGCAGTTAAACTCGTTTGTCCTGTGTTACCCGGGCGAAATACTATATTATTGCAATCAATAACAACCGTTTTTAATTTTGCAATATAGTTACCGTTTATATTTGCTTCCACCTGCCCTTTTATGTTCTTTGAAGAAGCGCCAATTTCGAAGATATATCTGCCTTTATCGAAAGTAATTCTTTCGTTTTCAGCGTCCCAGAACCAAAGATCGGAGCAATCGATATAAATCGACACTGTTTTAGTCTGACCTGCCGGAATTGTAACGCGCTTAAATCCTTTCAGCCTCTTAATTGGTCTTTGTAAGGATGCCGGGCTATCAGGAGTTCTTACGTAAACCTGTACGATTTCATCTCCGTCAACTTCCCCTGTATTTTTCACATCAACATTAACTGTTACTTTATCGTTTGGAGTAATGCTATTTTTGCTGATCTCGAAATTACTATAATCGAAAGTAGTATAAGACAGTCCATATCCAAATTCATATGAAACGTCTTTATCAAAGTACCAATATGTTCTGCCATTTTTTCCAGATTCGCCTCTCAGCGTATAATCATTAAAATCAGGAAGATCATTTACGGATTTATACCATGTAATACTTAGTTTTCCTCCGGGATTAACTTCTCCAAATAATATTTTAGCCATTGCTGTTCCCTGTGCCTGACCATTGTAACCGGTCCATATAATACCTGGCACATTAGGATCATTCTTAAAATCTTCCACTTCAACCATTCCCATTCCTTGCATCACAACAATTGTTTTCGGATTGACAGCAGCTACAGCTTTAATTAATTCCACCTGGTTACCTGGTAATGCCAAAGAAAACCTGTCAGATTCTTCTCTTCCTGTAGTTTGATCTGTACCAATAAAAACAATTGCAATATCGGCAGAAGCAGCCATGTCAAGAGTTTCTTTATCTATGGCTGTAACTTCCGGTTCATGATAAACAAGGACAATAGTCTGCGGACCAGTAATACCCAAAGAATTAATTTTAGCTGAAACAGTCACGGATCTTCCAAAACCTCTAAATCCACCACCGCCTTGTTGCTGATTAGCTATAACTTTTTGTGAAGCAATGATATTACCTGTTGCAGATCCAACTCTGGCTTCAATCAATCCACCGGCAGCTACTGTCAACTTAATTTTGATGGAATCAAGATGTGTTATATCGATATTGTTGTAAGAAGTCCAGTCTCCATCCTTAATTCCCCTTACAGAAGGTGAGCCAAATCTTGCTGAAGTTATAAGACCATTTGCCGAAGCATCGAATTTTGTTGCATCATATTCTTTTACCGATCCATCTTTTGCGATGGTTGAAAAACCGATAACAGTGAAGAAATCAGTTCTTTTTTCAGTATTTCCACCCGAACTGTGAACAACTTCTATATCAAGTCCATTTTGCATAATATAGTTCTGAATACCTGCCAGAGGAGAAATTTTCAGTGAAGGTTCAACCTCTCCTGAATAATCCCCCAACTCAACCTTATCAGCTTGTGGACCCAATATTGCAATCTTTTTAATGTCGCTTGTATTGAAAGGCAATGCTTTTTTCCCGGTTTTTGTAGCAACATTATTTTTCAGAAGTACTGGTGTTTTGGTTGCAATTTCAACTGCAAGGTCATTATGTGAAGGATCATTAATAATACCAGGTTTGATACCTGCATAAGGGACAATATTTTGAGGATCAAATTCACCTAATCTCATCCTGATTGTAAAAATGTTAACTAATGCTTTATCTATATCCGCTTCCGAAATCAATCCTTTCTCAAGGGCATCAAGAGTGCTTGCCTGGTAAACACTGCCACAATCTGTATCAACCCCGGATTTAAGTCCCATTGCTGTTGCTTCTTCATTGCTATGTACATAATGATGTCCTGTAAGAATATCTGAAATTGCACCACAGTCTCCGGTAACATAACCTTCTAATCCGTAAGTTCTTCTTGCAATAGTATCAACAAGGAATTTACTTGCAGACATTGGTATGCCGTTCACAGCACTGTAAGCGGTCATAATAGCAGGAAGATTATCATTTTCGATTAGTGTTCTGTAAGGCTGCAGGTAAAATTCCCGCATATCCCTTTCATCCATGTCCGCACTACCTGTATGGCGATTAAACTCTGTATTGTTAGCAAAGTAATGTTTTCCACAAGGTACAGCTTTGAGATAAGTTGGATCATTTCCCATCAACCCTTGAATAAAACCACTACTTATCTGCGAAACAAGGAAGGGGTCTTCTCCAAATGTTTCTGCGGTCCTTCCCCACCTTGGATCCCTGGCCGGTTCAACAACCGGAGACCAATAGGTAAGAGTAAAAAGAAGATCGTGATTAAAACCTCTGGCTTCATCAGCGATTACTGAAGTTTCTCGTTTTATCAAATCCGGATCCCAGGTAGATCCAACCGCAACACTATTTGGGAATGAAGTTGCTGTCATTCCACTGTTATTATTTCTCCCCATAATTCCGTGAAGCGCTTCACCCCATACATCGTATTTGTTGATTCCCAAACGGGGAATTGGAGGCATAGTATTGCCCAGCTGGCTTTGTTTCTCCTCAAGGATCATCCTTGAAACAAGATCGGCTGCCCTTTCCTTAAAGGAATAAGCAGTGTTAAGATAAATTGGTTTTTTAGCCGTTTGGCTGCCTGGTAAAAATGCCATTACAGCAAAACCACTGAGAATCAAAAATATGATTCTGGTAATTTTAATTTTCATAATGTAATAATTAATTTATTTATTGTCCTTAAAGTACGATAAGCAATAATTTATAAAAATACCCCTTTTCAATTATTTCAATTATTCATTCTTAATATCCAGAATGGAATTTAGTTTATAGGTACTTCCTTTGTTAGTATCAAATGTTACTATTTTCCCTTTGTAGTTCAGAGAGCATGTATTTCCTGCCTTTGATAATACTTCTATTCCTGTAAGCAGTCCATCTTCCCAACTCATTGAAATTTCATAACCGCCCCTGACACAAATACCACTCACTGTTCCTGAATTCCAGGCATCCGGTAATGCAGGCAATAGGTATATCTCCTTTTCATTTGATTGCACTAACATTTCAACCATACCCGCAGCGCCACCAAAGTTTCCGTCAATCTGAAAAGGCGGGTGGGCATCGAATAAATTCGGGTAGGTACCGCCGCCGCCGCCATAATTAATATTTTTTGCGCCATCCGGTTCAACATAAGTCAGTAGTTCTCTGAACATCTTATAGGCATGATTCCCGTCTTTAAGCCGCGCCCAAAGATTGATACGCCATCCCTTTGACCATCCCGTGGTTTCATCACCTTTAATTTCAAGTGTTTTCCGACAGGCATCTGCCAGTTTTGGTGTTATATTTGGAGTTATTTGATGGCCGGGATATAATCCGAATAAATGAGTTTGATGACGATGTTGTGGTTCTGCATCTTCCCAGTCATGATACCATTCCTGTAAATTTCCTTTTTTACCTATTTGATAGGGATACAATTGGTTCATCGCTGTTTCCAAACTATCTCTCAACCCGGCATCCATATTGAGTTCTTTTGATGCTTGTATGGTTTGCTTAAAGCACTCCCTGATCATAGCAAGGTCTGAAGTGGAGCCATAAAGTGTTGCTCCCTTGAAACCATCAGGTGTAAAATAAGAATTCTCAGGTGACGTTGAGGGTGATGTAACCAGGTAACCTTGCTTGTCTTTTGTAAGCCATCCGAGACAAAACTCTGCTGCACCTTTCATTAACGGGTAGGCATAATCCTTCAAAAAATCCTTATCTCCTGTATATGAATAATGATCCCAAAGGTGGGTTACAGCCCAGGTTCCGCTCATATTCCAGCAAGCCCACATCGGTTCACCCTGCCCAAAATCACCTACGGGATTACTCATAGCCCAGATATCGGAATTATGACAAGCAGCCCATCCCTTATCAACGCCATAAAATGTTTTTGCAGTAACTTTCCCGGTTTCTGCGAGGTTGCCAATGAATGTAAGGAAAGGCCTGTGCATTTCGGGAAGATTGGCACACTCGGCCAACCAATAGTTCTCCTGCACATTGATATTCATGGTGTAATTACAGCTCCATGGCGGACGTATATACGGATTCCAGATTCCCTGCAGGTTTGCCGGCACCTTATCAGTCCTTGAGCTGGAGATTAGCAAATATCGGCCATATTGAAAATAGAGTATTTCAAGGCTTTTATCTTCAGCGCCCTGCGTATATCTTTTCAGACGTTCATCGGTCGGCAAATCGGGAACAGTACATTCATCCAAATCAAGGCTTACCCTGCTAAAAAATGATTTGTAATCCTTCAGATGTTTCTCTTTTAAAGTTTGGTAACTTTTTGCGAATGCATCCGTCAATTGTTTTTTCGCAATAGCTTTATTGTCCAATCCATTTTTTGCCGGATCTTTATCAAAACCACTAAAACTAGTCGCAATGGATACAAATAATGTTGCTTCA
>Ga0307420_1000381_pt1 | contig 20788 bp, 23 predicted proteins | sample SalMarWE160240MG_2_FD_202167 | JGI IMG/M metagenome (GOLD analysis project Ga0307420, IMG submission 202167) | Salt marsh sediment microbial communities from the Plum Island Ecosystem LTER, Massachusetts, United States - WE1602-40 | ecosystem: Environmental > Aquatic > Marine > Intertidal zone >... | reverse complement strand
GGAGGTCTCGCTAACACTGCTGGCTTCCGGATTAGCCAGGGTAGGCCGGGTGGAAAGTCTATTCAGCCATGCTACCGAGCTATTTGACAAGCAGGTGGAAATAGATAAGGAAACCCAGGAGCAGGTAAAAGAAATGCATCAAACCAGCGACGAGCTCCCTACTCTGGATTAAATATGTTGACATGATTAAATAACGTGCTAAAATTATAGTATTCTTAAACATCGAGGTGAAATATGAAACTTGTGGTTGTGGGGTTGGGACAATGCGGCGGCAGGCTCGCTGATGAGTTTGCCCGCTTAAACAAGCGGGCACGCAGTCAGCGCGGCATTGAGATAGTTACCGGCGCTTTCGCCGTAAACACCGATGCCGCTGACTTAAGCGGGCTTCAAACTATACCCGGTGACTACCAGCACCGAATCCTCATCGGAGGTCGGAGGACCGGTGGCCACGGTGTCGGCAAGATAAACGAGTTGGGCGCCGAAGTGGCCAAAGAGGACAGCGATAAAGTCGTCGATGCCATCAGGACGGCACGGCACTTCTTCGAGACCGATGCCTTCCTGCTCATCGCCGGGGTCGCCGGCGGCACCGGCTCGGGGGCAATCCCGATAGTCGCCCAGATGCTCAGAGAGCGCTATCTGGACAAGCCCATCTACGGCATGGCTGTTCTCCCCTTCTCCCATGAAGAGGAAACCGAGGAAAGGACCGTTTATAATACCGCCACCTGTCTCAAGTCCCTGTATCCGACGGTAGACGCTATTTTCCTGATTGACAATCAGAGGTATGTCAGGAAAGACTTCTCACTTAAGAATAACCTGACCAAGATCAACGCCCTGATCGCCGAGCCGTTCTACAACCTGCTCTGCGCCGGTGAGGAGAAGAAACCCAAGCACATCGGAGCCAAGATAGTCGATGCCGGTGACATCATTCAGAGCCTGGCCGGCTGGACGGTAATCGGCTACGGCAAAACACCGGTGCCGACCTTCAAGTGGTTCCCGTTCCTGGCCTCTAACTTCATAAAGAAGAGCACGGAAACTCACCGCGGAATCCAGGCTATGGACGAAGCCTTAAGCGAGCTGTCGCTCAAGTGCAACCCGGCCGATTCGGGCAGGGCCATTTACCTGGTCTCGGCTCCAGCCAAGGAAATGAATATGGACCTGGTCAAAGAGCTGGGAGATTACCTCAGGACCATCAGCCCTGAGGCGGTGATCAGGAATGGCGATTACCCCCGGGAGAGGAGCCTGATTGACGTTACTTTGCTCCTGTCGGAGCTTAATGCCGTGGAAAAGGTCAAGGGCTATTACACCAAGGCCAGCGGCGTTATCCACGAGCTTAAGGGAAGGCGGGAAGAGTTCGAGGGCAAACTCAAGGAAATAGAAGACGCATCCAAAGACCTGCCCTCGCTGCTATAGCTTAAAATAGTAGCTCACCCAAGCCAGCTTTACCGGTTCCAACTGGTAAAGCTGGCTTCTTTTATACAACAAATAAAATCTAAAAGCCTATTTAAGGCTGAAACCCCTTGGGCAACCGGGCAATATTAGGGTATAATAAGGACAAGCAAATATGACATCCCAGGTCTTTTATCGTAAGTGGCGCCCCCAGACCCTGGCCGAGATAGTCGGTCAGGAACAGGTGACCAAAACACTGAGCAATGCCCTCACCAGCGGGCGTGTCTCCCATGCCTATCTTTTCTACGGCCCCCGGGGAACGGGCAAGACCAGCACCGGCCGTATCCTGGCCAAGGCGCTCAACTGCCTTACCAACGGCAGGGGCGAACCGTGCAATAGCTGTGATATGTGCCGGGGCATAACCGAGGGGCGGGCGCTGGACGTAATAGAAGTCGATGCCGCCTCCAACACCGGCGTCGACGATATTCGCAGCCTGCGTGAGAAGGTCAACTACGCCCCCAACCAGGCCCGCTACAAGGTCTATATCATCGACGAAGTCCATATGCTCAGTAACAGTGCCTCCAACGCCCTGCTCAAGACACTGGAGGAACCACCCCCCCATATCGTCTTTATTCTGGCCACCACCGAAGCCCATAAAATTCCGGCCACCATCCTCTCCCGGTGCCAGCGCTTTGACTTCAGGCGCATCTCACGTACCGATGTAATCTCCAAGCTAACACGCATCTGCACTACCGAAGGCATCAAGCTGGAACCGGAGGGGCTAAATCTCATCGCCAGGAGCGCCACCGGCAGCCTGCGCGATGCCGAAAACCTGCTGGAGCAGCTTACCACCTACTACGGCACCGAAATCAGCCTCAACCAGGTGCAGGCTATCCTGGGCATTACCGGAGACCAGCGGGCCAAGGAGCTGGTGGGAAACATAGTAGCCAGTGACGTCGCCGGCGGGGTAGCCACCATAAACAGCGTCAACAGCGACGGCCTCGATTTACGCCAGTTCAACCGGGAGGTGGTCGAATACCTCAGGCAGCTGCTGCTGGTCAAGACCGGCTCCGAAGACGCCGTAGACCTCACCGCCGAAGATAAAACCGAACTAAAACAGCTGGCGGCCAAAACCTCTCTAGCCCAGATATCAAGAGCGATAAAGCTCTTCGGCCAGCTTGAGATTGGCTTTGATAACTACTCCACCCTGCCCCTGGAGCTGGCCCTGGTCGACTGTACCCAGCCGCCGGTTGAGGAAATAAAAAGCCCGGCCCCCCAGCCAAAATACGAACCCCCCCCACCGGCAAAAAAGACCACCCCGGCCAAACCCCCGGCGGCCAAGGTTGAGCCGGCGGCAGAAGCAGTGTCCAGGCCAGCCGAACCGGCAGCCGAAGCCAGGGCTGAGCCGCCCGGGGCAAAGGCAAAACCAGCCAAGGACACCACCGCCACCCCCCAGGAACTCAACAATGAAATCGAACGATTGCGGGCCAACTGGAGAGAGGTTATGGAACAGGCGCCGGAGGAGGTTAAAAGGACCTCGGCTATCGCCATTCTCCGCAGCGCCGGTGTCAAGCCGGTAGAAATTCAGGGCGATTCCGTGATTCTGGCCTTTAAATACCCCATTCACAAGGAAAAGATGGAGACAGTGGAAAATCAGAAGGTCGCAAGACAAATCATCAGCAACTTTTTGGGGCGCTCCTGCCAGGTGCGCTGCGTCTATGAGCCGGAAGACAATCATCTGGTGGAGGCGGCCAAGAAATTTGGCGCCCAGGTTACCAGCGTGGAGGAGAAATGAACCGAAATCTTATGCGTCAGGCCCAGGAGCTCCAGGCCAAGCTGGCCAAAGCCCAGGAAGAACTGGCCGAAGCTATCATTGAAGCCTCCTCGGGAGGCGGCGCCGTCACCGTCACCGTCAACGGTCAACAGCAGATACTTTCGGTAAAGATATCGCCCGAGGCGATAGACCCGGATGACGTGGAAATGCTGGAAGACCTGGTGCTGGCGGCGGTAAACGAAGCCCTCACCAAGTCCCAGGAGCTGGCCGCCAAGCGGATGGGCAAGCTCACCGGCGGCCTCAATATCCCCGGCCTGACCTAAAATTTTAAAATAAGGGGGAGGGTAAAGTCCCCACCCTTTTATATCTTTACCCGCCCGACCACCCTCTTTGTGGAAGGGGTCACTCCCCACCCCCTAAGGGGATTTAAGAAAGGTAAAACTAAAAACAGTGGGCGGTTAAAAAGGGTTTTATTTCCCATACCCACCCGCCCTACAGGAGTTAGCACTCCCAATCTCACCATTTATGGGGTCTGGAGAATTTTAGAGGTGGAACCTCTTAGGGCGGGCTGGGTGGGAAGCAAGACGACTTTCAAAAACGGGGAGCTAAATAATATTTGGAGGGATGAGGTTGAATTCAGACAGCACACCCACCTCGGGTGCGGTATCCCGGCTGATACAGGAGCTTAATAAACTACCCGGCATCGGGCCCAAGAGCGCCCAGCGTCTGGCCTTTAACCTGCTTCGGGCGCCGGAAGAGCAGACCAAGCTGCTGGCCGAAGCCATAATCTCGGTAAAGCAGCAGACCAAGCTTTGCTCGGTCTGCTTTAATATCACCGACACCGACCCCTGCCCCATCTGCCGCAACCCCCAGAGGGATAAGGCCGAAATCTGCATCGTGGAACAGCCGCAGGACATCCTGGCACTGGAGCATACCAGGACCTATAACGGGCTCTATCACGTGCTCCACGGCGCCATCTCGCCCACCGAAGGTGTCGGCGCCGACGATATAAGGGTCAAGGAGCTGATGAGCCGCCTGGGGGACGGAACGGTAACCGAGGTTATTTTAGCCACCAACCCCAATCTGGAGGGGGAGACCACCGCCATGTACTTAAACAAGCTTATCCCCCCCCTGGGTATAAAAGTTACCCGCCTGGCCCGGGGACTGCCCTTCGGCACCGAACTGGAATACGCCGACGACGTTACCCTCACCCGGGCTATAGAGGGCAGGCAGGAATTTTAAAGAAAAGGAGTAAATACTATGTTTAAAGTGACATCTATCGTTATGGCGCCCGATGGCGACCCCACCAAGCACCGGGCAACAATCAAGACCTCCAAGCTGGAACTGACGGTGGTCGTAATTAAGATGTTGGACTTTGACCAGGCCATCGAGGTGGCCAAGGACATGGTGCAAAACCATGGGGTTCAGTCCATCTACCTCTGCGCCGGCTTTAGCAGCCAGGCAATAGGCAGGATTGCCGATGCCGTCGGCGATAAAGTGGCGATACAGGTGGCAAGGGGAGATTCCCCCACCACAGCGATGGTCTTGGAGACTCTGACTAAAGAAGGCTGGTTCGACTAGTAGGGTTTTCCCCACCCCCTTTTTATATCTTAACCCGCCCGGCCACCCTTATATGGAAGGGTCACTCCCCCACACTAAGGGGGAAGTAGGGTAGGTTTCGCCCGCTACCATTATAAGGAAGGGGTTACGCCCCCCAAAAAAGGGAAAAACAGAAACCTAACCCACCGCCATTATAAGGAAGGGGCATTAAAGGAAGTGTTAGAGGTGAAACCTCTTAGGGTGGGTCAGGGTGGGAAGAAAGACACAGGTTAAAATAGGGAGGGGTGAAGCCCCGGAATTTTATTATCTATTCCCACCCACCGCCCTTATAAGGAAAGCTTCACCTGCTTCTATCAATCGGTGTCAGGCGGAAGGAGAAAGCCGATGGGAAAAGAACAATTTATAGGCACCTGGAAACTCGTCTCGTTTGATATGCAACACCCGGATGGCCGGCGAACCTATCCGCTGGGCAAAGACGCCGCTGGTATAATCATGTATGATGCCAATGGGAACATGTCCGTGCAGATTATGCGTCCTGACCGCCCGGAGTTTGCCTCGGACGAACAACTCAGGGGTACTCCAACGGAGATAAAGTCGGCCTTCGAAGGATACATTTCCTACTACGGCGTTTACGAAGTCAACCAAAAGGATAACACCGTCACCCACCATGTTAAAGGCTGTTTATTCCCAAACTGGGTGGGCAGGTCCCAGAAACGCTTTTTTGAGTTCTCCGGTAACCGTTTGATACTCAGCACACCGCCGGTACTATGGGACGGCCAACAGGCAACCGGAGCCTTGACCTGGGAGCGTGCGGAGAGTCAGGTTAAAACACTTTCGGGGCAACAAAGGTGATATGATAACAGAGCATAAAGAAATTACTCCCTCCGGTTCTTTCAAAGGCACAATCATCGATATTGAAACTATTGGAGACTTTACCAGAAACAGGTCATATACAACCTCCAATGATTCAAGAGAATGCGAGAATTTACAGCAGGTAATCTTCGGCCAAATCAATGATAAGGAACTTCAAATATACTGTGCCAGAGACAGAGAAGCTATCGAGGAATTAAAATCACAAACGGAGCAGATTTTAAACCGCCTTGAAAGACCCTTCTATGCATTCAATACTAATTTTGAGAGCAGTGTCTGGTTTCATCATATAGGAATAACAATTAACTTCGACGGGGAACTACAAGAATTTAAATTCGAAAGTAAGAAAAACGCTGTTGCAGAACTGGGCATACCCAATTATGATGACCCATTTTTTGACGTGGGAAAGTTATGTATAGAAGCATGGCACGGAAAGGAATTTGATAAAGCTATAGCACACAATAGAGCCTGTCTCTTAAAAGAAAGAGATATCCTGTTAAAAAGAGATTATAGAGAACCGGATAAAGTAAACTTTAATAAATAGAAATAATTAAAAATAGATATAAAAAATGTCCAAACCCAGGACCTATAAAACCGAAGCCGTAATAATCAAAAAGACCAGACTGGGGGAGGCGGACAGCATCCTCACCCTCTATACCCCCCACCTGGGCAAAATCCAGGGCTTCGCCAGGAGCCTCCGCAAGCCGAAAAGCAAGATGGCCGGGCACCTGGAGCTATTAACCCACAGCCAGGTATCGCTGGCGCGCGGGCGCAATCTGGATACCATAACCGGCTCCCAGACCATCAACAGCTTCCTGCCCCTCAAGACAGACCTTGACCTCACCTCATACGCACTCTACGCCACCGAGCTGGTCAACCAGTTCGCCGCCGATAACGTGGAAGACTACCCCCTTTTCTCTCTGCTGGTGGAAACCCTGCAAAATTTGAGCCGGGGCGGCGATAACGAGCTAATCCTGCGCTACTTTGAGCTGCACCTTTTAGATATGGTCGGCTTCCGTCCCCAGCTCGAGCACTGTGTCACCTGCAAATCGACGTTAAAGGACGCCGCCAATCTATTCTCCCCCGGCGCCGGGGGCATGCTCTGCCCCGGCTGCCGCCAGAGCCATTTGGCCTACCCCCTTTCCGAAAAAGCCCGAAAAGTGCTACTATTACTGCAGAATAGCGACTACAGCGCCGTAAGCGAGTTGGAAATTGACCGGGAGCTATCTCGCCAGCTGGAGATGGTGATGAGGAATTACCTGAGGTACCTTTTGGAGAGAGAGGTAAAATCAACCGCCTGGCTGGATTCTTTGAGGGGGCAGATTGATGACAACCAGATTAGACCGTATAGCCGAACAGCGCCGACAAAAACTTGAGCGGCTCCGCAAGCAGGGCATAGACCCCTACCCAACCGGCTATGACCGCAGCCACACCACCCGGCAGGCCTTAGAGCTGCTGGAAAAACAGGAGAAAAAGAGCCAGGACAGGACGAAGGCAGTCACCCTCGCCGGACGTCTTACCGCCATGAGGCGGATGGGCAAGACATCTTTCGCCGACCTGCGTGACGGCTCGGGCAAGATCCAGCTCTGTTTCTATAAAGACCGCCTCGATGAGAAAACCCTGGAGATATTTCAGGACCTGGACATCGGCGATATCATCGGGGTCGGCGGCAGGCTCTTCCGCACCAAAACGGGGGAGCCAACCCTCGACGTGGAAAGTTTCACCATGCTGGCCAAGTCCCTCCAGCCCCTGCCGGAGAAGTGGCATGGGCTGGCCGACGTTGAAACGCGCTACCGCCAGCGCTATCTGGACCTCATCGCCAACGCCACGGCCCGGGATGCCTTTCAGGTGCGCAGCCGGGCTATCGCCGCCATCCGCGGGTTTCTAAATAAGCAGGGCTTTATCGAGGTGGAAACGCCGGTGCTGCAGCCGGCCGCCGGCGGAGCTCTGGCCAACCCCTTCACCACCCACCATAACGCTTTAGACCGGGACTTCTACCTGCGCATCGCCCTGGAGCTTCACCTCAAGCGGCTTATTGTCGGCGGCTTCGATAAAGTATATGAAATCGGGCGCATCTTCCGCAACGAGGGTGTTTCCACCCAGCACCACCCCGAGTTCACCATGCTGGAAAGCTATGAAGCCTACGCCGACTACAATGATGTCATGAAGATGCTGGAGGAGATGGTGTCATCGGTCAGCCAGGAGGTCTTGGGCACGACCAAAATTAAGTTCGGCGAAGATACCATAGACTTCAAACCGCCCTGGAAACGCATAACCCTGCGCAATGCCGTCAAAAAATACAGCGGCATCGATTTCGTTAAATACCCCACCGCCGACGGCCTGCGGGAGAAGATGCGCTCGCTTAAAATCGAGGCCGACCCGCAGAAGAACTGGGCCAAGCTGGTCGACGAGCTTATCAAGAGCTTCGTCAGACCAAAGCTCATCCAGCCGACTATAATCTTTGACTACCCCCTCTCCATGTCACCGCTGGCCAAGACCAAGCCCGGCGAAGAGCGGGTGGTGGAGCGTTTTCAGGCCATCATCGGCGGTCTCGAAATCGCCAACGCCTACACCGAGCTCAACGACCCGCTGGAACAACGGGAGCGCTTTGAGGAACAGCTAAAAGAGAGGGCGGGCGACGATGAGGAAAGGTGGTCAATTGACGAAGACTACCTGCTGGCGCTGGAGTACGGCATGCCCCCCACCGGGGGCCTGGGCGTCGGCATAGACCGCCTGGTGATGCTCTTAACCAACCAGCCGGCAATCCGCGAGGTTATCCTCTTCCCCCAGCTAAGGGAAAAGGAGAAGTAAAGGGAGGTGACCCCACCCCATTTTTATATCTTTACCCACCCAACCGCCCTTATATGGAAGGGTAACTCCCCCCACCCTTAAGGAGGGGGTCTGGAGAGTGTTAGAGGTGAAACCTCTTTAGGGTGGGTCAGGGTGGGAAGATAGACAATTTAAGGAGTAACCATGTCACTTATACCGGCTTTTGAAATAGGCGTCTGGAATGCCTGGATTTTCATGAGCGTCTTTATCCTGCAAATGCTGGCGGTTCTGCTCCTGGGCAAGGGAGTGTGGGCCAGAAGCTCACTTCCCTCCGGTTTTAAGCGAAGCAGGCTGGAAAAGAGTGCGCCCATTATCGGCAACTCGGTCTGGCTGCTGGCCACCCTGTACTCTATTTTTCTGCCCCTCCGGCTGGGGACGGCCTGGTTCTATACCGGCCTGCCCATCTTTCTCATAGGGTTAGGTATCCTGACTGTAGCTACGGTCAACTTTGCCACCGCCCCCGCCGGAAAACCGGCCACCAAAGGGGCGTTTTCTTTCTCGCGGCACCCGCTTTACCTGTCCATGATTATAATCTACATCGGCACCGTCATCGCCAGCGCCTCCTGGGTCTTTATCCTGCTGGGCATCGCCAATTTCTTCTGGATACGCACGGAGGCAGCCGTCGAGGAAAGGTATTGCCTGGAGAGGTATAATAAGGACTACCGGGACTATATGAATAAGACTCCGAGGTGGATTGGAATACCCAAATCGGAGTAAAATAGGAGAAAATAAAAAGGGAGGTGGCCCCACCCCTGTTAGTATCTATTCCCGCCCTGCCACCCTTATAAGGAAGGGGCTACGCCCCCCATTAAGGGGAACTAAAATAGAAAGAAAGAGTAGCTATGCTTGACCTGAAATTTATACGGGACAACACCGAGCTGGTGCGCAAGGCGATAGAAGACCGCCAGGACAGCGCCCCTCTGGACGAAATCATGGAGCTTGACGCCGAGCGCCGCCAGAAGCTGTTAGAGCTGGAGAGCCTCAGGCACCAGAAAAAGCAGACCGCCCAGAAAAGGCAGTCGGACAAGGCAACCATCGAGGAAGGCCGCGACCTGCGCGCCATGATAAGGGGGCTGGAGGACGAGGTGAGAGTCCTGGACAGCCAGCTGGAAGAGCTTTTGCTCCGGGTGCCCAATATCCCCCACCCCTCCACACCCGTGGGCGCCGATGAAGACGACAGCGTCATCACCCGCTCCTGGGGGGAGCCAAAGGGCTTTGATTTCACCCCCGCCCCCCACTGGAAGCTGGGTGAATCGCTGGACATCATCGACTTCGAGCGTGGGGTAAAGCTCTCCGGCACCCGCTTCTATGTGCTCAAAGGCCTAGGCGCCAGGCTGCAGAGAGCCATTATAGCCTTCATGCTCGACCTGCATACCACCGAACATGGCTATAAAGAGATATACCCGCCGTTTATGGTCAAGCGGGAGTGCATGGTCGGTTCAAGCAACCTGCCCAAGTTCGCCGATAACCTCTATCACGATGAAGTCGACGACCTCTGGTTCGTGCCCACCGCCGAGGTGCCCCTCACCAACCTCCACCGCGAAGAGATTATTCCGCCGGGAATACTGCCGGCTTACTATGTGGCCTACACCGCCTGTTTCCGCAGGGAGAAAATGTCGGCGGGCAAGGACACCCGGGGCATAAAGCGGGGGCACCAGTTCGATAAGGTGGAGCTTTATAAGTTCACCGAGCCGGACGCCTCCGATGACGAGCTGGAAAAACTGCTTGATGATGCCGAAGATGTTTGCCGGAAGCTGGAGCTTCCCTACCGGATAAAGCAGCTCTGTACCGCCGAGCTTGGCTTTGCCTCCCGGCAGTCCTACGACATCGAGATGTGGGCACCGGGCTGTGAGGAGTGGCTGGAGGTTAGCTCCTGCTCCAACTGCGGCGATTTTCAGGCACGGCGGGCCGGCATTCGTTACCGCCCCTCCCACGAAGAAAAGCCGCAGTTCGTCCATACTTTGAACGGCTCGGGACTGGCCCTGCCCCGCGTTTTAATCGCCATTATGGAGAACTACCAGCAGTCGGACGGCACAATCCTGGTGCCGGAGGTTTTGCAGGACTTTGTGGGGGAGAAGTTTATAAAGTAAGGGGAAACCCCACCCCTTTTAGAATCTATTCCCGCCCTGCCGCCCTTAAGTGGAAGGGTCACTCCCCACCCCCAGAGGAAGGAGATTATCTTTCCCGCTTAGCCTCTCCCTTTCGTAAAGGGAGACCGAGAGGGATTTATCTCCTCTATCCCCCCAAAAAGAGTAAATAGAGGTGAAACCTCTTTAGGGTGGGTCAGGGTGGGACGAGAGACGCCCCCTAAATCACAAACAAATCAAGCCCGCCCATCATGTTCATGGTCGCCCCGACCATATACTTGGCCTTGTCCGATGCCAGGTAAGCGACGGCGTCGGCAATCTCCTCAGGCTCGGCCAGCCGCCTGGTCATTAACCGCCTGCTCAGCTTCTCGCGCACCTCGTCAGCCAGCGGGGCGCCTGTCTCGGCAACGCCAACTATCACCGCGTTGCCGGTTATATTAAATCTGCCACCCTCGATAGACACCGTCTTGGCCAGGTTAATCAGCCCGGCCTTGGCGGCGCCGTAGCCCACCTGCCCGGCGCCTCCCATAACACCGGCCACCGAGGCGATATTGATAACCCGCCCCCACTTGGCATCGCACATATCCGCCCAGACCGCCTTAAGGCAGTAGAAAGCGGAGTGCAGGCAGATTTTGACCTCGTTATCGAACTCCTCTATGGTGGACTTGTTGATAGACACGAAGTGGCCCATCTGGGCGGCGTTGTTGACCAGTATGCTCACCGGCCCCAGCTCGGCCTTGACCCTGTCCAGCCCCTTCTGCACATCGGCGGCGTCGCGGACGTCTATCTTGACGGCGATTGATTTTCGCCCCAGCTTCTTTATCTCCCCGGCCACCGCCTCCGCCCCCTCGATGTGCCCGAAGCCGCTGACGGCTACATCGGCGCCGTCTCTGGCCAGGGCCAGGGCGATAGACCGCCCGATTCCGTGCGGTTTTGAAGCACCGCTGACAAATGCAACCTTACCCTCTAAAGACATTTCGCCTCCTTTATTTGACGCTGTCAGTCTAAATATCTATACTAAACTTAGCCGCGGAGGGGTGTCCGAGTGGCCTATGGTGACGGTCTTGAAAACCGTTGTTGGTGCAAGCCAACCGTGGGTTCGAATCCCACCCCCTCCGCCACCTTATTTAACCATCTCCCCGTATTTTACCAGATTCATAAGCGATTGACCTTTAATATCTAATGAGGCTCAATAGATACCCTATTGAGCATGGCAAAACCCAGGGGATTCAACTCATACCCCTTGACGTAAGGCTTGATAAGAACATAGTTCCGCCCGAAAGCAAGGGGGATACAGGCGGCATCCTCAACCATCAGCTGCTCGGCCTGTTGATAAAGGCTTAAGCTTGAGTTACTGTCCTGCTCTACCCCCGCCGCCTCCAGCAGGGCATCTACCCCGTGGTTGCTGTACTGGCCGTGGTTATTATCGGCGCCGCTGTGAAAGAGGATGTCCAGGAAGTCCTGAGGGTGCGGATAGTCGGCTATCCAGCCGGTATAGAACATCTCGTCGGTCTCCTCTCCCAGGTGATATAGGAACCGCTCCGGCTCCAGTTGCCTCACCGTTACCTCCACCCCCAGGTTCTGCCGCCACTGGTAGACCGCCGCCTCCAGCTCACGGGAGATGGAGCCTCCCCAGCCCAAGGTGGTGATGGTGATGGGCGGTAAGTTGGACACGTCGCCGTAGCCGGACTCGGCGATTAGCTCTTTCGCCGCCGCCACGTCATAGTCAAGCCCGGCCAGGGCCTCGTTGTAGCCGGGGATGCCGGGGGGCAGGATGCCGTCGGCGGGCTGCATGGTGCCCTTGAAGACCAGGGAAATCAGCTTTTCCTTATCAATCGCCATGGAGAAGGCGCGGCGGATGCTGGCATCGTCGAAGGGCGGCTCAGCGGTATTAAAGCCGATATAATAAAAGCTCAGCTCGGGGACTATGCTCAAATCCATATAAAAAGGCCCGGTCTCGTCGGTAACCTTTTCAATATAATTACTGCCGACGCTGGTAACGTCAATATCACCGGTCTCGTACATGTTCATCGGTACGCCGCTCCAGAGCTTAAAGACAACCTGGCTTATTTCAGCCACCTCACCGTAATAGAGCTCATTCCGCTCCAGCACCAGCTGCTTGCCCTCGTCCCACTGACTGAGCTTGAAGGGGCCGGTGCCGTTGGGGGAGCGCCACCACCCCCCGCCCGCCGCCTCAGCCTTATCCACGACGAAGGCGGTGGGGTAGGTCAGCTTGGACAGGAAGTAGGACTTGGGGGCGTCTATGGTCACCTCGAGGGTGTAATCATTAACCACTTTCACGCCGCTGATGTCGGTGGCCTGCCCGGCTAAAACCCCGGCCACCCCGACGATATCGCCCAGGTAGGTGGCCGCCGTCAGCGATCCGGTCCGGGGGGCGCAGGCCCGCTCCCATGAATACTTGAAATCGGCGGCGGTGAGCTGCCTGCCGTCTTGGAATTTAACATCCTGCCGCAGGTAGAAGGTATAGGTCTGGCCGCCACCGCTTATCTCCCACCTCTCGGCGATATCCGGCGCCGGCTCCAGGTTATCACCGAAGCGCACCAGCCCGCTGAAGAGCTGCATTAAATAAACATGGGAGGTCATCTCGCCGGAGACGGCCGGGTCGAGGGTATAGGGGTCAATGCCGTATAGATTAAGGACGCCCCCCTCTCCAACCGGGGGCGGGGGGGTCACCCCGTCGCCATCGGGAGGTATTATCCCGCCACAGGTGCAGCCGCCGGCCAGCAGGCTGCTTAATATTACCAGCGCCAGAACTATATATAAGATTCTTTTCACTTTAGATAATTCCCCAGTCGCGGTAGCCCTGCTGGATAATCTTCAGGTAATCCGGGGAAGGCCTGGCTTCGTCGGCCCGCCCCACCCTGACGTAGGTCACCGCTTCTATCAGCTCGCCGAAATCATTGTTCACCCCTATATTAACCCGGCTGTAGGTGGCGGGGCAATCCTCATATTTGTCCAGACGTCTCAGGTCTTCCTCGGAGACCTCGTAGATGGCCCCCAAGACTTTTTCCCCCCGGAAAGGCTGTATGGTGGCCACCCCACCCCGCCACTTCCGCGACCAGCCGCTGAAGACCAGCTTGTAGTGATGCAGGCTAACGATAGACACCGGCCTGGCCATCGGGCAGCGTTCCTTCATCTGCTTTTTGTTCAGATTAGAGGCGTAGGCGAAGTAATACACCGCTTCCCCCCTGGCTGTTCCCGTCAATAATTAATAATAGCACGCCGTCACGAAAATAGGCAAAGAAAATAGACGAAACCGTGACAGAAATTAACAGAAAGTGTAATATACTATTCCAGTCAATATAGTACAATAGGGGCAGTACATAAGGATTAAAATGGAACAGGTCGAGACTACGCAGGAGCTGGGACACGGTAAGCCTAAGCCCAGCTACGAATGGGAAGCCGGGGCGACCCCACCCGGGGATTCGGCGCCGGGGCGGTGGGCGGCGATAAAACGGCCGCAAGACTGGGCAGTCCTGTTCCGCTCCGATAAAGGCGCCGAATACGTTATTCACACCTTCCCCTTGAGCGATGCAGGCGAGAGAGCCGCCAAGACTATGGCCACGAAGCTGGTGGAAATCGCCTGGGGGAAAACCGGCGGGGAAAAAGCCGGTGCCAGCCAGAAGAAAAACCCGCCCCAGCCCAACTAGCGCTGGTGGCTAATACCATGCCTCTAAACTCCTCTGGTTAAAGGTTATTCTCTCCCAGCCAACTTTCGTTCAGTCGGATTGAAATCTAAATACTTCACCAGGCACTTTATACGGCTTACCGTACTTTTTGCCCTTGATTTCCTTACCATCGATTATTACCTGGTCCTCGCCGACAACAGCTACGGCCTCACACTCGACTAAGAGGTGAGGATGCCACAACTGGACAATCTCAACAGCTGTCATCGTTGGAACGTGGTCGCCAAAGTATTTCTCAAAGGCAGGCCCCATCAGCCGCAAGTCCCAGAGATGCCGGCAGAAGAAGTTTAATTTGACCACATCCTGCATGGTAGCACCGGCCACCTCCAGCACGTCCTTCATATTCTGAAACACCATATCAATCTGACCGAGAAAATCGCGCTTGTGGCATATCCGGTAGTCCTTGTCCCTGGCCACCTGCCCGGAAACATAAATGGTATTGCCCACCTTAATGGCATGAGAATAGGTCATCCCTCTCCTCATCGGGGGCAGTTTATCCGATAAAATTAGCTCCTTTTTACCCACTGTTTACCTCCTTAAAATTTTGCATCGTTCGGCTAAACTAGCTGGCTTTCCTGTATAACCGCCACCACACTAAAACAAGCCCTCCCGCTTTAAGCTAAAGAGCTTTTTACCCCCGATAATTATATGGTCCAATACCTCTATGCCGATAATCTCCCCGGCCTCGACCAGCCCCTTGGTCAATCTTATGTCATCTTCCGAGGCGGTGGGGTCGCCCGATGGGTGATTGTGGACGAAGATAACCGCCGCGGCGCTGGCCGATATCGCCTCTTTATAGACCTCCCTGGGGTGAACGATACTGGCATCCAGGCTGCCGACCGAGATTTCAGCCATCTTTATCAGCTGGTTCCTGGTATCCAGCAGCAGCGCCAGGAAATGCTCTTTCTTCTTGCCCCCCAGCCTCCCCCCGACCAGGCCGGCCACGTCCTCAGGCGTCTCCAGCACCGGCTTAGCCTGAGTTTCGGCGTAGCTGCCCAGGCGGCTGGACAGCTCAAAGGCGGCCTTAATCTGAGTCGCCTTGGCCAGGCCGATCCCCTTAACCCCGGAAAGCTCCTCCACCGAGTTATCGGCGATACCTTTAAGACTGCCGAACTGTGAGAGCAGCCTCTGGGCGGTGACCATCACCGATTCACCGGAAACGCCCCGCCCCAGCAGCACCGCCAGGATTTCCTGGGCCGATAGGGCCTCGGCGCCGAACCTTTGCAGTCTCTCCCGGGGCCGCTCGGCCAGCGGCAAATCACGTATGGTGAAGGACTTCTTCTCTTTACCCGCCTTCAAGCGCCCACCGCCGACTGGTATTTATCGGTGACGTAGTCCCGCCAGAGCTCGTCCAGGCCGTCCATGTCAAAGCCGTAGACCTCCTCCAGGGCATCGTCGTAGCCGCTGCCTTCCCTGAAGACAGTCAACAGCTCGGCCATCTTCTCCTGCCCGTAGCCGGCGATAAGGTATTCGACCAGGCTGTAGCTCTGAGCATAGGAGAGAATTGCCTCTCCGGAAAAAGCGGAGAAGGGGCTGGAAAGGCTCTGCACCGAGATAAGGCTGTCGGTGGCGATAGCTCCAGCCAGAGCCGTGCTGAATTGCGGGTCCAGCAACCCTTCGCTACGCACGGCCAGGCCCTCGTCGAGCCAGACCGGCAGGCTGTTATAGGGGTTGAGGGTTATCTGATGAATAACCAGGTGGGTCAGCTCGTGGGCGATGGCACCCTTGCCCCAGTCGATATTCTTAGGCGCTATGCCGATAGCCATGGTGCCGTAGCGGGTAAAGGCCACCCCACCCGTCCACTCCTGGGGGTAAATCATGGCCCCCTGCAGGTCTCCGGAATCGGCGTAGATATAGAGCCGGGCCTGCCTCTCCAGCTCGGCGCCGGTGTCCTCGGCCAGCCGCGCCAGGGCTTCCTGAGCCTTCGCCATCAGTTCCCCGGCAAAGGCGTCATTCCCGTTGTACCAGTAAAGGATGACCTTGCCCTCGGTCAGGATGCGCCAGTCATAGCGGATGTCGTCAAACTGCACCTGCGCCGGAGAGGTTTCCACCCTGTCGCCGCTCCCGTCGGCTACCAGCCACCAGTATTCCACGCTGGAGCCGGGCGGCAGCCCGCCGGTCTTTACCATCTCCAGCGCCCAGCCTACGTCAACGGTGGTATCGGGGGTAAACTCGATATAGACCTCGCTGATAACTTGAGCAAAGCCGGCCCGTTCCAGGGTATAGCACAGGCGGATATCGGTGATATCGGTATCGCTCTGGGCGGACAGATTAAAGTTTAGCCGGGAAGGAAAGTCGGCTTCCGCCGAGCTGTCGATTACGGCCAGCCCGCTCTGGGCCTGCACAAAAGTTGGGCTTAATATAGTCAGCAGCAAACAAACTGCCAGGGCTAATATGCCGATTTTCTTAATCATTCTTCTTTACCTCTCCCCACCCCCATTATAGCAGTTCTCTATTACTCCTCATCACCCACGATAGACCTCAAATAGGCGGTTATAAAGCCGTCGAGCTCACCGTCGAGCACGGCGTCGGTATCGCCGGTCTGGTAATCAGTCCGGTGGTCCTTGACCATCTTATAGGGATGGAGGACATAGCTCCGTATCTGGTTGCCCCAGCCGGCGGCGACGTGCTTTCCTTTTATCTTGGCCCTCTCCTTCGCCCGCTTGACTAACTCCAGCTCCAGAAGGCGGGAGCGGAGTATCTTCATGGCGATTTCCTTGTTCTGGTGCTGGGAGCGCTCGCTCTGGCAGGAGACCGCCAGCCCGCTGGGCAGATGGGTCAGCCTGACCGCGCTGCTCGTCTTCTGCATGTGCTGTCCCCCCGGCCCGCTGGAACGAAAGGTTTCAACCTTCAAATCGTCGGGCTCTATCCTCACGTCGACATCGGCCTCGGCTTCGGGCATCACCTCCACCAGGGCAAATGAGGTATGGCGGGCGTGGTCGGCATCAAACGGTGAGAGCCTGACCAGCCGGTGCACGCCGTGCTCCGACCTTAAATACCCGTTGGCGTAATCGCCCTTAACCCCGATGACCACGCTCTTTATGCCCGCCTCCTCCCCCGGGGAAAGGTCGAGCACCTCGGCCTGATAGCGGCGCCGTTCCGCCCAGCGCAGGTACATCCTCATCAGCATCTGCGCCCAGTCCTGCGACTCGGTACCGCCGGCCCCGGCATGGATAGATAAGATAGCGTTCCTGGCGTCATAGCCGCTGCTGAAGGCCGCCTCCAGCTCCATACTATCGAGACGGCTGGCCAGATTTTCCACCTCGGACTCAATATCCGCCTCAAGCGTCTCGTCCTCCAGAGAGAATAGCTCGGCAACCTCAGACGCCCCCTTCTCCATCCCCCGCCAGCGGTCTACCACCTTCTTCTGCTCGGCCATCTGGCGCATGATACCCTGCGCCTTTTCCGGCTCCTGCCAGAAATCGGGCTCAGCGGACTGTTTCTCTAAGCGGGCAATCTCTTTTTCTCTGGCGGCAATGTCAAAGATGCACCATCGCCATAGAGACTCTGGACTGCAAATCCTTCAGCTTATCCCTTAGCTCCTGCATCTATTCAAAAAGCCTCCCCTTAATAATCCAGACAATCTAGACCGGGACTTCTTTAGCCCCCTCCAGCTTTCCCCCCGCCGCCAGGTGCGCCAGCCGGGTTGGCTCCGGTAACCGATAGCCCCGGCAGCACCGAGTCACCCAGTAAATGGCGCTCTCCAGGCTAATTTTATGCCCGGTTGATACATAGACCGGCTTTACCCCCGCTTTTGTCCGCAGGGCGGCGCCGATAATTTCATCCCCATCCAGCAGTTCGGCATAGCTGCCCGGCTCTAATCCAGGTACCTGATGACTGCCGCACAGCCGCGACTTGGCGCAGCCGATGGTAGGCATATCTAAAAACAGCCCCAGGTGCGCTGCCAGCCCCAGCCGCCTCGGGTGGGCGATGCCCTGCCCGTCGAACAGGATAAGGTCGGGGGTGATATTAAGCCGCTCAAAGGCGGCCAGCGTTAGCGGCGCTTCCCGGAAGGTCAAAAGACCGGGGACATAGGGGAAATCTACTCTGCCCTCCACCACCTGGCTTTCTACCAGTTCAAGTTCGGGGTAGCGCAAGACCACCACCGCCCCCCTGGCCTCGTCACGGATCCGGTCAACCGAAATATCCACCCCGGCGATAAATCGGGGATCTTTAACTTCATCAGTTCTGGATACTCTGGATGCCAGCTTTAGTTGCAACTCCCGCGCCTCGGCGGTGCTGACCTGCCAGCCGTGCAGGTTGTTTACCTTCATAATACGATTATACCGACTGGCTATCCTGATGACAACTTTAGCCTCAACCTCACCCCCATTTATATCTTTTCCCGCCCGCCACCCTTAAGGAACCCCCGCCATTGACAAACAAGGCTGTAATAACGCATAATACCCTGTGTAGAAAAAAGGACTAGAAGGAACAAACTTGGTAAAAATCAGATTACGCCGCATCGGAGCCAAAAAAAAACCCAGTTACCGCATCGTGGTAGCCGATTCCCGAGCCCCTCGTGACGGAGCCTTCATCGCCGCTATCGGTCATTACAACCCCCTCACCGACCCGGAAACGATAGTTATTGACGGGGAAAAGGCGCTGGGCTGGATCAAGCAGGGCGCCCAACCAACCGATACCGCCGCCCGGCTGCTGGCCAAGGCCGGCATTATCGAAGAGCCCCAGGCCAGAAAAGAGAAAATGAAGGCGGGCGCTCCCAAAGCCAAGACCAGCAAGAAGAAGAAGGCCAAGGCCGCCGCCGCTGAGGCGCCAAAAGCCGCCGCAACAGAAGAACCAACGGCTGAAGTGACTAAAGAACCCGAAGCTAGCAAAGAAGAACCAGAGGCTGGTGTAACCGAAGAACCAGAAGCCAGCGCAATGGAAAAACCTAAAGCAAGCAAGGAGGAACCGGAAACAGGCACCAAAGCAGAACCCGCAACCAGCGAGGAACCAGCCGAACCAACCACCGAAACAAGCGAGGAGCAATCATGAACGACGAACAAGAAAACCCGGAAGAACAAGAAAACCTGGAAGAACAAAAGGCCCCTGTGACACAAGAAGGCCCGATAGAAGTAAAAGGTATGAAGGAACTAATCGAATTCATCGCCAAATCAATCGTAAACGCGCCCGATGATGTAACCGTCACCGAGGATACCGACGAGCAGGGCATCGTGCTCAAGCTTCAGGTCGCCGATGAGGATAAGGGGAGGATTATTGGGAGGCAGGGCCGTGTCGCCCAGGCCATGCGCACTCTGATAAGGGTGAAAGCGGCTAAAGCCGGTACCAGGGCTACTCTGGAGATTCTCTAACCTTTTAAGCTCGAATAACGGTAATCAATCACCGCCGGTTCAAACCCCCGGCCCCGTGGAAATCAAGGCAAGCCAAACTGATTTTCCCCCACGAACCTGTGCCCGTTTCCCTATTTATTTTAGCCCGGTGGGGGTTGGGGGCTACCCCGTCTCCTGCGCCTGGCCGCTACGTCAAGACGCATAAGAGAACGCCGCAATGCCGCTTCCGCCCGTAACAGGTCCACATCAGAAGTTGGAGCCTTAAGCCTCTCTTCGGCACGGCGCTTGGCCTCCTCGGCTCTGGCCACGTCAATCTCCTCCACCCTCTCGGCGGCGTCAGCCAGGATGATAACCCGGTCGGGACGCACCTCAACGAAGCCGCCGGTAATGGCCAGGGAGAACTCCTCCCCACCCTTCTTCACCAGCAGTTCGCCGGGCATCAGCGTGGTCATCAGCGGTGCGTGGTGGGGCAGGATTCCCAGCTGACCCTCGATGCCGGGAGCGATGACCGCGTCCACGTCCTCGGAAAAGACCACACGCTCCGCGGTAACAATTTCCAGCCTGGTCGTTGCCATCAGTCTTTAAGCCTCTGCCTGCAAGCTCTTGGCCGCCTCGGCCGCCTCCTCGATCGGGCCTACCATGTAGAAGGCCTGCTCCGGCAGGCTGTCGTGCTTGCCTTCCAGAATTTCCTTAAAGCCGCGCACCGTTTCCGCCACCGGCACGTACTTGCCCTTCCTTCCGGTGAAGACCTCGGTGACGAACATGGGCTGGGACAGAAATCTCTGTATTCTCCTGGCCCTGGCCACGGTCAGCTTGTCCTCGTCGCTCAGCTCCTCGATGCCCAGTATGGCGATGATGTCCTGCAAATCTTTATAGCGCTGCAGCACCCTCTGCACCGAGCGGGCAACCTCGTAGTGCTCCTCGCCGACCACGGCGGGGTCGAGGATGCGGGAGGTCGAAGTCAGCGGGTCGACGGCGGGGTATAAGCCCTGCTCGGCGATAGACCTCTCCAGGGCGATGACGGCGTCGAGGTGGCCGAAAGTTGTCGCCACGCCGGGGTCGGTATAGTCGTCGGCGGGAACATAGATAGCCTGGAAGGAAGTGATAGAGCCCTTCTTGGTCGAGGTAATCCTCTCCTCAAGCTCGCCGACCTCGGTAGCCAGGGTGGGCTGGTAGCCCACCGCCGAGGGCATGCGCCCCAGCAGCGCCGATACCTCCATGCCGGCCAGGGTATAGCGGTAGATATTATCGATAAAGAGCAGCACGTCCTGCCCTTCTTCGTCG
>Ga0307420_1000373_pt1 | contig 21060 bp, 17 predicted proteins | sample SalMarWE160240MG_2_FD_202167 | JGI IMG/M metagenome (GOLD analysis project Ga0307420, IMG submission 202167) | Salt marsh sediment microbial communities from the Plum Island Ecosystem LTER, Massachusetts, United States - WE1602-40 | ecosystem: Environmental > Aquatic > Marine > Intertidal zone >... | reverse complement strand
CGGTGACAATGAGCTCCGCTGTTTGGTCAAGATATCTCCAGTGGCTGACGAGATCGTTCTTGTATATAGCGATAGCACTAAAGAGCAGAATCGACAAAACCGGTACTACCAAAGCAATGAGGGCGAATAGCAGAAGCTTGGGTTTCAAGCTCAAAACAATACCTCACCTATCCAGCGGGAAAGAATGATCAAATCGAATAGAACCTATGCCCGATATTCCAACTTATCAAATACAAATGGTATAACGGCCGCCGCTGTTGTGTCCATCCATGCTGGTTCCCCGGTGGAATGGTACACAACTACACAGTTTTACACACTTTGGGTAACCCGCACTCTCTGAAACGACAATTCCTCCGAACGAGCACGGGCAACCGAAATTAAGTGCTTACTGGCAAAAGAATAAAAGTTCTACCCAAAATAGATTGCTGTGGCATGGACTTTGCATTTAAACAACAAACAAGAGAAGGAAGGAGAAAACAAATGACAGTGAAAAAGCCAATATAATCAGCCTTGTTTCAGCTGTTCCTCTAGGGAAAATAAATATGAATAAGGAAGGAGAAAACAAATGAGAGGAAAACGAGGATTCTGTGCTGTGGTAATGATCTTGGTGATTGCCCTTCCCCTGGCATTTGCCGGAGGAGGAGGGGAAAAAGATCAGGTGACCTTCGTGATGGTACCGAAGCTGGTTCACCCCTTTTATGAGCCTTGCTATGAAGGCTTCGAAGCTGCGGGAGAGCACTTCGGGATAAAGACCGAGTTCGAAGCGCCGCCGAAAGCCGAGGTTGACCTTCAGGTTAAAGTGATCGAGAACCTGATATCGAGAGGGGTGCAGGGTATTGCGATTTCGGCGACGGATGACACCGGACTGAAAGGTGTTGTGGATGAAGCAATAGCCGCAGGGATAAAGGTGATTACGTTCGACGCTGATGCGCCGTCCACGAGTCGGCTCTGCTATGTTGGTACGAACAACAGGGCTGCAGGAGGCACCGCCGGTAAAAAAATGGTGGAGCTGTTAGGCAACAAGGGCGGCAAGGTAGCTCTCCTCCTGGCGACACTGGGTGCGCCCAACTTGCTGGAGAGAGCCGAAGAATTCCAAAAGGCATTTAAAAATGCGGGACCGCAGTACAAGGTGGTTGCGGTAGAAGGATTCGAGACCGACCTTGCCCAGGCAGTCAACAAAACGGAGGCCCTTCTTCAGACCTACCCCGATATGGCGGGTTTCTTCGGAGTTTCCGCCTACGGGGGACCGGCCGCGTCAACCGTGATCAAAGAGCAGAAGAAAGTCGGCAAAGTTCTGGTATGCGGTTTCGATGACCTGGAGGAGACACTGGATGCCATTCGAGATGGAAGCATGCAGTTCACTCTGGTGCAGAAGACTTTCAACATGGGATGGATCTCTGTGGAAGTGCTGAAGAAAGCAATGGACGGTGAAGCTGTTTCGGAAGACTACGATACCGGAGTCATCATCGTAACCAAGGACAATGTCGACTCGTACATGGAAGACATGAAAAAGGAACTGATGTCCAACTGAGCCACTTCTCGAGGGAACAGCGAAGGCTGTTCCCTCGAACATCATTCGAAGGAATGTACGGTTTTGGAATGAGGGAGAACCTGATGGACGGTTTTGAAAATACCATAAGAGCGAAGCAGAAAAGACGCAATATTATCCGGCTGATTGTGAGGAAAAGAGAGGCGGGCATAGTTCTGGCTCTTGTCATCATGGGCTTGGCCATAACAGCCGTCGCTCCGAGATTTGCCAGCGGTCAGAATTTCTATCTCTTGTCCCGGCAAATCTCATTACTGGCAATCGTTGCGATGGGAGAGTTCTTTACGATTCTTACCGCAGGAATTGATCTTTCTGTTGGTTCCCTCATAGGTGTAAGCGGGGTTACCTGCGGGCTCGCTCTTGCCGCAGGAGTTCCGCCGCTTCTTGCCATACTGATTGGCCTTTCAACCGGCTTTTGTGCCGGTCTGATATCGGGCTGGCTTGTTTCCTACGTAGGGTTGACTCCTTTCATTCCAACTCTTGGCATGTTGAGCATGGCCCGCGGTGTGATTTGGGTGATAACAAAAGGCTGGCCTATCACGGATATCCCAAAGGAGTTTCTGTTTATTGGAAGAGGTGATGTCCTGGGCATCCCCTTCCCTGTGATAATCATGTTTGTTCTCGCTATCGTTGCGCACATTGTCCTCAGGTATACGGTTTTTGGCAGAAGGATCTTCGCCATAGGCGGAAATGAACAAGCAACATTTCTTTCGGGAATCGATGTCAAGAAAATCAAACTGTTCGTCTACGGAATTTCAGGTTTCTTTGCAGCCGTTACCGGGATTATCATGGTAGCCCGGTTTGACTCCGCACAAGCCGCGATGGGAACCGGCTGGGAACTGGATGCCATCGCTTCCGCGGTTATCGGAGGAGCTTCCTTGATGGGAGGAGCAGGCAGCGTGCTGGGAGTTTTAATCGGAGCTGCAATCATGGGGGTAATTCAGAACGGTCTTGTCCTGATGAAGGTTTCCGCCTACTGGCAGACCCTTATTATCGGCGGCATTATCATCTTGGCTGCTACGTTGGACCGGCTGAAGAACAAATAGGGAAGAGAAAGATGAACCCTGATATCTTCGAGTTGATTGATATCTGCAAGAGCTTCGGAGGGATTGAAGCCCTACGCGGCGTCCATCTCAATATCAGAGAATCGGAAATCATCGGACTGTTGGGAGAAAACGGCGCAGGGAAATCTACGTTGATGAAGGTGCTTACCGGCGTGCATCAGCCGGAGGCAGGAGAGATACGCTGCAAAGGCGATCCGATAAAGATTCACAACACGCAAGAAGCTCACGAGCTGGGCATCAGTACCATATTCCAGGAGTTTAACCTCTGTTCCAACCTGTCGGCGGCGGAGAATCTGTTTCTCGGCAACGAAAAAAAACGACATGGCTTGTTCGTGGACTACGGAAAACAAAAAAATATGGCTGTAGATCTGTTTTCCACGTTCAAAGTGGACATAGACCCCGAGATACCGGTCGGACAGTTGGGGGTGGCCCAGCAACAGCTGGTGGAGATCGCCAAGGCCCTCACCTTCAAACCATGTCTCCTGATCATGGACGAGCCCACTGCCTCGCTGTCGGAAAAAGAAATACAGACTCTGTTTGCATTAATGAAGGACCTTAGATCCAAGGGTATATCAATTGTCTTTATCTCTCACAAGCTGGAAGAGGTGCTGGAGATTACGGATCGAATCGTGGTTTTGAGGGATGGGAAGAATGCCGGCGAGATCTCTACGCACGAAGCAACCAAAGGGATGCTCATCTCCATGATGGTGGGAAGAGTCCTGGAAAACCTGTATACCGAGCGAAGAGAATCGCCTGGTCGAGAAGTGATTTTCGAGGTTCTCAATATCAACGGTCCTCCGAATAGTCATGATGTTTCTTTTTCTCTGCACAGGGGAGAAATACTTGGGTTGGCCGGGTTGGTGGGGGCAGGGAGAACCGAACTTGCGAAGTTATTGATCGGCGCTGAAAAACGAACTTCCGGAACGATCAAGATCAAGGGAAGGGAAGTGAGAATCGATAGCCCCGTTGATGCGGTCAAAAATGGAATTGCATACCTGCCCGAGGACAGAAAGACCTTGGGGCTGAACCTTGGAATGACTGCCAGGGAAAATATAACAATGGGGATACACGAACGAATCACCACCCTGTGGAGTTTTATCAGCGCCGTGAAAGAGGAACGAGTGAGCGACAGATATATCGAGGAACTGCAAATCAAAGTGGAAAGCAGAGAGCAGAAGGTCGAGAACCTGAGTGGAGGCAATCAGCAGAAAGTCGTTATCGGCAAGTGGCTTGCAACGGAACCCGAGGTTCTCATCCTGGACGAACCTACCCGCGGTATCGATGTCGGCGCCAAAGCCGAAGTGCACAGGATAATATCGGAACTGGCTGACAGCGGCGCTGGTATACTGCTCATTTCATCAGAAATGCCTGAGATCCTACACTTATCTGACAGGATTTTAGTCATGCACGAGGGGAATGTGACGGCGCAGCTAAGCAGAGAAGAGGCGACCCAGGAATCGATTATGCACGCTGCAGTTGCAGGGGCAGAGGCTCGTGCTGGCGCAAACGGCGGATAGCTGTCAACGGATAACCATGAAAGCACAAGGCTATAAAGGAAAAATCGGATTTTCGAAATGCTTGATGAATACTATCAACTGCGGGATTGGGATGAGTTCGGATGCCCCGCAAAGAAAACGCTGGTGAAGCTGGGTCTCGGCGACTATTGCCTCGGTAGGCACTCACCGGGACTCGTAGAGGAGGAAATGTAACTGATGCAAGGATTACAAGACATAAGTACCAGTGGAATAACCTTCGATTTTTCCGGCAAAACGGCCCTTGTTACCGGTTCGACCAAAGGCATAGGAAGAGACGTAGCATTAGCTTTTGCGGAAGCGGGATGTTCGATTGCCGCTACCGGAAGAAACTCGGAAGCCCTGGCGACCTTGGCCTCCGAAATAGAGGAGAAGGGGGTCGAGTGTTTCACCTTCAAAGCGGATCTTGCGAACGGGGAAGACTGCCTCCGTATGGCAGAGTATTTCCTACGAGAGACCTCGGGCATAGACATTCTCATCAACAACGCCGGGATCAGTTTTCCCGAAAGAATCGTCGACCTGGAGGTGCGTCACTGGGATACAACGCTGGCTGTCAATCTGAGGGCCCCTGTTCTGGTAACAAAGACCATCGCTTCCCACATGATGGAAAAAAGAAAGGGAACGATTGTCAACATTTCGAGCAACGCCGGTATTGCAGGCATAGAAGAGCATGCCGCATATTGCGCCAGTAAGTTCGGGTTAATCGGACTGACGAAGGTCATGGCGGTGGAACTGGGTCCGTTCAATATCAGGGTGAATGCCGTAGCGCCCACGGTAGTGCTTACACCTATGGGAACGAAAGTATGGGGAGATCCAGCCAAGGCCGATCCGGTTAAAGCGAGGATACCATTGGGAAGGTTCGCCTATCCGAAGGAAGTGTCCGCGGTGGTGCTCTTTTTAGCCTCTGATGCCAGTTCGATGATACATGGGGAGACAGTGCTGATAGACGGGGGAGTAAACGCGAAGCTCTATTGAAATATCCGAGCTTGCGCAAAAATAAAAACAGGTAGAAACAAGGAGAAAACCAATGAACAAGAGCTTTGATTATTTCATTCCTGTTAAACTCGTATTTGGTGCCGGGCGAGTAAAAGAAATAGGGACGTACGCAAAACCATACGGAACGAAGGCGCTTATAGTTACAACAGGTACGTTGTTCCAGGAGAACGGGTATGTCAAGACGGTCCGGGACTCCCTCAGTCGCGAGGGGATACCCAGCGAGTATTATCCTGATGTAAGGCCAAACCCCTTGCACACCCAGATCGATACAGGCGCACAGATTGCACGAAAAGCAAAATGTGATATGGTAATCGGTCTCGGAGGAGGAAGCGCAATAGACGCTGCAAAGGGCATCGCGATCGTTCTCGGGCATAATCGTCCCATTTGGGATTTCTGCGCCGGGGGGCCGGCAGAAATAACCGAAAAAACCTATCCGATCATAGCGGCGGCCACCACGGCCGGTACCGGAAGCGAGGGGACCCAGTGGTCGGTCATCACCAATCCCGAGACGAGAGAAAAGCCGGGAATAGGCAACGATTATACGTTCGCAAAAGTAGCCATAGTGGATCCTGAACTCATGGTGTCTATGCCTCCGGATCTAACCGCCTGCACCGGGTTTGATGTTCTGGCGCATGCTATCGAGGCATATACCAGCACGATATCTACGCCGGTAACCGATCTGTACTGTGAGAAAGCCATGCGTCTGGTGGGTAAATATCTACGTCGAGCTTACAGGGATGGAACCGACATGGAAGCCAGGACCGCGATAGGCTATGCGAGTACACTGTCCGGTTTCTCGATCGCCGTTGGGGTGGTAACGATTTGCCACGCTTTAGGCCATGCTGTAGGTGGCGTAGCTAATACGACCCATGGAAAGACATTGGCTGCCATAACTCCCCATGCGATGCGATTTTCCATGAACAGCAACCCCGACAAATACCAAAATATCGGCATGTTTCTTCGGGATCAACATACCAACGATGGCCAGGATCGTCTCGAGGACAGCGTCAACGAGGTCCAGCAACTCTTGAAGGATCTGGACCTGCTGATTCCGTTGTCCAAACAAGGAGTGAGTGAGAACGACCTGGAGGCTATAGCCGAGGGAACCTTGCGGTATATGGACTACAATTTGGGCATAGATCCTGCAAAAGCAGAAAAAGAGGACCTTCTGGCGATTCTTCGAAAAGCACTGTAATAATCGAAGCGGGGTTGGCTTGTTCATTTTGGGGGAGCAAACCCCGCTCTTCGCAGAAATGATCCGCCGCAAGTACCAGGAAAAGATTGGCTCAGCCCCGGGCGATCTCCGCTTCGATGCCGGGTCCGAAGCTCTTCATGGCCTCCGCGCTGCCGGTTAACTTCCCCAGGGGTGCCGCCGCGGAGGCGGCCCGAGGCCGCTCATCCGTACTGGCCGGGGTCGGACCGAAGAAGAAGCAGAGGGCGCTTCCCGGAGGCCAGTAGGCGATCTCCCCGACCTCCATCACCTCCCGGGCGCTCTCGTCCAGCTCTATCGTCAACCCGCAGTCCCCGTAGTACTCTTCCCCCCAGCGGGACATGCGCAGCTTCAGGGGAAGCGCCTCGAGCAGTTGTTGCGCCGCCGGCGTATCGTTCAGCTCGGCGGCGAAACGCTGATTCTGGATCTTTATCGATACTGCTTGACTCATAGTAGCTCATCATACAGGATCCGCCGGATTTCTCAAAGAGCTACCCGGTAAAACGTGCACGGGCCAATTCCTCGACCTCCTCCAGCCCCCGGTTCAGCGCAGCGAAGCGCTCCGGATCCCGCCGGCTCAAAACACGCAGCTCACCCAGCGTCTGCTCGAAAGCCTCGCGGTACTTGCGGTGGGCGAACTTGCGCAGCAGCCACAGGATGCGCTTCTGGAGCGCCTCTCCGTCACGGGTCCGCTGGCACGCTGAAGGCGTCTGCAGGATCTCCAGCAGTACCTGGATCTCCTCCCGGCGGTCCGTCACCTCACAGGCCCCGAGCTTCTCGAGCAGCTGCTGCAGGATCGGCAGCCGCAGGTCCCCGGCGGCATCGCCCGCAGCGATTGCCTCGACGATCGCGCCGGCCTGCGCATCGAAGCGGTAAAGATGGGGCATGAGCAGGTGCACGATCTTCCCGTCCAGGTGAACCGGAAACGAATCGCGGCAGTCAGGTGCAATGGAGAACAGCTGCCGCACCTTGTCGGGATGGAAAGAGCGCTTCATCAACACGGCCAGCCTGCTGGCCGCTACAGCCCGCTGCAGGCGCCGGCGATCCGCCGCAGATGCCGGGGCGCTTCGATCCAGAATCAGCACGAACTCCAGGTTGTGTACCCGCCGTGTGATGCTCTGCTTTCCCCCACGGTACGTTACGTACTCGTTGCCGAACAGCTCGACCCGTCCCTGAGAGCTCATCAGCTCCACCAGCTCGTCGAAGGGTATGATCCCCTCCGTGTTGTAGCTCAACACGACGCGGCGGGCGTCGATCGCCTCTAAAAGCCGGCGAAGAGCCAGCGCGGCGCTGCTGCGGTAGCAGTACTCCGAGCGGGTCCTGATCCAGTCCCGGCGGATGCCCGCCTTGTATTTGAGCCTGCCGTCCTCCCTCAGCTCGTTGTCCACCTCCGGCTTATCCCACAGGGCGATGGTGTTGAGCAGATGATAGTTGGATCCGTACTGGTGCTGGTTGTAAGGTGGATCGAGGTAGCACAGGTCCGCCGGCCGGGAAGCTACGAAATCCACGGCATCCTGGCAGCCCACCTCGGCATCCCCCGCACCGTCGATCAGCACCGGCATCTGCAGGCGGATGGGACTCATGATCCTTCCCAGGGCATCCCGGCCGTGCCCCCCGAAGCCCTTGTGGCAGGCCTTGAACACCCCGGAGGTGTTGGTATGGGTGGCGCACTGGTACAGCAGAGAGGATAGGAGGAGCATCTTTTCCTTCGTGGAAGATTCACCTCCGGAATCGGGCCCGACTACCGGGCGCCGCTCCGCGACCGCTCCCGGATACAGTTTCTCCAGGCGGCTGCGTACCGCGTCGATGATCAGCGCGTTCTCCCTGGTGTAGAACAGCCGCTCCCTGCGGTAGTCGGCCGCTTCGGTGCACCGCGGTGCGTAGTATCTGGAGATATAGCGCTCGCCCTGCGGCGGTTCGGGAAGGGCGTTGAGCTCATCCAGGATAGCCTCCGGACCTCCGTGGGCACGGAACAATCCCCGGGCCTCGCTTTCCCCAACACACAGGTGGGCGTAGTTCAGCACGTAGGCGTAGTACTCCCAATCGTTGGCAAGCACGCGGCAGCCCAGGTAGCGGGCCAGCCGGCTCACGCTTCCCGATCCGGCGAAGGGGTCGAGGAACACCGGAGCGTGCTCAGCGCCACGGGTCTCAGCTACGCCGCGGTTTTCAATCGCTCCGTGCGCCGTCCCGCCACAACACCCGCCACCGCCTAGAAGCCGGCTGAACACCTGGTAAAGCAGAGGCTGAAGGCTGCGCTTGTTGCCGATGTAGGCGATCAGCTGCTTCCTGAGATAGGGGTGGTCGAGGTCAAAGGGCAGCATCGCCTGCCGCGCCATCTGGCTCATATGTTGACTTTAAACGTCAATTTTCCTATGTTCAATGCTACATGAAGAGTACCGCCGATAAAGCTTCGGTTTTGCCTAGATCGGAAGCCGAACAGGCTCTGGCGGTTCGCCAGGGCGTTGCTCGCCTGATCGACAACATCAAATCCGTGATCTATATCGATACCCGCAAGCTGGAGTACATCATCGCCGCCCAGATCGCCGGCGGCCATGTGATGCTGGCCGACACCCACGGGGTCGGCAAGACCTCCCTGGCCCGCGCCCTGGCCGGATCGATCCGCTGGGTGGAGGATGAGACCTCGCCCGACGCCGGGGACAGCCGCGGGATCAAGCACTTCAGCCGCATCCAGTGTACCGTGGATCTGCTGCCCCAGGACATACTCGGCTTCAGCCGCTTTCTCGGCAGCTCCAGCCGACTGACCTTCATCCCCGGTCCGATCTTCGCCCACTATGTGCTCTGTGACGAAATCAATCTGCTCACCCCCAAGACGCAAGGGTCGTTCTTTCAGGCCATGGAGGAGCAGACCGTGACCGTGGAGAGCAAGACCTACGAGCTGCCGGACCCGTTTTTCATAATCTCCACGATGAACTTGAAGGGAGTGCATCTGTTTCCCCTGCCGGCACCCCAACTGGATCGCTTCATGGTGCAGCTGTCCATGGGCTACCCCGATTCCCGGGATGAGGCTTCCATCATCAAGCAGCACGGCCGGGATGATGCCTGGAGCCGTTTCGCACCCGTCATCACCTCCTCGGAGATGCTCCAGTGGCAGCGGCTGGTTGACGGTGTGAGCATACACAGCGACGTGGTCGACTACATAGTCGCCTGCGTTCGCCAAACCCGGCATCACCCCGATGTATTGATGGGGGCGAGCCCCCGCACCGGCGTCAAGGTATCCCGATTGGCCCGGGCTGTGGCCCTGCTTCGGGGACAGGACTACGTGACCATCGATCTGGTAAAGGAGATCTTTCTGCCCGCGGTTTCCCATCGTCTGGTGATGCAGGACGCTTCCCAGTCATCCGTACCCCTTCTCGAGGAGATCCTCAAAACAGTTCCCGTCAGCGCATGAAATACCCCGCAGCCACGACCCGCAGTCCTTCCATCCGGTTGGCGATCCGAAGCTGGTTGGAGAGTTTTGCCTTCTACTTCCCCTTCACTCTGGCCGGCTCCCTGCTGCTGGCAGCGGCCCTTTACCTGTTGGGACGGAGCCTGGCCCAGGACAACCCCTACGGCGTGCTGCTGGCCCTGGCGGCATTGCTGGTGCTGTCGGCTTTAGCCGTGACGGCCCGATTTCAGGCCAACCTCTACCGGCGGCTACAGGTACACTGGCATTGGGATTCCTCCGCCGCCCTGTACGCCCGCCGCCCCGGTCTCACCCAGGCTCTGATCACCGAAACACTCCGGACCCTGCCCTTCTTCCGGGTTCATTTCGCCCTTAAGGGGAGACTAAAGGTCGGTCGCAGGGCGAGCCTGCGTATCCAGCGGGAAATCTCCTTCGCCGAAGGCGGGCGACACCCGATCGAACTCTACTTCCCCCTCTGCGGCCTGCTCGCCTGCACGGCCCGCTTCGCCGTACGGGACATCTTCGGGTTGAGCCGCGCCCGCTTCGGGGAGCAGATGATCCGAAATCTCACGGTTCAGCCTGCCTCCTTCACCCAGAGGAGCATACCGGTGCCGGAACCCTCCGTGGGTTTCGAAGAGACCAGCCGCAAACGCAGCTCCGATGAGGAGAAGTACTACATGCGGGAGTACCTGCCGGGGGACCGTTTCCGGGACATCAACTGGAAGGTCTCCAGCCGTCTGGATGAGCTGATCACCCGCATCTCTCCGGTCACCCAGGAAAAAACCACGATCCTTCCGGTGGTACTGCGCAACTTCCGGGACAGGGAAAGTGAGAGCGTGGAATCGATCCTTCACCTGAACATCATCAAGAGCTGGCTGATGGCCTTCCTCCGGATCATGAAGCAGGAGCACCCGGAGATGCAGTTTCGCGTTACTTCGGCCGGCGGCAGCTGGCTCCTGCAGAACGATGAGGATATCGAGCGCTTCGGTTGGGAGCTGCCGGGCATCTTCTTTCAGCGGGACACCGGTCCGATCTTTCAAACCTCCCCGGAGGAGGAGCTGTTCATCTTTTCCACGGCATTCGACCGGGGACTGCCCGCCTTTCTCTCCTCCCAGGCTCAAGCCCGGCAGTACATCTTCCGCACGGGTGTGGCCGAGGAGGGGGAGAAGCGGGATGGAACAACAGTGGTTCTGTTTCAAGGGGGTTGTGCCTGTCTGCCCGGATCCTGGGTCCTGCGCAGGGAACCGGGACTCAAAGCTCCCCGGGTGTCCTCCCCCGCCTCGGGGAAGCTGGAGGAAGAGCCGTTATCCGTGAGGGTACTGTAGATGAGACATTTTCTGTTCTTTACCCGACTCGCCCTGTATCTGATCACCTTTTCCCTGCCGATCCTGCACCCGGCCATCGTGGTGCCCTACGATCGGGTGGGTTTGATCTTTGTATTTCTGCTCGTTCCGGCGGAGATGTTCATTGCCTTCTACCTCGCGCCGCCCCGTTTTCGCATCCGCACCTGGCTTTTGGCCGCGATTGTCCCGATCGGATTGTTCATCCTCTTCGTGGCGGGATTCGAGCTGTCCACCCTGCTGTACGCCTTCGCCGCGGTGGCTGTCTTTGTTCTCACCACGCTGGTATTCAAGACCGAAGGGTTGGGCCGCTCTGTGGCCGTCCTGGAACCGTTTGTTCTGGGGGTGGTTGCCTATCGTATCTTGAGCTTCTCCAGGGCATCCGAGGAGCTGGCCCGCCAGGCCAGCGGCATCACCCAGGCCATCCTCATCCTCATTCCCCTGGCCTTTCTCCTGCACGGTATAGTGCTGTACCTGAGCGTCTTTCATTCAAGAGGCAGCAGGCGGGGCGTCCGTGAGGTGATCCTCTTTCTCCTGATCGCGATTCCGCTCTTTCTGGTCGTGAGCTTCATCCTGCCTCCGGACTTCGTCAGCCATTCTATCGCCCTGAACCGGATCGAACGGGACATCAAGCCCAAGCCCGTGCCCCTGGATGACCAGGGAGAGGGCTGGCCCGGGGGAAACCTGCGCTCCGAGGAGGATTGGTGGGAGATGTTCGGCGAACAGGGGGGGGAGGGAGACCCCACCGAGGGCAGGCCGGGTGCCGCCGGGAAGAACGCCCTGGAGGGTATCCCTTCGGACCAGTGGAACGAGGCGGGACTGGAGCAGGGGGCGGAGAGCAAACAGTACGCCGTCATGGTCCTGGCCAGCCCGATGGAACCGGTGTACGCGGCGGATGCCTATTTCGGAGAGTTCGATCCCGAGGCGGGGTTTCTGTTCTCCCGTGACGAACCGCTGAACGAGCTGAGCTACCTGCGTTTCCTGGAAACCTGGAAAAACCTCGACCAGCCTCAGGAACAGCTGCGCCAGAGCACCGAGATCACCTATTTCTCCACCCTGCCGGAGCGCTACCTACCCTTCCGGCCGCAGACCATCGAACCCACCGTGCTCAAGCGGGAGTACAATCCCTTCCAGTACTCCTACACCGCGACCTCCCAGCTCAGCCGTTCGGGACCGCGAGATTGGGCGGCAGTCCCCGGGCTGAGCGCGGAGGAGCGCACCCGCCTCGAGCCTTTCCTCCGGATCCCCCTGTCGGATGAGCATCGGCAGAGCTTCCTCTCCTATCTCGAGGAGGCCGTTGGCGACAAAACCGGCTACTACCAGCGCATCGAGGCGATCCTGAAGAGCTTCTCCACCTTCCAGTACGACATCGGCTTCGATGACAACACCACTGTGGCCAGGATGGAACGATTTCTCTTAGACCAGAGGCGGGGGGACTGCACCGAGTTCTCCAACACTTCGGCGATCCTGTTCCGTCTGGCGGGGATCCCGGCCCGGGTGGTGACCGGTTACCTCGCCTCCCGGGATCTGCAGAGCTTCGCCCACCTGCGGGGTCTGTTCATGCTGCGGGAGGCGATCCCGGAGCTTCAGGAGTTCCCTTTCGGCGATCTGTACCTGGTGACTACCGCCCAGCGCCACTCCTGGGTCCAGGTCTACATCCCCTCCTTCGGCTGGGTGGATTTCGAGTCCACCGCCTACGCCCTTCCTCCACCCCCGGGGCGCAATCCCAACTCGATGAACGTTGTCATTCCCCTGATCCAGGGTGAGGAGCTGCGCCGGGGCTTCCGCTTTCCCTGGCTCCTGGCGCTGCAGTTCCTGCTCGCTCTGACGGTCTTGACCCTGGTGGGGATCTACACCTTCCGATTCGCCCGCAAGCTCTACCTGAGATCTGTGAGCCGCCGTGAGGATCTTCGCGCCCTCAAAGCCCTCTACACCCTCCTGCTCATCCAGCTGGCGGAGCGGGGCTGGGAGGTGAAACGGCCATTCCTCACGCCCATGGAGTATGCGGAGGATCATCCGGAGCTCCAGGGTTTCGCCGAGATCTACACAATGCTGCGCTTCCGGGAGAACCTGGAGCCCGGCGCGCGGACCGAGGCCTGGAAGGCTCTGCGGGCTGCTTACCGGGAGATCCTGGAGTCGAGCCGTCGTCCCGGCTTGTTCGCCGCTCTGCGGCGTGCTTTCAGCCTGAAGGGGTTGTACTACTCGTGAGATCCACTTTGCCGCGGCTGCAGCCGCGCGTGCAGCATCACCTCCAGGACCGGCCCCGCCTGAAGACCCGCCCTCAGGTCCGCCTGCAGCGGCTCCTCCGCAGCGGCGTCCTGATTCTGCTCGCCCTCTCCACTCTGCCGGCGCTTTCGGCCTGCCGGCATCGGAGTGATTGGGTGATGTTCCGGGGGCAGCAGGGCCGGGGCTACACCGCCAACACCCTGCGCGCTCCCCTGGCCGCCAAGTGGAAGCTCCAGCTGCAGCTGGAAGCCGAGCCGACCTACGCCTTCAACAATCCGGTGGTATTGGACGGCACGATCTATTTCGGTTCCACCGACGGGAACTTCTACGCCTTGGATATCGAGAGCGGCTACATGAACTGGGTCTTCAAAACCCGGGGCGCCATCAACTCGATACCCTTCGCCGATGCTGAGAACGTCTATTTCGGCAACAACGTGGGCAAGCTCTACGCCGTTTCCCAGAAGGACGGGAGGGAGGTCTGGTCCTTCCAGACCGATTCCACGGTGCAGTCGTCGATCGTCGGCTACGAGAACTTCATCATCTTCACCAGTGACGGAGGCACGGCCTACTTCGTCACACCCGAAGGGCAGCAGCTGTTCACCCTGCCCAACCCGGTCTGGCATTACAACACCTTCCAGGTGTACGACGATGTCCTGTACTTCGCCCCCGGGCCGCCTACCCGTCCTCACGCCTTCGGCGCCTTCGATCTGAACGATCGAGCCTACCTGTGGATCCTGGACACATCGCTCTTCCAGGCCATCTGGTACTCCTTCCCCGCCCTCAAAGGCAATCTGCTGTACTTCTCCACGGCGACCTACCGCGGGGAATATTGGGATTTCAACTACTACGCCTTCCAGCGGGAGACGGGGCAGATGGTCTGGGAATACTCGGATCTGTCTGATTGGGGGGAGATGTTCCGGGTCGACTCTCAGAGGATGTTCAGCGAGAACATGAAACTCCTCGACTACCTGGCTCCCGCCATCTGGCGGAACCTGGTCATCTACACCAGCGGGGACACGTTGGTGCGTGCCTTCCAGGCGGGAAACGGCGCCCTGGCCTGGACCCGCTCCTTCGACCGGCCCACCTCCAGCGCTCCCACGGTCGCGGGCAACCGGGTGTACTTCGGCGTGGAGGGGGATGAGGCCTATGAAGCCGGCATACCCGGCGGGAAACCACCTCGCCTCGTGTGTCTGGCCGCCAAAAACGGTCGCCTGCTCTGGGAGATTGAGCTGGAGGGAGCGCTGCTGAGCGCCCCTGTGATCGCCGGCAGGTGGATGGTCTTCGGCACGGACCGGAATTTCTTTTACGTGCTGGAAGAGGTGTACTGACCTCCACTTGAGCGTATCAAGATGATGTACTATTCTCGAGGTACGAATCAGGAGGTGGTACCATCGACGGTTGCAGAGTTATTTTCGCCGAGCTTTCCGACAACAGCAGCCAAAAAGAGAGGCTGGCCGCCACCGAAAAGCTGATACAGGCTGCGGCGCTCGATCGGATCATCGAGCCCAAGCACAAGGTGGCGATCAAGCTCCACGTGGGCGAGCGCGACAACGACACCCACGTCTCTCCCGATCTCATCAAACCCATCGTCGCCTGTGTGAAGCGCAACAACGCTCTTCCCTTCCTGACTGAAACCAGCACGCTGTACAGGGGTCGGCGATCCAATGCCGTGGATCACATCATTCAGGCCTTCGATCACGGTTTTACCTACGAAAAAACCGGCGCCCCTTTCATCATGGCCGATGGTTTATCCGGAAATACGGAAATCGAGGTACCCATCGCAGGGATCATCTTCCAGAAGGTCAACATCGCCCGGGAAATCGTGTTCGCTGACGCCCTCATCGCCGTCTCCCATCCCACGGGACACATGGCAATGGGACTTGGGGCTGCCCTGAAGAACCTGGGCATGGGCCTGTCCAGCCGAATGGGCAAACTCCGCCAGCATTCCTCGGTAAAGCCTTACGTTGACCACAGGGCCTGCACCTTATGCAGGAAATGCATGCAGTGGTGTCCGGCTGATGCCATCGTCGAGAAGCAGGAGAAGGCCTTCATCCTCAGCGAGAAGTGCATCGGCTGCGGCGAGTGTCTGAGCCTGTGCAACTACGATGCGATTCGCTACAACTGGGGCGTCGAATCGGCGGATCTGCAAAAGCGGGTGGCCGAGCATGCCCTGGGAGTTCTGCTGAACAAGAGGCAACACTGCTACTTTTTCAATTTTCTCATCGATATGACCAAGGGATGCGACTGCATGGGCGACCGCCAGAAACGGATCATGCCGGACGTCGGGATTTTAGCCTCCGCCGACGCGGTTGCGATCGACCAGGCCACTCTAGATCTTACTGCCAGGCGCCATGGAGAGAGTCTGGTCCAGAAAAGCGAGCCGGGACTGAACCCGGCCATCCAGCTCGAGCACGCCGAGAAGATCGGCGTCGGAAACCGCACCTACGAGCTGCAAGTCCTCTAACCGGAGAAAACCCGCGTGTTGGAAATGAAGGCCGCTATATTGAAAAAAAGGGGTTGAAGAATCCAGTTGCCTGCGTGCCGGGAATGATGTAAATTTCTCTCGGTTCATTGGTGTTCTGCCCGTGAAGGACGCGGATGGATGAAGAAGAATCCTGAAAACTATCCTGTCTCGGACACTCTAAAACACTACGCAACAACAATCACCCGATAGAGTCATCAGGGAGGAACAGAGGATGGCAAAACAACTGCAGTACGAGGAAAGCGCCCGCAGCGCCCTCATGAAGGGGATCCAGATCGTAGCGGAGGCGGTGCGGGTCACTCTAGGCCCCAAGGGGCGCAACGTGATTTTGGGCAAAAAATGGGGAGCCCCGGTCGTGACCAACGACGGGGTGACCATAGCCAAGGAGCTGGAGTTCAAGGAGGCCTTCGAGAACATGGGCGCCCAGCTGATCAAGGAGGTGGCCAAGAAGACCAACGACGTGGCCGGTGACGGAACCACCACGGCCACGGTGCTGGCTTACTCGATGATGCGCGAAGGGGTGCGCAGTGTGGCCGCCGGGCACGATCCGATGCTGATCAAGCGGGGCATTACCAGAGCCGTGGAATTGGCCGTGGCGGAGATCAAGAAACAGGCCAAGAAGCTGAAGGAGCGGGAAGAGATCGCCCAGGTGGCTACGGTTTCCTCGGGAAACGATCGGGAGATCGGTACCCTCATCGCCGACGCCATGGAGAAGGTCGGCCGGGACGGGGTCATCACGGTGGAGGAATCCAAGTCCATGGAAACCAGCCTGGAGGTGGTGGAAGGCATGGAGTTCGATCGGGGCTACCTGTCCCCCTACTTCGTCACCGACCGCCAGGCTCTGCGCTGCGAGCTGGATAATCCCTACATCTTCATCCACGACAAGAAGCTCTCGGCCATGAAGGACCTGCTGCCCCTGCTCGAAAAGGTGGCCAATACCGGAAAACCGATCCTGATCATCGCCGAGGAGGTGGAAGGGGAGGCTCTGGCCACGCTGGTGGTGAATCACCTGCGGGGAACGCTGAAAGCCTGCGCCGTCAAGGCGCCGGGCTACGGGGATCGGCGCAAGGCCATGCTGGAGGACATTGCCGTCATAACCGGCGGCCAGCTCATCGCCGATGAGCTGGGGCTCAAGGTGGAGAGCACCGAGCTGTCACAACTGGGAAAAGCCAGGCTCGTTCGGGTAGACAAGGAAAACACCACTATCGTCGAGGGGGCGGGGGATGCGAAGGGCATCAAAGGCCGGATCAACCAGATCAAGGTGCAGATCGAGGAAACCACCTCGGACTACGACCGGGAAAAGCTGCAGGAGCGCATGGCCAAGCTGTCCGGCGGCGTGGCGGTCATCAACGTCGGCGCTCCGACGGAGGTGGAGCTGAAGGAGAAGAAGCACCGCGTGGAAGACTCCCTGTCCGCCACCCGGGCCGCCGTGGAGGAGGGAATAGTACCCGGCGGAGGGATCACCTACATCCAGGCGATCAAAGCCCTGGACAAGGAGGAGCTGCCAGGTCTCGAAGAATCCGAGAAGGTGGGCTTCCGGATCGTGAAGCGCGCCCTCCAGGAACCGCTGCGCCAGATCGCCCGCAACGCCGGGCTTGACGAGGCGGTTGCCGCCGAGAAGGTGAAAACGGCCAAGGTTGGAACCGGCTTCGATGCAGAGAAAATGGTCTGGACCGATATGGTTCAGGCGGGCATCATCGATCCGGTCAAGGTCACCCGTACGGCCCTGCAGAACGCCGCCTCGGTATCGGCCATGATGCTGACCACCGAGTGCATCATCGCGGACCTGCCCAAGAAGGAAAAGACCCCGGCCGCTCCGCCGGACTACGGGGACATGGACGAGTACTGAGGCACCGGTGTAGCGGAAACCTCGCCGCGCTCAGGCGGAGTCCGGAGAGCGCCACTTGAGATCCGGAAAACGGGAGAAATCCCGATCGCTGGTGATCAATTCGGCGCCTTTCTCGATCGCCAGAGCTGCAAGGTATGCGTCTGTTACAAGATTTCCTTTGGCCTGGGCTGCCCTGCACAGCCGCTGGAATATAGACCAGTGCGCCCTTCCGGGAAGGACACTGATCACGCTTGAAAAAGACCGGAGATAGTCGACGAATCGGAAAACCTCATCCAGGGTACTCGGTTTGACGAATATCTTCGGGTGGGTGGTGATACGCACCACCGAAGACAGCACCATCTCCGAAATTCCGACAGCCATTTCTTTTGCGAGAGCTTCTTCGAGCCATCCTCTGTACTGCGCATGTGAGTCGGTATCCTGACGGAACGCGTAGATCAGTACGTTCGCATCGAGAAGAATCAAGAGACACCTTCCATCTTATCCAGTAGCGAGGAGGTATCGTCAAGATCCACACCAGGTTGTACTCCCCCTTCGCCGGCTGTAGGAATGCGTATTTTTTGAGGTTCGATGCGGGCATCGACCTGATCTATCTCTTTACGCAGCGCGTCCTCGATCACCTCGGTGAGACTGCGATCGGTTTTCGCGGCCCTGATCTTCGCTTTCTTGAGCAACTCGTCGTTTATACGAATCGTGGTTCTCATGCATCAAAGCATAGATCCAACACATCAATATGTCAATGTGTATCTCAATTATGAGCCAACTTGAAAAGGCGATTCCGATCATATAGTCTGAGTGCTGCTATGAAGAGGATCAGTCGACAGGGCGTCCAGGTTTTTTTTACCGCATTCGCCTTCTTCTTCATCGAAACGGCCTTTTTTCACATTCTTCACTTCACCCACGACAACCTGGAAGCTACTCTGGTCATCTCCTACGCCCTCTTGGGACTCGCCCTGGGATCGCTTGTTACTTATCTGGCATTCCGCATCAGGGCCATCAACTTCCCCCTGCTCGTCATGCTGTTCATCCTCTCTGCGGTTCTGGCCTTTCTGAACATTACCCGGGCACCTCGTTTCGTCCACCTGTCACCGTTCATGATTTTTCCCTTCATGATGGGCAACATCATCATCACCTACTTCCTGCGCGCCGAAAACTCGAACCACATGTACTTCTACGATTTGTTCGGTGCGACCTGCGGGATCTTTTTCTCCGTGGCAACCATTCCCCTCTTGAAAACGGAAAATGCCCTGTTCCTGTGTATCGCCGTTCTCTGCGTCGTCGGATTCGTTTTCACGAGCGAATACGGTCGAAGGAAGCTGTTGCGTTCCGCATTTTCGGTTCTGCTGGTGATAGCCCTGGGCACGATGGTTGCCAACCTTCGGTGGCACTTCCTGGATTTGGAGAGGTTTGCCAAAGGGGGTGGGACGGTACCGGAGAAAGACTTCTCATCCTTCAGAAGGAGGGACATGCCCCTCATGTTCAGCCGGGACAATCTGGTCGCCCGCATTTCCGTGTACCAGGCTCCCGCGGATCGGATCTACGAAACCGACAACGGTAATTCGAGCTCCACGATCTGCTGGACCTGTTTCAACGGTGACAGCAACGACGTGATAGACACCGCCCCACTGTATCAGTTCCGCAATGATCCCAGAATACCCTTCATGTACTACGAGAACGGGACCCAATACACCCTCTTCGACGTGCCTCCCAAGGTATTCATCATCGGCACCTCGGCCCAGGGCATCGTGAAATCCATCAAGTTCCTGGTGAAGGACCCCTCCCTGATCGACACGGTTGAGATCAATCCGGCGATCGTCGACCTGATGCGGAATGAGCTGTACGAGCTGAGCGGCCGGGCCTACAAGGATGTCGAGGTCAAAACGATCGATGCCCGGGCTTATCTCAAACACGCCCGCGAACGCTACGATCTGATAACATTGATGAACACCTATACGATTCACAACATCGGTTACTTCGGAGAGCCTGATTTCGTTCACACCCGGGATGCAATCGATCGCTACCTCGAACATCTAAACGACGGCGGGTTTATCCTCTTCGAGGAAAGAGACGTGAACGAACGATGCCGCTACGCGATATTCAAGATGTTGAACAACTGCCTGGCCGCCCTGCAGGATAGAGGTTGGCAGGAACCGGAAAAGCACTTCTTCATTTACAATACCAACGAGAGCAAGTCGAAATACCGCTCAGGCTGGTACACCTTCATCGTGGTGAAAAAGACACCGCTCACCGATGCCGAGCGCGCCTATTTCCGGCGTTGGATCGATTCCCGGCACCACATCGAGTACGTGCTGGAGCAGGAAGTAGCCCCGGACATGGATTTCACGTTTATCTATTCCACCCAGCTGGAATATCTGCCCGGAGAAGCCGCCGATACAGAGTACTTCCGGTTCATGGAGGCAAACGACAAGCTTTCCTTTTTCGGGCCCGGCATCCGCCTGACCCCGACCACGGACATGCAGCCCTTCATCTTCGACGTGTTTACCGACAGAACAGACGTAAAGCAACTGCTGGCGAAAATGGGAGCCGTATGTGCCGGCGTTTTCTGCCTGACCCTGCTGCTGTTTTACCTCAACCCACGGGAAAAACCCGCCGTCGCCTCCGTACCCTTCGTGCTGTACTTCCTGCTCCTCGGCCTGGGATACTTCGTGATCGAAATCGCATTGATGAAGTTCTACCAGAGCCATACAGGTTCTCCGACCAACTCCCTGATATTCGTGCTGGCCGGACTTCTGCTATCCTCGGGCCTGGGCAGCTACTTCTCGCGTGACTACTCGCCGAAAAGGGCGGCCTGGTCCTTCGCGGGGATCGTGGTTTTTTCCGCCTATCACATCTTCCTCGGCAGGAATGTGCTGAATCGTTTAGGCGGCTCGTTGTGGGTGGAGAACATCCTGATCGCGCTGACCATCGCTCCCCTCGGATTCTGCATGGGTATTCCCTATCCCTTCGGGGTCGAGCGGCTGAAACAGGTTTTCACGGAAAAGCAAGTCCCGATATTTGTTGCGATCAACTCTTTGGCCTCCGCATTCGGGATCACCTTCGGTCTTTACCTGAGTATCGCGCTTGGATTCATCGGTACGGCCGGAGTCGGAGCCGGGTGCTACGCCTGTGCTCTGATCCTGTTCGGTGTTTATACGAGCCGGAGGTCGGTGGTACCCGCTTAGCCCGAAACGGCTCAGGATTTGACAGTGGCCGACCAGGCTGTCTTTCCCTCGAAATCCTGTTTCTCCGGGAAGACGGTTTTCATCGAGGCGGGCAGCCGCGTGTAGATGTCGTTGGAAATGCTCAGGGCGCCCGGTTTGGTAGCCTGTTTCTCCAGGTGAGCGGCGTAGTTGATCACATCCGAAACGATCCGGCCGGTATCCTCGAAGAACTTCACGGTTCCGTAGTCCATCCC
>Ga0307420_1000370_pt1 | contig 21103 bp, 24 predicted proteins | sample SalMarWE160240MG_2_FD_202167 | JGI IMG/M metagenome (GOLD analysis project Ga0307420, IMG submission 202167) | Salt marsh sediment microbial communities from the Plum Island Ecosystem LTER, Massachusetts, United States - WE1602-40 | ecosystem: Environmental > Aquatic > Marine > Intertidal zone >... | reverse complement strand
ATTCTGAAAGGGTTAGTGAAGCATAGGCTGCTGAAACTGCACAAACAAGAAACGTTTAACCCTCTTATTTTTCATGGACAATGCTTTTCCGTATACGAAAGCATCACCCAAACACACTTTAACAGACAACACTGCACCTTAAGGGATCCTACGAGGTTTTCGGCCGATTATTTTTTCCCCTATATTCCCTGGAAATAATCATCGTAGACGTAACCAACACATCTGGCACGTTCCGAACCTTCTCCGAAACAAACTCCTCCAAATCACCCAAGCTCGCCGTCTCAACCTTCGCCAACACATCATACTCGCCAAAAACAATATCCGCCTGAACAACCTCGTCAAACTCAACAAGTTTCTGGCAAACTTCCCTCTCAGTTCCCGAACTAACCTTAAACAGCACATAAGCTATAACAGCCATCATTTCACCCAGCACCTTAACCCAACAAACACTTAATTACTTTTCCATGCAGCAACAACTAGAAAACATTTATCCCTTACACCCACCCATATTCCAACAGAGTTCCAATCACTGAACTCAGCTAAATTATTAAGGAGCGATTTATTTGAAAAAAGACTTCAGAATAGGCAAAACAGACGCAATTATAGTTGTAGACGTGCAAAACGATTTCTGTCCAGGTGGCGCACTCCCCGTTCCCGAAGGCGACCAAGTGATTCCAGCCCTCAACGACTACATAAAAATCTTCAAAAAAGCAAACACGAGAATTTTCGCCACAAGAGACTAGCACCCACCAAATCACATATCCTTCAAAGCTCAAGGAGGCCCATGGCCGCCTCACTGCATCCAAGACACTGAAGGCGCCAAGTTTCATCCTGACCTGAAACTTCCCCGCGGCACAACAATCATATCAAAAGCCACAGATCCTCGCAAAGAAGCGTATTCGGGGTTTGACGGCACCGAACTCGCAAACACGCTGCGAAAGGCAGGCGTAACAAGAGTGTTTGTAGGCGGGTTGGCAACCGATTACTGTGTTAAGAACACGGTTCTGGACGCGCGCGAACTAGATTTCAAGGCGGTGCTGCTTTTGGATGCAATCCGAGGCATTAATACAGAACCTGATGATGTCGCAAGAGCCATTGCTAAGATGGCTAACCGAGGTGCTGAACAAGCCACTTTGACGGATTTTCCGGATCCACGTGAGGTTCCGTCAGCCGATGGCCCTGATGATGAACGATTAGATGAAAAGCCGTTATCCAAGGTTGAAACCAAGAAAAAAGCCCGGATGAGACCTCGAGGCCCTTACAAGAGAATACGCACCGAACGTGGCTGAAAATAGCCGATTCTTTAAAGTGTCCAGCTTGCTGTAAGCCAAAAGCTCTCCGAACTCTACCGAAGCTTATAAATACATAACGTCTAAGCCCTTAGAATAAGGCAAAATACGCCGAACCTGCCAATTTTATGGTGCGAAAACGCAAAAGCCAGCCCTTACTAAACTATAGTCCCTCTTTTCCAGTAGGAAATATCGCTTTTGATGGAAAGTTTTCCAACTATCTCTTTTCTCGGCATCACGAAAGAACTTCGAATGGTAATATTTTACAATAAACAGTTAAAAAAGCAGCCATCTCAGTGCCATATTAAAATTAAACGATTAAACTTCCACGTAGATTGTTACGTTTTTGGAAGATCAAAGTCGAAGCGTCGAAAAAAACTTTCCTGTTTGCCTGCAGAAAAATAAGCGTGTTAGACGAGAATTTTTGCATATTTGCCGAGGGGCTATTGTTCGCCCATGACCTGCATTATCACCGTTCGCTTGCGCGGATACACGTCTGTTTCCACAAAAAGCAAAGATTGCCACGTCCCGAACTCCACGCGCCCATCAATCACCGGCAGCGTTTTGTCGGGGGGCAGAAGCATGGAACGCAGGTGTGAATGCGCGTTAGACGGGTGTTGATAGGCTCTTCGCTTCGGAACAATTTCCTCCAAGAATGCTTTGATGTCGTTAAGCAACGCGTAGTCATTTTCGGTCAGAATAAGTATGCCCGTGGCGTGAGGCGCGAAAACGTGGACTACGCCGTTTTTGATGGCGGATTTCGTTACTACTTCTTGAACCTGGTCGGTTAAGTCCACGAAGTCTATTTCGCCTTGCGTGGAGAAACTGAAACTTTTGTTAACAACTTTGAAGTCTGACATTGTGATTCCAGCGTTTGAGTATTTCGCGGTTACTGTTCAAAAATGTTTCCACCACACACGCAACATAAGCACAGTTGCGAACGTGAGCGGTTAACTTGTGATTTTTGGGTGATGCTTTCGTATACGACCACTGTTGATGTCCGCATGGTGAGTGCTGGTGATGAACAATTCCGACGGTAATATTGGTGCAACGAAGTTTACTGAAAGGCACTTTTACAATGAACAATCCACAGAACTTCAACGGATTTAGCCAGAGTGTGACGCATAAGATGAGAGACATAGGCGAAAAGCCTAAAGAAGGGTCTAAAAAAGGGGCGTGGTTTGTCATTTGTACTTGCGAGCTGGCACCTTGAGAAACTGTTGCTCCACTAAGCATTCTTTCAGGTAGTCATCCAGCGTGGCAGCGGGCACAACGTCTATCGTGTAGTCTCTTGCGTCAACGGAGTGCAGGTAATTCTTTTGCGGAATAACCACTTTCTTGAAGCCCCAAGCTTCAGCCGCCTTGATTTTTTCGTGAACGCCGCCTACAGCCGTGATCTGAATGGAGCCGCTGACGCCCAAGTTTATCTCGCCGGTTACCGCCACGTCTTGCCGTATCGCTTTGCCTTCTATAAGCGAGCACAAGACAATCGCCATGGTTACACCTGCCGAAGGTCCGTCAACGCCGTAAGACTGTGCAAAATCGATATGCGTTAAATAGTCCTGCGCTATGTCCACACCGTACTTTTGGAGGATAACGCTGCGAACTTTGGCGATGCTGTCGGAAATGAAGCTTTGTCCCTTAGCAACGCCCGTGACTTTGTAGTAGCCTTTGAGAGGGCGGTCTCTCGGAAGCTCGGATTTTCTAACAAGCTGAGCCTTCACGCCTAAAACGTTGCCGGTCATTTCGCCACTGAACGGGTCGTGGACCACTGCTAAGCCGTGTAGCTGCCCCAGCTTCAAGCCTTCTGGTTTTATCTCTAAAAGTTTTCCTCTTTCATTCATTTCGTGCTCAAGCAGCTGCTTTTGGATTGTTTTGCAGTGTTCAGTCAAAGCCTCTAGCACATGTCGTCGTTCAACTGCCCTACATTTCTCGTTAATAGCTAAGGTCGCAGAAGTTTTAATTATGGAAATCAAAGGTCTAAACCGCGTGGTAAGCGCATCTCGCTTGTTGCTTCGCCGTCTACCTTCTTCAACTATTTCCATGCAAGCGTCTCTCCGGAACGGTATCAGGTTGAAGCGCTTAACCTCCTGCGCTATGAACTGGACGTATTTACGCCTGTTTTCCAGCGTGTTAGGCATATCGTTGTTCATGCGCACGACTTTGCCGTAGCCGTAAATCCTGTCCATAAGCGCGGGATGAATCTGGCCTATGCTGTCAAAGTTTCCTGCGCAAACAAGGAAGGTTATAGCTGGCACAGGCTCGGTTGACACCGCCATGGCTGAGGTAGCTCCGCCCTGCCATCTTCCCCGCAAAGTTATGGGCAGTTGCCCGTCTTCCAGAACCGTTAACAGCGTAACTGCCTCTTCCGGGTCCAGGTTCTTGACCTCATCAATGTACAGTATTCCCAATGATGCCACGTGAACATCGCCTGCGGTAACCCTTTGGTGTTCGGGTGTGCCCATCCCGCCTGTTTGAAACGGATCCCAAGCTACGGACCCGAAGAGTTGAGCGCTCCTGTGTCCTGTGGCGTCGACGAATGGGGCGGTTCCCGCTTCGTTGTCCACGATGAGTTTGGGCACATCTGATTGCTGAGCTCCTCCGACACCGCGGAGATTGGTTAATCCCCCCATGCGTGAGAACCACCAGATGAAGACGCTGAAGAAGATCAAGCTTCCTCCAGGTATGAATGTCAGGGGCACGAGGTTTATGAATCGGTCAACGAAGTAAGCTGAAAAGTTATAGTTATACAGGTCCTGCCAAGACGTGCCGCCTATAGATACGCCGTTGGCGTTCCAGGTCTGCCACGCGTCAATCATGAAGTACATGCCTAACGCCAGAAGGAACACGCCTAACGTGAGCATAAGACCCTGAATTGCCCTAAGCCCAATTTTTGTGGCAAACTTGCGCTTAAGCTCTTTGCGCTGTTCGCTCTGCAGCACCTTTTTTCCTTCGCCAACCTTGTGGATAGATACGCGGGGCTGACTGGGCAGAACAGGGTTTTTCCACGATAAGACGTCAAAAAGTTTTATGCCGTTTTCTTTGTAAACCTGAGTTAATTTTTCGGATAAAGCTCTGCCTAGGAGGGACTTGCCTGTTCCAGGGTCGCCTAAAAGAAGCAAGTAAGGTCCCGGGCTGATCACCGTTTTGGCGGACGGCTTGGGCTGGTCGGCTTTGCTCCAGCTCGAGTACCATTTGGTCTGCTCTAGGTGATTAAGTTTGTGAACCCACTCGTCCAAGCACAGGAAGCCTTCGTTCAACGCTTGGTCTTGGCCTATGACCCAGTTTATCATGTTTTCATCAACTGGGAAGCCTTCAGTTGTTTTGAATTTTCCCCAGTCCCATCGTACCTTTACAGTTCGCTCCTCTACATTTCGCGTTAACGTCTCTACGCCTTCTCCGAAATGATCAAAAGACATGTCTTCTCCTCCACATTTCTATTAGTCTCTGCGCTCAAATCAATTAAAGAGCTTATTTCAAAATCAACAATATTCAAAAAACTGTACGTCAACCGTCTTAGAGAACCAATTTTTTTACGGTTTTCCGTAAGGCTTATTTCCAAAAAATAGCCCGTTCCAGAGGTTATTCTGCAGCTAAAGCGAACCTAATGCCTTGTATATAATCGAACCTGTAAACACCCAAAAACCACATAGTTTTTTACTATCAGAGCAAAAATCAAAACGCCGTAAACAGGCTTTAAACGGCTAAAACACTTCATTTTAAGCGTTTTCACCTCTGCTCTAGACCTTACCCATGGAGTTTATCGTGACCTCATATAAAGACCGCCGATAATCTCCATGTGAAGCCGCGGAGGGTTCTCTTCGAACATGCTTCGAGTGTTCGATCCTAACTCGATGTCTGCGCGCGCCTTCTGGGAAGGATTTTTCGGGTGCACCGTTCTTTTTGGGTTGCCTGCGATAAGTTTCTTTTGTGGCTTCAGGGTTGTGGCTTGAACCGCCGAGGGTGGATAGGTTTAGACTGTTTAGAACGGTTGCAAGGGATTCGGGAGTGTGTTTGGGTGATGCTTTTGTATACGTGGCGGCTTGTGTGGCGCTTGGGTTCCTGTCACCAGCCATTATTTTGCGCCGAGATGCTTGTGGAAAGAGGGTGTTTTTCGGCTTTGTTTGTGTGAGAATGTGTTTTTGTATTCGTTAGTGTAGGCTAAACTAGCCATATTTTTGATTTGCGTAAGTTGTAATTTTCTTTTTAAGTTGTGTTAGTTGTGTATGTATTACGTGTGATTTGTTCCTTCACCAGTACGCTCCAGATGCATCTCCAGGCAATGCCGCGTATACAGATGCATCAACGTGACTTCGCATTTTTGTCGCAAATGGAATAATTTTTTATTTCCTATGCGTTCTTAACTAAACGTTTGCTGAGGTTGAAGTCGTGGTAAGGGACATTGACAGAATCAAGCTTCGCCGCTGGCGCAAGCGGGGCTTCTATAGCGAGACAGTGCTGGTGAAGCACCTGCAGAAGCTCGGGTATAACGCGGTGCGGATCCCTGTCAGCAACCCAAGCTTGAGTCCGCTGCCAGATTTGATGGCTAGGAAAGGTGAGCATACTTATGCGTTTGAGGTGAAAAACGCGAGCTATTACGCGTATTTTCCCCGGCAGCAGATTGACAAGCTTTTCAGGTTTCTTAATGAGCTTATACCTGGCGCCAAAGTGAATAAGCACGCAATTATAGCGGCGCATCTTGGCAAAAAATGGCTGTTCAAAGAAATCAGCTGGGATGAGTGGGAGAAGGATAAGCTTCCAGAAAAAGAGCGTATTCTCAAGCGTGACCGAGGAAACTTCAGCATAGAGAAAAGCTATTGACCGCGTAAGTAACCGTACCTAAAAGCATATTTTAACATGCAACATATTGTCCTTTATGTCTGTGCCCCCTTCTGAGTTTGTAGTTGCCACGCAAGCGTTAAACAAAACCTACCAACTAGGTGGCATGGAAGTTGAGGTTCTGAAGGGCGTAACGCTTAACGTTGCAGAAGGCGAGTTCGTGGCGTTGTGTGGTCCTTCAGGGGCTGGAAAAACCACGCTGCTCAACCTTATGAGCGGAATCGACAGGCCTACAAGCGGAAAAATTCTTGTGTTAGGCGAAGACTTAACGGTTCAGGACGAGGATTTCCTAGCGGAGTTTCGCTGCGATAACATTGGTTATGTTTTTCAATCTTACAATTTGGTTTCAACTTTAACGGTGGCGGAAAATATTGCGTTCCCGATGGAGTGGGCCAGAAAACCCGCGGCGGAAATAGAGGCGCGTGTCGCGGAATTACTGGAGACGGTGGGTTTGCAGCATAGGGCGAATCATTTTCCAGCTCAGTTGAGTGGGGGTGAACAGCAGCGAGTGGCGTTTGCGCGTGCTTTGGCGAATGACCCGGAGTTGGTTCTGGCTGATGAGCCGACGGGGAACTTGGATACGGTAAACGGTCAGAAAATAACTGAGATGCTGCGGCAGTTAAAGGCTGACGGAAAAACCGTTATCGTTGCAACTCATGACCCGGAACTGATGCAGCTAGCCGATCGGACTGTGTGCTTGGAAGATGGGAGGCTGGCGGGTCAAGATGAGTGAAACCTCGTTTCCTGTAAAAGACCTTTTGCGCAGAAAACTGCAGACAAGCTTGGCGTTAATCAGCCTGACAACGTGTGTGGCTTCCACGGTTTTTCTGCTTCTTTTTGCTCAGCAAGTAGGCTTTGGAATTGCATCTTCAACTGAGAACATGCTAACTGTTGGTTACTCGGCGATTTTTTCTAGTTTTTTATTGTTTGTGGGCATTTTGGTTTTCGCTGTAGGTGCCGTGATCGTTTCGTTCATAGCTTTTTTGATGATGGCTCAGCGAACAAGAGACTTTGGACTTATTAAGGCGGCTGGATGCCCGAACGGTCTCGTCTTCAGTTACTTCTTTACTGAGCTTTTTATTGTGCTGTTTATGGGCTGCATTTTGGGAGTGGCACTTGGTTTCCTAACAGATTATGCGGTCATCAACTTGAGCGCCTTTCAGGCTTACCCTAAAGCGCTTAATTTTTGGTACGCGCCGTTGGTTTTTGCTGCGTTCTTTGTTTTCGGCTTGATATTTGGGTTGAAGCCTTTGCTTAACGCCTCAAGACTTTCGCCGATTGCTGCTCTTTCGCCTATGCAGTATTTCGGGTTAACCAAGGGGAATAAGTTTAAGGCGCTTTCCAAGTCCAGATTAACGCTGAATATAGCTACGAGAAGCCTGTTCAGGCGCCAATCCGCCACCGTCAGAATCGTATGCTTCCTTTCAATAGTGTTTATCTTATTAACTGTCTCCATCACAGGAAGCATAATCGCCAACGACACCACTACGACAAGGGTTGAAAAAGCCGCAGGCAAAGACCTACTCCTTGTAGCGCACAAAGATATAGGTAACCAGTACATTGCGTTGCTATCAAAATTCTCTGGAGGAAAAGAAGCAACAGATTTCAATTATTTGGATCCGAATTTGGCTTTACCTGATGCTGCCCTTCAGCAATTGAATAACATAAGTGGCATAGCACATTTGGAAACACGCCTAGTTTGCGAGGGGCACATGCGGGAGTTGATGAATTTCACCATCGACCCTGAGACTCAAGCAACCATTCCCATTGGCGACAACCGCGAAACGAACTCTTTGATTGTTGGCGTGGAGCCTGAAAAAGTTCTCTCATCATGGTTTATTGAGGGAAGGTTCCTACGTGGAGACAACTCCTCAGAAGCGGTTGTTGGAGATTCCGTCGTTGCACGCATGTTTGAAACGCCGTTGTCTCAGAGCTTTGTGATGCAAAATGCTACTTTCAATGTTGTTGGCTTGTGTTTAGACCCTATAAACAACGGGTTTGTCACGTTTGTTGCTCTTGAAAAACTTGAAAGCCTGAACATGGTTTCAAGCCCCAACATTGCGCTTCTTCAGCTGGATTCCTCAGTTGACCGCGCCAGTGCCATTGTGCAAATTCAAGAGCGGTTGGCGTCTGTAAACTCGGATTTAATGGTTTTTGAACTCACTGCGACGTTGGAAAAAAACGTTAACTTTCTCAGCGCCATATGGTCGGTTGTCATGTTTTTGCCGCTTTTCACTTTAGTGGCAGCAACCCTGTGCCTAATAGCGTATCTGGTGCTTGCCATAGATGAGCAGCATCAAGAATTTGCGGTCTTGCGGGCTATGGGTGTCAAGCCCAAAACCGTGGTGACAATCATTGCTGTCCAAAGCTTAATCATTCTGTTTTCCAGCTTTGCCGTTGGAATTTCTCTCGGAGTGATAATCACGCTTCTTATTCTGATTTCCCAGCCTGTGGTGACAAGCCTGACCATCTTAGCTATTGCGGCATGGCTCTTATCGGCTTTGGCTGGAATGTTTCTGTTAAGCCTCTATCCTGCAATAAGATTTGCCAGGAAACCAATACTGAAAATCATGTCATAAATGACTGAAATCTTTCGTGAAATACGTCAACTCCTCCACCTGTGCAGGCAATTGAATTAGAAAATCCTGCAGTTGGAGAATGGGAACTATGGGAACATTGTCGTAAAATTTTAAGCTGCCTGGAATAAGCGACAGAATCATAGGAACAAACTTGGCTTTTTTCCACTTGGAACATTCAATCTTTAATGTCGCAGCGGGCAACGTATTTGCTAATGCGCGGGTTCTATCCACTTGCGCCTCAACAATCCGCCGTAACGCAGAAGGCTTCAATCCACGATGCCAATGCTTGCAGTCAACGCATAAAACTAAGGGCTTTCTGCAGCCAACCACATCGATTTCCCAACGCCGACCACTATGCTTGAACCGCACATTTCTGATGGCGACATAGCCGTTTCTTTTCAACGCAAGCGCCGCAATTTCCTCAAACTCCTGCCAACTGAAAAAAGCGCTAATCCGTTCGATGTCTCCGCCTAAGGATGCCGCCTTAACCGCAATCATGAGCCGACCGTCACTGTCGGTTCCGACAAAACCGTCTTTAAGATAAACCAAGCCCTGATTTTGAAGGTTTTCAAGCAATTTTATAACAATATCAGAGGCTATTCTCGAGTTTTTATTGACAGTTTCAACTAAAACAGACCCGTCTTTCGTCAGTTTCAAGAGGGAAATTAACAGATCCCGCTCAATAACCATGGCTAAGCACCCATAAATATGCATGAAACTGCCAAAAACCTGGCGCGTTGAAGGGCTGTATATAACCGCCAAAACTCTGGGACCTTATCTCGGAACCTCCGTATACAAAAGCATCACCCAAACACACTTTTGAAGCCTCTCTCGACCACTTTAACCGTTGCCAATTCAACGCTGCATCATCAAGTTGCCATAAAGCCGTTCCACACTTTTAAATTCTGTTTTAGTTGATTGGCGCTTATGTCCCTGTCACCTTCGCAAATCGTATCATCAAGAACCGCTGAAGCAGCCGGATTTCCCATGAATTTTAATACTTACCTGCATTTTCCCGTGTATCCCGCCAACGATTTTTAACTTTTAAATGTAAAATGTGAACGTTCGATTTCTTTTCGCAGTCCAAAATTAACGCCTTTCCGTAAGAAGAAGCAAGTTTTAGAGGAGAACACCCAACTTCCGTTTCGAAAGCGCCACTAAAACTCATTATGCGCGTGGTTCCAGCTATTTTTTGCGGTTTTCACGGAACTGTATGCTTATTAAACGTCTAATTCGGCATTCTGCCCAGCCTAATTGGTCATGTATTTATAAGGTTCGTTCAGGTTCGACAGGTGATTAGCACCATAGATCGGGGAGCGCACTTGCTGAATATGTTTTGGTGATGCTTTCGTATACCGCTCTCCGAGATTTCGGATAAAAACGCGTGTTGTGGCATGGAAACGCGGCTAGTTCAAGGATAGGCTTATCTTACATACAGTAGCATTTACTTATTCAGTGCTACAACATGCTAACAAAAAAGAAAAACACTGACGCAATCGCTAGCAGGGAAATGCGCGCCTTAGAAGCAAACGCGGAATACTTTGGGGTTTCGCTGCTTCAACTGATGGAAAACGCTGGGCGCAACGTGGCACTTGAAATCGCTGCGCGTTGCCCTCCGGAACAGAAAATCGCCGTTTTCTGCGGTTTAGGCGGAAACGGAGGCGACGGGTTCGTGGCTGCGCGGCATTTGCTTGCAGGAGGCTTCAAAGTGTCCATAATTCTTGCTGGAAAGGGCAGGGACATCCGTCATGAAGCGGCGGTGCAGAACTGGTGTGCACTTCAGTCGTTGCGGGAAAGCATTCCGATCTACGAGGTCACTGACAGCTCCGCCATACCTGAAGTGAAAGCGGATGTTGTTGTGGACGCGTTGCTTGGAACAGGCACCACTGGAAAACTCAAGCCGCCCATAACGCAAATTGTTGATTACATTAACGGGTTGGAGGCGTTCGTAATCGCTGTTGACGTGCCAACTGGAATAGACTCGGACACCGGTGACGTTTTAGGCAACGCCGTAAAGGCAGACGTTACGGTAACTTTTCACAAAGCAAAGATTGGACTGCGCCACGCCAAGAAGCACGTTGGCGAATTAGTCGTACGGGACATAGGTTTGCCCTGTGAGCTGGAGACGTTTGCGGGTCCAGGTGACGTTTTTTTGGTGAACAAGCCGCGAACCGCAAACGCGCATAAGGGTGATTTTGGGCGTTTGCTAGTGGTTGGCGGCAGCGAGGTTTTTTCAGGTGCTCCTGCTTTGGTGTCGTTGGCTGCGTTGCGAACTGGCGTGGACATTGTTTATCTTGCGGCTCCGGCGAAAACTGCTTATGCTGTGTCTTCGATGTCTCCGGATTTGATAACGTTGAAGCTTAAAGGTGACCATCTGAGCGAGGGTAACGTGGCGGCGTTGCAGCCGTACTTGGAGACGGTTGACGCGGTGGTCGTGGGACCGGGATTGGGGTTGAATGCTGAAACTCGAGAGTTTGTCAAGGCTTTTGTTTCAGCCGTGGAAGGCGCGGGCAAGCCGTTGCTGCTGGACGCGGACGGGTTGAAGGCGTTCGCCGATTTTAAGCGCCCGTTGAAGGTGCCGCTTGTTCTCACGCCTCACGCTGGCGAATACGAGATACTTACAAGCCGAAAATTGCCTGAGCGTCGTGAAGAGCGAGTTGCAGAGGTGCGGGAGACCGCGAAAGAGCTTAACGCTGTTTTTTTGGTGAAGGGTGAGGTGGACGTTGTTTGCGACGGGAAGCGGGTTAAGCTGAACTTTACGGGTAATCCTGGCATGACGGTTGGTGGCACAGGCGACGTTCTTTCAGGTGTTGTGGGTGCTTTGTTGGCGCAGAAAGCCGGTGCTTTTGAGGCAGCGGTTGCTGGGGCCTTCGTTAATGGGGCGGCTGGGGACTTTGTTGCGGGTGAGAAAGGTTTTCATTTGGTGGCTAGTGACCTTCTTGAGTGGATTCCCCGCGTTTTAATTGACCCGATGAGTCACGGTAAGCTGCATAAGACGGGTGGAAACGTCGGTTAGGTTAACCATTTACCACGCGAAACAGTGTGACCCGAAGCGTTGCACGGGCTTGAAGTTGAAGCGGCATGGGTTGGCTAGGATTGTTAGCAGCATCAGGTTTTTGCCGAGGCGTGCCATCGTGCTTAACCCGTTTGGGGAGATTGCGTTTTCGCCTGCGGATAGGCAGCGGATTCAGGATTTTGGTTTAGCCGCTTTGGATTGCAGCTGGGAGCACGCGCAAAAGGTGCTGTCGTCCCACGTGAAAGGTACAAGTCGTTGCTTGCCCATTTTATTGGCGGGGAACCCGACTAACTATGCGAAGGCTACTAAGCTGTCCACGGTTGAAGCGCTCGCTGGAGCGTTGTATATTGCTGGGTTCAGGGAGGAAGCAGAGAAAATTCTTTCGATTTTCATGTGGGGGCACACTTTTTTGGAGTTAAATGCGGATTTGCTTGAGGCGTATGCAGGAGCGAAGGATAGCACGGAAATCGTGAAAATGCAGAGTACGCTTGGCAGGAAAGGGGCGGAATAAATGAGAAAAATGTGTTTTGGGCGATGCTTTTGTATACAGAACTTGTCTTTATGGAATAATTGTTGGAAGGAAAGCCGCAAGTTAAGATAGACAGTATTTTCTAAGAACGTTTATTAGCTGAGCAAAGAAAGTTTGATTCGAACATCCGTCAGCAGGAGAGTTGCAGATTAACAGGGTGTGGCGAGTGAGCTGAAAACATGGCGTACATCACCGACTTCTACTTATTCCTTTCTTCCGTCGCCCTCATCTCCATGTCAGGCGTTCTGTTGCCAGGTCCATTGTTTGCAGTCACCATAGAGAAAGCTTCAAAACGTAAAACCGCAGGTGCCCTTATCGCTTTCGGGCATGGCGTCGTCGAGTTTCCCCTCATGTTTCTAATTTATTTCGTGTTAAGCCAATTTGCCATTCCAGATATAGTGCAGGTAGGAGTCGGCTTCGTGGGTGGCTTGCTCATGATTTTCATGGGCGCCCAAGCGTTCAGAAACAGGCACAAAACCACGGAGGCACATGTGGCTTCAAAACGTGACTCACTTTTCGCTGGAATATGGACGACAGCAGCTAACGCAGGCTTCATACTATGGTGGCTAACCATAGGCACCGCACTGGTTTTGAACGCAAAAATTTTCGGACTTCTAGGCTTCTCCGTCTTCGCAGGCGTCCATTGGTTCTGCGACTTCCTCTGGTACACCGCCGTGGCTTTCTTGATTTTCAAGTCTCGGCGCTTCTGGACCGAACGCGTTCACCTAGGGATAACATTTTTCTGTATGGCTGTTTTTGTTGGTTTTGGAGCGTACTTTTTCGGTTCCGCCATATGGCAAGCAGCAAGCACACTTCTATAGAGTTGAGAAAAATGAGTGAAAAAGAATTTCATGTGGAAAAAACGCGTGTCCGCCTGGTTAGAGGAGACATCACCAATATGGAAACAGACGCCATCGTGAACGCAGCAAACTCTTCGCTTATGGGCGGAGGCGGCGTTGACGGAGCAATCCACCGCAGAGGCGGGCCCACAATACTGGAGGAGTGCAAGAAAATACGAGCTACAGAATGGCCACAGGGCCTTCCAACGGGAAAAGCCGTCATAACTTCTGGCGGCAATCTTAAAGCCAAATATGTCATCCACACAGTTGGTCCAGTTTGGCGTGGCGGAAATCAGGGTGAACCTGAGCTTCTGGCGCAGGCTTATCAAAACTCGCTGAAACTCGCCTCGGAGAAAGGGTTGAAAACGGTGGCGTTTCCGTCTATAAGCACTGGCGCGTATGGCTACCCTATTAAGCAGGCGGCTCGTGTGGCGATTGGAGCGGTGAAAACTTTTTTGGAGAAAGAGGATATGCTTGACGAGGTGGTTTTTGTCCTGTTTTCGGAGCGTGCGTTTAGAGCCTACTTGGATGAAGCAAAAAGTGTTTTGAAAACTGAGGCATGAGTGAAGAGATACACTTATCGGTTTTTAGCGTTTAAGTCCAACAGCGCATATTTGCCTTCTATTAGGAGCCTAATAACGGTTCATTGCAGAAACTATAGAGGGGTAGGTCCGTAGTGACGCGGAAACCGCCCATTAGCGATGCGGGATGCGTTTTATGAGTTCAACCAGTGTTTCAGCCTTTAAATAAGGGGGTATAGACTGCACCGAGCACTAAAGACACTAGACGTTTCTTCTATATTTTAGTTTCACAAACGCTGAAATAACGCCGCGAAACTTACACTATGGAGAAACAACGGAGAAATGAGGAGGAGAAAATGAAAACCACCTTGAAACTAGCAATGGTAATCATCGCCCTCGTGCTTATAATCTCGCCACTCATCTACGTTTCAGTTGCTAATCAACTGGAAAACGGTTCCCACGGCGTTGGACTGCTAAAATCCGCAGACTCCTTCGCCTACATCGGCGACAACGTAACCTACACCATCCAAGTGTACAATCCCTCAGACTATGACCTTTACAACGTGAACGTAACCGACACAATGCTCGAACTCGAAGACACCATCCCCTACATGGCCACAAACAACATGACTGGTGTCACTTACACGCTGCAAAGAACCGTTTTAAACACTGACCCCAACCCACTCGTAAACACGGTTTCAGTTGAAGCCGTTGACAGCGAAGACATACATTCCACCGCCACAACCCAAGCCGCCACAACCATCGCAGAACGATGGCTCAACATCACCAAAACCGGACCAGAATACGCCCACAAAGGCGACTCAATAAAATACAGCATAACCATCGAAAACGTGGCTGAAACAGCAATATCCAACGTCACAGTAATGGATGAAACACTTGGATTCAGCTGGAACGGCGACCTGTCACCCTCAGAGAAAAACACGTTCAACCTCACCTACGTCATCCCCCTGAACGCATCAGACCCCTTAGTCAACACCGCAACCGCCTACGCCGAAATCAACCAAACCACCCTTTATGCCGAAAGCGAATGCACAGTAGACATTCTGCAACCTAAACTCGACGTCAACAAAACAGTCGAACCACAAGAAACCTTCGCAGGAGACAACGTCACCTTCACGATTCAAGTAAAAAACACCGGAGACACCACGCTATACAATCTAACGCTTATCGACTCCATGTACGGCGCAGCACCCGCAGACGTGATTCCATTAACCCTTTCAACACAAGAATCATTCACATGGTCCTTCAACGCCACCATAACCGAATGCAACTTCAACAAAGCCACGGCGACCGCCCTCGACATCCTCGGAAAACAAGTAACCGCATACGACAAAGTATTCTTTAACGTGAAACCCCGCGCCTGCCCCAAAAGCATGGGTTACTGGAAGAACCACCCCGAAGAATGGCCAGTACAAGAAATAAGCGTCTGCAACGCTTCATACTCAAAAAGCCAAGCAATCAAAATACTCAAGGGAGCAAACTCAAAAGACGCAACCAACATGCTCATGGTACAGCTTATCATCGTAAAATTGAACAGACGATGCGGAGTTTCACCCGAATTCAAATACCAACACCAAACACTGAACGTTGACCAAGTTATTAACAACGCTGAAAACTTCCTGTGCACACACCCATTCGGCAGCAATCCACGAGGAAACGCACGACAAGAAGCATTAAACGCCAAGAACATGCTAGACGCTTTCAACAACAACGGCGATTAAAAAGCTTACCAACTAATATCTTCCTACCTTTTTTTATCTTTCTGAATCAGAATACACGCTTGTAATGAATTCGCAGAAAATAGAAAGTGAAATCGCTTCCAAAGCTTTTTACGGGTTGTTAAATTCTTTTTGACGTAACGCCGTCAAGCACCAAAACTTTTTCTTCGCCAGTCTTCACATTCCTGAACAAAAGCTTGTATCTCGGCGTGTAAATCACTGAGCGCTCTGTTACGTCAAAGATTTCCTCCACGATCCTGCACATGTCTTTTGGCCGCTTAGCTATTCTTTCGCGCATAAAATTGACGTCTGCGTTTTCAGGAAGCTCCTGTATCTTGAATTCCTCAATGACTTTCTCCGGTTTCTTCTCCGAAGGTGCGGAAGGAAGATTTTCAGCGTCAGAATCTCTGCCATTCTGGTCTAAAATTAAAAATGCTTTCGACTGGTTAATCAGGCGTTCTTCGCCGTGCAGCTTGACAACCCTGTTTGACTTGGAATTTTCAGGCACAAATTTGTTGTCTAAAAGAACAACTTCTTTGACTCCGTCATCAACTTTGAATATGTAAGTGCACTTGCGGAAGTAATCAATGAAGTATTTTCCGCTTATCACAATGTAAGGTTCATAGTACTTGTCTAACGAAACAAACTGGATTTCTTCTGATTTAGGCTTGAAAAAGGCAAACCGAGTGAAAAGTTGCTTCTTGAGTTTTTCACCGGAAACCCTTATCACTGTGGGATCAATGTGTGCCTCGTAAACTATAGTTTTCCTTTTAACGATGTTTTCTTTGATTGAAGGAGCATCAGCTGTTATTACAACTGGTTCAGCATTAACTGTTTCAGTCAAGTCCAACGCCTCTACAATTTTGTCAGGTTTGATTCTAATAACTCTTATGAATCCTAAAAATGAATCACAATTAAACGTGCTCGTAGTTCAACAAGCGACCTGAAAAGAAAAAGATTAGAATTGCAGATGCGCAAGTTCCAGTTATTGTTTGTACTACTCGAACACTGAAAGGTTGGCTTACAATCGCTTTTTGTCATTAAGCGGGTCTAAGATAAATGTGAAGCTGCCCCTTCGAAACTTTAATGTCAACGCCCGTATCAGTGCAGCAAGCAGCTCCTTTTTCTAAAGCTGAAATCGCTATTGTGTTCCGCACGCCTCTCGTTATAGCGGGTGTTGCACCAAGTATTTCTTCAGCTGCTTCTTTAGTCAGCTCAATTTCCAGATGAGTTATTTTCCATTCATCAGTGTCTATCACAACGTCTTTAACTTTTGCAATTTTCTGGTTTTCTACAAACACATCCTGATTTACCAACTTACTAAACTTCATCAAAATCTCTCCCTTTTTCTCAGTGATTTTATAATTTCTTTTTCAATGTATAAAATACTGTGTTGTCACAACTATACAGCAACAAAGAGACGGATATGTTATTCGGATACTTCTTAAATTCTCTCTAACCATTCATTAAGTTGCTTTTCGCTTAATCCACGACCAAGCCTGCCGTCAAGTCTCATGCAAACCTTTCCCTCTTCGAAAAGTATGACTGTGGGAACAGCTTCAATGCAGTATTCATCCCATAACGGATTATCATAATCGTCTACCTTCACGCGGATAGCCAAGTTAAAACCCTGTTTCGCGGCGTTTCTGTCAAAAACTGAAAGGAAACTTCTGCAGAAAGGGCACCAAGACGCGTAGAACAACGCTAGAACTCTCTTGTTTTCCTTCAGTTGCCGCTCAAGTGTACGTTTGTCATAGACTTCTATCATAATGGTCTTTAAAAAACGCGTTTGCGCCGCTCTTAAATGTGACGTTCTCTGCTAAGAAAAAACAAAAATTAGAGACTGCGCTGACTTAACTGAGAAAAAGCTTGGAAATCAGATTGGTTATTTTTGGACTGGTATGTCTAACGCTTTTGCCAGGGCTTCGCATCGCTGTTTCAGTTCTGGTATCTCATGTTTTAAGTTCTCTATTTTGCTCCTTCGGAGGTCGATTTCTTCTCTGATTTTCTGCCTGAGTGTTTCTTCCGTATTTACTAGTTGCGTCCTCTCAGCTAACAGCGCCTGTTCTTCCCCGCCTAATTCTTCCAGCATGGCTAGAATTTTCTCTTCTTCGGTTTGGTATGGCTCTTGAGTGTTAGTTGCTTCGCTTGGGCTTTCTACCGTGATTGTTTCTTCAATCGTCACTTTTTCTTCGACATTCTCGTATGGCTCTTCGGAGTTTAGTTTTCCGTTATTTTGGTCTTCATCCAGCTTTTTGAATATGTCAAACATTATTTTGCACCTCGACATTGTCTAATGTATTAATATATAATATAATCACTATTCCCTAAACCGATATATCTCGAAAACAGAACAACCCCCACAAGAAAAAACAAAAAGCTCCACCAACCTATATAGCGCACGCTATGATTAAATCCGCACAGCAGAAGTGACCTTGTTGAAGTACAAACGTGGCTATCCCGTCGCAATACTCATCGGTTTAGAAGAAGACAAGGCAGTCCTATGGAAAATCTTCAGCAAAGTCGCTAAGCCCGAAAACACCGTTCGCATAAAAGGACCCCGAAACGACCCGAAAGCAGCGTACAGTTTCCACGAAACAATAATCAACGCACTGCGGCCTACACTAAAAGAAGGCGTACACAGCGTGATCCTCGCATCTCAACCGAGAACCAATTACGCCCAAGAATTCATCAATCACATTCGCGACCATCACAAGTGGCTCACTCAAGGCCCAAACAAAACCGCCTTTTCCACCCTAACAGGGTCTGCGAGCACACCACCCCAGGTAGCCGCTCTGACAAGAGCCCCTGAATTCCACACGTTAATCTCCGAAACCACCACAGAAGAAACCGAAAACCTCATAGAAATTCTGGAAAAACGACTCAACACAGCCGACCAGAACAGCGCCGTATTATTTTCGCTTGAAGAAGCAGAAAACCTGATTTTAAAACGGCAGGAGCCGAACAGGCAAAAACCTGAATACCTCCTGCTCACTGACAGGTATCTTGCAGGCAACCGGCAAAAAAACAGGTTACACAGGCTAATGCAGATTGCCAAAAACAAACGAGTCAAAACCAGGATAATAAACGCTGAATCACCCGCAGGCAAGCGCCTTACGCAGCTAGGCGGAATTGTTTGTTTAGCAAGGGTTGAGCAAACGTTTCAGAAACATTAAGCCAAACCGTTGTCAAGTGCGATCCAACAAACTTAAAGTGAACAACTTAAGATTTGAATGCCATGTAGCAAGCTCAAGCTATTTTGTGGTCCAAGATTCGGATTTAACTAAAGCAATCCAGCTTGCTTCAGTTCTATAGGCGAAATTTTTCCCGTGTGCAGCGCAGTGGCTACCAAAACCCCTAACACGCCAAGGTCTTTCAACTCCAGCAAATCTTTGGTATTCTGCACGCCTCCACCAATGTAAACTTCCGCCTCAATTTCCTCAAGAACATCATTGAGAAAAGTCTTGTTGACTCCTTCGCTGCTGCCCACTTTCGCCAAATCCAACACGATAATCTGGGAAACGCCCACATCCTGAAACTTACGCAGAAGCGTCATGGGCTCCACAGGCGTGTCAGGCTTAAACCTGCTAAGAACTCGGTTACCCTTCAAATCTAGGCTAACCATAATTTTTTCGGTTCTGAAAGACTCTACAGCCTCAGCCACGAAACTTGTGCCCGCCAAGGTTTCTGTGCCGATGATAACCTTTGAAACTCCACTATCAAGCAATTCGTGCACCGCCTCTAGGCTTGTTACGCCAGCATCAACCATCATCTCAAAACCCGTCTCAGCTGCGACCTTCCTGAACAAAGAAAAATTCGGGTAACCCCCTGTAATAGCATCCAAATCCGCGATGTAAAGCTCGTTAAAACCAAACGCCTTAAGCGCTAATGCAACAGCCACTGGCTCCGCAGACGCGCACAAGACGCTCTTAAGCGGCTGATATTCCCTTCGTCTCCCTCTTACCGCATGCACCACGATGCCGCCGAAAACGTCAACTACGGGTATGACCTTCACCTTGTTCGCCTCTGTCCTCTGCAATATGGCTTGTCGATAAAAATTTTACTCACGTTACGCCATGGACGCGCTGCTCTTTTGTTCAACAAAAACTTTAAAGCTGTAGAAATTCCGCATCAATATGATCACATTGAAACTGTTAATCAGCCCAAAAGACAAAGCCGAAGCCGCTGAAGCCATAGCTGGCGGCGCAGACATCATAGACGTCAAGAACCCGAAGGAAGGACCGCTGGGCGCAAATTTCCCCTGGGTGATAAAACGGGTCAGGCAGATTGCCCCAGCAGACATTGAGGTAAGCTGCACTTTAGGCGAAATGCCCAACCTGCCTGGTTCCATGGCGCTTGCTGCTTTAGGCGCGGCAACCACAGGCGTCAACTACGTCAAAGCAGGACTTTCAGGGTTAAAATCGCCTGAGGAAGCCGTTTACTTGATGCAGAGCGTTGTCAAAGCCGCGAAAGACTTCAACCCGTCTGTTAAAGTGGTTGTCTCGGGATACGCTGACGCCGCTAGGATCGGCACGGTTGACCCTTCGCTCGTTCCCAAAATAGCTCACGACGCCCAAGCGGACATCGCCATGATTGACACGGCAGTTAAAGACGGGAAAACCCTTTTCAGTTTCCTCACAAAACCTCAGCTTCAGCGTTTTGTGAACGAAGCCCACGATTACGGTTTGAAAGCCGCGTTAGCTGGTTCGCTGCAGAAAGCGGATTTGCCTGCGGTATATGTTTTAGGCGCTGACGTGGCTGGCGTAAGAGGTGCCGCCTGCACGCTAAGTGACAGAGTTAACGGTCGAATCACAAGGGAAAAAGTGCGCGAACTCGTTGAAGTTGTTAAACGCGCAGAAAAGCTTTAAGACAAAAGCTCTTTCATCGAGGATTGGTGAAAAAAGCGTGAGGCTTCTGGTTTACGAGCATGTCTCTGGAGGCGGCTTTGCTGCCGAGCCCCTGCCGCCCAGCGTTTTAAGCGAAGGCTTCGGCATGCTAAGAACACTGATCGCGGATTTTAAAGCCGCCGGACACAACGTTACCACAACGCTTGATTCGCGTATTGCAAAGTTGAATCCTCCGATTGAGGCAGATTGTGTAGTACCTGTTTCTTCTTCCAAAGAGGCTCAGGCGAACCTCCAGAAAATTTCCAATGAAACTGATGCTGCTTACGTGATTGCGCCGGAAACAGGTGGCGTGTTGCAGTCGCTTGTGGAACTTATAGAACAAACGAACGCCGCATCGTTAAACTGTCCAGCTGAAGCCATAGAAAAAGTATCCGATAAGGCAGGCATCCACGACTTCCTGAAAAAACGTGGAATACGTATACCCGAGACCTTGGCGTTTAGCGTGTTTGACAATGTAGCGGAAATCAAGCAAGCTATCCGAGGTAAGTTAAACTTTCCTTTGATATTCAAGCCGTCCGATGGCGTTAGCTGTTGCGGATTGAGCGTTGCCAGAAACGAGGACCAAATGGCTGGTGCGGTCGCCAAGATTAAGCAGGCTTCGTCAAGCAAACTGTTTTTGGTTCAGGAGTTAATTACTGGCGACCCCGCAAGTGTTTGCGTATTCTCCGCAGGCATCAAAGCAGTGCCCGTAAGCCTGAACCGGCAAGAAGTGAACCTTTGTACGCCCGAAGCTTGTTCAAGTTACAGCGGTGGCTTCGTTCCTTTTGCTAATCCGCTTCGGTCGGAAGCGTTTGAAGCGGCGGAAAAAATTTTTGAATCGTTCCCCGACCTGCGAGGATACATCG
>Ga0307420_1000367_pt1 | contig 21287 bp, 6 predicted proteins | sample SalMarWE160240MG_2_FD_202167 | JGI IMG/M metagenome (GOLD analysis project Ga0307420, IMG submission 202167) | Salt marsh sediment microbial communities from the Plum Island Ecosystem LTER, Massachusetts, United States - WE1602-40 | ecosystem: Environmental > Aquatic > Marine > Intertidal zone >... | reverse complement strand
GTAAAGCCTGGCAAACTTTAAAATTAACAGTGAATGTTGTAGAAAGGGCAAAACTTGCCGAATAAATAATAAATCCTGTCCAAAAAACATTTAACAAAAAGTTCGTTCTCTCATCATAACCAGAATCTGGCATTAGTCCGGAATTATCAACCATATTATTTGAAAAAATTTATTATGTTATGATTTTAGCAGAAGAATCTTTAATAATCGTAAATAGCTATTTATTCCAGATTCTTGTTGCAGTATTATTTAAAATCTTACGAGTCTGAATCGAGTACAATATTCCTGAAACGCTAACCTGCAGTGTGCTGGTAAGAGTTATTCCCACTAATCCAAACTGCTTTCCCATTAAGATTGCCAATGGAATATTAATAATCCCAGTAATAAGAGCCACATATAATTGCAATCTGATTTTACCTATCCCGTTTAAAAGCGAAATATGAAGAATTTGCCATACGTATGCAATTACAAAACTGCTCATTGCAATAGATAGTGCAAATGGAATCTCGACACTTTTTCCCACCCATAACTTATAAATTACAGGTGAAGATAATAGTATTAAAATTGTAAATATTGACAATAAAATCCAGATTTTCTCCATCTTGCTCATCATGGTTTTTATCCACTTGAATTCTTTTTTTGTATAAGCTTCTGTATAGGCACTCCAAAGAGGAGTAACAATTATAAAAAAAATCATTGTAATTACTGAAAAAAGTTTAAATGAAATATTATAAGTAGTTACTTCTTGGGGGCCAAATAATTGCGCGATAATAATATTATTTGTATTAAACAGAACTAAAACAGCGATCTGTATAATAAAAAAATTAATACCCAAACTCATCAGGTCGCGGGTATATTTGAATTTTACATATTTAAATGAGGGGGCAAATTTTTTATAACCTCTGCTATAAAACCATAAACTGGAAACTATGAGTACCAATACCGGAGTAGCGCTTAATGTTACCCCCAAATAAATCAAGTTCCCGGAAGTTGTTTTAGTAAGAATAAAAATGATTGCCGATGAAAAAAGACTTCCTAAAAAATCAAAAAGAGAGGCTTTTGCCGTTTCCTGACATGCACTTAAAACTATGAATATTAACTGAAAGACAAACCTCAGACAAAAAAAAACAAAAACGATAATTACTAATAGACTTAGTTCTCCAGCCATCTCATGTGATGTATTTAATATTATGGCCCAGTTTAAGAATGGATTAATGCAAATGAAAAGGAATAAGACTGAACCGATTATTATACCAAGTACAGCGTATGTTGTACTTAGATAAATTCGTGCAAGTTCTGACTCTCCCTGAGCGAGTGCCTCAGCAAACTTATTACGTAATCCATTACCTAAACCGATGTCAAAAAAACTAAACCAGGTTAATATTGAACCTAATGTAAGCCAGATTCCATAACGCGATGGATTTACATAATTGATGGTTAATGGCACCAAAACTAAACTAATAGCAATACTTAAACCCCTGATAATAAACGAAGCCAGAATGTTTTTCTTTGCTTTAACGCTTCGTTCGTGGCCTTTAGTAATTAAGCCTAGAAGAAAAGTATATTTTGATTTAATAAATCCCATTTAATTTATTCGTAAGAATTTAATCAGTACTTATGCACCATTCCATAAAGCAACAACTTACGAAAATGATGTTTGGTAAAAGTAATATAGATTTGTAAAATTGATCGATCTGCTTTTTATAGAAAGCTCATAATGACAGAACCTGAAAATTCGGGATGAAGTCATTTGATGAAGCGATACTTATTAATGCGCCATTAATCATAACTGTCATTATTTTAAAAGAGCCGGCATTAATTTGTACTCCTTCTATATCAATAGAATTTTCACCTTCCAATACCTGAATATTGCTGAGGTTAGTGTTTATCCCAATCCCGACAGCTTTTAATAGTGCTTCCTTTCGGGTCCATATTTCAAAAAAAGTGCGGTTTTGATCAACAATTCTATCAAAGGATAAGATTAATTGTTGTTCTTTGATACTAAAGTAATTTCTGGAAATATCATTGAGATCAATTTCAGGTTTAATTTGCTCAATATCAATGCCCAGAAATTGACCACTCCGACCAATTACAAATACAAATAAATTTTTAGTTCGTGATATACTAAATGGCAAATCCACGCCCGGTATGAATGGCTTCCCGTTTTTAGCTTCATCGATCCGAAAAGAATTTGCTTCCGTTCCAAGAAACTTTGAAAGTTCAATTCTTAAAAGAGCATGTACCGAAACATAACAATTGTAATCAGACTCATATTTAAAACGATTTGCTCTTGCTTTTTCAGAATCCGATAAAAAATTATAGAAGACAGTTACATCGTTAAGAAAACTATCTGTATTCCCAAAATATATATCTATATCTTTTATTCTATCCCGGAACCATGTATTTTGGATATTTTGACAATATACCTTAAAATGCATCTTCTGACTAATTGAATCAGTTGGGCTGAATGGAGGATTTAGTGTTTAGATTATCATTAGCTTTTTGCAAGCTTTCACTAATATTTTTGCTTAGTATATCAAAGCTTTCCAGACTATGATAAATAGTTTTGTGATTGCCTTCCAGAAAAACCATATTTGTATTATTACATAAAGTGTCCCATCCCAGATATTTATAATGAGACCTGTTCTGTGTTGTTCTGAAAAGCAAAATATCCCCATTATATTTTGTTCCGGGTTTATACCTTCCGGATATTTCCCCATAAGTGCCCATAATATAATAATTTCTGTTTTTAGTGTGAAGTTTCCCTTTAAATGACAATAAGAATTCATAATATATTTTTCTTGCCAGATGAAAACCCCAGTAATATTTACCTTTTGAGAAATTGTAAAACTGAAGGAACATTTTGGAAAATATATTAGGGGCATCTAAAGGTTCCCTGAATGAGGGGACTTTACAATCAATCAGAATCAGAACCGGTATATCAAAACCCTGATTTTGAAGTTGAGTTGCCATTTCAAAAGCAACAAGCCCTCCAAATGAGACCCCTCCCAAATAATAAGGGCCATTAGGAATAATCCTTTGTAATTGAGTAATATAATCTTTGGCGAAGGCTTCCACACTTCTATGGAAAATTTTTTCTCCCTCCGATCCGTAATGAAAGAATCCATAAAAAGGTTGTTCAATACCTAAATACTCACTTAAAGGGTAATTCATCTTCTCCCCATGTAGTAATATAAATGGAATCTTATTTCCTTCAGTATTAACAGGCATCATATTATTACATTCGGAGGGCCAAAGGTGCTTGATAAGCTTCCCTTTATATTTTTTAAGCCTTTCAATAAATTGAGAATCTATATACTGTTCAGGTCCACTATATTTAATTTTACCTCCTGAAAAAGAGATACTTATTCCTTTTTGTTCAACCTCACTTAAAAACTCCCTAAATGTCATATCTCGCCAGTAATTATTTTTGATTCTGTTTTTTCCTTATTTTCATCAGGGTTTTTTTCAGATATTTTAAGTGATGCAATATCTACAATTTCTGCCAGATCCTTAATCCTTGGACTGTCAAAAAAGACTCTTAGCCCTATATTGATATTAAAAACTGACTCAATCTCTGACATTACAGAAATTGCTAAAAGAGAATTCCCTCCCACATCAAAAAAGTTATCGGTTAATGATATATCATCAGTCTTAATAACCTCACACCAGACCTTATGTATGATCCTTTCTGTCGAAGAAAATGTATTGACATCTATAGTTCTCTGCTTCTCTAACTCACTTATGTCAATACTCAGGGCTTCCCGGTCTATTTTCCCGTTGATAGTCTTCGGGAATCCGTGTATGAACTTAAACGTCGATGGCAACATATAACCCGGAAGCTTTGCTTTTATCTCCGACACTATCTTTTTCGTTTCCATATTAAATGTCTCCGGTACATTCAAAAAGGCAACCAGCCGGTAATCCCCTTCTACTAACTTAACAGGTTTTACTACAGCCTCAATGACACCATCTACTTCCGAAATAACTGACTCAATCTCTCCCAACTCGACCCTGAATCCCCTAATCTTTAATTGATTATCAATCCTGCCATGAAACTCTATGTTCCCGTCCGGGAGCCACCTGGCCATATCTTCTGTTCTGTAAAGCCTTTCTCCGGATTTATGAGGATTATCTATAAACTTTGTCCTGGTCAGGTCTTCCCTGTTCAGATATCCCTTCGAAAGGCCATCCCCTCCTACATATAACTCCCCAACCACACCAATCGGCTGATAATTCATATTCTTATCGAATATATATACGGTTGAGTTACTGTTGGGTTTACCAATTGGAATATTCGATTCAAAATCCTTGTTTATTCTGTAAAAGGTAGACATGGTTGTGTTTTCTGTCGGCCCATATCCATTAATAAATATCATATCTGTATTGAATTTCCTTACTCTGTTAGCATGGTCACATGAGAGAATATCCCCGCCTACCATTAAATATTTCAATTTGCTAAATACTGTAATCCTGTTTTCAACTAAATGAGTAAAAAAAGCTGATGTAATTATTAAACATGTGATTCCATTTAATGAGATCTCCTGTTCTAAAGCTTCTGAATTCAGGAGAGTTTCCTTATCAATTATATACAGGCTTCCTCCATTTAACAAAGCACTCCAGATTTCCAATGTAGTAGCATCAAAAACAATAGCTCCTACTAAAAGCACTCTGTCCTCAGTTGTAATTTCAATATAGTTGGTATTGCATACAAGTCTTACTACTCCACGCTGAGGTATGAGTGTTCCCTTAGGAGCACCTGTAGTTCCCGACGTGTAAATAATAAAAGCCGGGTCTGACGAGACATTTATACCTTCAATATTTGACTTATCATTGTGATAAGAGCTGGAAGAATCCAGACTTACCTTTTTAATTCCTTCTGTAGTTTCTGTAATATATTTGTTCTGGGTAACAAGAACCTTGCATCCTGAATCCTTGATAATAAAGTTTTTTCTAAATTCAGGATATTCCGGATCCAGAGGTACATAAGCTCCTCCGGCCTTCAAAATTCCAAGTATCCCAACAATCATATCTACCGACTTATCTACCAATATACCGACCGGAACATTAGCACTGACATTTGAATTTCTCAAAACACGAGCTAATTGATTTGATTTTTCGTTTAACTGGCTATATGTAAGAGAGTTCCCTTTAAAAACTACGGCTGTTTTGTCGGGATAAAGATTGACCATGTCTTCAAATAGCTGAGCAATAGTTTTATCTTTCGGATAATCTGTCTTTGTACTATTTATACTATCTATCAGCATTTTATCTGCATCAGAAATCATTGAAATGCTCCCAACGGCACTATCCGGATTTTCAACTACTGACTGAACCAGGCGTATAAAATTATCTATCAGTCTTATTATAGTATCACGTTTGAGGATATCAATGTTGTAATATACCTCACCTTCAATCTGACCATCATTTTCCCAAAGGTTGAATGTAATATCAAAAGGAGAAATCCCTTCCTTAACACCTACACGTTCAGCATTAAATCCGACAAATTTCAAAGGTTTGGTTGAGTAGGTAATCCACTGAACTGCAACCTGAAATATGGGATTCATGTTTAAATAACGTCCGGGATTTACCACTTTAACAATTTTTTCAAATGGGAATTCCTGATGTGCAATTGATTCTAATAAAACATTCTTAGTGTAATTTATGAGATTGCCGAATTTTTGAGTATCGTCAATTTGCAGCCTTACTGGTATAGTATTGACGAACATCCCAAAAATTCTTTCCAGACCTGACAAGGGTCTGTTAGCAACATGAGTACCAATACATATATCATTCTCTCCTGAATACCTCTGGAAAAGAACTCCAAGGAGAGAAAGTAATGTCGCAAATGGTGTAGCATGTTCTTTTCTGGCGATTTCTTTTAGTCGGGCCGTACATTCAGACGGCAATCTGATATTTTCCTTTTCACCATAACCAGAAGTAGAATCCTTTCTTGGAAAATCATATGGAAAATCCAGTTTGGGATTACAACCTTTAAGATTTTCAATCCAGAATTTTGCAGAGGCTTGATCAATTGATTCGTTTTCTGCACTTTGTAAACCTTTAGCATAATCAAGGTAGTAATCCTTAACATCTTCAAGTTTTAATTCTTTGTTTTGGACAAGACTATCATAGATCTTCCTTAAATCATTAAAGAACACACTGAATGACCAGCCGTCAAATACTATGTGATGAATCGTTCCGTGGAAAAAGTAACATGAATCACTTTGCTTTGACAGATATAGCCGGTATAAAGGTCCGGTTTCCAGATCAAACTGTTTGCGTGTATCCTTTCCAATGAAAGAGAGGATTTCTTTTTCACTCTTTTCTTTCGGTTTTTTTGAATAATCAAGCAACTCAACTTTAACCGGTTTTGGTATTATCTCACAATAAGGATTGCCATCTTTTTCTTTATACGTAGAGAAGATTATGAAGTGCCTGTTGAACAATACATTTATTGCTTCTTTGAAGACATCAACATTCAATTCTCCTGTGATCTTATAAGACAATGGAATGTTATATGCAGGATTAATTACATCAAGTTTGGATATTATCCAGATACTTCTCTGGGAATATGACAATGGGAAGTTTGAAATATCTACCTTTTCTGTTGGGCTAACCTTTTGTCCCTGTTCAAGGTTTTCAAATCCAAACCGGGATTTTAATTTATTAATTGTAGGGTTATCAAGAAATTCCTTAAGTGAGATTTTAATACCCATATCCTCTTTCATCCTGGTTAATATCTGCAGAGCCAGAAGTGAATGTCCTCCAATTTCAAAGAAATCATCATCCAACCCTATTTCTTCACTACCGATTAATGACTTCCAGATACTAAGAATTTTATCAGTAGCATTATCAGAAACATCAATAGATTCAACAGCCGAATCAAGTGAAAAACTATCAAGAGTGTCTCTATCATTAGCATTAACTGAAAGAACATTGTCTTTAATTTTATGAGACAGGTCTATTTCTAACCAATGGCGTTTTCTCTCAAAGGGATATGCTGGTAATCCAATCTTCCGAGTTTTATGGTTTTGTTTAAAAACGTCAAAATTTATATTGACACCAACATTGTACATATTACCTAATGCAGCTAAAACTTTATATCGCTCATCAGTTTTATCTGCTTTTCCTAAAGTGCTGATAATTATTTTTTTATTTACTACATCTCCAGATTGTCTGACCAAACTGCTCAGGTGAGTATTGGGACCCACCTCAAGAAATACGGTTCCTTCATTTACTGTTATGGTTGAAATCCCCTGGCGAAATTGAACGGTATTTCTTAATTGCTGAGCCCAGTATGTCCCTGAAGTTGACTGCTCATCTGTAATAAAAGCACCAGTCAGACATGAAATAAATGGTAGTTCGGGTTTCTTTAAGTTGAATTGATTAACATACTCACGGAATTCTGAAATAATCGGATCAAACGCCGCGGAATGAAATGCATGTGAGGTGTTAAGCTGAACATGCTGGATATTGTTTTTATCAAGCAATGTTTTTACCTTTTCGGTATCTTCAGATTTGAAAGAGATAGTGCATGATTCAAATGCATTATCAGCAGCGATTTCAAAATATGATTCTGAAATGGATTTAAGCTTTTCAATATCAGATCTTACAGCCATCATGTTGCCAGATGGCATTTTTCGCATCAGCTGACCTCTCTTTATGACAATCTTTAATGCTGTCTGGAAGTCAAATACTCCTGCTAAACAAGCTGCTGTATACTCCCCTATACTATGCCCAATCATGAAGTCTGGTTTGATATCAAGCTGATCCAGAACTTTAGACAGGCCATACTCAATAATAAAAAGTGCAGGCTGGGTCAATTCCGTACTGGTCAATCTGAGATCAGATTCCGCCATATTACTATTACCAAAGAGAATAGGCTTTATATCTTCACCTGTTTCATACCTGATAATTCTGAAGCTATCATCCAGAATATCTCTGAAAGTCTTATTTTTCTGATAAAGATCATAACCCATTTTCACATACTGAGCTCCTTGTCCCGGAAACATAAAAGCTATCTTTGAAACCTGGTTATCCTTTTTCCCGTCAGTAAATTTTTTCCCACCGGAAATTATTTCCTCCAGGGTAGAAGCAACAATAAAACTCCTGTGAAGCATATGATTACGACCAAAAGCCAGAGTGTAAGCAACATCATGGATATTGAGATCAGGTTTAGCTTTCAAAAATTCGGCCAGATCTTTCTGCCGTCTCTTCTGTGAGTCTTCCGATTTTGCTGATAGAACAATAAGGCTTGGCCATTCTGACGATTGTTCTGACTCTTTTTCCGGAAAAGGTGGTTGTTCAACAATTAAATGAGCATTTGTGCCACCAATCCCGAATGAGCTGACTCCCATTATCAAAGGTTTTTGCTCAGACCATTCTTTCAATTTATTCAATACATAAAACGGAGAATTTTTAAAGTCAATATGCGGGTTTGGTTTTGAGTAATGCAGAGTTGGTGGTATCTTCTTATTATATGCAGAAAGACATACTTTAATAAAAGATGCAACCCCTGCTGCAGAGTCAGTATGTCCAATATTACTTTTTACAGAGCCAATACCACAAAACTGTTTTTTATCTGTTTTCGCTGAAAAAGCTTTTGTAAGAGCTGCCATTTCAATCGGATCACCAAGTTGGGTTGCTGTTCCATGAGCCTCAATATAGCCTATCTCTTCCGGCGATACCTCAGCAAAAGACTGAGCCATCATTATAACTTCCGCCTGTCCATTGATGCTTGGAGCAGCAAAGCTTACCTTGTTGCTTCCGTCATTATTAAGAGCCCATCCGCTCACCAGGGCATAAATAGTATCATTATCCTTTATTGCATCCTCCATCCTTTTCAAAACAACAACTCCGACACCATTACTACCAACTGTTCCATTTGCTTTTGCATCAAAGGCACGGCAGTGTCCGTCGGGTGAAGGAATCCCACCTTCCTGGTAGAGGTAACCTTTCTCCTGAGGTATGATAATTCGTATTCCTCCTGCAAGGCAAACATCTGAATCATAACTATAAAGGCTCTGACATGCCTGAACTATTGCGACAAGTGATGTTGAACAAGCAGTCTGAACATAAACAGCAGGACCTTTTAAATTAAAATGGTAAGCTGTTTTAGTAGTTATATATGACGGGTCATTCCCAAACATCAGTTGAGAAGAAGCTCCAGAATCGGGCCGAAAAAAGTTTTCCCTCCAATCATGATCTCTTAAAATATTATTGATTAAGTATGAGCTTACTCCTCCTCCGGCAAAAACACCGATAGCTCCAGGGTAACTAAACGGATCACATCCTGCATTTTCCAATGCCTGCCAGGCAGTCTCAAGCCATATTCTTTGCTGAGGATCAGTCTCAGCTGCTTCCTTAGGAGTCATACCAAAGAAAGCTGCATCAAACTTATCAATGTCTTTTAATACCCCTCGTACCCTTACGTAATCCGGGTTATCTTTAATCTTATCAAAATATGGTTCAAATCTTGCAATCTCTTCGCCAGTGAAATGTGTTAATGTCTCCTTGCCCAGTATTAAATTATTCCAGAATTCTTCCGCGTTAACTGCACCAGGGAACCTGCAGGACATACCAATAACAGCTATTTTATTAGTAGAATTATTCATTGTAATTGTATGTTGTAATTTTTCATTCTAAAGGGCGTCTTATCAGCGTAATCTTTTAAACCTGACATTCTTTTTGGTTTTAGTCTTTTCGTCAATTTCAATGTTTTTCACAGAAGGATCATATTCTCTGTTACCGGAAATCCACTCACTCTGGGCTTTAATGCTTGGATATTCAAAAATCATTAAAGCTTTTAACGGAATATTAAACTCCCTGGATATCATGTTTGCCAGATTGATAGCCAGCAATGAATTGCCACCGATATCAAAAAAATTATCATTAATACTTATATTGTCAATTTTAAGGAGATCCTTCCACATATTAAACAGGATTCTTTCGTTTTTATTTGATGGTGTTACAATTGCAGATTTTTCAATAATCCTGTTGGGAGAAGGCAGACTTTTTCTGTTAAGTTTTCCGCTGCTGGTTAATGGCAGGGTTTCCATGAATACTATATATGGAGGCACCATGTAATCAGGCAATTTACCAGACAAATAGTTTTTGAGTTTGTCTGCTTCAATCTCACTTCCAGGCTTTAAGCAAACGTAAGCAACCAGATACTTATGTTGACCCTTCTCAATCATAATAACTGCACTATGCGTAACCATCGGGTGCTCAAGAATTTTAGCTTCAATATCACCAAGTTCAATCCTGAATCCGCGAATCTTTATCTGATTATCCATTCTACCCAGATAATCAATTTCTCCCTCTGCCGTTAACTTGACAAGGTCACCTGTATGATAAGCTCTGATGTATTGCTCATCCGAAATTTTAAAATCGAAGAATTTTTCAGCTGTCAGTTCAGGCTTATTTATATAGCCGCGGGCAAGATTTACCCCCGTAATCAGAAGTTCACCCGGCACCCCTATCGGCTGAATGATGTTTTTTGAGTTTACAACAAAAAGATTGGTATTATCAATTGGTTTGCCAATGTAAACATTTTTTATGTTTTCTTGCGGGCAGTTATAATAAGATACATCTACTGTAGCTTCTGTAGGACCATATAAATTTATCAGATCCGGCAGAGAATAAGATGTTCTCATTTCATTAAAGTCTCTGACCAGAGTTAACGTAAGGGCCTCTCCGCTAAGAAATATCCGGTTCAAATTTTCCAGTTTGCCACATAATTTTCTTGTAATAATTGTGTCAAAAAATGAGGCAAACATTGACGGGACAAAATGGATTGTCGTTACCCTGTAATCAGTAATATACTCAATTAAAGTTTCCGGATCCTTCTCACCTCCCTTCGGCAACAATACAAGCTTTGCACCATTAAAAGACCACCAGAACAATTCCCATACCGAAACATCAAATGTTATCGGAGTTTTTTGAAGCAGGGTATCAGTTTTGTCAATTGGGTAAGCTTTCTGCATCCATCCCAGACGGTTCAGAACTGAGTGGTGTTCTATCATAACTCCTTTAGGCATTCCTGTTGATCCGGAGGTATAAAGTACATAAGCCAGGTTATGTGAACTCATTTTAACGTCAGGATTTGATGAATTTTCAGATAATGGCTTCTGTAAAATATCATCTATAAAAACTATCTCACTCTCTTCCGGAATATTTATAGCAGATTCCTTTGCGGAAAAAATAATCTTCGGGTTTGCATCACTAATAATACTTCGCAGGCGCTCCGTTGGATTATCAGGGCTAAGCGGAAGATAAGCAGCACCAGCTTTAAGTGTACCAAATATGCTTATCATCATTTCCAGTGAACGATCGATACATATTCCAATTTTATCTTCAACTTTAACCCCTCGCTTTATAAGATAATTTGCTATCCTATTGGAATGATCATTTAACTCTTTATAACTTATTGATTGTTTTTTACCTAATAACGCTGGTAAATCAGGATTTTTGCTTACCTGTTGTTCAAATTTTTGGTGAATGCAAAGGTCATGTTCGTATGGAGTATTTGTATTATTTAATTCATAAATCCTTTTCTTATCATCTTCTGATATTAAAGAAATATCAGAAATTACCAAGTCGGGATTTTCTATCACAGATTGCAACAGATGAATAAAGTTATTTCTGAACAGGATCATAGTCTCTCGAGTCAGGATATCAATGTTGTACTCCATAATACCTTCAACATGATTCTCATTTTCCCACATATAAAAGCTTATATCAAAGATAGAAGTCCCCTCTTTACCTGTTACCTTTTCGCTTCTGACCCCATCAAGTGTTATTGATTCTTCAAGATTATTCAGCCATGTAAAACCAACCTGGAATAATGGATTAGCATTTGAAGAACGGTCCGGATTTACAATTTCTACAACTTTTTCAAATGGAAGATCCTGATGTGCAATCGCATTCAATGCTGCTTCACTGGTTCCATGAATTATATTCCTGAATGTAGATTCTTTTGTATACCTAAGACGTACCACCACAGTATTGACAAACATCCCAAATATATTTTCAAGCTTTGAATGAGGCCGATATGCTACAGACAGACCAATATTCAGGTCGTCTTCACCTGAATATTTCTGCATCTGAATACCAAAAGCGCTCAACATTGTGGTAAAGAGTGAAGAAGCCTCAGTTTTGCCAATCATTTTGAGTTTCTCCGTCAACTCCTGTGAAAGTTGAATGGTTTCGGAGCGACATCTGCCAGATGGTTGCCCTGTGCGTTGAAAGTCATATGGAAAATTCAGTATTGTGGATGCTCCATCTAAGTTCTCCTTCCAGAACTCAATTGATTCAGCTTCATGCTTTGAGTCCACAAAATTTTTTTCCCACTGTGCATAGTCATATTGCTGAAACTCCAGTTTCTCAAGATTAATTTCTTTCCCTCTCAACAAGCAGTTGTATATATTATTCAGATCTTTAGTCATAACAGACCATGACCAACCATCAAATATGATATGATGAATGCTCATACGAAAATAATATTCATCACTAGCGGTCTTTATAAGATATAAACGATATAAGGGACCATTTTGCAAATCGAATACTATCCTGGTGTCCGCATCAAATAAATCATAGACTTTTTTTGATTTTTCATTTTCAGGTAGCCCGGAATAATCAATAAATGAAATATCAACTTTCGAAGGCACAATATCACAATAGGGATTTCCTTGCATCTCCTTTATTACAGAAAACACAACATGATGCCGTCGAAATAAAATATCTATACTCTTTTGAAAGATCTCCGTACTAAGTGAGCCGTATAGTTTATAAGTATATGGAATAATATATGATGCAATATCAGGCTGTAATTTGGAAATAATCCATAACTTCTTCTGATTCCTTGTAAGTGGCAGTTGCTTCATCTCTGTTAAATGAACCAATTCTATCACCTGCTCTGAACCCCTGGTTTGAGTGTCAATTAGAATCCCCAATTGATCTATTGTAGAATTCGTAACTAATTCTCTGAATGTCAATGTAATGCCAAATTTTTCCCTTAACTGGTTAATAAGTTTGAGGCCTAATAAGGAGTCCCCTCCTATATCAAAAAAACTATCAGTTAAGCATACATCATCTGTTTTTAATACTTCACACCAGATATTATGAAGACTCCTTTCGGTAGGAGTAAAATCGCTTTTATCTTGTCTGGATTTACTTGCCAGTTCGCTTATTTCAAATGTTAAAGATTTTTTATCAATCTTCCCATTTATTGTTTTCGGAAATCCATGCATGTACTTAAACCCTGATGGTACCATGTACGCCGGCAGTTTCATCCTTATTAGCCTTCCTATCTCTTTTGTATCCATATTGAAAGCTTCAGTAACATTTAAAAAAGCAACCAGCCTGTAATTTCCCTGTTCAACCTTAACAGGCTTTATTACCGTTTCTATTACACCGTCTATTTCCAATATAACCGATTCTATCTCTTCCAGTTCAACCCTGAAGCCCCTTATCTTTAACTGGTTATCCACCCTGCCTCTAAACTCAATATTCCCGTCAGGAAGCCACCTGGCAAGGTCTCCGGTCTTGTAAAGTCTTTCTCCCGGATTGTGAGGATTATCTAAAAAACATGTGCTGTTTAAGTCTTCTCTTTTCAGATAGCCTGTCGAAAGACCATCCCCTCCTACATATAAATCTCCTATCACTCCAACAGACTGATAATTCATCCACTTGTCGAATATATAAGCAGTAGAATTACTTATTGGTACACCGATTGGAATATTATGATCAAAATCATTTTTAATTAAGTATGTTGTAGAAAATGTAGTATTCTCAGTAGGACCATAACCATTGATCACTTTCAGATTTGGATTATCCTTGCGAACTTTGTTAATGTATGGCGCATACAGAACGTCTCCTCCTGTCAATAAATACTTCAGTTTAGAAAATATATCTGTCCGTTGTTCGGCTATCTGGGTGAAAAGAGCAGATGTCAACCATAGAATTGTAATGTCATTCTTTATTAGTTCTTCGCCTAAAGCCATAGGATCAAGGATGGTATCTCTATCAACGATATACAAAGTTCCACCGTTTAACAGCATTCCCCATATTTCGAAAGTAGTCGCATCAAAAACAATAGCTCCGGTAAGAAGTAGCTTGTCTGATGGTGTCAATTCTATGTAATTAGTATTATGTATCAGCCTTACAATACTGTTCTGGCGAATCACACTTCCTTTAGGCTTTCCGGTAGTCCCTGAGGTATACATAATATAAGCCAGGCCTGAAGATTTATTGATCTGCGCAATATTGGTTTTAACTCCCTGGTATGAATCAGATGAATTTAAATTAATCTTCTTTACCTCAGAAACTGAAACATTTTTGTATTTGTCTTGTACAAGCAGAACCTTGCACTCCGAATCCTCTATAATGAAGTTTATCCTTTGCTCAGGATATTCCGGATCTATTGGTACATACACTCCCCCTGCCTTAATAATCGCCAAAATACCTATTATCATTTCCAACGACTTATCAGTCAGTATCCCAACCGGAGTATTGTTCTTCACTCCTGATGTCCTTAAGGTCCCAACCAGCTGATTCGACATTTCGTTTAACTGTTTATATGTCAGCGAACTTCCCTTAAAAACCACTGCCGTCTTTTCCGGATAAAGTTCAACTTGATCTTCAAATAATTGAGCTATAGTCTTATCTTTGGGATAGTTTGTCTGTGTATCGTTTATTTTATTGATAAGCATTTTATCTGCATCAGTCAGCATCGACACTGAATTGACAGGTTCATCAATATTTTTTACCAGGTTATATAATAATACCAGTAAGTTGTCCCTTAACCTGGTTATTGTTTCAGGTCTTATAAGATCCACATTGTATTCAATCTCCCCTCCAATAATGTCATCATTTTCCCACAAATACAAAATAAGGTCAAAGATCGCAGCTCTTTCCAGCCCAGTTACCGTTTCACTTACAATCCCCTCCAGCTTTATTGGAGCACTAAGATTATTCTGCCATGCAAAGGCTATCTGGAATAGGGGATTTGCATTTGAAATACGCTCAGGCTTGACTGCCTCAACTACCGTATTAAATGTAATATCCTGATGTGATATTGCATTCAGCGCAGTTGCATTGGTCCGCTTTATCAAATCCCTAAACGTATCTCCTTTTTCATACTTCAACCGCAAAACTAACGTGTTCACAAACATCCCAAAAATATTCTCAAGCTTTGAATGTGGTCGATGCACAACCGGCAAACCTATATTCAGATCATCGTCGCCTGAATACTTATGCATCAATACACCAAAAGCACTCAACACTGTGGAGAATAGTGAGGAACCTTCTTCCTTGCTGATCCTCCTCAAGTCATCTGACAAGGCTTTGGACAATCGAATCTCTTCTAACCCTCCTATACCTGTGGACTTTCCACTCCGCTGATAATCATACGGAAAATTTAATACAGGTGAACATCCCCTTAGATTTTCCTCCCAAAATGCAACCGATTCTTTTTTAATCTCTGCATTAGCCTCCCATTGTGCATAATCATACTGCTGATACTCCAATGCTTCAAGTTCAACTCCTTCTCCCTTTATCAAACTGTTATAAATCTTACTTAAATCATTGCCCAATACACTCTGCGACCACCCATCAAATATGATATGATGAATGCTCATGTGAAAATAATATTCATATTCAGCCGCCTTGATAAGATACAATCGATATAACGGCCCTTGGCTCAGATTAAACGCCTGCCTGGAGTCTTCATTAAGTATAGCTGTAACCTTCCCTTTTATCTCTTCCTTCGTTACCCCGGTATAATCTATATATGATGCCTTAACCTCCCTCGGAACTATTTCACAATAAAGCTCATTGTCAATTTCTTTGATCACAGAAAATACAACATGATGTCGCTCAAATAATATCCCCAGGCTCCTCTCAAATATCTCCAGGTTCAGAATCCCTTGAAACTTGTAGGTCAACCTGATAATATAAGTAGGTATATCTGGCTCCAATTGCGAGATAAGCCATAACCGTTTCTGATTAGAAGTCAATGGCAATCGGTCAGTCTGTGTCAAATGTTTGAGGGTAATATTTTTCTCCTTATCTCCAATCTGATTGTCAATGAAGGCCCCCAAATTTTCTATTGTAGGATTTAATAGAAAGTCCATGAAGGTTATTGTAATACCAAACTCCTCCCTGATCCGGTTTAGTAACCTGATACCAAGCAAAGAATTACCTCCTATATCAAAAAAATTATCAGTTAATGAGATGCTCTGAATTTTCAGAATTTGACCACAAAGTGCTATTAACTTCTGCTGTGTAGCTGTTAATGAAGCTAAATCTATCTCTCTTCTCTGTTCAGATTCCGTAATCTCATATATTAATGCTTTCTTGTTTATCTTCCCGTTTGGAAGCCTCGGAAAACCTTCCATTGGCTGATAAAACGACGGTATCATATACCCTGGAAGATATTGCGACAGGGAGGCAGCTATTTCCTCTTTCGTAAGTTTAAAACCTACGTCAACGTTCAGGAATGCCACAAGCCGCTCATCATTATCCCCAAACTTCTGAAGCTTTACAACAGCTTCTTTTACACCCGATAATCGCGAAAGAAGACTCTCAATCTCTCCAGGTTCTATCCTAAAACCTCTAAGCTTGATCTGATTATCACTCCTTCCAAAAAGTTCTATGTTCCCATCGGCAAGAAACCTGCCAAGATCGCCCGTCTTATAAATGATGCCCGCTTCACCAAATCCTATAAACTTCTCTGCCGTCAGTTCCGGTCGGATATTATATCCTTTCGTTACTCCCAAACCTCCGATACATACCTCCCCTATGGCTCCTACAGGAACCTCTTTATTATACTTGTCAAGGATATAGATTTGGGTGTTATCAATGGGTGTTCCAATCAATATTGGTGGTTCCGCATTAATAAGCTGTTTACAGGTTGACCATACAGTTGTCTCTGTTGGCCCGTACATATTCCAAAACGATTCTACCCTGGAAAGAAGATCACTGACCAGTCCGGGAAGTATTGCCTCACCTCCACATAATGCCTTCAGATTCTTTTTGCCTTTCCATCCATTGCCTAGAAGTATGTTCCATGTGGCAGGAGTAGCCTGCATTATTGTAACATCATGCCTATCCAGAAGGTCTGAAAGTCGCTGCCCGTCGAAGATATCATCAGTGTCAGCTATTATAAGTTCTGCGCCGACCGATAACGGTAGAAACAGCTCCAGTACCGAGATATCAAACGACAGCGTCGTTACCGCAAGTAATCTATCTTCCTGACTTATACCCGGGCTCCTCTTCATGCTCCCAAGAAAATTCACAACTGCCTCATGATGTACTTTTACTCCTTTCGGCTTACCTGTTGACCCTGAAGTGTAGATCAAATAAGCAAGTGACTGATTATCTATCAGAAGTTCAGGTCTTTCAGTACTGTATTTGCTTAACCTGCCTTTGTCTTTATCTGTTAAAACTATTGAGGTATTGGGAAAGTGACGGAACTTCTCCTTCAAAGAACTCTGGGATATGAGAACTTTGGCACCAGAGTCTTCATACATATAGGCTAACCTGTCATCGGGAAATAGAGGGTCCATGGGAAGATAACAACACCCTGCTTTCAGTATGCCAAGTACCGACATCATCATTTCAACTGAACGCTCTATACATATACCAACTACATCACCGCCAGTAACCCCCAGCGAGATCAGGTGATGCGCAAGTTGATTCGAACTGTTCTCAAGCTCCCTATAACTGATTTTATTGTTCCCTGATACAACAGACGTCTTGTCACCATTAATAAATACTTGTTGTTCAAAAAACTCCTGTAAAAGACACGAAGGAACTGATACTTCAGTTTTATTAAATTCTGATAGCTTCTTCCTGTCATTCTCTGATATTATAGAGATTTTAGAAATTGTCTGGCCAGGACTCTCAACAGCTTCCTGAACCAGATGTAAAAAGTTATCCCTCAACCGGATGATAGTGTTATCTTCAAAAACATCAATGTTATACTCGATATCACCTTTTATAGTTTTACCTTCCTCCCACATATAAAAAGTAATATCAAAAGGTGAGATTCCCTCAGGTAATGTCACTCTGTCGCCCTTTATAGCGCCAAAATCAATAGGTATAGTTAAATCAGTCATCCAGGATAAGGAAACCTGGAAAAGAGGGTTTACGCCTGAGATCCTTTCCGGATTAACAGCCTCAACAATCATTTCGAATGGAAGTTTGGAGTGAGAGAGCGCTTTCTTTACAACATTCTTTGTATAACTAATATGGTCCTTAAACTTATTATTGTCATCAACCTGTAATCTGACCACAGCAGTATTTATAAACAAACCAAATATCTTATCCAGCTCCGGATGAAACCGACGATTCGAAACAGGAACTCCAATACAGATATCATTCTCCCCGGAATACTTCTGAAACAAAATCCCTATCAACGATAACACTGTATTAAAGATAGTTGTATCTCCCATTTTGCTCAGATCCCTTAATTTAGAAGTGCACTTTTCTGAAAGCTCAAATGATCCCCTGCGCCCTAATCCTGTTGACCTGATTCTTCTGGAATAATTATACGGCAATCTTAATTCAGGAGGACAGCCTCTAAGATATTCTTTCCAGAAGGAGTTAAGATCTGCCTCTTCTTCTGCAGTCATTGATTCTTTCTCCGTTAATGCATAATCATAGCTATGAAAATCAAGTGGCTCTAAATTGTCATTAATACCGTGAATTAAGTTGAGATATATCCTGCTTAAGTCCTGAACAAAAACCCTGCGTGACCAGCCATCAAAGATTATGTGATGAATGGTTGCATGAAAATAATAGCTTTCTTCGTGTTCTTTCAATAAATATAAACGAAAAAGAGGCCCGTTTTCAATATCAAAACACCTCCTTGAATCCTCAATGGCAAATGCGAAAATCTCTTCTTTACGTATCTCAAACGATATTTCTGAAAAATCAATTATTTCCACACATACTTCACTCTTAATAATCTCAATATATGGAAATCCATCCTTATGTTTAAATACTGAAAACATCGTATGGTGCCTGTCAAATAAAAGGCCGATACTCTTGTTAAAAATTTCAGAATCAATCTTCCCGTTAAAGTGATAAGTCAACTGCAAATTATAAGCAGGATTCGTATTATCCTGCTGCGACATTATCCAAAGCCTCTTTTGGTTTGACAGAAGTGGCAAATAATTCAAGACTTGATGTTTCATCAGATCCATATAAACAATCATTTAAGTATTATCTTTCCCATCTACAATTTAATCACCTTATCAAACCACGGTAATAGCGAAACCCTGTGGGTGACAAATATAATCGTAACCTTTTTTTTCAGCCGTTTAATTACCTCCATTATCAGCTCTTCATTCTCCGCATCCAGCGAGGAGGTAGCCTCATCGAGCAAAAGTACTCCGGGTTTTCTCAAAAGGACTCTTGCAAGCGCCAGCCTCTGACACTCTCCACCGGAAAAGCTTATCTGGTAGTTCACTATAAAGGCATCGAGACGGTTGTAAAAACGATTTACCAGGTGACTTGCATTTACCTGTTCAAGTACTTGAAGGATCTCTTCATCGGTGATATCACTCTTACTATCCCATATAAGGTTCTCGCGAAGTGTGCCGTCAATAAAAAACGGATCCTGCGGGAGGTAGCCAATGGCTGATTTCCAGGCCGGCAGCAGAGTATCATCGAGGAGTGTACCATCCACTTTAATCCTTCCCGAATCCGGTTTCTGAAGACCCGCGATCAGATCGATAAGGGTTGTTTTGCCACGGCCGGATTCACCAATGATGCCTGTAATGGAATTTGCATTTATTACTACCGAAAAATTTTCAAATAGCTTTTCCCCATCAGGCCAGACAAAATTAATGTTTTCAAGTCTTATTTCCTTTTCCGGGACTATGCAATCGCGGTCTGCAATTTCATTAAACCGGTTGTCGGGAAATTCCTCATCCAGTTTCAGCACCATCTCCACCGATCCTGCATTGGTAAAAAGCATGTTGACATCGCCGGTTATTGCCACAAACTGAGGAAAGATACGTGAGAAGAGAATTATGAGTATGAAAAAAGAGGTAAGATCCACCTGGTTGGAGTTGTAACCGAAATACACAACAGCTGCAAGGACCAGTATACCAGTGATACGGTAAATTAGCTGGGGAAGTAACCAGTTTCTTTCTATTCTGTACTCCATATTGAGCAGTGAGTTGCTCGCCTCGTCAAATTTGTCATAATAGAACTCTTCTGAGCTATGAACCTTTGCTATCTTAACTGACTGCCAGAAATCATCAATATATTTATACAGACGGCTATATGATTTCACAAAAGCCTCACCCAGGTTAAAGGCTTTGAAGAGGTATCTATGTAGGAAAATAAAAAGTAATATGCCAGCTATTATTATAATAACGGTATATTTTGCCGATACTATCATAGCATATATAATATATGATGATGTCATGAGTAATGCTGTTAACAGCCTGAGGTAATAAATATAATAGACTGCTAAATTTGGAACCTCTTTAGTGAGGATCTGCATATGGCTGGTCTTGCTTTTGCGGTTAAGTAATGGCCAGTCTGCCAGTATGATCTTGCGAAACAACCTGCGGCGAAGCTGGTATATGAAAGTTTGCTGGTACCCGGCATCGAGAAGAGATTTCCAGTATTGCAGAAATGCACCGAGAGCTAATAGTATAATATATACCATTAATATGGTCCCGATATTGAGACTTACCCCTGTTTTGTCAGCAATGTCCCGGAAGAAACGTGCCAGTCCGTTATCGGGTTCACCTCCACTTATATTGAGAAGCTGCAGCAGAGGTATAAGAAGCACTATTGAGAAACCCGAGGTTATCCCCTGCAGTAAAGTGATGACAAAGATAAACAAGAGTCTTGCCGGACTGTGGGCGATCAGGAGTTTTAAAGTACGTGCAATAAAGAGGTATTTTGTCACTTACTCTCTTAATCATCTTTTCACTGCATACACAACCTTCTTAATAACCATCATTGCCCCGTCGGTCACTTTTACAAAATAAACACCTCTGTCATCCGACGGCATCGGGAATGTATTATATGTTCCTTCGCTAAGCCTGGTTCCGAAGATCTTACGTCCCTGGATATTGTACATCTCAGCGGTGGCTTTGCTACTGACGGCTCCTTCAACTATCACCTGGTTAAACGATATCCATACCTGCACATCAAGCTGGCCTGGGTTCTCTGTCTTTTTATGGGTGTCCGGGAGTCTCTTTCCGGAAACATGCAGAAAAAATCTGCCGCTACCACAGGTTTTCTCAGGAAGGGTAACC
>Ga0307420_1000366_pt1 | contig 21365 bp, 21 predicted proteins | sample SalMarWE160240MG_2_FD_202167 | JGI IMG/M metagenome (GOLD analysis project Ga0307420, IMG submission 202167) | Salt marsh sediment microbial communities from the Plum Island Ecosystem LTER, Massachusetts, United States - WE1602-40 | ecosystem: Environmental > Aquatic > Marine > Intertidal zone >... | reverse complement strand
CTTGGGAGGTCTGTTTGTGTTGCTATGGCCCATCGTCTACGTGGTGACCGCGACGGGGGCGGCCTACTGGCGCTTGCGCCCCGGGAAGCGGGTGTAGGAGGGTGAAACGTGCTGGCTGAACTGCACATTCGCGATTTTGCCATCATCGACGAGCTGCAGTTGACGCTCGAACCGGGCTTTGCGGCGCTGACGGGCGAGACCGGCGCAGGCAAGTCGATCATCATCGACGCGGTGGAGCTCGTGCTGGGCGGTCGAGCCGACACGACGGTCGTGCGCGCCGGCGCCGATCGGGCCATCGTCGAGGCCACATTCCGTCTGGAGCCGGAGCGCCAGGCGGCGATCGCCCCTGTGCTGGAGCGGGAGGAGTTACAGGGGGACGAGGCCGACCTGTTGCTCCTGGGGCGCGAGGTGCGGCTGAACGGGCGCAGCGTCTGCCGCATCAACGGCCGCACGGTCACGCTGACGCTCCTGCGCGAGGTGGCCGAGGGGCTGGTCGATATCCACGGCCAGAGCGAGCATCTCTCACTGCTTCGGGTGAGCCAGCACGCTAACTTGCTCGACCGGTACGCCGAGCTGTGGCCACTGCGGACGCAGGTGGCGCAGAAGGTGGCCCAGGTGCGCGCGGTGCGGCGCGAGCTGGCCGATCTGCTGCGCAGCGAGCAGGAGCTGGCCCGCCGGGCCGACCTGCTCCAGTTCCAGATTGGCGAGATCCAGGCGGCGGCGCTCGATCCTGGCGAGGAAGAGGCGTTGGCCGAGGAGCGGCTGCGACTGACCAACGCCGAGCAACTGGCCGAGCTGGCTGCCGAGGCGCTTCAGGCGCTCGAGGGGGGCGGCGGGGAGATCTCTTCGGCGCTCGATCTGCTGGGGACGGCGGTGCGCGCTCTGGAAAGGTTGGCGCGCGTCGATCCGGCGCAGGAGCCCCAGGCCAAGGCCGCCGAGAGCGCCAACTACCAGGTGCAGGAGTTGGCTCGCAGCCTGCACGACTACCAGGACGAGATCGAGTATAGCCCGCGGCGCCTGCAGGAGGTGGAGGACCGTTTGGTGCTGATCCGCCAGTTGGGGCGCAAGTACGGCGCGACGACCCCCGATATACTGGCCTACGCGGAACAGGCAGCGCGGGAGCTAGAGACGATCACCCACAGCGAGGAGCGCATCGAGACGCTGCGTGTGGAGGAGGAGCGATTGCTGGCCGAGTTGAGCGAGCTGACGGTGGCGCTTTCGGCCCGGCGGCGCGAGGCGGCCGAGCACCTGGCAGCGGGAATCGAGGCGGAGCTGGGTGACCTACGCATGGAGGGCGCGCGGTTTGGCGTCGATTTTGAGTGGCGCGAGGACGAGCGAGGCGTCCCCATCACAGAATCCCAAATCTCCAATCTCCAATCTCCGGTCGGCAAGTCGGCGAGTCAGCGAGTCAGCGAGTTAGCCGAAGGACGGTTTGTTTTCGACAGCACCGGCATCGACCGCATCGAATTCCTCGTCTCCCCCAATCCCGGCGAGCCGCTCAAGCCGCTGGCCAAGGTCGCCTCCGGCGGCGAGACCTCGCGGCTGATGCTGGCGCTCAAGACGGTGCTCTCCCGCGCCGACGAGACGCCGACGCTGATCTTTGACGAGATCGACCAGGGCATCGGCGGGCGCGTGGGCGCGACGGTGGGCGAAAAGCTGTGGCAATTGGGGGCGGGGACAGGGCCAGGCGGCCTGCAGCACCAGGTGCTGTGCGTGACCCACCTGCCGCAGTTGGCCGGCTTTGGCGACGTGCACTTTCGCGTGGAAAAGCACGTGGAGCAGACGGAGACGGGCGAGCGCACGGTGACGCGCGTGCACCAGTTAGCGGGCCAGGCCCAGGTGGAGGAACTGGCCAAGATGCTGGGGGCCGCCGGCGACGCGGCCTACCGCAGCGCGGAAGAGATCCTGGAGCAGGTGGCGGCTCGCAAAGCCTGATGGTGCAAGCTGGTCTGCAGCGTTGTGCGTTCTTGGGGGCTGTTGTGTCGGCAACGGCCCTCGCGGTTTGTACGAGCGCATTGCCTGCGTGACTTGAGGCGATGGAGGTGAGTGTACGATGAATGAGCGGGCGAACACGTCGCGGCCGAGGTGGCGGTATTGGATCGCCGTTGGTGCGTGTGGCCTTTTCCTCATCTTTTTCTTCATGGATATGAGGTCGTGGCGCCCGGCGGTGGTGGCCATCGTCGTCCACCTGGCGATGATCATCCCGGCGCTCTTTCTCTCTTTTGCCCTACGGGCGCTGCTCAGAGAGCGGTTCGCGTCCTATCTACTCGATGCCCCGACCGTTGTTCTTGCCCTGAGCCTGCTGGTGCATCTTTTGGCCCAGATGATGGGCGAGCTGCTGTACGCTCGCCTGCTTCCCATACAGACCGATTTCGCGCTTGCGGGTTGGCTTGAGGTTGTGCTGTCCCTCGTTTGCTTGGGTGGCGCGTACGCGACGGGCGCCAGCTTGCTCGCGGTCGGCATCTGCCTGAGAAAGCTGGCGGGTTTGCATTTGGGTCTGCGCAGGCCCCTTGTCTATGCGTTTTTTGTCTGCGGTCTGTTCATGACCGGCTACAGCGTCTCTGCCACCTTGTTGCATGGTGCGAGGATGGGGGAGACATTTTCCGCCCTGGCTATCGTCACGTTTCAGCTCACCGATTTAACCTTTGTCATCCTCTGTTTGTTGCTGATGCTGACCTTTGTCCTGGCTGCGCTTGGCAAGTTGGGTGGTCAACTCGATTGGAAGGGGGAGCGACCATGAAGATGCCCTGGCCTACGCTATCGAGATGCCCGAGGATAGCCTATTGGTGGATGTGGGTGGGCGTAATGTCCACCTGCGCGCGATGGGCCTGGAGCACGATGGCCTGGCGGTGGTTTTGCTTTTCGGGGCTTCTTACGGTGTCACGGTCGATTCGGGCTGGTGGGCGGGCGTTCAGCCAGAGTTGGCCAAGACGATGCGCGTTTATGCCTTCGATCGTGCCGGCTATGCCTGGAGCGATCCTAACCCCGAGGGACTCTCGTACACCAACACTGCCGACGATCTGCATGTAGCATTGACTGTATCTTCTCAATAAGTAGGGGAAGATGGGGGGTGGGGGGGGGGGGGGGCCGCGCCCCCCCCCCCCCCCGCCCCCCAGATTATTGAGATGATACCATTGACTGCTCTGGGCGAGAAGGAAGTGATCCTGGTTGGATACGCCACCGCCTCGAACATGACTATCGTCTATCATCATCGCTACCCGGACGATCCCCGTCTGCGCGGGATCGTCTGGCTTGACGCCGACGTGCTCCATCCAGAGGTTATCGACTGGTACAAGGGGGGAGGGGGCCCGGGCCCGCTGGTGCTCCACTCGCTGGTCGATGTGGGGATTGGCAGGCTTTTCTACGAGTGGGGTTTCCTCGCTCAACGGGAGCAGTGGGTGATGGAGGAAAAGCTGTCCGAGCGCGGGCGAGCGATGTTCGACTGGGACTATTATAATCGAGTCGCTGCGACGCGGGGCACTCGCCGTGTCTTGCACGCGATGGTGAACTCTGGCCTGGCCTATGACGAGGACCTGGATTACGCAGCGAGCTTGTCTCTACCCACCGACATCCCGCTCTTTGTCATCCAGACTGACATGCTGCGTTTCCAGAGCGAAGGGGACCCGGAACGGGCCAAGGTAAACGCGTGGCGGGGACCGTATATGACGGAGTGGTACCGGGCTGCAGCGGAGAGCACGCCGGGCGGGCGTTACATCCATATTGCCGATAGCGAGTACTTTGCCATGCTTGATCAGCCCGATGCTTTGATCAATGCGATCAGGAGTATGGTGGACTTGGTCGCTGCGCAGGATTAGGTATAGGAGGTGATCGGTGAAGAAGCAGCGTGGAAGGTGCGGGTGTGTACTTCGGGTTACGGCTATCTTGCTGATCGCACTGGTGGTTGTTTTTGTAGCTGGCAAGCTGTACACGGACGCAGTCGTCCGCCGAGCGGAGGCCGAGTATCCGCCTTTCGGGTTCGTAACTGTCGAGGGAGTGCGCCTGCACTATGTCGATGAGGGGTCGGGGCAGCCGGTGGTCTTTTTCCACGCGGCCAACGGGCACCTGCGTCACTTTACCATGTCGCCGATGTTCGAACCGCTGACGCAGGAGTACCGTGCCGTCGTCTTTGACCGGCCCGGCCTGGGCTACAGTGAGCGGCCCGCTCGCGAGGATGCGACCCCCGCCGTTCAGGCGCGCCTGATCCACGGCGCACTACAGCAGCTTGGCGTCGAAAAGCCCGTGCTGGTTGGGCAATCGTGGGGCGGGTCGGTCGCGCTGGCCTATGCGCTGGAGTACCCCGACGATCTCTCCGGCGTGGTGTTACTGGGCGCCGTTCCGTATCCGCAGCGCTTTTCCGATCCGATTGCGGGTTTGGTAAGGGTGCCGGTTTTGGGCGACCTGGTCGCGCACACGGTGTACGTGCCCATTGGGCAGAGTGCGTTGCTGCCTTTAACGGTAAAGCAGGGTGAGCAAGCGGGGTATTTCCCGCCGTCCGATATCAGACCCCCGGGCTATTACGATGCGAACGCCGCCCTTGTGCTGCGGCCCACCCACATCAAGGCAGAGGCCGAGCAGGCGGCGCTCCTTTACCCCAGCAACGAGGCGTTGAGCCCGCGCTACGGCGAGATACGGGCGCCAGTCTCGATCGTGATCGGAGATTCGGACGTCCCTGCCGCGGTGGAACAGGCCCCGCGATTGGATGAGGAACTCGTCCATTCCAAAATGGTCGTCTTGCCTGATACGGCCCACTGTCACCAGTTTACGGACCCGGAAGGGATCATCGCAACTATACGCGAAACTTGGGCCTGGGCGGACGATTTGGATGTGAAGTAGTTGTGGAATCCCTAACCAGTGCCTTGCACAATATCCACATTCCAGTTATCATTACTACCGGTGTGTGGTGAAGCGTTCTTGGTAGAGGCTTGACTGTGCTATTCATGCCCGGGATGACGCAGCTTTTGACAGAATCGGAATCCCCAACTTGTTGGGGGCTTGTGCAGCGCCCGAACGAGTTCGCGAGACTATCACCTAATCAGAAAGGAGTAACCAGAGATGACCCAAGAAAGTGTTGTCCAAACTGACCCGTCCCAATCCTTTTTCGATAATTGGAAGTGGCGGCTTTCGTCCAAGGCGGTCTGGATAGGCCTGGTATCTGTGCTGTTGGTCTTGGTTTTGCTTTCTACTGTGTCTGTGGACAAATTCTGGAAACCCCTCAACCTCCGGAATATCGCCCGGACGGGACTTCTCCCTGCGCTCATGGTGCCTCCTATGATACTGGTGGTTGCCTCTGGCGGACTTGATCTATCCGTCGGTGCGGTAGCCGGGGTGGTAGCAGTGGTGATGGCATCGCTGATGTCCTCTGAGATGAGTGTGAGCCCTGCTGTTGCGCTGTCGGTGGGCTTGCTCTTGGCCATTCTCATTGGTCTCGTCAACGGCCTTCTGGTGGGTTTGGCCAGGGTTCACGGAGCGGTGGCGACCTTGGGAATGTCGGTTTTGTTGAGGGGCCTCGTTCTCGCGGTCACCGAGGGTAAAACGATCCCTGCCGGAGAGGTTGGTTTTCTCGGGGCGTTGACTGTGCCTGGACTTTTGCTGGCCCTGCTCTTGATCATCGGCGTCATCGCCCTGACCGAGCTGGCACCTTTTGCGCGCAAGCGCTTTCTGGGGTTGCGCGACGAGAGTTCCTGGCTGCAGCGGCTTGCTCTTGCTGGATTGCCCTACGTCTTGTCCAGTGTAATGGCAGGCTTTGCCGGAGCTTGCTATTTGGGCATTGTTCAGTATGGCACAATCGCCGCAGGCGCGGGCCTGGAAGCTGATGTTTTACTCGTCGTGTTCCTGGGGGGGACAGCATTTGGCGGCGGGCTCGTGAATGGCCTCGCTGCTATCCTGGCTGCTTTGACGTTTGCTGTTGCTACGAATATCTTTATGTTGAGCGACGTGCCTTACCAGCAGCAGGGAATTATCAAGGGGGCAGGCTTGGTGGCTTTTGGGTTGCTCTGCCAGTTATATTACATGCTCGTTGGTTGGATTTTCAAGAGGGTCAAGGCCCGAAAAACGCCGGTTGCAGATAATCACGAATGATTCCCCAAACCCTTTCGCTCACAAACTTTATGTGCTACCGCCAAGTGGAGCTGAACTTTGTCGGCATCCACGTCGCCTGTCTGGCAGGACCCAACGGCGCGGGCAAGTCGGCGCTGCTGGATGCCATCACCTGGGCGGTGTGGGGCAAGGCACGCGCCCGGCGGGATGATGAGCTGATCTACCTGGGCGAGGACGAGATGTCGGTCGAGCTCACCTTCGACCTGGGACCGCAGACCTACCGCGTGCTGCGCCGGCGCAAGTCGGGCAAGCGCGGCAGCAGCCTGCTCGACTTTCAGGTGCAGGAAACCTCCCCCTCTATGGTGGGGGCAGAGGGGGGGGAGGCACGCTGGCGTTCCATCTCCGAGGGCACCATCCGCGACACCCAGGCCAAGATCGAGCGCGTCCTGCGGCTCGACTATGATACTTTTGTCAACTCTGCCTTCCTGCGCCAGGGCCGCGCCGACGAGTTCACCGTCAAGACCCCCGCCGAGCGCAAGCGCGTCCTGGGTGATATCCTGGGGCTCGACCGCTGGGCAGAGTACGAGGAGCGAGTCAAGGCGCGGCTGCGGGCCATCGAAAGCGAGGTGCGGGCCGTCGAGTTGCGTCTGGAGGAGATCGAGACCGAGCTGGCCCGCCGCCCCGAGTACGAGGCGGAGTTGGAGGCGGCTAAAGAGACGGTTGAGGAGTTGAGCGCAGCGCTCGAGCAGGCTCAAGCGGACTACCAGCAGGTCGAGACGGCGCGCACGGAGCTGCGGCACGTCGAGGCCCAGATCGACGAGTTGGGCGAGCGGGTCGCCCAGGCGGAGCAGGAGCTGGCTTCGCTGGCCGAGGAGCAGGCGTCGCGGGAGGGGCGGCTGGCCGAGTACGAGGAGCTGTTGAGCCGGGCCAAAGAGATCGAGGCCGGATACGCGGCCTACCAACAGGCGGTCGAGCAGGAGCGGGCGCTGGGGGCCAAGCTGCAGCAATCGGTGGAGCTGAACGAGCGCCGCATGCGATTGGAGGCGCAACTGACCGAGGCGCGGCACGAGGTCGAAAAAGAGCGCGAGGTCTTCGCCCGGCGTATCCCCGAATTGGAGGCGCGCCTGCCCGACGAGGCGCTCGTCGCAGAGTACGAGGAGGTGCAGGCACAGCTTGTCCATCTACAACAACTGTTAGAGAGCCGGGAGGCGGCGCGGGATGACCTGGCGCACATCGCCGAGGAGCAGGCCGCGCTGCGGGCGCGCAACGAGTCGCTGCACGTGGAGATGGACGGGCTCAAGGAAAAGATCGCCCAGTTGGAGCAGGCGGGCGCCGAGTGTCCTCTGTGCACGCAGCCCCTCACTGAGGATCACCGGGTGCAGTTGCTGTCCCAGTTCCAGGCCCAGGGACGCGACAAGGGGGACATGTATCGTGCGAATCAGGCCCGGGCCAAGGCGTTGACGGAACAGTCTCGGGCGCTGGATCAACAGATCGGCGAGAGCGATGCGCTATTGGACGAGCTGCCCGCGCTGCAGCGACAGGGGGCGACGCTGACCGAGCGCGTCGAGCAAGGGCTGCAAGTCAAAGAGGAGCTGGGAAACGCCCAGGCCGAGTTGGCCGCCTTGGAGCAGCGGCTGGCCAATAAAGATTATGGCCACGAGGTGCAGGCCGAGATGGCGCAGGTGCTGGCTCAGGCGGAGGAATTGGGTTACGATGCAGCCGCCTACGAAGCGGCGCGGCAGGCGGTGGCCTCGGGGCAGCCCTTTGCCGAGCAGAAGGTGCGCCTGGATACCGCACAGGCGGGGAAAAAAGACGAGCAGGCCGCGCTCAAGCGGCTGCAAGAGACCGAGAAGCGGTTGCACAATCAAATTGAGGATCACCGAGCGCGTCGCGAAAAGCTGGAGAAAACGGCTGAGGAACTGCAAGCGCGCTTGAAGGACGCGCAGGCGGTCGAGGCGGAGCTGCAGCGCGTGCGCGGCGAGGAGGCCGCCGCCCGGCAGCGGCTGGGCGCGGCGCAGCAGAGCCTGGAGGCGTGCAAGGGCTTGGAGCAGCAGCGGGATGACAAGCGCGAGCGGCGTGACGAATTGACCGAGGAGCAGTCGGTCTATGATGATTTGCGGACGGCCTTTGGCGTTAGGGGGGTGCCGGCGATGATCATCGAGGCGGCTGTGCCCGAGATTGAGGCTGAGGCCGATCGGTTGCTGGAATGTATGACGGGAGGGGCTACCCGCGTTAATTTCATTATGCAACGGGAAACACAGGCGGGCGACGTTAGAGAGACTTTGGACATCAAGATATCGGATGATCTCGGAGAAAGACCTTACGAAAACTATTCGGGTGGTGAGCAGTTCCGGGTCAATTTTGCCATCCGTATCGCGCTCTCGCGGCTTCTGGCGCGGCGGGCCGGGGCGCAGTTGCAGACGCTGGTGATCGACGAGGGGTTCGGCACGCAGGACGCCCAGGGCCGGGAGCGGCTGGTCGAGGCGATCAACGCCATCCAGGATGACTTTGCCCGCGTGCTGGTGATCACGCATATTGATGAACTGAAGGATGCCTTTCCCGTGCGCATCGAGGTAACCAAGACGCCGGAAGGCTCGGTGGCAGAGGTGGTTTAACGGAGGGAGGACATGACTCGGATACAGCGTATCATCGTCATCGCTCTCGGGGCTGTTAGTTTGCTCACGATCGTCGTTCTCTGTAGCGTCTTCCTTATCAGTATGTCGTCGCTCCGTGAGCGAGCGTCCCAGGCCGCGCCTACAGATATCCCCACGCTTACGCCTATCCCGACCTGGACGCCGACGCCGCAGCCAACGCCCACTGCTCCACCTACGGCAACTCCCACCTTAACTCCTACACTTACACCCACGCCACCGTACCTGTCGTTGGCGGACGATCCGAAACTGAGCCAAATCGAGGTGCAGGTCGCCGCCCTGCGCGATCTCGAGCCGCTGCGCTCCGTTCCTCGTTGGGCGATTACCCGGAACGAGTTACGCTATCATTACGTCGATCCAATGCTTGACGAGGCGTGGGATGAGCAGCTTGCCTCGTGGACTCGCGCGTTGGTCGCCTTCGATATGCTGGAGCCGGGTCTCGATCTATCGTCCATGGCCAGGTATTTCCTTCCCGAGAGTATCGCCGGTTTTTACGATCCCGAGACTGGGGGAATCTATCTGGTGAACGATACCGGCGTCTTGGACGAATCCGACTATTCCGTCTTTGCCCACGAGTACGGGCATGCTTTGCAGGATCAGCACTTCGATCTGTCGTCGCTGGGATTCGATGAGATTGGTTCTTCTTACGACCAACTTGATCGCCTCAACGCGGGCCGCGCACTCATAGAGGGAGATGCCGAGCTTATCCGGGCGCAATACGAAAGAGCGTATGTAAAGTGGTACGAGGATGATCGTTCTCTGGATGTGAGTCGCTTGAAACTGTGGCCGGCGGTGTGGAATCCCGGTGGCATGGTCAGCAGCATGCAAACCCCTCCCATCGACGATGTGTTTCTGTTTCCCTACATATACGGCAAGATATTCGTGCAGGATTTGTACGATCGGGGCGGTTGGGAGGCGGTCAACGCTGCTTATGCCGATCCTCCCGCATCTACCGAGCACATTCTGCACCCGGAGCGCTACCGGGCTGGCGACGAGCCGATCCCTGTCCCGATCGCGCCTCTTGCCGACACCCTGGGCAGCGGATGGCGACTCGCTTTTGAGGATCCGATCGGGGAGTTCATGCTGCGCGTTTACCTGCAAGGTCAGCTAGGTGCCGACGAGGCGGCCCGGGCTGCCGCAGGGTGGGGTGGAGACCTTGGCGTCGTCTACTACGATGAGGACTCGTATGATCTGGTGATGGTGTTGCGTTCGGCGTGGGATACGCCTGCTCAGGCCGCAGAGTTTCTGGATGCCTATGTTGCTTATGCCGCTCGTCGGTACGGCCATCCGGCAAATGAGACCGTCGGCGCGCTCTCGTGTTGGTATGGGGATGATACAATATGCGTGACCGGGGTGGGCGGTGAGGTTTTGGTGGTGTTGGGGCCTGACGCGTCGACCGTCGACGCGGTGCTCGGTGCAGTCTTCGAGTAAGGCGTTACTTACCCTCGACGATGCGCTCGTAAAGGGCCTGTAGCTCTTCGTCGGAGTAAAAGTGAATCACCAGCCGCCCGCCCTCCTCCTCGCGCGTCAGGCTCACTTTGGTGTTCAAAGCCTGGCGAAACTCGTCCTCTAGCTTTGCTGTTTCCGCCCTTTGCGCTTGTGTCTCTTTGGATATCCTGCGCTTTGGTTTCTTCTCGCCCAGCCTGCGCCGCACCAATGCTTCGGTTTGCCGTACGTTCAACCCCTTGCTGCGAACGACTCTGAGGGCGTCCTCCTGCGCCGCCGCTTTCTCCAGTCCCAGGAGCGCGCGGGCGTGCCCCTCGCTGACCTTGTCTGCTAGCAGGGCCTCTTGCACGGCGCGAGCCGCGTTCAGCAGCCGCAGCGTGTTGGCGACCGCCTCGCGACTCTTGCCCACCCGTTGTGCCACTTGCGCCTGCGTCAGGCCGAACTGGTCCATCAGTTGGCGGTAGGCCTGGGCCTCCTCCAGCGCGTTCAGATCGGCCCGCTGGACATTCTCCACCAGTGCCAATTCCAGCATCTCTTTTGGGGCGGCATCCTTCACGACGACGGGCACCTGCTCCAGTTTCGCCAGGCGCGACGCGCGCCAGCGGCGCTCGCCGGCGATCAGTTGGTAGCCATCGGCCACCTTGGTGACGATGAGGGGTTGGATGACGCCGTGCTCCTCGATGGAGGCGGCCAACTCCACCAGGTCCTGGTCACGGATCGGTGAGCGGGGCTGGTGGGGGTTGGGGACGATCGAAGAGAGGGGCACTTGGACCACGCCCGGCGTCGCTGTGGCGAGCGGCGCTTCATCCTCCGCTGCCGGGATCAATGCGTCCAGTCCCTTGCCTAGCCCGCTTTTGCGTCGCGTCATCTTTCACCTCGTGTTGGTGGCTGTGGTTTCCCATCTCCGTGCAGGATCTCCCGCGTCAGTGCTTCGTAGGCCAGCGCTCCCGCCGACTTGGGGGCGTAGGAGACGATCGTCTCGCCGTAGCTGGGCGCCTCGCTCAACCGCACGCTGCGCGGAATGATCGTCTTAAAGACACGTCCCGGGAAGTGCCGCTGTACCTCCTCGACCACCTGCCGCGAGAGGGTCGTGCGCACGTCGAACATTGTCATCACCAGCCCACGCAGCCGCAGGTCGGGGCGCAGGGCCCGGCGCACCAGATCGATGGCGCGCCCCAGTTGCGAGAGACCTTCTAGGGCCAGGTACTCACACTGCACGGGGATGATCACCCCGTCGGCGGCTGCCGCCAGCCCGTTCACCGTCAGGATGCCCAGGCTGGGCGGGCAGTCGATCAACACATAGTCGTACCGCTGATCCAGCGTCTCCAGCGCCTGCCGCAGGCGGTATTCGCGCTGCGGCAGGTTGACCAACTCCACTGTCGCACCAGCCAGGGCCGGAGAGGAGGGGGCCAAGTCGAGACGCGCGTTGCTGCTGACTCGCGCGATGCTCGCCAGCGGTACCTCGCGCACCAGCAGGTCGTAGGTGGAGAGTTCCACCGTGCGCTTGTCTATCCCCAGCGAGGAAGTGGCGTTGGCCTGCGGGTCGATATCGACGAGCAGGACGCGCTGGCCCAGGAAGGCCAGGTAGGCCCCCAGGTTGATGGCGGTCGTGGTCTTGCCCACACCGCCTTTTTGGTTCGCCAATGCGTAGATGGTGGGCATGTCTTTCGACAGAATCTCGAATTGTGCACGATGCGTAATGCGTGACGCGTAAAACGTAAGGCTTCTCTGAGGTGACCCTTACGTTTTACGAATTACGTTTTACGCCCAATGCCTGTTCACATGCGGCAACTTCGTCCGCCGTCGGCGTTGCATCCAATCCCGCTTGCGTCACCGACTGCGCGGCGGTGCAATTGGCCAGGCGCGCGGCGGCCCAGGGGTCCCCGCTGCGCTGCAGCCAGACAAAGAACGTGGCAGCGAATACGTCGCCGCAGCCGGTCGCGTCACGCTCTTGTACGGCGGGTGCCGGGAAATGGCGCTGTTGCCTCTCCGTGTAGACTGTACACCCTGACGCTCCCTGTGTCAAGACCAACAGCCGCGTCTGCGCCGCGTACTCGCTCACCAGGGTTTCGTCGCCCGCCACGTCCTCCTCGCTCAGCACGACGGCGTCGGCGCGGGCGAGCAGCGGTTCTGCACCTTGCCACCGGCAGCGGCTGACCTGCCCCGCCTGGTTCCAACGCCGCATCCATCCCTGGGGGGTCAGCCCCAAAAATGCACCACCGAACGCGTCGATCAGAGCCGGGCCGCACTCCTGGGCCACCGGTCCCAGGTGGACCACGCCACGCGGAGCGACCGTCCAATCCGGCGGCACCATGTGTGGCACGAGCGTCTCGGCGGTGGCGTGCAGCATCTGCCGCCGCCCGCTGGGGGTGTATGTGTTCTCGAAGGTGGTCGTCGCAGCGGCGGGGACGCGGGCGATCAGGACGTCATCCAAAACCTGGCTCAGATCGAGGTTGGGGCTGGCGCTGGTGACGATGCCCACGCGACAACCCAGCGCCTGCGCTGTGCGGGCAGTGTAGGAAGCCGTCCCTCCAATTGTGAAACCGCCGTCCACCAGATCGCGGGTTACGTGACCGATGACCAGGTAATCGAGTTCGATCATGGCAGCAGCGGAAGGCGCGCTAGCTAACTGCTAGCGGCTCATTTTGGGATGATGGTAACCTTGCGCCGGTCTCCCTGGCCGATGCTCTCCGTGGTTACTTGGGGATGGTCGCGTAGGGCCAGGTGGACGATGCGGCGTTCGTGAGGGGGCATGGGCTCCAGTATCACCCTGCGGTTGGTGCGCACGGCCTGCTCTGCCAGACGCTCTGCCAGACCGCGTAGCGATTCCGCTCGCTGCGCCTTGTAGCCGTCTACATCTACGATGAGGTTCACCCAGTTCGCCGTCTCTTGCCCGACGATCAACCGGGTGATGTGCTGCAGTGCCGCCAGCGTCTCCCCACGATGGCCTATCAGGGTGCTGACGTCTGGGCCGCGCACGTCATATACCAAGGGGACGTCTTTTTCGCCGGGAGCGGCCTCTGCCTTTCGCACGTCCAGTTGCACATCTTCAAAGCCCATCATTGCCAACAATTCTAGCAGTGCTTCGCGCGCTATCTCGACTTTATCTTCTTCCGCTTCTTCCTGTTCCGATTTAGCCATCTCTGGTTTAGCACCGGACGGCATTGGTGAAGGCTGGGGTTTCGCTTCTGTACGTGTAGCCTGCGTTCTCTCAGGTTCAGCCGGGCGCGCTACCTCGGGTTGTGCCTTGACTGTCAGACGCACGCTGGCCTCTCGCGCCCCAAGTCCGAACACGCCTCGGCTGCCTTCATCGAGTATTTCGATATCCACTGCGTCTCGGTCGACTTGCAGTTCCTCCAGCCCGGCGGCGACCGCCTCTTCGACGTCGGAACCGGTTGTTTCAACTGTGCGCTCTATTTCTGACATCTGCCGTCTCCTCCCTGATCGATCTTACCGAATGCTGCATAGTGACCGCGTTCTCGAAAGCTTGACGTACTGGGCAAATTCGCCGTTTTCGAAACTCGTTTTTAGCTTTTGGAAAGACGAGTTGACTTCTTTCGTCACGTTCGTTTTTTCGCCACGCGCTTCTTGGTGTCGGCGTCCTCTTGCCTGCCATTTCTGATCAAATAGTATTGGACGATCCGAATCAGGCTGGAGATGATAAAGTAGATGGATAGGCCGGTGGCATAGTTGAGGGTGAACATCATGAACATCAGCGGCATCATGATCTGCATCTGCTTGGTCATTAGTTCGGTCTGCGATGGCGGGCCGTCGCTGCTGGCAGAGCTGGAGGGGGTCGATGGGCTCAATAGCTTTTGCTGCAGCCAACTGGTGAGGCCGACCAGGAGCGGCAACGCATACGACCACCATTGGATCATATTGGGGGGCTGCCCCAGGTCCATTCCCAGGAACGTGCTTTGCAACGGGACGAGGCCTACAAGAACAGGAATTTGCAACGCAAGACTGGGTATTAACTCACCAATGTGCTGCGAGAACTGGAACGTTTCCAGCGGGCCGGAGGGGATGCAGTACCGGATGGCGTTGATCAGGCCGAACCAGATCGGCATTTGGATTAGGAGCGGCAGGCAGCCTCCCGCCGGGTTGATGCCTTTTCCCTTGTATAGCTTCATCGTTTCCTGCGACAGCCGCTCTTGGTCTTTGCCGTACTTTTTCTTGAGTTTTTCCATCTCTGGCTGCAGTTCCTGCATCTTGCGCGCCGACCGCTGCTGGCTCAGCGTCAGCGGCAGCATGGCCAAGTTGATGATCAGGGTCAGCACGGCGATGGCTCCGACGGTGCTTCCCAGACCTGCATACAAGAGCAGAATAAGATTGGCCAGCGGATAGGCGATAAAATCGAACACTTGACTATTCTCCTGTCTCTGATTCCTCGGGTAACGGATAGACCCACAGCTCGTCCCCATCGTCGGTGATCTCCAGCGCCCTAATGCGATAGGGGCCTTGGATCAGAGCCTGGTATACGATATCTCCATTGACCACGGGCGTCACGTAGCCTTTCCCTTCACCTTCCTCGGTCCACATTTCGGAGCCGTCGTCTACGTCCAGGGCGTACAGCGTGCCGTTTTCGCTGCTGATGAGCAGTGTGCTGCCATCCTCCGTCAGCGCCGGTCCACCCCGCACCGGAGCATCCTTGTCATTGTTCTTCGGGGCGAGCTGGCCGCGCCAAATTTCTTCACCGGTTCCGGTGTCCAGTTTGTAGACAGCACCCTTTACATCCACCGCATAGACGGCATCGCCATCGATCAGCGGGCTGCCCCAGAACCAGTTTTTCCCTGGCTCTTCGGGGAAGCGCCAAATCTCGGTTCCGTCGTCGGCGTCGATGGCATAGACCCGGTTGCCAAAGGTGCCGATGTAGAGGGCGCCATCCTGCAGCGCGGGCGTGCTGGCAAAGGCTCCGCCTCCGGGGGCGGCGAACTTCCACAGCTCTTCGCCATCCGACAGGCGCCGGGCGTATAGGTGATTGTCCATCGAGCCGATGTAGACGGTATCTCCCACGATGAGGGGCGTGGCCCACACCCGGTGACCCGTCTCGAATTGCCATGCTAGGTCTCCTGTATCCATGTCCAGCGCGTACACATTCTTGTCGCTGTTGCCGATGACGAAAAGGCCATCGGCGACGGCGCCGCCTTCGATGTACTGTCCTCTGGCCCCTTCGAAGCGCCACAGTTCTTTGCCGGTCTCGAGGTCGAGTTTTACGATCGGATAGGTTGCCTGGGCCAAAAAGCCCCTGGGGGCAAGCTGTCCCGCGATGATCACATAATCCTCACCCACGGACGGGGCGATGTAGATCAGCCCGGCGGTGTTGTCCTCCGGGTCTTGGGGGATGGACTGGATGAGTTCGCCGTCCGTTCCCAGCACACGAACTTGCTGCAAGTCGGCCGCGTAAATCCTGCCGTCTTGGAGCGTCAAACCGGTCCAACTGGAGGCCCGTGGGGTCCCTCCGCAGACACAGCCGCTCGTGCTTGCGAGCAGTATTGCCAGCACAATCAGTAAGATTGGCCAGCGCAATAGTCGAGATAGTTTCAATTACTTATCCTCCTCCAGGTCGGGCACAGGGTCATACCCCCCCGGGTTAAAGGGATGGCAACGAGAAATCCGTTTGATGGCCATCCAGCCGCCACGCAGAGCGCCGTAGCGTTCGATGGCTTCAAAACTGTATTGCGAGCAGGAAGGAGTGAAACGGCACGTTGGAGGGAGTACGCGAGAGAGGGTCAATTGGTAAAGGCGGATGATCCCTAGCAAGATCGTTTTCATTCCTCCGTCTCCTCCGGTGCAGGCACCACGGAGGCGCGATTGGTCTCCTCGTTTTTGCTCAAGCTAGCCCGTTTGACCAACTGGGCCAGCGCTTTTTCGACCTGAGGCTCCTTAGCCTCAAGGATTTGGGAACGTGCGATCAACATCATGTCCCACCCGGCTTTGAGCTGGGGATAGAGGCGTCGGGCCGCCTCACGCAAGAGCCGCTTGGCCCGGTTGCGGACTACCGCACCTCCCAACTTGCGGCTGGCAGCGACGCCCACGCGGCTCAGTCTGAGGCCGTTGGGGCGCGTCACCAACACCAATAGCGGGTGTGTCCACGATTTTCCCTCGCGGTACACCCGCTGCACGTCGCTCGTGCGTCGCAGCCTGATCCGTCGTTCCATCGCCAGGATGAGTCATAACGGATGACTAGGACTTGCGTCTTGGTCGCTGCGAGCTTTCTTTCCAGTTGAGCTTCTTGGCCCACTCCCGGTTCACGGTCAGTCGCTTTCGGCCCCTGGCTCGGCGTGCCTTGAGCACTTTGCGCCCGCTGCGTGTGGCCATGCGGGCCCGGAAACCGTGGGTGCGCATTCTTTTGCGCTTTTTGGGTTGATACGTCCGCTTTGGCATTCCATCCTCCTCCTAATAAACCAGAACAGTTGGCATGGCCAACTGACAATTGCTACTCAGCCGGGTCATTATACCTGAAATGAGGAGTTAGTCAATGCGGACGCGCGTGACACAGTGCGCGCTACTCATCTACCATAGAGATGTGACTCTGGACGACCATTCGACCACGGCAACGATGATGGGCGCGATGGCGATGGCCGGGAGCAGGTTGCCGGTGCGGATTCGCTTCAGTTCCAGCAGGCCCAGGGCGATGGCCAGCATCAACACTCCCCCCGTGGCCGTCATCTCGGCGATCATGGGATCGGTGAGCGCGCCGCTGACCCATCCCGCTCCCACTGTCAGCACTCCCTGGTAGAACGCCACGGTGAATGCGGCGGCGATCACCCCAGGTCCCATCGTGGAGGCAAAGGCCATGGCGGCAAAGAAATCCAGCGCCGACTTGATGGCCAGGATATCAATGTTGCCCTCCAGGCCGTCCTGGAACGATCCCAGAATCGCCATTGGCCCGACGCAAAAGACAAGGCTTGCCGTCAGAAAGGCCCGGCTGAATCGAGTCGTGCTGACATCGGATGTCTTTTCTGGCTGATTTAGGTTTATTTGTGCTTCCTTCACTTCCTTTCGTGCTTTTTGTGTCTTTCGAGAATTTCGTGTGCCCCTTTGTTCAATCCAGCGCCCGAGGTCGTTGATTCGGTCCTCGATGCGAAGCAACTCGCCCAAAATCCCCCCCAGAATCACGCTGCCCAGGACGATGAGAATCTCGGTGGTCTGGAGAGAGATCTGGATGCCGATGGCGAGGACGACCAAACCCAGGCCGTGCATAACGGTGGTGCGGATTCTCTCGGGCAGGCGCGCGCCCAGCGCCGTGCCCAGCGTGCCGCCCACCAGGACGGTGACGGTGTTGATGATGGTGCCGGTTCCGATCATTGGGTCCTCTTTCGTGTGGTTGTGTGTGCGTCGTGTCTGCCCGTGGATGGTATCACAGGTGCGCGGAAGCGTCAAGGGTTGTTGCTGGGGGGTGAGGTTGGTTGCGTGCTCCGGCGTATGTGCGTATAATTTGCACAGTGGGGGAGATCAATGCACGATGCTGACCGGATAGACGAACTGCTGAAACGGGGGATCGCCGCGGCCAAGGCTGGACGCAGGGAAGAGGCGCGCCAGATATTGCTGCACGTCGTCGAGCTGAATGAGCGGAACGAGCGGGCTTGGCTGTGGTTGAGCGGGGTCGTTGACGCGCGCGAGGACCGACGCGTCTGCTTGGAGAACGTGCTGACAATCAACCCCGGCAATCCCCACGCCCGGCAAGGCCTGCGCCGTCTCGATCAGCAAGCTGCCGTGGCCCCCGCTGCGGAGGAGCGCTGTCCTCGCTGCCAGGCTTCCGTCCCGCCTTCCGGGAGGACGTGTCCCAATTGCGGGCAACCGCTCGTCGTCGTCTGTCCCCGCTGTGGTGTATACGTCGAGGTGGAGCACGTCGTGTGCATCGATTGCGGGCAGTTCTTGGGGGATTTCCGGGATGGCGCTGATTACCATCTTATGCTGGCCCGGGGCTATTTGGAGCAGCAGCGTTTTGCCCTGGTGCAGGAGGCCATCGCCCGTGCCGAGGCGGAGGCCCCCGACGACCCACAGGTGCTGCAAGAGGTGGCGGCGTTGTACGAGGAGATGAACCACACCGATCTAGCCGTCGCCGTCTACCGGCGGGCCATCGAGCGTTATCCCGAGAACCCTGTCTACTATGCCCGCTTGGGAGGGATCTATCGCCGGCGTGCGATGCCCGACGATGCGCAGGAGATGTACGAGCAGGCAGTCAAGCTGGATAGCGGCGACCCGGCGACGCTGTTTGCGCTGGCCGAGCTGTACATCGAGGATGGTTTGATAGAGAGCGCGCGTAAGCTGTTGGAGCACGCTATCAGGGTCGATCCTGGGCATACACAGGCTCACTTGCTGTTGAGCGACGTGTACCACAGGCTGGGCCAGGGGAAATTGGCGGTCCAGCACTACCGGCAGGCCGCCATGTCGGCCGCGCCCGGTTCGGTAACCGGCCAACAGGCGCAGCGCGAATTGGTCAGGCTGGCTCCCTCTTTGCCCGAACGCCGGGCGCAGGGGTGGGGGGAGACGTTGCGGTGCACGTTTGCCCTGATGCTGCCGCTGGTGTTGGCGGCCTGGGTCAACGCCGGGCTGGTGCCTTGGAGGATCAGCCCGACCGCCTGGATGGCGCTGGTGGTGGCGACCATCGGCGCCTATCTGTGGGTGTGTGCTGCCGACGTGCCGCGCAACGAGGTCATGCGTGCGATCTTTGGCCAAGAGGGTGTGAAGGGGTTCTGGCGCAAGGCATTGGTAGGAGCGCCGGGCGTGGTGCTGTGGAGTGCTGCGTTTGGGTTAATCCTGGGAAAGGTGTGAGAGAAAGCATGGGGATGAATATCGCATTCTTTCTATTGTACTACCTCTCGAGAGTCCAACTCTTGCCGATCAAGGACGATCGCGGGCGTTTCCGCAGCTTTCCGTTCATGACAACCGGCATAGTCTTTCTCAATGTTCTAGTATTCATAGGAGTCAACATTGTGTTGGCTTTGGCAGTCGGTGCCGAAGCTTGGAACGCTTTGGTGTTCCCTTTCTTGCTCTTGCCGGCCGATATCGGTGAGGGGACGGGGTTGGGAGCACTTAGCCTGATCACGTCGGCCTTCCTTCATGCGGATTTGATGCACTTGCTGGGCAACATGTTCCTCTTGTTCTTTTTTGGGAGAAAGCTGGAGGACGTACTCGGGCCTTTCAAATTTGGGGTTTTCTACCTGGTGTGCATCTTTGTGTCAGGCACAGTCCATGTCGTAGGAGAAATAGCACTTCCCATAACTCAGGGAGCAAGGCCAGCGTTAGGGGCCAGCGGTGCGCTTATGGGGATCGTGACTGCCTACATATTCCTGTATCACGATCAACGCATCCGTACCGTGATTTTCGGTTTTTTCCCAATTCCCGAGACTTGTTACTTTGTTCCCTTTCTCGCTTGGCCGCGCTTGCCGGCCTGGGTATTTATCATTGTGAATGTAACTCAGGATATCCTTGGAGCCTGGTTGGCGCAGACAGTCGAGCGCGAGTATGGCGTCGAATTCCCGGTCTATATAGCCTGGTTTGTCCATTTGGGAGGAGTTCTTGCTGGATTGTCGTGCCTATACCTCTTCTTGCCCGCCGAGATCATCCACTACCGCCGCCAGATCGGTGAGAAAGTGTGACCTTGCGCGTGAGACGTGCTCACGACGCGCTTTGTTTCATCAACCACAGGTAGCCATCCTCCAGGTTCGGCGTGACCGGCTGGGCGGTCGGGTGGCTTGCCTCATCCCCGACCACGCGGTATTCCACCCGATCGTCAAGCCGTAGCGTGGAGACCACGGTGAGTGTGTCAGCAGGCCGCTCGCCCGGCGGCAAGGTGATGGTCCACACGTGGCCGTGCGCGCGCTTGACCAGCCCCCCTGGCGTATCGTGGAACAGGATCTGTCCCTCGTGCAGCACGGCCAGTTTGGTGCAGGTCTGGCTCACATCCTCGATGATGTGCGTGGAGAGGATTACCGTGCGCCGGCCGGCCATGTCGGCCAGAAGGTTGCGCAGCCGGACCCGTTCCTCTGGGTCGAGACCCGCCGTCGGCTCGTCCACGATCAGCAGTCGCGGGTTGCCCAGCAGTGCCTGAGCTATGCCCACACGGCGTTTCATCCCGCCCGAGCAGGTCTTGAGCCGGCGGTCGGCAGTATCGGCCAGCCCCACCAGTTCCAACAGCTCGGTCACCTGCTGTCTGCGCGCGCGTTGGGCGGTCACTCCTTTGAGGATGGCGACGTAATCGAGAAACTCGCGCGCCGTGAGGCTGGGGTAAAGGCCCAGTTCCTGCGGCAGGTAGCCCAGCATGGACTTGACTGCCATCTTGCTATAGGAATCGGTCATGTCGTGGCCCAGCACGCACACGTCTCCAGCAGTAGGGCGCAGCAGCCCGGTCAGGATGCGCATGAGCGTCGTCTTGCCGGCGCCGTTCGGACCGACTAGGCCGAACATGCCGTTTTCGATCTCGAGCGTCACACCGCGCAGGGCGCGCACATCTCCTTTGTAGGTTTTTTGCAGGTTTGTTACCGAGATCATCCGATATTCTCCTTCCAGCGCATCCAACCCCACACGATCAGCCAGACAAGCCCGACCTGAACTATTCCTACCGCAATCGTCAAGGGAATCTGGGCGGGAGAGGGTTTCATTCCCAGGGCCCGCAAGTCTTCTGTGGGGCTGGGCCCCATGGCGATGTCGGATTCACTTTCGGGTAGTTCCTGCGCGAGGTCTACCGCCAGGTGGTGCATCTGCTCGAATTGCAGGACGATCAAATGCGTGGGTCGGGTCAGACTGATAATGTCTTTTGCGCTGCCGGTCGTCGTGACGAGCATGGCGATGCAGAGTACGATGAATGCAATGCCGACAAAGACAGCCCGCCGCCGGTTGGGCTGCCCCGCGGCCAGCAGCACGCTCATTCCCGAGGTGAAAAACACCACCGGGAGAACGCCGATGATCCAGGTGGTCAGGTAGACCGACAGGCTATAAGGTCCGAGGATCAACAGCATGGTTGTTCCAAACACCAACGCGACTCCGGTCAGCATCACCAGCAAACTGGCCCATGTGCCCAGCAGCTTGCCGGCCAGGTAGGTGGCTCGATCCAGCGGCAGGCTGCCGAGCAAAGTGCATACGCCCATTTGCCGGTCTTTGGGGATGGTATCGGATAGAACTGGCGGGATGGCCAGGATGGAGAACATGAGGGCAACCGGCCAGACGCTTTGGATGACGGTGCTGGAAGCCATTATTTTGCTGATCTGTGGCATATTTTCCCTTAAC
>Ga0307420_1000359_pt1 | contig 21619 bp, 27 predicted proteins | sample SalMarWE160240MG_2_FD_202167 | JGI IMG/M metagenome (GOLD analysis project Ga0307420, IMG submission 202167) | Salt marsh sediment microbial communities from the Plum Island Ecosystem LTER, Massachusetts, United States - WE1602-40 | ecosystem: Environmental > Aquatic > Marine > Intertidal zone >... | reverse complement strand
CATTTCAGGCATTTGCAATTACTAGCCTCGTTGTTTTTTATATGCTAAAGCTATTTCCCTTTTAGCATGGGAATGGAAAAAACGCTCTCAAATATTGGTGGGTTGAGGGTTCAGACTATTTTGCCTTCCACAATCAGAGACCAATTCTTGAATCTTCGACCTTAAACTTAAACTAACCCAATATGGAAAAGGTCAATATACCGCGGGACGCCATAAATATGTTGGATTGCTTTTTTTGGAGGTGTGCTACGGCGCGTTTGTCAAAAAATCAGAGAATGATTTTGAAGCTTCTGGAGGTTAAGCCTGAAATGACCACGAAAGAAATAGCTGAAATGGTTTTTGGCAGGCCCGTGGAGTACAAGACAAAAGAGTACTCATCAATAAGTCGCAGTTTGAACATTTTGGAGAAAAAGGGGCTGTTACAGAGGGTTCAGGTTCAATTAAGGTGGCGACTCAGAACTAAGAGAGATTTTAGTACTAAATAACAGCTATGATGTTTAGCGTTTGCGTTTCCTGAAGTAAACCAGCAATCCAGCAGCGGAGATAAGAGCAATAATGGAAGCTGCAATGAAGGGCGCCACTGAAAATTTTGGAGCGTCAACGTTAAAGAATAGGGTGTCAGATATACCGCTATAGCCATATTCGTCTGTCGCGTAAACGGTAACGTTGTGATGATCGCTTGTTAAATCAGTTAGGGTTGTGTTTCCAGTAAGCGGCTGGGGTTCTTGCCCGTCAAGGCTGTAGTTCATCTCTGATACTGCATGGTCAACAGTGAAGTTTAATGGGAAAGACGGCTCTGACGAGTTTGCGTTTTGAGCAGAAAGGAAGGTGATGACTGGATTAGCGTGGACAAAAAATTTTACGGACACTGTTTTGTCTATTTCAAAATGACATTCGGTGTCATCTTTCATGTACCTGCCTTGCGTGTGCGCAGTGACGTTTAAGGTATGCTCTCCGAAGGGTACGTCACCGACGGTAAAGTTGTATCGGCGAAAATGAACTATCTGGGTTTGGAAATAGGTATCGCCCTCTACCAAGGGACACTGTGCTTTTGCTTGCATCCAATCGCCTTGATAACCCGTCGCATAAACGTTTCCGCACAATTCATCGGGGTCTACAACCCTCATGTTAAAGCAGACGTTAACTGTTCCGTTCTCGTGCAATGTGTTTTCCGTGGGGGATACGAGATTAAAGATAAGGTCAGTGTTGGCTGGCGCAGGCACAGTTTCGTACGGCCCACCACCGAGAAGGGGATTTGCAAAGACCAGTGTGGGCGTGACTGTTAAGCCGATAAACACAAGAATCAAGAGCGGCACTGCTGACTTGCGCATTCTAACCCCAATAACAATACGTTAAACCAACCCTTAAGTTTTGCTCTGACGAATTAAAGGTAGTATTAAGATGGCGGTCTTTTTTGGGCGTACTGGTACCTGCGCGGTTTCCCTTCGCGCGTGAGTATCCCGTCTTTCACCAAGTCTATCAGCGCGTGCGCCACGGCTGTTCGGTCATAGTGGAAGCCTCGTCGTGCCATTTCGCTGTGGACTTCGCTTAAGCCTCGTCCGTGGGCGAACCAGTTTTCTTCCCAGAGTTTCTGGATTACGCCTTTGCATGTTTCTGCTCTGGGTGGCGGTGGGGGTCTTTCGGCGACGGTGGATAAGCGCGTGTCTTTGAGTTTTTCGGTTACGGTGGAGAGTATCTTGTCCACCGCTGATTGCAGCTGGTCCTCTTGTGATTCTATTTCTATTTCTAATTCGCCTATCTTCATTTTTACCTTGATTGGTGGGTTTTGCGGCTTTTCTGTCAACTCGTCACCTGTTGTTTATTGTATTGTGCAAGATGCGCATGCACAACATTTAAATATTTCTACCAATTCCATATTGGCTATTGGTGAATCTTGGTGATTGAACAATACACAATAACAACAACCCCCAAATATAACTTTCCACAACCAACCATCGACACAACATTACCCCAACGCTTCCTAGAACAAAGCATCCAATCCCTAAAACAAGTGCAGCCCCAACGCCTTCAACTAAACCAACAACCCTTTCAACAATACCACAACTACGAGCAGCAACCTTCGCATCTGCGGCTGAATCACACCCCAATCACCTTGAAACCCAACCACCAAGAAACAACAATCGCCGCAGTAGACACCTCAACCATAAAAATCGGCGAAACAGCCACAGGCATCATAATCGCCATCCGAGGCGCAACCACCTGGAAACAAAACAGGCAATACCACTACACCCGCCTCGGACCATTCATATTCCACATTACAGAAGAAAACAAAAACGAAGTCTACAACACCCTTGAAAAAGCCTACTTCAACACCTACTACAACAGCAACCGCCAAGCCTCACCCCACCTCACGCAGATGCCCACCCGCCTCGCCAGCCTCCTCGAACGCTGGCTCCAAACCATGCTCGCAAAAACCGTAAGCCACGGACTAATCCTGTTCGACGGCTCCCTAACCTCAGGAACCTTCGACACCCCAGTGCAACGCATGAAAGAAATTCTCAGCCTATCCAGAAGAAACAAAAGCATCGTGCTCGCCTTCAGCAAAATGACCAGCCTCCGAGTCAACGGCTACCTCATAACCGAACAACTCCCCAAACACGAACCGCCGTACCTCTTGGAAACCACAGGCTTACGTTTCAAGTCCCCTATGATTCCGCTCGGCGACGTGTACGTGGCAAGACTGAACAAGGCAAACTACGCCTTCCGCCTGGACATAGACCGAGAAACCCCCCTGCAGCAAAGAATGACCGCGGTTGAGCAACTCTTAGGCAACGACCTCCACATGCAAGGCTACCCAGAAACCCTACGGCTATCACACATTCTATGCACCTTCACCGCCAACGAAGTCCTAGCCATCAAACACTTCATCACCCGCAAGCACGGCATCCAAATCATAAACCGACCCGACATGCACCGCCTGCTGTTCGGCCCGTTCGGCAGAGGAGAAAGCTACTCATGAAACTCTACAAAAAAGAAGGCAACATACTCCAAATCCTAAGCTTCTCAAACGAAAACGCCGAAAAAGGCGACTACCTGCTGGTTGAAGACCCAGAAGCAAGAAAAGCCATAATCGCCCAAGTAATAGACGTGCAGTTCGCAAGCATCCCAGGAGTTCTCGAAGAATTATTGCGCACACTCCCAGACGGCGGCGTACCCATCCAAGGCGAAGACATAGACCCTCTGGAGATCGCCCCGCACATTACGTACATCCAAGACGCCAGCCTACTCGTCTGCAAAATAAGGGCAACACTCGAAAATGAGAGGCTCAGCCCAAGCAGCAGCTGGCTACCCAGCCGCTCACAATCCACCATCAAGAAACTATCCGTTCCTATGCTGTTGAAGCTAGCGAACGTTGAGGGAAACCGCCCCATAATCCTCGGAGGCACCAAAGACTCCTCGCTTCTGACCATAGACGCCACAGCCGTAGACGGCACATTGAACATAATAACGGGCAAGAAAGGCTGCGGCAAATCACATTTGTCTAAGCTCCTGATGGTGAGTCTCATAGGCTACAAGGCAACCGTCGTCATCTTCGACTTGAACGGCGAATACTCCAGCATAGGAATGACGACGGACGGAAAACGAAACATGCACTACCACAAAATCCACGCGTTAACCCCCTCGCAAAACTTTAAAGTAGCTCTCGAACAACTGCACCTGAACGTGGTGATGGGCATACTGATCCACGCGTTACATCTGCCCGGCACAAGCGCCCGCGAATTCAGACGCATCTGGAAAACACTGCAAGACAAGGGCAACCTGACGCTTTCCGCGTTAGGAGAAGCCATACGAAACCTGAACTGCAATCAGCACGTGCGGGACGCGTTGACGTCGCGCTACCACGCCCTTGTTAACTCGGGTTTTTTCACCGACAACCTCGCAGAAGCCACCCTTCTTGATGAAAGCCTGCTGAAATCTAAGGGCGAAGGCGGCGCCATAATCATAAACCTCCGAAACACAAGCACCATCGACCGCCAAATACTGGTTGAATACGTCCTTGGGAAACTCGTTGATTCCCTACAAAGCTGGAAGCTCAAAGCCTTATTCCTCTTCGCTGAGGAGGCTCATTTATACCTGCGCGAAACGTATTGGGACGACATCGTCACCCGCATGCGCCACTTCGGGATTTTCACCACGTTCATAACCAACCAGCCCGACACCATCCGAGAAAGCATCTACCGCCAAGCAGACAACATCTTCCTCTTCAACTTCACGAATGAGCATGACCTGGACGTTGTAAGCCGCGCCTCCCGTGTGGATGCGGAAACTGTCCGCTCCATCGCAAGGGACCTGCCGCCGCACCACTGCCTCACCTTAGGGTGCGTAGTTCACGACTTTCCCATAGTCGCCCGAGTCAGAACGCTAGACGTCAAAACAATGGGAGAAACACGGCTGTTCTTCACAGGTAAAAACTAGGATTCTCCAGCTTCGCCCGGTTCCGCTCAAAAAAACTGCGAAAAGACTCGGTTAAATCGTATTCTTCCAACTCGTTGAAGGGCACCCACTTCAAAGCAGCGGCGTCACTTGCCGCCTTAGGCTTGCCGCTCCGCACGGTTAACAGATAATCCACAATCACGTAATGATACATGACGCCACCTCTTTCTCCGTAACTGACGTAATTTACTACGTCGACAAGCCGAGGTTCATACACGTCTAAGCCAGTCTCCTCCTTCACTTCGCGAACAACCGCATCCTCCAAGCTTTCACCCAGCTCCACCAAGCCGCCGGGAACGCTCCATTTGCCTTTGCTGGGCTCGTTTTTTCTTTGTTCCAGCAGAATCCTGTCTTCGTCAAGGATTACGGCGCCGACGCCTACAATCGGCTTTTTAGGGTATTGCCTGCTCAACACGCAAACCTCGCTTCTGATATAGGGTTAATTGTATCTTAAAGCTTCTGCAGGGTTTAAACTTTAACGCTCGCAAACAAAAGAAACGCTGTTAAAGGTCAATTGTGATCATAGGTTATTTTGGCAAGTTGAAAGCGCGTTTCTTAGGGAAGGCCTTGCATTTGTAGATTCGCAAAGGTCTTTCAGGTTCTAAGCGGCATCTTTTACGCGCATTCTTTCGCCTTAGCAAGGGAGCCAACTGAAAGAAAGGGCATTTCGAACATAACGTACTCAAATTAAGCGCCTTCAGACATAGTGAAATTGTGGCTAGGTAAACTCCTTTCTCTCAAAAAACACCAGCCCTAAGACTATGGTAACGGCGAAATACAGAATCATTATGGCAAGTCCCTCGGGAATGGTTGCAACATAGGTCGTGAGAGTTATTGGACCAGCATTTATCGTATTTACATGCGGAGGATAGGGCACCGTGAACACACTGGACAGTATCGCAGCCCCGTAGGTGAGAATGAACCATGGCTCAACGTGAGCAAAAGCGGATACTACGACATCGATAATGTTGAAACCAAAGAGGAACAGGATAACCGTTACGAGGATGGATATGGCGCTACTCTTGAAGACTGAACTGAAAAAGAACGTGAAGCCGAGAACCGCAACAAGGTAACTCCAGCTGAAAAGCAATGATTCACCGAACTGGGAGGGAATGCCTGAGGGGAAATAATACAAGCCGTTACCAATTGTAATGACCGTGAATATGGCAAGTATAAGGGTGGACGCTATTAACGCAGCCAGAAACTTACCAACGTAGATGGACGAACGCCTGATGGGATTTGGAATGCTGAAATAGCCTGTTTTGTTTTGGAATTCTCCAGATATGGCGTCGCCTCCAAAGAAAATGCCTGTCAATATGATGACGAAGGTGGTTATGTTGCCCCACCAGCTGCTGTAAAACGACAAGGAATCAGCAATCAAAGCCTGCGGTCGGTAATACCCAATTGCAGCTGTCAACAAAATTCCTATTAACGCTGTGATGACCACTAGAACGAGAAAGCGACGTGAACGGAAATAGTCAAGAAACGTGTATTTTGTAATGATGCCAATTTGCGCGATGCTCCCGGGCACCGTATTTCCTGAACGAGTTTGGTTTTGGCTCATGTTTATCACAACGTAGCTTGTATCAGTTTAAGGTACGCGTCTTCCAACTCTAACGATGCAGGCTTAAAGCTGACAACGCCTATGTTCAGTTTCACCAACTCTGCAAGAAGACGTTCCTGCACGTCTAAGCCGCCTTGGAAACGCAGCGTCAAGGTTCGATCATCCCGCTTATCCGCCGAAACGATTCCTTCAAGCTTGGCAATCTTGCCAGCAAGCAGTTTTTGATCGATGGGGTGGAGTACTCCTACCTCCACTGTGTTTGCGCCTCCCGATACTTTGGCGGCAACGTTAGCTATTGTGTCGTACACGATGAGTTTGCCGTGGTCAATCATGGCGACCTCGTCACATATTTCGGAAACTTCGTTAAGCAAGTGGGAGCTCATGAAAATTAACCGCTTTTTGCTCTTCAGCGATTTGACGATGCCGCGGACTTCGCTCATTCCTCTGGGGTCAAGCCCAGTCGTAGGTTCGTCGAGAATCAAGATTTCCGGGTCACTCAGCAGGGCCACGGCGATGCAGATTCGCTGTTTCATGCCTTTGGAAAATTTGCCTACTCGCTTGTCAATCCATTCGCCCATTCGGACTTCGTTAACCGCGTTTTCAATTCTTTTCTCGCGCTCCTCTGCTGGCACGCCTCGAATTTCCGCAATCATTCTCAGGCCTTCTCTCGGTGTTAGCGCTGGATAAATTTCAGGGGTCTCAATCAACGTGCCAACCGAAGCCAACGCTGCTTTCGTGTTGGTGCGTACGTTTATGCCGTTGATTAGCGCTTGCCCAGATGACGCTCTAATGAGACAAGTGAACATTTTGAGTGTGGTGGTTTTTCCCGCGCCGTTCGGACCTAGAAACCCCACGCATTTTGCTCCCTCGATTTTCAAGTTCAGGTTTGAGACTGCGGGGAACTCGCCAAATTTTTTGGAAAGATTGATTGCCTCAATCGAAGGACCAGTATATGACGCCATGTTTCAGTTTCCTCACGGTTTTTATTCCTTCACATAAGTTGCTTATTAGATGTTAGTTGCTTATTGCGAATACTTGGGCTTCTTGGTTTTTCATCGGGTCATCATTCTCCTGAATACTGGCAACGCGATGGCTGTCATGACTACGCCGAAAGTAATGAGGATTATCAGCTCTGGGGAGATTGCGGGTATATCTGCGCCCAGCACCATTACTTTTCTGAGAGCATCAGCAGCGTAGGTGAGAGGCAGGAAATGAGAGATGCTCTGCATGTACCAGGGCATCTGCTGTATCGGGAAGAACACGCCGCTTAGGAACATCATTGGAAACATCAGCGTCATCATAAGCATCTGCGCGGTTTCTTGGTCTTTTGTGAAGGAGGTTATCACTATGCCTAACCCGACAAAGGAGAATATGCCCAGCAGGAGTAACCCGAACACGAGTAGAATGTTGCCGTGAATGGTGACTCCGAATAACTCCACTGCAAGCACGAGTATTATGACTCCTTGGATGAGCCCTCTTGCAACTTGCCCCATGGTTTTTCCCAGAATTATGGAGAGCCTGTTGATTGGCGCCACCATCATGCCATCCATTGTTCCGATTTCTTTCTCCTGAGAAATGGCCACCGGTAGCCCAGTCATAACGCTCATCATGACCGTCATTGCTATGATGCCTGGGGCGATGAAGTCAAAGTAGCTGGGGGTTCCAGAAACTACGCCTTGGGTTTGCACGTTGTAGGGTTTGACTATGGCGAGGGGGTTGGTTGCGTTCAGCGGCTGAACGTTCTGGATTGCCAGCTGCGTGCCCATTTGGTCAAACACGGCAGACAAGGCGGCTTGGACCGTAGCGGAAACCTGCGGATTCGACTGGTCACTCATAATTATCAGGACGCCTTGTTGTCCGGTAATTATGCTCTCGGAGAAGTTACTGGATATGATAATGCCTCCGTTCAGTTCCCCGCTTTGAACCATGTCTTTGATGTCGGCTACCGTGGACACGTTGGAAAGCTTGAGCATGTTGGTTTGAGCATTGAAAGCCTGCAAACCCATGATGAAGGCCTGGCTTGGAATGGTTGAATTGTTGTAGCCTACATCCTCATCCACTAGCCCAATGGGCAGATTGTTTAAGGTAGAACCGTTGGAGGGGTAGATGAAGCCAACCATAACCATCATAAACAGCGGCATGACTATAAGCAAAACAAGTCCCAAGCGGTTTCTAAACAGTTCAGTCAGGTCTTTCGCAGCTATTCGAAAGCTATGTGAAAGCAGATTTTTGGCGCCCATGCTACTTCACCTTATTAACGTCCCCGTGCTTGCGGTCTTTGTCCAAACCGCCGCCGCGTCTCCATTGGAATCTTCTGGTCTGCCACGTCTCTCACCTGGTGGCCAGTGATGTGCAGGAACACATCCTCCAGCGTTGGCTGAAGGTTCTGCACGGAGTTGATTTTTCCTTTCTTTACACGCACCGAATCAAGCACTGAGTCAAAGGCTTCAGAGCCGTGAACTATTATGCGGAGGTGCATCGAGTTTTCTTGGGTCACAGAGTCTACGCAATCGAGTTTTCGGACAGTGTCTATCAGCTCTTGGTTGAGGTTAGCAAGTTCTAAGCTAATTATTGTGGTATCCGCTCCTGAGATGGTCTTCTTTAAATTAGTAGAAGTGTCAAGCGCAACGATTTTGCCATGGTCTACAATGGCTATTCGGTCGCACAAAAGGTCAGCGTCAACCATCATGTGCGTAGTAATAAGGACGGTTGTGCCGTTTTCTTGGTTAAGCTTCTTCACGAACTCCCTTATTTCCACTGAGGATTGAGGGTCTAAACCCAACGTTGGTTCATCAAGAAACAGTACTTGGGGCATGTTAAGGAGGGCTCGTACTACGTTTATTCTTTGGCGCATACCCGTGGAGAAGGTTCCTACTTGCGAGTTCTTCCACTTGGTTAGCTGAACCAGCTCTAACAGGTCGTCGATTCTCTTGTTTAAGACATCTTTAGGAATGTTGAAAAGGTTGCCAAAAAACCGCAAGTTCTCAGCTGCAGTTAAGCGGTTGTACATTATCATTTTTTCGGAAACGATACCGATTAGCTTGCGGACTTCATTATCGTTTTTCAAGATGTCGTAGCCGCCTATGACGGCAGTTCCCTTTGTGGGTCTAGCTAACGTTGAGAGTACTCGCAGGGTTGTGCTTTTTCCCGCACCGTTTGGACCCAGAAGACCAAATATTTCGCCTTTCTTCACGTTGAAGCTTATGTCGTCTACGGCGGTGAACTTGCCGAACATTTTTGTCAGGTTCTTGACTTGAATTATTGAATTGTTCTCCATAATTATCATCCTGACCGCAATATTATTCACTGCAATATATTTTGGTAAAATATAAATATTGCTCACGATTACTGATAGATTGAAGGGCTTATGCCAGTAAATACTGAAGAGAAAACAACTGCAAACTGGATGAAAGAAGCCCAAAAAGGGTACATACGAGTAGCTGTGCTCATCCTGCTCAACAATAAACCATCACACGGCTACGAAATCATGAAAGAAATCAAAGATAAAACCCGAGGCTTTTACACACCCACCCCCGGTGGCGTATACCCCATCCTAAGAAACCTAGAGAAAACTGGATACATCAAAGGCGAATGGCATAGACAAAACAACAGAAACATAAAAACATACAGAATAACCGAAAAAGGCAAACTCATCCTAAGAAACGCCATTATAAAACAAAGCGAAATCGCCAGAAACATCAACACCCTTTTTCAAGAATTCGCAAGAGACGTGCTAAACATTGAATCAGCAGCCGTTCCAATGCCCGTTATGCCTAATCCCTTCTCAGCATTCCTCGAAGAAGAAACCAAAAAAACATCCAGCGTTGAAGAACTCGAGCACCAAAGAAGACAGCTCAAACAACACAGCAGAATGATTCAGGAAAAGTTGAAGTCAATAGAAAAAGAATTGGCAGAGGAAAAAGCCAAAAAAGCAATTAAAAAATAGGTTTTTTCGTAAGTACGCTGCTTTACTCGTATCTTAAGGCTTCCACAGGTTTCAGTTTTGATGCTCTCCATGCAGGGTACGCCGCGAAGATTACGCTGACGCCTATGCCGAAGCCTAACGCGCCGAAAAGGACTTCGGGTGTCAGGATGGGCGTTATGGTAAGTGCGCTGCCGATGAGTCCGCCGCGTCCAAGGACCAGAGCAACCACGTTAGCTAAGACCCAGCCTGATGCGATGCCGATTACGGCGCCTATCAAGCCGATTATTATCGATTCGGTCAGGAAGATGTACAGCACCGTTCTGCTTTTCATGCCTAACGCTTTAAGGATGCCTATTTCTCGGGTGCGCTCAATCAGCGAGACAATCATGATGTTCATTATGCCTATGCCCGCCACAAGCAAAGAGATGGCTGCGATTCCGCCCAGGAACAGGGAGACAGTTGAGAAAATCGTTGACAGAAGGCTTTGCACCGCGGTGGCTGAAATCACCGAAACCTGATTTCCGAAATAGTCCGTTATTGCCTTCGATGTGCTGTTAATTACGGCCGCGTCGCTGCTTTTCAACTTCACGATTATCATGTCCGCTTCATCCGTCCCGAAGAACTTTTCAGCCTGAGACAGCGGAACATAGATCCCTGTGTCCGAGGGGCCACCCACGCCGAACCCGCCGATTCGGTCGAGAACGGCTGAAATGTGAGCGGTATAAGTTTCATTGGCGAACGGGATTATGGTGTTGTTTGTCCATATGATGCTTACGTCCTCGTCAGCTTGAACAAATAGTGTTCCGTTCAGCCTTGGGTCGCTTACTCTTGCGCCGACTACTACGTCGCTATCTGAGGGGTTCATGGGTACGCTGCCGCTTGCCGCCACGAAAGTGGTTGAGTATGCATTGGCGTACTGGGTGAAGTTGACGCCTATAATGCTGTTTGCTCTTTTGGACTCGTTTGCGCTGTTCTGGAGGTACCCGGATTTTTGAATAATGGCCAATGAAGTGACGATGTTAGGCGACAACGCGTCAATTTCGCTTGTGTAGTTGACGTATAAGGGTGCGCTGGTGCTTCCGCCTCCTGCTATGCCTCCGCCGAATCCTCCGCCATCGCCCGCGCCGCCGCCTAGGGCGTTGGAGCCGGGCACAATGATGAGTGTGTCTGCTGCTAAGCCGCGTTCAAGCTGGTCTGTAATGGTGACTTGTAGTCCTTGGGTGATGGAGAGAAGCGCGACTATGGCGGCGATTCCGATTACCACGCCTAAAGTTGTAAGGGCGGCTCGGAGTTTCCGCAGTTTAATAGCGCTGAACGAATAGGAAAAAACGTCAGGGACCTTCATGTCAATTCACCATGTCCGAGGTTATCACGCCGTCAATCATATGCACCGTTCGTTTAGCTTCGCTGGCTAAGCGCTGGTCGTGAGTTACCATGATTATTGTTACGCCTTTTTCATTGATTTTCTTGACCAAGCTCATGACTTCCTCGGCTGTTTTGGAGTCAATGTTGCCCGTGGGTTCATCCATCAAAAGAAAACGCGGGTCGTTCGCCAAAGCTCTGGCTATGGCCACACGTTGCTGCTGACCTCCGCTTAGTTCAGCTGGCTTATGGTTTATTCTTTCTTTCAACCCCACGGTTCCGAGAAGCTCCTCAGCGCGTTTTTGCCTTTCCGCCTTGTTCCTGCCCTTTATTGACATGGAAAGTTCCACGTTGTATTTTGCCGTGAACCTTGGGATGAGATTGAAGAACTGGAAGACGAAGCCGATTCGAAGCCTAAGATCCGCCAGTTGATTATCATTCAAAGTGGAAACGTCAACATCATCAATTGACAACTTGCCTGCGGTGGGTTTATCCAGTGCACCAATCAGGTTCAAGAGCGTTGATTTGCCACTGCCTGAAGGGCCTAAAATGGCGAGGAAGTCGCCCTTTTCCACTTTCAAATTTACCCCGCGCAGGGCTTCCACTGGGATTTTTCCAAGCATATACGTTTTCTTCAGGTTAACCGCTTCAACAACAGTCGCCATACATGTCACATCTTTTTCTTTATTTATGTAGAAATCTCCCCGAAAGCACTATGCCTATCGTCATTAATATAGCCGCGAAGATTCCAACGTAGGCGTATTGAAGTGCGAGCTGAGCGTAATCTACAGTGGGCGTCTGCTTCACTCACGTTTTTCACCTTTAATTTTGCTGTTTATTTCATTAAATTTCCTTGCCGCTTCATCCAAAACCTGCTTCGCTTCATCTACTGCTTGCTCAGAGAAATGCTCTTGCAAACTGCTACCTAACTCGAAAAAGGCTATGGCGAGTTCCCTAACAGAATCTCGAATTTCACTTTTCTTTTCAGGCGAGATTCTCATGAGCAAATTGTCAAAGAAAGGTGCCGGAAGAAAACCAACTTCTTCTCTTAACTCCTTCCTAATTTTTTTCTGCTCCGCCAACAACGCTTTTCCAGTTTCTGTTAATTCATAACGTTTTAACCCGTTTTCCGTTGGCAACTCTTTGATGTAAGCATTATCCTGTAGCCAAGCCAACAGCGGGTAAATGGATCCTGGACTGGGCTTCCAAAACCCGCCTGTTTGCTTTTCAATATCGCTCATTATTTCTGAGCCGGACATGGGTTTTTCGTTTAGGGCGTCGAGAACGCGGAAGCGTATGAAGCCTTTGGGCACCATGGCGGTGTGGCGTAGCCATTTTTGGTGAGCAAACATTTTTCGTATCACTATTGACCTCAAATGTGATATCAATTGTGATATTTAAATTTGTTGCCATAACAAGACGAAACAACAATGGGATAGGCGCTTACTCTACTACGGTTCCAACACTTTCTCCTTGAACAGCCAACAAAATATTCTCAGGCGTAAACCCGTTCACCACAACCAGTTTCACACGCTCGCGCTTCAGCACTTTCACTGCTTCAGGATCAACAATCTGATGCATGCCTGCTTTATGGCTGCTCTCCGAAAAAACACCCTGCAAATCATCAAACGACAAATGGTCAAGCTTGACAGCGTCCGGATATTTCCGAGGATCCTTAGTGTAGATGCCTTCTTGGTCTGTACCCTTGACCAGCAACTCGCCGTTCACATGCTCAGCAACTAAAGCTGCGACCGCGTCTGTGGTGATTCCAGGCTTCAAACCGCCCATAACCACGATCTTGCCGCCCTTTAGGCATGTTGCCGCATCGTCAAGTGTCAACGCGACTTTTTGGCACGCCATGCTTCCCAGCTTCTTGAGGAAAAGTTGGGCAAAAAGCCTTGAAACCGAAATCGCGATTTCATCCTGCGCTCGCATATCTAATCCAAGATTCTTCGCTACAGAGATGAACTCTCGCGCCAATGACCCGCCGCCGACAACAACTGCGACTTCGTGGTTTTGCTCTTTCAGTTTTCTCACAACATCCGCGTATTTGCTCATTAGCTCCGTGTTAACTGGCGAAGCCACAACCGAACCCCCTATCCGCAACACTATGCGCATGATTGAATCCGTCCTTTCCTGTTATATACGCAAAGTCCAAGTTAAAAATCCTTTAGAAAAAATTTGTCTAAACAATTCAGTTGACATTTCACGATAGCTTGCAGATGCTAAGAAACGTTTTTAGCCATCGCCTAAAAGCAATTAAACACGGATTGTGAAGCATATGGCGTTTGAAGCACTAGGATTAATCGGTAACTCCCTCATCCTTCTCGCTTCAATCATCGCCGTAGTTATAGCAAGCGAAGTAACCATAAACAACTCCATAAAAGTTTCCAACATGACCGGTTTCGGAAAAACAACCGTCGGCTTCATCCTCGTAGGTTTCGCCACCTCTCTACCAGAACTCAGCGTGGTCATCTTCGGCGCCAGCGAAGCAAAAATCGGCGTCTCCATCGGAAACATTCTAGGCTCCAACATAACCAACATCGCATTAGTGCTGGGCATATGCTTCTTAATAGTGGCAGTGAAATGCCCACGATTCCAATGCATGTATCCTGCCATGGCAAAAGAAGAAATAGGTAACCTGTACTTTGGCCTTTTCTTAGCCTCGCTCATCCCTTTGACGCTGCTTTTCCTTGGGCAGGTAAGCCAATTCATAGGCGTGATTCTCCTCACAATCTTCGTGTTTTACATGATTCAGTTATCCCGGGTGAAGCGAACCAGAGACCAGGGCACGTTGAGCGAAGAAAGAAAACGCCTTCGCCATTACACTTCATTGGCGTTGGTTGGCGCTGCCGTGGTGGTTGCCAGCGCCTTCTTCATTGTTGACTCCGCTTCTTTCATAGCTGCCAGCGCCGGCGTTCCACCCGTTGTCATCGGCGCCACCATAGTTGCCTTCGGCACCGGCATACCCGAGCTAACGACAAGCATCAGCTCTGCTAGAAAAGGCCATTTTAACTTGGCTTTAGGCAATATTGTGGGAAGCTGCTTCATCAACATCACTTTCATTCTCGGCGTCGCCCTCTTGGTGTCGCCTTTAAGCGTTCACATCGGGGCTTTCTCCAACCTAGCCATATTCTCATTGATAACCAACCTTTTCTTATGGTACTTCTTAGCTGATGAAAGAATGAGCTGGAGAGAAGGCATCGTACTACTGGTTTTGTACATTGTGTTTCTCATAGTAAGCTTCGGCGGTCCCAGCCTGCAAGGATGAACCTCAAAATGACATACTTTGAAAAAATCGAAATTACGGCTAGCCCTCCGTTCAGTTTCGACCTCAGCTGCGAAATCTTCGCCAACGGGGACAAGCAAATCCGCAACTCCGAAAACGGCCGGTTTTGGCAGGTAATCCGTGTCAACGGCAAACTTGTCTTAGCGGTGGTGGCGTCTAAGGGCACCGTGGAAAAACCGAAATTGACCGTTGACCTCAAATCGGACAAGGCGATAACCGAGGAAGATAAGGAAACGGCTGGAGAAGCGGTGGCAGCGCTTTTCAGCTTGGATTTAGACCTGAAGCCTTTCTATGAAATCGTGAAAAACGACGCGGTAATGGCGCATTTAACTCGTGAGCTTTGGGGGCTGAAAAATCCGACTACGCCAACGGTTTTTGAGGCGATGGTGGATGCGATTGTTGAGCAGCAGATTTCGTTGAAAGTGGCGAACAGCTTGGAAGATAGGATTATCAAAAGGTTCGGTGACGCCCTTGACTTGGAGGGTGATGTGTACTTTGTGTATCCTACGCCGCGGCAGTTGGCTTCGGTTAGCATCGAGGAGTTCCGCCAGTGTGGCTTAAGTTATCGAAAAGCCGAGTATATCAAAGGAGCTTCCACGCTTATAACGGAGGGAAAACTAAACTTGGAAAAACTCAAAACTTACGAGAGTTCGGAGCAAGTCATCCGCGAGCTTGATGAAGTAAGAGGGGTGGGTGTTTGGACCGCCGAGTTTACGTTGCTTCGGGGTATGCGGCGGCTGGACGCTTTGCCGGCTGACGATTTGGGGTTGCGGCGGGTTATTTCACGTTATTACCGTGATGGAAAAGTGATTTCAAGTGCTGAGGCGCGGCGAATTGCCGAAAGCTGGGGCGGTTGGAAGGGTTTAGCCGCGTACTATCTGGTTGTGGCGGACATGAAAAACCTTGAAGTGTAGCTTGCCGGTGCAGGGCTACGGTTCAGGGATTAGTTTTATCTCAAAAAGCTGAGACCACCGCTTGCCTGTTACAAAGAGTCTGTCTGCCTTTGCATCGTATGCGATTCCGTTAAGCACGTTATTCATATCTTGGTTTTCCATGTATTTGAGCCCTGTCATGTTAATCCAGCCTTTGACCTGCCCGGTTTGAGGGTTAATTATCGCTATTTTGTCTTCCAGCCAAATGTTCGCGTAGACATCTCCTTTAACGTATTCGAGTTAATTCAGGTGGTTCACCGTGCCGTTGACGTCGTGCACTTCGACTTGTCCAGTTTTCTGAAAGGTTTCCGGGTCCAAGAAATACAGCGCGGAGGTGCCGTCACTCATTATTAGGTGGCTGCCGTCGTAGGTGATTCCCCATCCTTCAGTTGAGTAGTTGAAGTCTTGAAGTACTTCAAAAGAGTTTTCGTCATAAACGAAGCCCGTTTGGGACTGCCACGTTAACTGAATAATTTTACTTTCGAACGCTGCAATGCCTTCCCCGAAATACTGAACCGGCAACTCGTAAGCCTGCAAAATTTCACCAGTTTCTAAGTCAACACGACGAAGTGAAGAGGCACCGTAGAGTCCCGTGCTTTCATACAAAACACCGTTGTCAATTAGCAGGCCTTGTGTGAAAGCGTTTTTGTCATGAGGATACGTGTTGACAATTTCATACGAATATTCAAGCGGTCCAGTCTTCTGGGGTGAATTGAGCATAAAAATGATTACTGCCGCGCTTGCGGCAAGAATGATTAGAACGGCGAGAGCGCCTAGAATACGCTTATTCATGCGCGACGTCTACTCCTTGTCCCCCTCTTATAATAGCACACACGTTAAATGTAACGCTTTATACTACTATCTGACATCGACCAGTGATTGGCAGTTGGAAAACGCGACTAAAAAATTTCACTTCGTGGAAATGGATTGGATAGTTTACTTTCCAAAATGCGGAAACAAAGGAAAATACCTTACTTACAACGTGGTATTCATAGACAGGAAAAAGGGAACCAATCAGCCTGAGCAAAGGGTTAGGTTAGACGAGATTGTGGAAAACAGGGAGTTTGAAAACTGTTACCCGCACACGGTGGGTTTCTACAAAGCGTCTTCGGGTGAGGGTGAAGGGTTTAAGCCGGAATACTTGGAGATAAGAAGAATAGACAATGTTGAAGAGTTCTGGCTGTTTCTGAACGCGCTGGACATTTAACCTCTGAAGTTTTTTTAAAAAACAAAAAAGGGAAATTTTTGAGTCAGGTATTCGCTATTTCTTTTTCCTGTGCACGACCGTTACCACTGCAACCAATGTGACTGCGATTGCCAAAGCAGCTATTATGTAGCCTGTTTCTTGAGGCATTGAATTTTCTCCTGAGATTTCTGGTGCCGTCGTGGGTATCGGTGTTGGCGTAGGCTGTGTAGTCTCTGGAGATGTGCTTGGCTGTGGAGAAGCGGGCGGTGAAGGCGAGGTCGCGGGTGAGCTTGTTGGGGAGGATGGAGAAACGCTGACATCGGGTGAGGGCTGTGGAATGTCACCGCTTGTTATGCCTGCCACGTCAGAGTATCCTCGGCTTTCCCAGAAACCCAGATAGTTGTAGTCTAAAACTTCGATGTGGGTGAGCATGCTGATCCACTTGTAACCCCATCGGCCAGGAACTACTAAACGTAAATCGTTGGTGGAGACGCCGTTATTTTCGTAAGCTAGAATTATGTTGTCCTGCATTGCATCTTCAATGGTTAAGTCGGTTGAGTAGCCGTCTGAGGCGAAAAAGCCTACTTTAACTCCGGTTATTGTCGGAGCTGCTTCCTCCAGCAATGTTCGAAGTTGGACTCCGGTCCAGTTGCCTATGTCCATGGGGTCGTTGGGGTAATCTACGCAGACGAGTGTGGCGGTCACAGTGGTTTTGGGCAACGCGAGAAATTCGTTCCAGCTTAGGTTGAAAGAGTTTTCTACAACTCCGGTGACTGTTAACTGCCATCCTGCAGAAGGCGGGTTGGTTTCAGGGTCAGACGTCGCGCTTTGCGCGGCAGGTATTGCGTTGCAGGCAAGGCTGATTAATATCAACGATATGGTAATTATTGTTGCAATTCCTGCAAAAATTTTTTTCAATTTGATGCCAACCGTGTTAGCTTATAAATACAAATATGACACGCGTCATATTTAAGAATAACGTAGCAAAACTAACCTTCCGCAACATAAAACCACTCAAAGCGTGAACACTGTAAACAAAAAATAGACAAAAAATAAAGAAACTGTTTACTCGTCGTCCTCAACAAGCTCCATAGGCTGCCCACAGCAAACAAGCCTTCCAGCACCAGCCGCAACAACTTCAACTGCGTTCCCGCAAATTCTGCAAACATAAAGGTCGCCAACATTAGTCATCGTTTCACCTCCACCAAATGCTCATTATTTTTCACGCTTTTAACCATAACTGCCCTGTCTCAGTGAAGTGACCCACGGCTTATTTGATGAGTTTTCTCTTCATCAAGTAGATGCTAAGTGCAAAGAGCAGCACAGTCACTATGGCTATCCAGAAAACAGCCAGAAACAGCAGCCATTCAGGACTCAAGCCGCCTAAAGTTTCAATCTTTCCCACAATCAGCACGCGCGATAAGTCCGTTACATGAGTCAACGGTAAGGCGGCTACCGCGATGATTTGAAGCGGACTTGGAAAAGAGGCCAGCGGGATGAAAGTGTTGCTTATGAGAAACATAGGCGTGATGAGCAGAAACGTGGGGTAATTGAAGAAGTCTATGTTCGGAGCCAAAGCCGTAAAGCACATCCCCAACGCGGCAAACAACAGTCCTCCAAAAAAAGCAACGGGCAGCATCAGCAAGAACCACGGAGTAGAAATTAACCCGAAGACGGCAACCACCGCCAAAACAATCGCAGAGTTGAACGTCGCTCTGGTTGCGCCCCACAGAAGCTCACCCGCTATCACCTCTTCCACGTTAATAGGCGTGGCGATTATGGCGTCAAATGTTCGCTGATAGTACATGCGAACGAACGAGGCGTAAGTGCACTCAAAAAAGCCCCCGTACATGACTGTTATCGCCACTAATCCTGGCGCTATCCACTGAATGTAAGAAACGCCCTCAATTTGAGTCACGAACGTGCCTAATCCAAAACCGAACGCAAGCAAGTAAAGAATCGGTTCAATGAGAGACGGCAAAAAGTTCACGTGCCACTTTTTCATGAAAACATCAAAGTTTCTACGCCAAACCGCCCAAACACGATAAGTCAGCTTAGGCAGTCGAGAAACAGATGGCGACGGGTTGACGTTTTCTGTCATTCCCTCAGTTTCCTCCCCGTGAGTTTAAGAAACACATCTTCCAAGTTCGCGTTGCGTATGGTCATGTTTACGCCGGGGAATTTCTTTATGATTCGCTCAAAAACGCCGTGCCTGTTGACGAACACGCGAATTTGGTCTCCGAAAATTTCAATGTCCGCTTCAGGCAGTTCTTTTTTCAATGCGTTCAAAATGACCTCGTTGAATGGGACTTCTAAAACGTCCTCGCCTACATGCTCCTTGATGAGCTTTTGAGGTACGCCTGTTTCGATTACTTTGCCATTATCCACAATAAAGACCCGGTCGCACAATGCTGCTGCCTCATCCATATAGTGCGTCGTCAAAATGATGGTTACTTCCTGTTTTAGTAAGCTGCGAATTTCATCCCAAACCATGTGCCTGCCTTGAGGGTCTAAACCCGTTGTTGGCTCATCCAAGAGGAGGATTTGCGGCTGGTTGATCAACGCTCGGGCTATGATTAAACGTCGTTTCATGCCTGTGGAAAGCTCATCGATTGCCTTGGTTTGTTTTTCCTCAAGCTGGAAGAACTTAAGCAACTCTATGGCTCGTTTGGCTGCTTCAGCTTTTGGAATGTCGAAGTAGCGCGCGTAAACCTGCAGGTTCTTAATAACCGTGAAGTCGGGGTCAAGGTTGTCTTCTTGCGGTGCCACACCCACCATCCGTTTTATATCCCGAGAATGCGTGGAAACATTCATCCCAGCCACGGTTAATTCGCCTTCGGTCACGGGCGAAAAGCAGTAAATCATGCGAACGGTGGTGGTTTTTCCAGCGCCGTTAGGACCCAGAAAGCCGACGCACTCCCCCTTGTGAACTTCAAAGTTTATGTGGTCTACAGCGTGAAACTGCCAAACTTCTTAGTTAAATCATGCGCCTTAATTAGACTCTCCGAAGAAAACACGTTCTCTCCCAAAAATTACCCCAGCCTTAGCAGGTCTTCAACACATGCTACGGTTAAGCTTTCCCCGAAAGATACTGGCAGTAACCAAAGTTTATCGGACCTTTCGCTGTGTTTTCACACGGGAAATCAGGACACTCAAAGCATACTCTTACGCCTTTATTGAAAGCGCAGGTGGCTATTTGGCACATATTATTCTGTTTCGGGAGGCATCCAGCGTCGCCATTCGGGCAGAGACCTTTTTGCATTCGAGGACATTTTTCGCAGGCTATCCCGCAAACACCTATTTTCATATGCGCCAAACCCAAGCTTTGCTAATGCCGCTATAATTTACGCTTTTTTACTGGGCTTTCAATTTGTTGCCGCATTGATAGCAGAAGACTGAGTTGCTTGGGTTTTTCGCTCCGCAACTGGAACAAACTATTTTTTCTTTCTTGATAGACTTCTGGATGTTTTCACTCGCAGTTTGAAATGCAGCGTTTATTTCCCGGGCAGCTATCGAGAAAGCCTTGTCAAGCTCTTGACCCATCTTGGCGAACGCTTCTTTTAATTCATCTTTAGGATTGGGAACATTTTCCTCTGCGCCTTTCAAAGTTTTGGTGCCGCATTTAGGACAAAATAGAGCATCTTCAGAAAGTTTTTCCCCACAATTTGAGCAATACATAATACTTCACCACATCTAGCAGATAAAAACTAGAAATTTAAACATTATCCAAAGCACAGTTCCCTAGTCGCCTCTACCCCAAAACTCTACGAAACACATACACCAGTCCAAGCGAGAACTTTGGATTATGAAACAAATCTGGAAAAAACTTTTATTCACTCACCAAATATGATGCTGCGAGGGTCATAGATGACGGAAAATCAGAGTCAAAAAAAGGTTGTAAATAGAACTGCAGCTATCGCCGTTGCGATAATATGTATCATTCTTGCGGCAAGCCTAGTTGGCGTGATTGCAGTTTATTTGCCCATGGTAAACAATTTGAATTCTCAGATAACGGAAAAAAACACTGAAATTGCTGATCTTAATTCGGAAATTTCTGCTTTGAACTCGCAAGTTTCATCACTTCAAGCAAGCGCAGCCCAAAACGCCGTCACAATCCAGCAGTTAAACAGCACTGTGCAAAATTTGAAGGATCTGATAGATAATTTGGACGCTCAAATTGAGAATGATCTTAACATAATTTACCTGAACGCGTCGGGCTATTTGCTGGAACCTACAACTTTAACTCAGGATGCGAATAGCTCCACGATATTGACGTTGTACGCAGACCAGTTAGAGTACGCAGGATTAGTCAGGGTGGATGTCCAATCAACTAGCAACACAACATATGCCCAAGTGATCTACAGCTCTTTTGGAGTCAACTACGACCAAAACGTCACTGTAGGCTTAAGCGGCGCAGCGTATTTTCCCGTCTTACCTGGGGGAGTAGCAGTCAGTGTAGGCAACACAGAACCCGCAGGCTCCGATCCTGTTAGCTCAACCGTATCAGTTATTTACTATTACTAAGCCAACCGCGATCTTCAACCAGCAACAAAAACCATCGCACACGATAAGGACCCCAGACAAAAGCGCCTAAGTTTAATCCATTTTTCCATCCAGTCTTCTCGGCAAATGACATATTGCGAAACGGAAATACCTGTTATTAGTCAACAAGCTGAAGATGGGTAGGAGAAAGGAGAAAGCTGTCTTGTTCAATAGTTCATCAGGAAAACTGCAAAAAATCTGGCGTTCCTACCTCAAAGAAAGATGCAAACAGCACCAAAGCCTGAGCAAGGAGTTTTCAAGATTAGACATGCTACTAAAAGAAAACTCAATCGACGAAAGCACATATGAACGGCTTAAGAAACTGTTAGAAACAGGGTATGAACAAAAACGACAGGAAATAAGG
>Ga0307420_1000358_pt1 | contig 21627 bp, 20 predicted proteins | sample SalMarWE160240MG_2_FD_202167 | JGI IMG/M metagenome (GOLD analysis project Ga0307420, IMG submission 202167) | Salt marsh sediment microbial communities from the Plum Island Ecosystem LTER, Massachusetts, United States - WE1602-40 | ecosystem: Environmental > Aquatic > Marine > Intertidal zone >... | reverse complement strand
AAGACGTTGGGCCTGTTACGTCAGGGATTTTTCCAACGGTCTTCAGCTTTTCGTCAACAACTGCTGAACCGATTTTGGGGATTTTGCTAATTTTGGCTACAACGTTCTGAGATGGAGTTACATGAAGCACTTTGCCCAATCTCTGCAAACACATTCCCCTCTCGAAAAACAACAAAATCACCGTGAATGCGTATTTAAAGCTTTCTACGTATGGTGACATATGACGGTTTGACCAGTTAGTTTCTGGTGCTTCAGCTGACGGTGAAGTTCATGTTATCGGGTTCTCTAGTGCTCGGTGCAGTCTACAGCCCCCTTATATAAACTAAACTGCATGGTTTCTGCGGGGTGTTTGAGTCTGAAGCTTCTGATCATATTTTTATAAAATTCAAAACTTGCTTTGAAAAACCCCCGAATTCACTTTTTCCAAGATTTTGGTGCGGAGGGTGGGACTTGAACCCACGAAGGCCTTCGCCAGAGGATCTTAAGTCCTCCCCCTTGTCTTAGGCTTCGGATCTGGCCGCCTATTTAGACCTGGCTCGGGTACCCCCGCACCAACCCTTTACACTTCACGCTGTGCAGTTTAAGGTTTTTGCATGGAAAAGCAGGTGCCACTCAGGTAGGTTGCTAAGTGAAAGGGGATAAAAAAGGAAAGCGTATCGGTGTTTACTCTGTGGAGCTCATGCATTTGATTACGTGTTCACATGTGAGGCATTCGGCAGGTATTTCCTGTTGCTTCTGGCGCTGGTTCAGATAGCCAAGATGGTGAGTGCAGGTGGAATTGGCGGGGGCAGCAACTGGAGCAGCAAGAGGAGCGGTTTTTTGCGGCCGTTTGCGCTGTGGCGGTTTTGGCGGCAGTAATTTTTGTTGCGGGCTTTCCGCCTTGATTCGGTCGCGCTTCAAAATTTTGGCTCCTGTCCACATCAACACTATTGCTGCAACCGACCCGACGTAATTCACCACGTTTACTTCAGCAATCGGCTTGTGCCAAACGAAAAAGTCGTAGCACACCCAATACAGAAACCATATGTAAACGGCGATGAAAGCGGAGTACCATGCGGCTTGGTACTTGAGCATGCTGGCTGCGGACACGTGAAAGCTCAGGTTTCGCGTAGATTGATGCTTACGCTTCTTGGATAACGCCTTCAAAGACTAGTCACCAGCACATAACACCTTACTAAACCAGGGGTAAATAACTTATGAACTGTCAATAAAAACCTGAACTCAGTGGAGAAAGCCGCCACGGAACCTCAGTTAAAAAGAACGTTTTTATCTAATTCGTACAATACCTACCTTCAGGTGCTCAGTAATGGGAAAAGGCTCAGGCTACGGAAAAGTCATCTTATTTGGCGAACACTTCGTCGTTCACGGAGTACCCGGCATCGTTTCCGCCATCGACTCCACGACTGACGCAGAAGTTAAAAAAACCGGAAACAGAATCGTCGTCAAGGATGATAGGAAAACCGCGAAAGGCTACAGCGAAGAAAAACGGCTGCAGCAGCTTGAATCCATCGACCGCATGCTGAAAGCCATGGGAATCAACCCTAAAACGCCTTTGAACATTTGGATAGGTGGCACCCTGCCCGGCTTCAGTGGGCTAGGCGCTTCCGCGGCAAGCAGCGTCGCCATCGCCCGAGCCATCGCTGAAGAACTCGACATGAAAGTGCCCGACAAACGAATTAATGAGGTTGCCTATGAGGCGGAGAAGGCGTATGCCGGGAACCCGTCAGGCATCGACAACACGGCAGCCACATACGGCGGATTGATGTGGTTCCAGAAAAACCTGACGGGCGGAGCCAACACCATCGAAAGAATCAGCATAAAGAAGCCAGCGGAGATAGTCATAGGCAGCACGGGCAGGGTAGCGAACACGAAAGCCATGGTTGAAGGCGTGGCGAAGAGAAAACGTGAAAACCCGCAGAAACATGACCCGTTGTTCAAGCAGGTGGAAGCGCTGGCGCACGCAGGACGGAAAGCGTTGGAAGCCTACGACCTGAAAAAAATGGGCGAACTCATGAACGAGAACCACCGTTTGCTGCAGGAAATCGAGGTTTCAAGCCGAGAGCTTGACTTGCTGGTGGACATAGCCCGAAAACAAGGCGCTTATGGCGCTAAACTGACCGGTGGCGGCGGCGGAGGCTGCATGACCGCGCTAACCCCGACAAGGGAACTGCAGGAGAAAGTTGCCTCAGCCATCGAAAAAGCAGGGTTCGAAGTGTTGAGAACGAAAATCGGGGTTGAAAAAATTTAAGAGAATAATAAACAATTAGAAAGCAAGGCGAATGCGAATTGGGTTTAAGACGTTTCTTGGAAACGCTTGAAAAAAGCGGCGAATTAACGCATATAAGCAAGGCGGTGTCCACCGAATACGAGATGGCAGGCGTCATTGAAGCGCTGGGTGAAAAACCCGTGTTTTTTGAAAACGTCAAAGAAGCGGGCATCCCCGTTGTAGGTGGCTTATTATCTTCAAAAGAATTAATTGGCCGAGCTTTAAACCTGAAAAAAGAACATTTGCTGCACAACTTATCCAGCGCCATAGAAAATCCTCTGCCGCCCGAGATTGTGGCGAACGGCGAATGCCAAGAAGTGGTGGAGCCATCGGTCGATTTAACAACGCTGCCTATCATGAGGTACACGGAAAAAGACGGCGGAAAATACATCGCGTCCGCGGTCTCCATCGTGCGCGACCCTGAACTGGGCAGAAACATGTGCTTCCACAGGCTCATGCTGATAGGCAAGAACCGTTTCGTAGCCCGAATCGTCGAGGAACGAGGCACGGACACTGCTCTCAAAAAGGCTGGCGGAGAACTTGACGTCGCAATTTGCATCGGTAACTCCACTGCTGTTCTGCTTGCCGCTGCCACATCCTTGCCGAAGGGCGTGGACGAGTTGGGAATGGCCAACGCGCTGGAACGAACAGAGCTGGTGAAGTGCAAAACCATTGACTTGGAGGTTCCGAAAGACTGCGAAATTGTGCTGGAAGGCAGAATAACCAAAGAAAAAACCGCGGAAGGGCCGTTCCTAGACACAACGGGAACCATTGACAAGATACGACAGCAGCCAGTCGTGGAAATCAAATGCATCACTCATCGGGAGAAGCCCATCTACCAAACCTTGCTGCCTGGAAGGCATGAGCACCAGTTCTTGATGGGTATGCCGAAAGAGCCGACCATCTTTAATGAGGTGAACAAGGTCTGCGAATGCCGCGATGTTTACATTACGCCTGGCGGCTGCAGTTGGCTCCACGCCGTTGTCCAGATAAAGAAGCAGAACCCAGAGGACGGAAAGAAAGCGATAGCGGCGGCGTTTGAAGGGCACAAGTCGCTGAAGCACTGCGTCATAGTTGACGATGACATAAACATTTACGACCCGAACGATGTGGAATGGGCCATCGCCACAAGGTTCCAAGCGGACAAAAACGCCGTCATCCTGCCTAACCAGCGTGGCTCGTCTCTTGACCCGTCTGGAGACTTGACGGAAGGGAAAAAAGCGCGAACCTGCAAGATGGGCTTAGACGCCACGATTCCCTCGGGTAAAACGGACAAGAGCTTTGTGAAAGAAAGGTACCGAAAAGTAGACTTAAACAGTTACCTGTGATCTTCATGCACCTCACCAAAGAAGAAGAAAAAATGCTCAACGGTGAAGAAGGCTACGCCGTAAAAAAATCCATGGAAATCCTCGTCGCCCTAGGCGACATCTACGGGGCTGAACGCCTCATAAAAGTGGGATCCGTCCAGGTGGCAGGCGTCTCCTACCACAACCTCGGCGATGCAGGACTGGAATTTCTAGAGGAGCTCGCAAAAGACGGCAGAGTCAAGGTGCTTACAACTTTGAACCCTGCGGGCATGGATTTGGAGAACTGGAGGCAGCTCGGAATCAGCGAGGAATTCGCGGAAAAGCAAAATTTAGTGATAGCTGCGTTCGAGAAAATGGGCATACTAATCTCATGCACGTGCACGCCATACCTGATTGGCAACCTACCCCGCTACGGGGAACACGTTGCATGGTCCGAATCGTCCGCTGTCACTTTCGCAAACTCGGTTATCGGGGCGAAGACGAACAGGGAAGGCGGGCCTTCGGCGCTTGCGGCGGCGTTCGTGGGCAAGACCCCGTGCTACGGGCTTCATCTGGACGAGAACCGAGTGCCAGACATTCACGTGCAAGTGAACGCGCGTTTAGCCAAGTTCTCGGATTGGGGCGCTCTCGGCTACAGCATCGGGAAGAAAGCGGAGAACAAAATTCCGTACATAACGGGCATAAAAGACGCGGAAGTGGACGAGTTGAAGTCTTTCTGCGCTTCGGTGGTGACGTATGGGGCTAAACCGCTTTTCTACATGCAGGGCATAACTCCCGGGTCAGAAATGCATCAGCCTCCGAAAGACGCGGTCACCGTGGAAGACGCGGATATGAGAGAGGCGTACGAGAACATCAACGACGAAGTCGAGGACATCGAACTGGTGTGCGTGGGCTGTCCTCACTGCTCCATCAAGGAAATCGCCGCGATAGCCGAGTTGGTGAAGGGCAGGAAAATTTCTGCGAACACGGAGTTTTGGGTTGCCACTTCACGGTTCGTGAAGCAGTTGGCGGACAAACGAGGGTACACCGAGGTGATTGAGCGTGCGGGCGGAAAATTCGCGTGCGACACCTGCATGGCAGTCGCCCCGCTGAAAGGCAGGTTCAAGTCGGTGGCGACAACCTCAGCGAAAGGCTGCTACTATTCGCGGCATAACAAGATGCTTACGAAGATGGGCAGTTTAGAAGAGTGTGTGGAAGCGGCGGTGACGGGGAAATGGAGTTGAAGGGAAGAATTATTTCGAAGGGGACGGCGCAGGAAGAAGCTTTGGTGACTTCGCAGCCCATCTCTTTTTACGGTGGAGTGGACCCGAACACGGGTGAAATAATCGAGAAAGGGCATGAGTTGCAAGGAAAAAGCGTGAAAGGCAAGATACTGGTTTTTCCTAATGGTAAAGGGTCAACTGTTGGCTCTTACACGCTGTACAGGATGAAGAAGAACGGGGTGGCTCCTGCTGGAATGATTAACCGCGAGTGCGAGACCGTGGTTGCAGTGGGCGCGATAATCTCTGAGATACCGTGCGTGGACAAGATTGACATCTCCCAGATAAAAACAGGCGACTTAATCCGCATAGACGGAGACGTCGTCACCATAACGTAAAATTAACTGTTTAGCGACTTAACAGATTGAGGTATGTGAGAATTGAGCGAGGCAAAACCTGTAATCCTGAAAATCGGCGGCTCCGTGATTACCAATAAAGATGGCGAACTTGCCGCCCGAACCGAGGTCATAAACCGTTTGGCAGAAGAGATTCAAAAAGCGCAAGTCCAGAACTTGGTGATAGTGCACGGCGGCGGAAGCTTCGGGCACCCCACAGCCCAAAAATACGGCATAAAAGAAGGCTTACGCGAGGAAACGCAGAAAGTTGGGTTCGCCGAAACCCACCACGTCATGACGGTTCTCAACGGCTTAGTCATGGATTCGCTGGTGTGGCACAACATCCCCGCCATAAGCGTCGCCCCATCATGCTGCGTGATAACGGAAAACGGCCGAATCAAAACCTTTGAAGACGCGGTTTTTAAATCGTACTTGAAAATGGGTTTTGTGCCAGTTCTTTATGGAGACGCAACCCTAGACGGGAAGCTGGGATTCACGGTGCTTTCGGGCGACCAGCTAGTTTCACACCTAGCAAGAACACTCGCCGCAAAGAAAATCATAATCGGAGTGGACACGGACGGCTTGTACGACGCAGACCCAAAGGTGGAAAAAACCGCCAAGAGGTACGCCCACCTCACTGTGAGCGAACTTGAAAAAATCAAGACAAAGCTAGGCGGGTCCACCGCGGCAGACGTTACAGGCGGCATGCTTGGCAAGGTATCGGAACTTATCCCAGCCGTAGCCCAAGGCATTCCAGTGACGATGGTGAACGCGGCCAAGCCGAACCGCGTTTACAAAGCTCTTATGGGAGAAGCGGTAGAAGGAACAGTCATACGGAAGGAGTAGGATTGGCGGAAGAAACAGAGAAACGCAAGGCAGACCACATCAAGATTTGTCTGAACGAGGCGGCGCAAGCCAAAGACGCCACCACAGGCTTCAAAGATGTCCAGTTTATTCACCGTGCGTTGCCTGAAGTTGATATGGCAAAAATCGACTTGTCCACGACCGTTTTGGGTCACAAGTTTTCTGCGCCGTTAATGGTGGGTGCTATGACGGGGGGGACAGCGAAAGCCACGCGGATAAACGCGGCTATAGCTGAAGCCGTTGAGCGCTTGAATTTAGGCATGGGTGTGGGAAGCCAACGCGCCGCCATAGAAGACCCGAAACTAGAAAAAACTTTCGCCGTAGCAAGAAAAAAAGCTCCTAACGCTTTCCTGATCGCCAACATAGGCGGAGTGCAGCTTGTCCACGGGTACGGCGTGAAAGAGGTAAAGAAGGCGGTGGAGATGATAGAGGCGGATGCAGTGGCTGTGCACTTGAACGCGTTGCATGAAGCCGTGCAGCCTGAAGGACAAACTAACTTCAAGGGTGTTCTCGCAAAAATCGGCGAGATTGCGGGGGCGCTTGATACACCTGTTATCGTTAAAGAGACGGGGGGAGGCATCAGCGCGGAAGACGCGAAAAAGCTTGAGGCGGCGGGCGTGAAGGCGATAGATGTGGGCGGAGCGGGCGGAACAAGCTTTGCAGCGGTTGAGTATTACCGTTCAGAAGTAACCAGCATGGAGCATTTGTTGGGTGGAGTTTTCTGGGACTGGGGCATCCCAACGGCTGTAAGCCTTGTAGAAGCGACTCAAACTGTTAAAATTCCGGTGATTGCGTCTGGCGGCGTTCGCACAGGTGTGGAAATGGCTAAGGCGTTGGCGCTTAACGCCTGTTTGGCAAGTGTTTCATTGCCAGTGCTTCAAACCGCGGTGGAAGGTGCCGAAGAAACAGAGAGCCTGCTTTCGATTTTTATAGAGGAGTTGAAAAGTGCTATGTTTCTTGTAGGGGCGGAAAATGTGCAGCAGTTGGCGAAGACGCCCGTTGTGGTGACGGGCATAACTGCTGAGTGGCTGAAAACAAGAGGCTTCAACGTTGAAGGCTACGCCAAGCGAGGAGCGCGTTAACGTGGATATTGAAAAGTTCCTTGAGGAAAAGGCACCTTTAATCGACAAAGCGATTGAAAAGTACATTCCACGGGAATTTTCCGAGGACTCCATCCTCTTCAAGATAAACCCGCCCAAATACAGCAGCAACTTGGAAGCCGTGAACAAGGGCATTGCTGAGCCCATCTGGGAGATTTTGGACCGAGGCGGAAAACGATGGCGCCCCGCGTTGTTTTTGCTTATCTGCGAGGCACTGGGCAAAAGCTCTGAGGACTGCTTGGACTTCGCCATCATTCCTGAAGTTATTCACAACGGCACCCTGATTGTTGACGACATTGAGGATTCTTCGGAGCTTAGAAGAGGCAAGCCGTGCACTTACCGTGTTTTCGGCGTGGACATCGCTGTGAACGCTGGGAACGCCATGTACTATCTTCCGCTTTTGCCGCTGATGGAGAAAAAAACGGAGTTTTCCGGTGAGACGCTGCGCGATGTCTACGAGGTTTACGTGCAGGAGATGATAAACCTCAGCTTGGGGCAAGCCATGGACATCACTTGGCACAGGGGCATCGCCAACGCGGACGACCTTGACGAGGAGGATTACCTGCAGATGTGCGCCTACAAAACGGGCACTTTGGCGCGGATGTCAGCTAAAATCTCCGCTGTTCTAGCGGGCGCAGATAAGGATTTGTTGGAGAAGCTGGGTAGCTTCGCTGAGAGCATTGGCGTGGCGTTCCAGATGCAGGATGACGTGTTGGATTTGACGGGCAAGGCGTTTGCTGAGAAGAAGGGCGGCGTCGGACAGGACATAACTGAGGGAAAAAGAACGTTGATGGTGATTTACACGCTGAAAAACGCAGGGAACGCGGACAAGCAGCGTCTCATCCAGATTCTTAACATACACACTTCAGACCAAGCGCTCCGCGACGAAGCCGTCGCTCTGATGCAGAAATACGGTTCCATAGTGCATGTGAAGCGCACTGCCGCGCGGATAGTTGAGGAAAGCTGGAGTGAAGTGGACAAGCTTTTGCCCGCGTCCGGGGCGAAGGAAAAATTAAAAGCGTTCGCGGAATTCTTGATTAAAAGAACCATTTAACCTTCACGAGCGGTAAACAATTGACACTGGAAAACGACCAAGACCTCAGAGAACTTATTCAAAAAGCTGCCTTGCTGAACGCGTTGCAGCATGGCGGAAAGGCGCAGGCAGGCGCGCTTATCGGCAGGATAATCAGCGAAAGACAGGACCTAAAAACGGAAGCGAAAGAACTCTCAGGCTTAATCGGCAAGGTGGTTAACGAGGTTAACAGCCTCTCCAGTGAAGAGCAAAAGCGCATGGTTGAGGAAAAGTGGCCCGAAACCCTCAAAAAAGAAAAAACCGCGGAGGAAAAAGCTCTCCCACCGCTACCAAACGCAAGCAAATACACGCAAATTGTCACGCGTTTTTCGCCGAACCCCGACTGCGTCCTGCACTTAGGTTCAGCCAGAGCCATAATCCTAAGCCACGAGTACGCACGCATGTACAAAGGCAGGTTCATTCTGCGTTTTGAGGACACAGATTCTAAGGTGAAACGACCAGTTTTGGAGTTTTACCCTCGCATCAGAGAAGACCTTGCGTGGCTGGGATGCAAGACGGATGAGGAGTACATCCAGAGTGACAGGCTCCCGATTTACTACGAGTACGCGGAACGGCTTCTGCGGGAAGGCAACGCCTACGTCTGCACCTGCACGCCCGACCAGTTCAGGGAACAATCGTTAGCCAAAAAACCATGCAACTGCCGCGACCTGCCGCCACAGGAGCACTTGGAACGTTGGCAACGCATGCTGGACGGCGGCTACCGTGAAGGCGAAGCCGTGGTCCGCGTTAAAACCGACGTGGAGCATCCGAACCCTGCGGTGCGGGATTGGCCTGCGCTCAGAATTATTGACCCCGCAAAGTATCCTCACCCGCGTGTTGGAAGCAAGTACCGCGTGTGGCCGCTTTACAACTTTTCCACAGGCCTAGACGACCATCTCATGGGTATAACGCACATAATCCGCGGCAAAGAGCACTTAACCAACAAAGTCAGGCAGGAGTACATGTACAGGTATCTGGGCTGGACTTACCCAGAAGCCATTCACTACGGCAGGCTAAAGATAACAGGCGCGTTCTTGAGCAAATCGAAAATCGTTCAGGGCGTGAGGGAAGGCTTGTACGCGGGTTGGGATGACCCGAGGCTGGCAACCTTCGCGGCTTTAAGGCGGCGCGGGATAACGCCTGAAGCCATCGAAAAAATGATAATTGATGTTGGACCTAAAACGGCTGATGTGACGTTAAGCTGGGAGAACCTGTACGCTTACAACCGCAAAATCTTGGACCCCTTAAGCGACAGGTACTTCTTCGTGTCAGAGCCGACAACGCTGAAGGTGAAGTATATCCCAAAAATCTTCAGGGCTAAACTGCCTCTGCATCCGGAAAAGCCCGAAAGAGGTTTCAGAGAATACACTGTGACCCCAGCAAGAGACGGAGCAGTTTTCTGGATAGCAAAAAAAGATGCGGATGCCGCAGAGGTTGGACAGGTAATTAGGCTGATGGAGCTTTTCAACGTCAAAATAGAAAGCGTGAACGCCAACTTGGTGGAAGCGTCGTTTGCCAGCGAAGCCTACGAGGAGGCGAGAAAAGCTAAAGCCAAGCTTATCCATTGGATACTAAAGGGCGAAGAACACCCATGCCAAGTGGTTATGCCTGATGCGACCGTGAATGAGGGCGTCGCGGAAAGCGCCTGCAAAAAGTTAAAGCCAGACGCCGTGATACAGTTTGAACGGTTCGGCTTCGTTCGCGTAGACACGAACGACGCGAAATTAACAGCCTATTACGCCCACAAATGATGGTGATTTAATGCGCAAACAAGACAAAATCATAATCTGGCCCGCCTACTTCGACCAGGCAAAAACGAGAAAGAACGGGCGACGAGTTCCAAAGAACCTGGCGGTGCAGTCCCCGAAGATTCTGGAAATCCAAGAAGCCGCGCAGAAACTGGGCTTGGAGTTCGAAGTGGTGATGGATAAGGGCTATCCGAAGATGCCGTGGGCAAAAACGGGCATGCTTCTGGTAGAGAAGAAAGGGTCAAAAGAGCAAATTATAAACCGAATCGCAAAGCAGTTGGTGCAGGCTCAGGCAGAAAAACCCAAAAAATAGCAGTAAACACTTCTTTGAGTATATTTGCTGTCTATTTGGATCCTAGTAGAAATAGCATGCAGAAACCAGTAGAGGGGTAGGTCCCTATTGGCGCAGAAACCAACCAATAACATGTTGAAAACCAGCGCTGCAGATTCCATGCAGTTTAGTATATACAGAGGGGGTATAGACTGCTCCGAGCAGCTAGCCCGCAACAGTTTAATCCCGCCAACCGCCTCTACTCCACCAAGGTGCCCAACATTGCAAATATCAATCCGCTACTTCACCAGCCTCCGCGAAACAATCGGAAAAATAGAAGAAAACCTCACCCTCCCAGACGACCAAACAGTCACCATCAAAACAATCCTCGAAACGCTCAAGCAGCGCCACGGCACACCCTTCACCGAATACGTCTACGACCCCAAAACCGGAGAACCCCGCAGCTTCCTCCAATTCCTCATCAACGGAAAAAGCGCAACAACACTCAACGGACTCCAAACACAAATGCAAAACGGCGATGTCCTCGCCATACTGCCACCCGTCGGCGGCGGCTAAAAAGCACCCCAAAACAGCGTCTTTTTCCGCATCATCTCCGCATACTCCTTCAAAACCTCCTGCTCCTCCACCGTAAGCTTATCCAAATGCGCCGACAACAAAGCCCTCGCATCAGGCTCAGGCACCTTCACATAAAGAATATCCTTCTCAAAAACATGTCTCCCCACAACAGGCTTGTCCATAGACACCGCCACCTGCATCCCCTGCTTAGCCTCGGACACGGCTTTGCCTTTATCTTGGATCTGCTGCACCTCACCTAAGTCTGCACCATCTTCAGCCCTCACAAGCGCATACTTCGGCTTCAGCTGTCCGCCTAGGATTTCCACCCCGAAAATAGCAGGCTTCGCCCTTCGAAAAACAAAACCTTCCAGGACCAAAATTTTGCAGGGCTTGACCAGTTTCCCGAATTCCTGCTCTATTTTAGCTTCTCGCTTCGTTTTAAGCCATTCCAAGTAATTATCAATCAAATTATAAATTATCGGCTCCCTAAAAATTTCAACACCCGCATTCGCAGCCTCCTCTTCGGCATCAGGCAAAATTTTAACCCCAAAAGCCAAAATAACCCCAAACAACGGCTCACGCGCCTTAACCACAGACGCCTCAACTACATCCCGCTTAGAAACATCACCCACATCCGCAATCCTAACCGGCACACCATTCTCCTTCAAAATCTCAGCCGTAGCCTCCAAAGATCCCAACGTGTCAGCCTTCAACACCACACCCTTAACATCGGTGGCAATCCTAATCTTCTTAATCTCGTCAGCAACAAGCTTAACATACTTCGCAGACGCTTCACCCCCAGGAACCGCATACAAAGGCGCACCCGCAAGCGCACCCTCCAAATCAGACGCCACAATTTTCACGCCCGCCGCCGCAAAAACACAGTCAACCGAGCTAAACCTGTCACGCGGATCCCGAATCTCATCCAAAGGTTTAGGAACAAGAATCGCCCGAATATGCGTCACAATCGGCTTCTCTTTACCGCCCACCACAATCAAATCGTCCTTCTGCAGTGTGCCATCGTAAACTATAATGTTAAGCGTTAAGCCTAAACCAGGCTCTTCCTTAACCTCAAGAACAGACCCCTTTGCGGGACCTTCCGTGGTCTGCAAACGCTTCTTCAGGTACTGCTGCGCCAAACCCACAAGAACCATCAAAAGCTCAGTCACACCCTCACCAGTCTTTGCGCTGGTAGGCACCAAAGCAATTGTTGATGTGAAATCTTTGATGTGGTCGAATCGGTCGGTGCGGAAGCTTAAACGGGAAAACGCGCCCATGATCTCGTAGAGTCTATTATCCAAGCTTTCTTTGACAAAAGTGTCCTGAGAGGCGTAAGCCTTCAAGAAAGATGTAGACGACTGGGACTTCCAGCCTGGAACCCGGTCAATCTTGTTAACCGCCACTATAAAAGGCGTTTTGCGGGCTTTCAGAATTTCAATACACTCGTAAGTCTGGGCCTCAAAGCCTTTCAGAATATCAATGACGAGAACGGCTATGTCGGCGACGCTTCCGCCTCTTCGCCGTAAATTGGTGAACGCCTCATGCCCAGGCGTGTCCACAATCAGCAAACCGGGAATTTCAATCTCACCCTTAAGCATGGAAAGCAAAGGTCCAATCAGCTGTTTGAGGGTTTCGACGGGGAAGAAGCTTGCGCCTATATGTTGTGTTATGCCGCCTGCTTCCCTTGCTTGGACTGTGGTTTTTCTTATTTTATCTAGAAGTAGAGTCTTGCCAGTGTCGACGTGCCCTAGAACGCATACTATTGGTTGGCGGATTGGCATTTAGATTCCTCTTTTTGTTTTGTTGTGTATAAGTAGGGTTGCCAGAAAAGTAATGAGGGCTTTGGTTAATAAACACTCAGCCTGCAGCCGCGTAGGTCAAAGCTTAAGCTATTCTGGTGGTCTGACAAAAAGCAGGAATAAGCCGATGATTAGAACCAGGATGCCTAAGAAACCGAAGAAGCCAGTGAAAACGCCCAGAGCATCGGTGCTGGTGAGGGTGAAGTATAGGAATAGTGCGCCGATGATTACGAGGAGAAGTCCGAAAAACTTCTCTGCTAACGATAGCCAGAAAGTGTCTCCTTCACTCATGCCCATTCCTTCTTTTCCTTTTTCCGATGTGGTTCCTACATAAAACACGAACAGTTATTTTAAATTTCGCATGCCGATTGCGGTCTTTGCGGGCTGGAGAGGCGGATTTCATCTAGCGCTGTGCGGTGACTAGCCCCCCCTCTGTGGTTTTCTGCATTGATTGGCTATTAGGATCCTAATAGACGGCAAATATGCTACGTAGACCATTGCAGTGTTCGTAAAGTCTGTTAGGTCTGTGCTTTTTCAGGATGGCAAGCATAGCAGATATAAGTAAGACCTGTGTTAGAGAACCGTCACGGAGATAAACCTGATGTCCGAAGGAACAACCTTGTCCCTCGTCACATGCACGAGCTGCGGTAAACCCATCCAGCCGGGAACAGAGGCAACAAAATTTCTTTGCCCTAACTGCGGAGAAATACAGATAAAGCGCTGTGGAAAATGCCGCAAGTTCGGCCGCACCTACAAGTGTCCAAAATGCGGCTTCATAGGCCCATAAGAGGCGACTGATTGATGGGTACCATAAAAGTCGTTTACAAAGTTTTTCCAGAAGACATAGTGGAAAGCTTTGATGACTTGAAAAAGAAAGTGGAAAGTTGCCTACCCGAATCCTCGGCTGTTGAAGGCTACGGAGAGGAACCCATAGCTTTTGGGTTGAAAGCCCTTCTAGTGCAAGTGACGTTTCCCGAAGATAAAACGGGCATCGTAGACGAGTTTGAAACTGAGCTTGAGAAGATAACGGGCGTAAGTCAAGTTCAGACAGTTATGGTGCGAAGAACAAGCCGATAGTAGCCTCACAACTTTTTCTGTGCCGAAACGTATTATTCCTTCTACAACCATAGGAAAACTGGGAATCATGAAAAAACTTCCAATCTTAGCCACCGTAATAATCGTAGTGACGATTATAAGCGCCTACTATTTTCTCACATCTAACGCTCCGTCGCCACTACTCAACGAAACCACGCCATTAGTGGATATGAAGCTAGCGCCAACTGGGCAACTGAACACCACTCAAGGCGGCGTAACCCACATCAACGTTACACTCACGTCGCTGAACATGAACGAAACGGAGATCCCCTTAAGCCTCATCCTGCAAACCTACGATAACGAGCCTTTGGATTCTTCGACCACTAAAGAAAAACTGTTCAGCGCCACATTCACCGTCAACCCAATAGTTTTGGAATCAAACGACACGGTAACCTCCGTTTTGACATTGCACGTAGCAGAAGCGGCGCCGGCTGGAAAATACACGTTTCTTGTTGAATTAGGCAACTCCCAGATACACCATGTGACCGGCACCACTTTCGACTTAGCCGTGGAGTCTTCATAATAACGCAAATTATTGTCCAAAAAATGGAAGCGCAAAACCGTTTTCGATGATAAACTTATAGCTTTCACCCGTTTTCATCTAAAAAAAGGGGCGTAACCTTGAAAACAGAAGCAGAGTTTGAAGCACCAACTTGGAACCAAATATACGCCATGTTGCTGAGGCAGGCGAAAAAAATTCGCCAAAGCCGCTTCAAACCCGACATAATCGTTGGCGTCACAAGGGGCGGTTGGATTCCCGCCAGAGTCTTATCTGACCTTCTCGAAATCTCCAGTCTTGCCACTGTTGGAGTTGAGTTTTACTTGGGTGTTGCCGAAACCCGAAAAGAACCAGTTTTAACCCAGAGCGTTTCCGCGAGTGTGACGGGCAAAAAAGTGTTGCTGGTTGATGATGTTGTCGACAGCGGCAAAAGTATGCAACTCGTCAGAGAGCATGTTCTGCAACAGGGCGCGCGAGAGGTTCGAATTGCCATCGTGTACGCTAAGCCCTTTAGCGTAACCAAGCCTGACTACTATAAGAAGGGAACCCGCAGTTGGGTGGTTTTTCCATGGGATACGAAGGAAACCGTCAGAAAAATTGTGGAAAAACGCGGAGACAAAAGCGCCACAGCGGTTGAAACTGCGAAACTCGTAAAGGCTGGCTTGCCTAAGCAACTGGTTGAAGAGTTTCTTAAAGAAGGGCTTGAGGATGGAAAATGCTAAGGTACGTTGAGGAAGCTGGAAGATACGTGGAGCTAACAGGTTTCAGAAACGTCAGTATCAAGGACGCTGAAGAATTCGTGAATGCAGCCCGCGAAGCAACCCCGCAAAAGGCTTCGCTTCAGCTCTTCGACGCTGACTTGGTGGCTACGTGGCAACACCTGTACTTTGCGGTTTTAAACGCGCTTTTAGCTTTCAGAAACGAACGTAACATTTCAAAAAGCTTGGCGATGGAGGTTATGCTTTACGCTTCGGCGCAACGCCAGATACGCAAAGCCCTACAGCTCACAGGCGTCAAATCCGCCTCGGCGAACGTGGCGGTGGTTATAATCGGCGCAAACCCCGATTCCGTTAAAGCCGCCCTTTCCGCGGTCTCGAAACGCGTCGGCGCGGAACCCGACGAGACGGTTCTTGAACTTACACGAGAAAAGACCCGAAGCATACGCAAAGCCTTCGGAATAACCGCTGAAGAACTTGAAGCAGTGGATAAGAAAGATGATGCGCAGGCATTGGTGAACCTCGTTATCGAGAGAACCGCTTTACTGTCCACTCAGCTTTAGGCTTAAAGCATCTTCTCCTTCACCACGGCTAAAACCGCGTTTGGTTTTATGAGGGACACGCCTGTTAATCCACCCACGACTTCGATTAGCAAAATTTTGTCGGGATTTTCCAAGTCCACTTTTCTGTCAATCGCCGCGGCGGCTTCAATGAAGTCTCGGGTGTGAAGGCTGGTGAACCTTTTTTCCACCGTAACCCTGAACGTCTCGTTCTCCCCTATGTTCGCGGCAAGCTCCGAAGCGGCACGTTTTACCTCGTCTAAATCGGTTGGCACAACTCTTTCCACAGGAATGACCCTGAGGGCGTAGCGAAACTCGTAAGGGCGCTCCTGCACGATAGTGCGGAATTTTTCTATGACTTCGCAGGGGTTTAGCGAGGTTTTAGCGGCAACCAAGCCTCTGATTCCAGTCTTGGAAACCATGGGCGCAGGGTCCCCTAGCACATCTTTAAGCAGGTAGCTTAGTTCATTGCACATCTGTTTCTCGTTTCCACGCGAAGTTGTGGCTAAAAGGTTAAAATCTTTAAGCAAGTTTTTCAGCTTCAACACTACGTTTTTGGGTCAGTGTAGGTTTTTGGCTTTTCTCACAGCTTGACGCTCGAAGCCGTCGCCTCACATCATCCCATCAGTAGAATTGTCAGCCGCGGATTTATCAGTTTTGATGTTTCAGACGCCTGCTTAAGGGAGGTTGTCCAGAGGGCACTCTGCGGCGTTTATCATTTAGAGAAGATTAGGACAGAAAACGCGGGGTATCTTGGAACTTTGCAAACGAGACTACGACAGTTGACGAATAAAAATGTTTAAACCGCTCCAGACCGCGTTACACTACATCTAACTATGCGTGGAGGTGAAAAAGAATGGTGTTTGAAGAAGACGAGGAATGGGAAGAAGGCGAAGACGAAGAATGGGAAGAAGAGGAGTGGTAACCAACCAGAAAAAATAGTACTTTTTACATTTTTCTTTTCTATGTCAATTTCGCCATTATTTTCACGTGTTTTTTCAGGTCCATGTTTATAACTTACTAGTTGACATCAATATTTCGAGTTTACCATGACCCGAATTGCTGTACTGGACGCTGACAGATGCAAAGTGAAAAAATGCAATCAGCTGTGCGTAAGCTTCTGCCCTATGGTGCGAAGCCGCGTAGAAGCCATACGCGTGGAAGGCAACAAAGCCGTAATCTCCGAAATGCTCTGCAGCGGCTGCGGCATATGTGTTAAAAAATGCCCCTTCAAAGCCATCAGCATAGTGAACCTGCCCGACGAGCTGGAGAAAGACTGCAGCCACCGTTTCGGACCCAACGCGTTCAAGCTTTTCAGGCTGCCCACGCCTTCACCTGGCATCGTTTTAGGCTTGCTGGGGCAAAACGGCATAGGCAAAACCACCACCCTGAAGGTTTTGTCGGGCGAGTTCAAACCTAACTTAGGCGACTTTGAGAATCCGCCCGAATGGAGCACGTTAATCCAGCACTACCGAGGCTCGACACTTCAAGAATACTTCCAGAAAATGAGCGAGAACAAACTCAAGGTTTCGCATAAACCGCAGTACGTGGACAAGATTCCGAAAGCCGTTTCGGGTAAAGTCAGTGAGCTTCTGGAGAAGGTGGACGAAAGAGGCGCATTAAGTCAACTTGCGGAGGAGCTTGAGCTTAAGAAGATTTGGGATAGGCCTTTAGAGGTGCTAAGCGGGGGGGAACTCCAGCGCGTGGCGGTGGCTGCCGCCTTAAGTCGTGAGGCTAACGTGTACCTTTTTGACGAGCCGTCCAGCTACTTGGACGTGAAGCAGAGGCTGCAGGTTGCCAAATCCATACGGAGCTTGAAGGAGCAGCAGAAAACGATAATCGTGGCGGAACACGACTTAGCCATCATCGATTACTTGTCGGATCAGATTTGCGTGTTCTATGGGGAGCCAGCGGTCTACGGTGTTGTCTCGCACGTTCACGGCGTCCGAACGGGCATAAACATTTACCTGCAAGGCTATATTCCCGACGAGAACATCCTGTTCCGCAAGGAATCCATCGTTTTCCACGAAAAACCGCCGAGCGTCAGCGTGGGCGCTGGCGAGACCTTGCTGGCTTGGAAGCACATGGAGAAGAAATTTGCAGAATTCCAGTTGGTTGTGGAGCCTGGGGAAATTAGGCGAGGCGAGGTCATTGGCATTCTGGGACCGAACGGAATTGGGAAGACAACTTTCGTGAAGATTCTGGCTGGACTTGAGGAGACGGATGATAAGCAGAAGTTTGGCGAGTTGACGGTGAGCTATAAGCCACAGTACATAGCCGCGGAATACGAAGGCACAGTTCAGGAACTTCTTATGGGCGTGGCTAAGGAAAATTTTACGTCAAGCTGGTACAAGACGGAGATTCTTCAGCCTTTAAGCGTTAATGTGCTTCTGGACAGAAACATCATGGAACTCAGCGGTGGAGAACTGCAGAAGGTCGCGGTTGCCGCTTGCTTATCTCGCAAGGCTGACTTGTTCTTGCTGGATGAGCCGAGCGCCTACTTGGATGTGGAGGAAAGGCTGAACATGGCGCGCACCCTTAGACGGATAATTGAAGCCCAAAACGTGCCCGCGTTCGTCGTGGAGCATGACGTGGTTACTCAAGACTTCATCGCCGACAGGCTTATGGTTTTCAGCGGAGACCCCGGTGTAAACGGCACTGCGAATCCGCCTACAACACTGCGAAAAGGAATGAACGTGTTCTTGAAAGATATGGATGTCACGTTCCGCAGAGACTCGGTGACTCGGCGCCCCAGGGTTAACAAGGAAGGCTCAAAACTTGACAGTTTCCAGAAGAAGATTGGTGAATACTATTATACGCGTCTGCAGCAAAAATGAGCTATCTGGTTTTAACTCATGAGAAAAATGCTGTCTGGTGTAGACCTCTTCGCTTGATTTTCTGCGAACAGCGGAGTTAAATTAAAGAATAAGCGTAAACATAACGTAAGCGAATCATGATGAGAAAGGATCAAAGTGGTGGAGGCTAAAAGTGGCAACAGCAACCTTTGAAGAAATCAGTGCATCCGACTTTTTCTACCGTAACCGCGACATTGCGGGCTTCACTAACCCTTCCAGAGCCATATTCGCGGCGATCAGGGAGCTTGTGGAGAACTCGTTGGATGCTGCAGAAAGCCTCAAGATACCGCCAGACGTTTACGTGCGTCTCTCTTTTGAGGGCGAAGCAAGCCAAGACACTCAAATCTACAAGCTCAGAGTCGAAGACAACGGTTCTGGAATACAGCCTCGGTTCATTCCTTCAGCTTTCGGTCAGGTTCTCTTCGGTTCAAAGTACAAGCTGAAGCAGACGAGAGGCACCTTCGGCTTAGGCGGCAAAATGGCCGTGCTCTACGGGCAGATCATGACGCATCAGCCTGCCTACGTAACTTCAAGCACCGGCTCCGCCAAGATTTACTCTTTTAAGCTCATGATGGATATTCAGCGCAACCGCCCCATAATCCTCGACCGCAAAGTGCTCATAAACAAGGAACAGTGGCGCGGAACCATCGTGGAATTCACCCTTGAAGGCGACTACCTGCGGGCTCGACCCAAGATTCTGGAGTACTTCAAGCAGACAGCCATGGTGAACCCCTACGCGAACTTGACGTTTGTGGATCCGAAGGGCAGGCTTTACAAGTTTAATAGGGCTACCACGGACATGCCTGACCCGCCAAAAGAAACCGAGCCGCACCCATACGGCGTTGACGTAGAACTTCTCCAGCGGCTCATTCAAGTGACGCCGTACAAGAACATGCAGGAGTTTTTGAAATTTCATTTTCACCGAGTCGGCGACATCACCGCGAAGAAGTTTCTGGAGTTCAGCGGCATAAACCCATCAAAGAACCCGAAGAAGCTTTCGCATCAGGAAGTTGTTAAACTGATGCAGCACTTGAAGAAGTTCAAGGAGTTCTTGCCGCCTGACGCCAGCTGCTTGTCTCCCTTAGGGGAAGAACTTTTGAAAGCGGGAATCATGAAGGAGCTAAACCCCGAGTACCTGGTTGTGAATCAACGCAAACCTTCAACTTACGCGGGGCACCCGTTCATCATCGAGATGGGCATTGCCTACGGCGGCGAGATTCCCAAGAAAGGAAGCTTCGTCATCTATCGTTTCGCCAACAAGATTCCGCTGCTTTACGATGAGGCAAGCGACGTCTCATACAGAGTGATAAACTCCATGAACTGGCGCAGATACAAGGTTTCCCCTGACATGCCCATCGCCATTGTAGTGCACATCTGCAGCACCAAAGTGCCATACAAAACGGTTGGAAAAGAGTTCATATCAGACCGACCCGAAGTCAGACGCGAAGTGGCAAACGCGCTGCGCGAGGTGAGCCGTCAACTTCAACACTTCTTGTCCAAACGCGAACACGTCGACAGGGAGAAACGGCGGCTCAGCGTTTTCGCCAAATACCTGCCAAGAATCGCCGAGTTTTCCACGACCCTCGCTGGAAAAGAGAAACGTCCTGACATTCAAAAATTGATAAAGAGCGTGCAAAAATATGACACAGAAGAAAAGTAAAGGCGTTATTGCCGAGAAGAAACACGAAATAATGGGTAGCCTAAAGAAGCTAGGCACACAAATTTACGACCAACTGGACAGCGGGGTCTTCCCCACCATCACCATGCCCAGCCGCTCCACGGAGAACATCCACTACGATCCAGACCTTAGGCAGTATGTCCTAGGCGAAAAAAGCGTAACCCGAAGCGCCCGAAACATCCGTCACGTGAAACCTTTCACACAGCTCGCGTGGGCTGCCATGTTCTCCAACGAACTCACGTTTCACCGTAAAACCTCAACCCTAAGAGACGTTTACTATTCCGCCCAAGCCTACAACATGACCTTCAAAGACCAGCAAGAATCCAACAACATAATAACCGATTTAGAAACAACGACTGGTCGCTCCAGAGAGGATTTCAACATTTTTCCTGAGGAACGCTCCGCGGTCTTCGGAGACCTCACCATAGAATACACCGTGCCAGGCTACGAAGGCAAAACCCTAAACCTCTCATCACATCCCGACGGCGTCTTGATTGGACCAGCGTTGACTTCCTCCGAATTCGCAAGCACCAAAGCGGACAAGGTCATCGCCATAGAGAAAGGTGGCTTGTTCACCCGGTTCATCGAAGAAAACGTGCACACAAAACATAACGCCGTGCTGGTTCTAACGGCGGGTCAAGCGCCCAGACAAACACGTTACTTCATACGACGCTTACATGATGAACTGAAGCTGCCCGTTTACATTTTCACTGATGGCGACCCATGGGGAATGCACATAGCCATGGTCATAATCTCCGGCTCAGCGAACGCAGCGCACCTGCGAGAATTAACCACGCCTGACGCGGTTTGGAGCGGCGTCTGGGCTTCAGACATCGTCAACTACAAGCTACCCACTGACCCGCTGGACGATGTAGATGTTAAACGGCTTCACGAGTTGCAAAGAGACCCGCGGTACCAAGGAGACCCGCTGTGGCAAAGAGAAATCAAAACTTTCCTGAAGATACGGCGGAAAGCGGAGCAAGAGGCGTTCAGCCGCTACGGATTGACCTACATTGTAGATGAGTATTTGCCTGCAAAACTGGAGAACAAAGACAAAAAGAAGAAGTAAAATTTCATTTCTTTTTCAAAAGGCATAACGGATACGGCTACGCCAGCTACACCTATCGAAAGCAGGGTTAGAGCTAAAAGCGACCGTTCTAAGATGTTTCCGGTCTGGCGGGGAATGCCTGAAACCCAGCCTATTAGGAGCCTAATAGAAATTCATTGCAGAAACCATAGAGGGGGTAGGTCCCTATTGGCGTTTTTCACAACCAATAACATGAAGAAAACAGCACACGACGCTTCTCACACAATTCAAGCAACCTGCTTCAAATAAGGGGGGCTATCAACTGCCCCAAGCATAACAGTTCTTATCCGCAGACTTGCACTTTAACAGCGCAATTCAACTCTTACAATCATTTATTGATTATGAGCGCAAACGGAAACACGCTAAATAATTTATATATATACAAAAAGCAATGAAGTAGCAGAGGATAACATGGCATTAGGTGACCTCGTAACCATAACAGCGATAGTGTCAGTGGTGACCATCGCCATTCTAATCGTCATCTACGCCATGCGAAAACTGGGAAAAACACCCACAAAAACTCCCCAAAAACCCGAAGAA
>Ga0307420_1000354_pt1 | contig 21705 bp, 19 predicted proteins | sample SalMarWE160240MG_2_FD_202167 | JGI IMG/M metagenome (GOLD analysis project Ga0307420, IMG submission 202167) | Salt marsh sediment microbial communities from the Plum Island Ecosystem LTER, Massachusetts, United States - WE1602-40 | ecosystem: Environmental > Aquatic > Marine > Intertidal zone >... | reverse complement strand
AACCGGAAGTTTGAAGTCAAAAATAATAATAAAAATGGAGAACTTACTCGGAGTTACATTTTTAAGTCACACATACTTACCCCCTTTCTCCATTCCTGCTGGGCGCCATCTCTCATGAAGACTTTTAATTGACAGACCCTCAGCCTCCTTTATATAACTGACTCCCAAACTCCTCTTCAGGGGGTTTTACATTACGATCCTATTTCCCAGCTTTTCAGAGATCATCCTTAATGCAACCTTCAGGTTCTGGTCTTTTTTCTGAAGAGCAAGAATTCTCTCAGTATCGCCGGCTTTTGCTGCCTCTACAAGCTGAGACATTATTTCCTTAAGCCTGCCCTTGATCTTGTCGCTCTTGAATTTGAGCACAGCATCAGGGACAATATCTTTTATCTTCATATCCTCGGTTTCAACATATGTCTGCTTATCTTTCCATATTCTGCTTAGCATATGAGGATCGGAAAGAAGATCAGCAGAGGATCTTGAGATTGCCGGATCCTCGTGTTTGACAAAATACTTGTCGCCGGGGAAGATACCCTGTTCAGTATAAAACCTGAATTCTTCAAAGATCTTTTGCCAGGTGTCGTAATCAAAGAGCAGATCATCAGAAATTATCTCCCTGACTATATAATCTGATACGGTAGTTACCTCCTCCTGTCCGTCCTCACTGCGTATTTTTCTTTCAAACTCAGCGCTTCCGAATTTCAGCAGAAGTCTTATTACCTCTTTTTCGGAATAATAGGTTACAACATCCTGTTTTACTTGTTTTGGAATCACCGGGGGAGGAACGGGGAGATCCTCTGGCCCGGGGTATTTGTTCCTGTTCTGGAACGAGGTCTGCTGCCGCAATTTGTTGACTTCATGGTAGAGAACCTCTTCGGTGATCTCAAGCCGGGTACTGCATTCCTTTATATAGACGGTTCTGGTTATTGTATCGGGTATTACAGCAATGGATCTGACAATATCACGGATAAGGTTAGCCTTGCGGACAGGATCATTACTGGCCTCTTCGAGAAGAAGTTCGGTTTTGAAGTGGATAAAATCCCTCTCTTTCTCCTTAAGGTATTTAAGAAATTCTTCATTGCTTACCTTTTTTGAATATGAATCAGGATCCTCCCCGTCGGGCAGAAGAACTATCCTGACATTCATTCCCTCCTCAAGTATGATGTCTATACCCCGGATAGAAGCTTTTATTCCTGCGGGATCGCCATCGTACAGAATTGTAATGTTTTGTGTGAAGCGTTTGATGAGGCGTACCTGCTCCGGGGTAAGAGAGGTACCTGATGAGGCAACAACATTTTCGATACCTGTCTCGTGAAGCGACATTACATCGGTATAGCCTTCAACAAGATAGCATCTGTCTTCACTGCTGATTGCTTTCCGTGCCTGGAATATTCCGTAAACAATACGGCTTTTGTGGTAGATCTCCGATTCGGGCGAGTTTATATACTTTGCTGTTTTTACATCCGATTTAAGGATCCTTCCGCCAAAACCGAGAACCTGTCCTGACAGCGAATGAATGGGAAACATCACCCTGCCGCTGAATCTGTCAAAAACACGTTCTTCATGCTGGATGGACAGCCCGGTTTTAATCAGGAAATCCTGCTTATAACCGTCATCCAGAGCCTGTCTGGTAAAAGCATCACGTTTTTCAAAACTGTAACCTATTTCAAACTTCTTAAGGGTGTTCTGCCGGAAGCCTCTCTCACTGAAATAGGAGAGACCCACCGAGATACCCTCATCGCTCTGGAAAAGGTTTTCGGAAAATTGTCGTGCAGCATAAGCAGTCAGGATCAGAAGGCTCTCCCGCTCATTCTGCTTTTCCAGCTCCTCTGGCGAGAGCTCTTTTTCAACGACTTCAATATGATATTTGCGAGCCAGGTATTTAAGCGCCTCGGGATAGGAGAGATGCTCATGTTCCATGATAAAATTGACCGAGTTGCCTGCTTTTCCGCATCCGAAGCATTTGAATATCTCCTTCGAGGGTGAGACTGTGAATGATGGTGTCTTCTCATTATGAAAAGGACAGAGGCCCAGGTAATTAACACCTCGCTTTTTCAGCGGAACAAATTCCTGGATGACATCAACGATCTGGGCGGCGTCGAGGATTTTTTCTATCGTGGGACGGTCAATCATTTATCAAAGATATTAGTAAATCAAGAAAATAATTTAATGTCGAGGAATAGATATGAACAAAAAACAGTTACACAGAGTTACACTGAGAAGACACAGAGTTCCACGGAGTATTACGAAAGAATGTTACATTTACCTCTGTGGCCCTTTGTGTCTCCTCCGGATTTCCTCTGTGTAAGTTCTTAAATTCCCCCTTTTACCTCCTCTCGCCCTCATTCTATCATTTTTCACTAAATTTACTTTCAAAGTGCACTCTAATATGAAGAAATTAGTAATACTCACCGGCGCCGGTATGAGCTCTGAAAGCGGAATCCGTACTTTCAGGGAGGCAGGCGGATTGTGGGAAGAATATGATGTCACAGAGGTTGCTTCTCCCATGGGCTGGTGGAAGAACCAGGACCTTGTTTTGCGATTCTACAATGAAAGACGTTCTCAACTTGCAGCCTGTGAGCCAAATGAGGGTCACAAAGGTGTGGCAGCGCTTGAGAAATACTTTGATGTCCACGTAATTACCCAGAATATAGATAACCTGCATGAGCGGGCCGGAAGCACAAAGATTCTTCATCTTCACGGGGAGCTTACCAAAGCGAGAAGTACAGCCGATCCGTCATTGATATATGAAATCGGATATAAGGAAATAAAACCCGGAGATACCTGCCAAAAGGGAAGTCAGCTGCGTCCTCATATCGTCTGGTTCGGCGAAGCTGTTCCAATGATGGAAGAGGCGGTTCAGATAACATCAGCAGCAGATATTTTTGTTGTAATAGGCTCCTCGTTAAATGTGTATCCTGCTGCCAGCCTTCTTGAATATGCACCACAGAATGCATCATTATGGCTCATAGATCCTAATGATGTGATAATTCCGGCCTACAGGAAGGTTGAGGTGATAAGGGCTAAGGCATCGGGGGGTGTCAGAATTCTGAAGGAGAGATTGACAAAGCATTCTTAATCCTAATCACTACCTTTACACAGTAAAGTATTAAACATGAAGCAACCTGACAGAAAAATAATCCTCGCCATCACCGGTGCCAGCGGATCAATATATGCAAAGACCCTGCTTGATAAATTGCAAAGCTTGAAAACCCCTCTGGAGGAGATCGCAGTGGTCTTTTCTGATAACGCAAAGGAGATCTGGGAGTATGAACTGGGGGAGAAATACAACCCGGCAGCGCCTGCGAAGGAGTATGACAATGATTCTTTTTATGTGCCATTCGCATCAGGCTCATCAGACTATGACACTATGATAATTTGCCCGGCATCGATGGGAATGATCGGCAGGATAGCCAATGGAACATCAGAGGATCTTATAGCCAGAGCTGCCGATGTGATACTGAAGGAGAAGCGAAAACTGATTCTTGTTCCTCGCGAAACGCCCTATAATCTGATCCATATCAGGAATATGGAAACCCTTACTCTGGCGGGGGCGATAATCTGTCCGGCAACACCCTCTTTCTATAACAGACCTCGGACAATAGATGATCTTGTCCTGACAGTCGTTGAAAGAGTTCTTTCCCTTACCGGATTTGATACTTATACTCATCGGTGGATGGAAAATGATTGACAGGCGGATAATAAAATTCTTTAAGAGGCATCATGTTCTCACAGTGGCCACAACTACTGAAAATGAACCGTGGTGTGCCAATTGCTTTTATGTTTACCTGGAAGATGATAATGCACTTGTATTTACAACAGACATGAATACGCGTCATGGAGAGGGATTTCTAAAAAATCCCCTGGTAGCAGGCTCTGTGGTGCTTGAGACCAGAATCATCGGAAACATACGGGGTATTCAGTTCCAGGGGATTGTTTCAGAACCCGAAGGAGAAATGGCAGAAAAGTCCCAAAAAGCCTATATCCGGCGATTTCCCGTCGCAATGCTGCTGGACACACATTTATGGATTGTGCGCCTTACTCACATTAAGATGACCGACAACAGGCTGGGATTCGGGAAGAAGCTGGTGTGGCCTTATCTCCCCATCTGCTGCTTCACGATCTTTGCAATGTACTTCCCCAATATATCAAACTCAATATTTACCACTGTTCCCTTTTTGATCTGGTGAAAATTTGTGACCTCGTAAGTGAAAGGAATTATTGCTACTTCAAATGATTTTAGCTGTGAGTTGACAACTGTAAGGCTGACTCCGTTAACCGAAACAGATCCTTTTTCCACAGTAATATAATCATCCTGAAGCGGCTCATATTCAAAGGTATAATACCAGCTGCCCCCTGCCTCTTTTACCTCGGTGCATACAGCAGTCTGGTCAACATGACCCTGTACCATGTGTCCGTCAAGACGACCGTCAAGCTTTGCACTGCGCTCCAGGTTCACCTTGTCGCCAACCCTGAGGAGCCCCAGGTTTGACTTCTCAAGAGTCTCCCTGATTGCTGTAACGGTATAGGTGTCTCCTTCTTTTTTTACAACGGTGAGACAAACTCCGTTATGAGAGATACTTTGATCAATCTTCAGCTCTTTGGTAAAGAAGCACTTCATAGTTATATGAAGATTGTCTTTTTCTCTTTCAATTTTTACAACCGGAGCGGCTTCTTCTACTATTCCTGAAAACATGTCTTAAATTATTAAATACTGTACAAAAATAATGGTTTATGATACTTAACCACAAAGAACACAAAGTACACACGAAGGTACAAAAAGGAATCGCCATAGATTTTCTATCGCATATAATGCATCATCTATCTCCCCCCCGCTCCCTCTCGCCCTCTCGCTCTCCCGCCTTCTTCCTTACCTTGCTTTTATCCACCGGAAATCCATCCCGCTTCCATGCAATAATACCGCCTTCAAGGTTATATACTTTCAGGAATCCCATATCGTAACACAATTCAGCTGCCCGCCTGCTTCTGAAATCATCTGTACAATAAAGAAACAGAGCGCAGTTTCTGCTTATTGTGTCGGCTGCCATATTAAGATCTTTAGCCGAAGGAATATTTATTGCATCTTTAATCCTTCTTCCTTTGAATTCAAAAAACTGTCTTACATCGATCAGCAACGCAGAATCCTCCCTTAAATATTGAAGGTGAAAATCATACGGCTCAAGCGATACATATTTAGCTGTATCAGAATCCTGTGCAAAAAGGCAGTAATAATAAATAATACAAAATATAGTGAGTAAGTATCTCCTCATATTTATTAATTCAATCATAAAAATAATACTTTTAGTTAACCTCATTATATGTTATGAAGATTGCTTCGTCTTCCGCTTCGCGGAATCCTCGCAATGACGGTATCCTCAATTATCATTCCTGTATCAATGATTACCTGAACTACCTTCAATAATCCGTTATTGCTTCTCCCGCGCAGCGGAAGAAGCAATCTTGATCCCCAACCACCAAATCACCTCCGTCATTACGAGGAGTGAATCAACGAAGCAATCTCCATAACTTAATTAAAAATTACAGAATTAACCCCCCTTTAGGTGGGCAGGGGGGTGTTTTTTTCTTATCTTTGCCCGTTTCATTTTAGTTTACAGCATAATAACATGATAAAACGGTTTCCTGAACATAAAAATCTTGATCTTTCAAGGGTAAACAGGGATATTCTAAAGGTTTGGGATGAGAATGACACTTTCCGGAAAAGCGTCCGTGAGCTGAAAGGAAAAGGAGAATTTGTTTTTTATGAAGGGCCCCCTTCAGCAAACGGCATCCCGGGTATCCATCATGTAATGGCCCGTACTATTAAGGATGCGATATGCCGTTATAAGACACAGTGCGGTTATGAAGTAAAACGCAAAGCAGGGTGGGATACACATGGTTTACCGATAGAGCTTGGAGTGGAAAAAGCCCTGGGCATAACCAAGGAGGATATAGGTACAGAAAAGATATCAATAATAGAATTTAATAATGCCTGCCGGAAGGATGTTATGAAATACACCGACCAGTGGGAGGATCTGACGCGTAAAATGGGTTATTGGGTAAACATGGATCATCCCTATGTAACCTATGATAACCGTTATATTGAGACTCTTTGGTGGCTCCTGAAACAGCTTCATACAAAAGGTTTTCTTTACCAGGGATATACTATCCAGCCATTTTCACCGGCAGCCGGAACCGGACTCAGCTCTCATGAACTAAACCTGCCCGGTTGTTACAAGGATATAAAGGATACAACCTGCATTGCACTCTTCAGGGTCATACGGGATGAAAAATCAGAATTCCTCTTTAGTCATATTGATACACTCTCTGTCCATATTATGGCATGGACAACAACACCCTGGACGCTTCCTTCCAACACTGCCCTGGCTGTTGGTGAAGAGATTAAATATATAAAGGTTAAGAGCTTTAATCCTTATTCGGGAGAACCCATTACTGTTGTCATCGCTAAAGACCTTATCCATCAAATATTTCCCGAGGCTAATGTGGGTCTTCATTTTTCGGAATACAAGCCGGGTGATAAGAAATTACCCTATAAAGTACTTGATGAATTTTTAGGGAATAAACTGGAAGGTATTAATTATGAACAGCTTATAGACTGGGTAAAACCTGATGATGGAGCCTTCAAAATTCTTACGGGAGATTTTGTTACTACTGAGGATGGAACCGGCATTGTCCATATTGCACCAACTTTTGGAGCCGATGACTATAAGATTGCAAAAGAATATGGTATTCCGCCGATGATGCTGAAAAGAAAAGACGGCTCGATGGGACCAATGGTTGATAAAAGAGGTTATATGATGCCTGTTTCCGATCTGGATGAAAAATTTGTCCGGGAACGTGTTAATACGGAGACATATAAGGATTTTGAAGGACGGCCGGTAAAAAATGAATATGACGATAAAATTGCCCCGGAAAGTGATACTCTTGATGTTGACATTGCCGTAATGCTTAAACAGGGCGGGAAGGTATTCAGGATCGAAAAGCAGATTCACAGCTATCCTCACTGCTGGCGTACCGACAAACCGGTTCTTTATTATCCGCTTGATGCATGGTTTATCCGCACTACAGCCCTGCGCGACAGGATGATCGAACTTAATAATACCATTAACTGGAAACCTTCTTCTACAGGAACAGGAAGATTCGGCAAGTGGCTCGAGAATCTTGTGGACTGGAACCTCTCCAGATCACGGTTCTGGGGAACTCCCCTGCCAATATGGCTGACCGGGGACAGGAAAGAAGAAAAGTGCATAGGATCGGCAGAGGATCTGAAAGAGGAAATTGACAAATCCATACAAGCAGGATTCATGAAGAAGAATCCGCTGGCAGGTTTTATTCCGGGGGATAACTCACAGGCGAACTATGAGAAGTTTGATCTGCACCGTCCCTTTGTTGATGAGATAATCCTTGTGAGCTCTTCAGGAAAGAAAATGTTCCGCGAACCGGATCTTATTGATGTATGGTTCGACTCGGGCGCTATGCCGTACGCCCAGGCACACTATCCTTATGAGAATAAAAAGAATTTCAGCGACATGTTCCCGGCCGATTTTATTGCCGAAGGTGTAGACCAGACAAGAGGATGGTTCTTTACACTCCATGCAATAGCGGTAATGACATCCGATTCCGTGGCATTTAGAAATATCATATCAAATGGACTGGTGCTCGACAAGAATGGTAACAAAATGTCGAAACGTCTTAAAAATGCTGTTGATCCTTTCTCAACAATTGAAGAATATGGTTCGGATCCCCTCCGCTGGTACCTTCTCACTAATGCACAGCCCTGGGATAATCTGAAATTCGACTTCGCGGGGATTGATGAGGCTAAACGCAAATTCTTCGGTACAATTTACAACACCTATTCCTTTTTTGCCCTCTATGCAAATGTCGATAATTTCAGACATACCGAAAAAGATATTCCGGTAAATGAACGACCGGAAATTGACCGATGGATCACCTCTCTTCTAAATTCACTGATAAAAGAGGCGGGGAGATGTTATGAGGATTATGACCTCACCCGTGCAGGGCGGGCAATACAGGATTTTGTAACGGAGAATCTCAGTAACTGGTACGTGAGGCTTAACAGGAAACGTTATTGGGGAGGCGATTATGACCACGATAAAATAGCAGCTTACCAGACCCTGTATGCATGTCTTGAGACAGTCAGCAGGCTTGCGGCTCCTATTGCTCCTTTCTATATGGAGATGCTCTTCCGCGACCTTAATCTCACAACCGGAAAGCATAAGGAAGAATCAGTTCACCTGGTGCTTTTCCCCGAATATGATGACAGCCTGATAGATAAGGATCTGGAAGAGAAGATGGACATTGCACAGACTATATCTTCAATGATCCTTGGATTAAGAAGGAAAGTAAGCATAAAAGTGCGTCAGCCGCTCGCAAAAATAATGATCCCCCTTCCTGATAAAACCTTCAAAAAGAAATTTGAAGCCGTTAAGGACCTTGTCCTTACAGAGGTGAATGTCAAAGAGGCAGAATATATTGATGATACTTCATCCATTCTTGTTAAAAAGATCAAGCCGAACTTCAAGACACTCGGTCCCAGGTATGGGAAGCTGATGAAGAAGATAAGCAATGCCGTATCAGGTTTGTCACAGCAGGAAATAGCATCCTTTGAAGTTGACGGATCACATAAAATAAGTATTAACGGGCAGCAAATTATACTTACCACCGAAGATGTTGATATCATCTCTGAGGATATCCCCGGCTGGCAGGTTGCCAATGAGGGAAGACTCACTGTCGCCCTCGACATTACAGTCACGGATGAGCTTCGCTACGAAGGTGTTGCCAGGGAGTTTGTCAACCGTATTCAGAATATCCGCAAGGAGAACGGCTATGATGTTACCGACAAGATAACAGTACAGATCGAGGATCATGAGTTTGTAAGGGAAGCTGTGAAGAGACATGCTTCTTATATCGGATCACAAACCCTGGCTGCGGCAGTATCACTATCTGATAAGCTTGCCGGCAGTGATGTCAGGGAGGTTAAGATTGATGAGGTAGTCATTAAAGTGAGTATCAGCAAAATAAGCTAAAAGAGGGCGGTCTCTTTTTCATGACTATTGGAACTCTTTTGCTAAATTTGTATTAATCTAAATATAAATGAATGAAACGTATATTAGTAACCGGCGGTGCCGGATTCATCGGTTCACATCTTTGCGAAAAGCTTCTGAACATGGGACATGAGGTAGTATGTCTTGATAACTTCTTTACAGGTTCAAAACAGAACATCATACATCTTCTTGATAATCATCATTTTGAGTTAATACGTCACGATATTACCATGCCGGTATATCTTGAAGTTGACGAGATTTATAACCTTGCCTGTCCTGCCTCACCTGTACACTATCAGTATAACGGCATCAAGACAATAAAAACCTCAGTCATGGGGGCGATAAACACTCTCGGGCTTGCAAAAAGAACCAGATCGAAAATACTGCAGGCATCAACGAGTGAGATTTATGGAGATCCCGCTGTGCACCCCCAGCCGGAAAGTTATTGGGGAAATGTAAATCCCCTGGGCCCACGGGCATGTTATGATGAAGGAAAACGCTGTGCCGAAACCCTTTTCATGAATTACCATAATCAGAACAAGGTAAGAATAAAAATTTCCCGGATCTTTAACACTTACGGTCCGCGGATGAGTTCTGATGACGGCAGGGTCATCTCAAACTTCATCGTACAGGCACTGAAGGGGAATGATATTACTATTTTCGGTGATGGCACCCACACACGTAGCTTCCAATATGTGGATGATCTTATTGATGGACTGATTAAGCTCATGGATACTCCCGACACTTTTACCGGACCCGTGAATCTTGGCAATCCGATTGAGATGTCAGTTAATGATCTTGCACAGACGATCATCAGGATCACCGGCTCAAAGTCGAAAATTATCTGTCTGCCTCTGCCTGAGGATGATCCGAAACAGAGAAGACCGGATATTGCTCTCGCAAAAAAAGTATTGAACTGGGAACCAACGATGGATTTGGAAGATGGATTGGGGAAGACTATTGAGTATTTTAGGGATTTATAAACCCCCCAACATCCCGCTAACGCGGGACTAAATTGTAGAAGTAATTAAGTGAGGAATTGAATTTAAATCCCCTTCAGAGGGTGGTCCCGAGTACTCGGGACCGGGGGTTACTTCTGCTTCATCTTCGCATCGATACTCAATGTGGCATGGGGAACTGCCCTTAGTCTCTCTTTAGAGATAAGCTTGCCTGTTTCGCGGCATATTCCGTAGGTCTTGTTCTCTATCCTTACAAGAGCAGCCTGAAGGTGCTGAATAAATTTCAGCTGGCGTTGTGCCAGTCTGCCAGCCTCCTCTTTTGATAAAGTAGTTGCACCCTCCTCAAGAACTTTAAAGGTGGGAGATGTATCCATAGTGTCATTACTCTCTTCGTGAGTTATGCTGGATTTCAGTATCTCGTAATCTTTCCTGGCCTTATCCAGCTTCGCAAGGATAATCTGCCTGAATTCCTCAAGCTCTTCATCCGAATATCGTGTCTTTTCCGCCATAACCTAACGGTATTTGTAATGCCGCAAAGGTAGGATTATTTAATTAATATAAAAATGCAGGGGAAATTCCCCTGAACCCTTTTTTACGTTCTTTCTTTGTTCGTCCAAAGAAAGAACCAAAGAAAGGGCGCCGGAAACGAAAAATTAATGATTTTGTTTCGCACAAGCTTGCCCGAACTATGGCCCAAAACCAGTTGTCATTTCCGGCCTCCTTTTCTTTGTTTCATTTCTTTTGGAGGAGCAAAAGAAATGAAAAAACAAAAAAGTATCTTTGAATTCATTTAGATATTTTCCAAACATGACAACAAAAACACCTCCGGAGGAAATAAATAAAGCCGATATATTAAAAAAGCAGGTAGTACCAAAATGGTACGCCATCTACACCCATCCCCGTGCTGAAAAACAAGTCCATGCAAGACTTATCGAGGTTGATGTTGAAACATACCTTCCGCTTCAGAAGACCTATCGCCAATGGAGTGACAGGAAAAAGCTGATAGAGAAACCGCTGCTTTCTTCATATGTCTTTGTAAAGGTAATACCTGTTGAGTTTCCAAAAGTGTATAAGGCCGAAGGTGTTGTTAAATTTGTTTCCTTTGAAGGGCATCCCGTTGCCATACCTCAGAAACAGATAGATAATCTGCGGCTTCTTATTGACAGTAATGCAGAAGTCGAAGTCACATCTGAGAAATTCGAAAAAGGCGATGAAGTGGAAGTTATCATGGGTTCTATGATAGGGCTGACCGGAGAACTGATAAAGATAGGACGAAAAAAACGTGTAATTATCCGGATTGACAAGCTCGAACAGAATATTGTACTGACAATACCGGTGACTTTTCTAAGGAAACTTTGATTTAAATATCCGCCCCCTTCAGCCTTATTTTGATCTTAAACGAATTAGGTGTATTCTTTTCACTTAAAAGTATCAGATATCCTCCTCCTCCTGCACCTGAAAGCTTCCAGGCCATGGCTTTCTTTCTGTACAGATCCATGATTTGAGCAATTTTAGGATTCACCATTTTCGGGAACATTCTTACCTGGGAATGAAATGAATCAAGAAATCCCTGAGAAAATTTGTTAATGTCCTTTGAAATAAGTCCTTCCCAGGCCAGATCTGCTGCAGATGTAAGGAGTTTTACATTCTTTGTATTGATATTTGTATTGGAAAGTACATCAAAATTAACAGGACGTGGCCAAAGGGTTACCATAAATAGTCTGTCCTCAAGCCATTTTATAATATCAGGATCTGAGATAGTTTCAAATCTTGACGGCCAATATTTACCTTTTTCATAGTAGAATTTGTTTATGCCGGGCATAGTTATCCCTATTGAATCCTGTGATCCGCTGACTTCTTTGGTTCCCGGGTCGTTATCATACCTGAATAGTGTTTTGGCAAGTTTTTCCGGCTTTTCCGGGGGGAGATGATTATTCCAGAGTTCAATGGCTTTTTTTCGGGTTGACGTTGCCATTCCCGACCGTTCATTGAATTCAATTGTGGGCTCTATTGATGCTGTAATAGCCGATCCCGGGTAATATTTTGAAACGTATGGCTGATCTATCCATGTACCGGCCAGGTCGATCCTGTAGGGCATTGGCTTGATAGTCCTGAGGGCAGTAGAGGAGCGTGAAGGAAGATTCGTATGAGGTATTCTCTTTAGAACCTTATATTCAATATGCATTTCTCTGCACAACTTCTCTTTCTCAGGAGTATGGCCGTCCTCATTAACTATAAGTATATCAGGCTTTACTTCTTTTATTGTTCCCAGGAAATCAAGCAATCCTCTTCCTTTGTTGATTATCACCTTCCTGACACATGCCAGTGCGCTGAGCATATAAGCACGTTCATCCTCGGAATTTATTGGTTCTCTTCCCTTAAGTTCCTTTAATGTCTTGTCTGAACCAAGTCCTATATACAGATCTCCGTATCCGGCTGCCTCGGTTAAAAATGCTACATGTCCTGAATGGAGCATGTCAAAGCATCCTGATACGAAAACTTTTTTCTTTATACTGCGCATGACATAATTCCCTTAATTTTTTCAATTAAAACAAATGTAGATATTTTTCTAGTTCATTTCTTTTGCTCCTCCAAAAGAAATGAACCAAAAAAAAAGAGGCCGGAAATGATAACTTTAACCTGTTTGTCCGCCCGCTACACAAAGCCGTAAAGGCGCCACTAAACAGGTTAAAGTTCGCGCCATTTCCGGTTTGCCCCCGCACAATAATTGGCGAGTAGTAAAATAATGATATACAATATTTAATTTAATTAAAAAGAATAAAGAATTTGAATAATATTAAGGTGGATGAGGGAGGGCATTTCCTAAATTAATTAAATTTAAATCTGAATCTCATAAAAAATATTAACAAAAGGATTGTTATGAAAAATATTTCAAAAACATCAACTCATTCAACCTACAAACGTTACTGTAAAGTACTGAAACTACGGGACAATAAGAACCTGATAAAGAAATATATCGACGTTCATAAACCCGAAAACACCTGGCCGGAGATCTCAAAGGGCATCAGGGATGTCGGCATCATCGATATGGAAATATATCTTCATGGCAACCAGGCATTCATGATAATGGATACCGTTCCTGATTTTGATCATGATAAAGCAATGAAGAAATTAGGATCACTTCCCCGTCAGAAGGAATGGGAAGAGTATGTATCTCAGTTTCAGCAGGCAGGGGATAAGGCAGATACGCCGGAGAAATGGCAATCCATCGAAAGGATTTTCAAACTGTGATAATAATATCCATTACTGATCCTGAAGAAGTTCTAATCTGATCACAAAGTTTATAATCTCTGCAAAACAGATCATTTTTTGTAATAATGAAAATATCCTTACAGAGTTTTCTGGCATCCTGCCAGATCTCCACCCTGTGAAATATTTATTTTATTAAATAATTCAAATCTGGTAAAAGATTATTGAATAATAATATGATGTTTAACATTTTACTATTTCACAGGGTAAATCTTCAAACCTTGTTACTTTCATAATAGTATAGCAGATTAATTTTAGAAATGCACATTATGACATCTGCTAAACTATTAATAACCTTATAATTTCACAAATGTAAATCATCTTTTTTCTTTGAACCTTGAATTTTGAACCTTGAATCTTGAATTTCTTATCGGCTCCTTGCATGGTGAAACAATATATTCCACCACGATTTAAAGAAGTACTTAAAATCTGTCAGGAACGGATGCTTGTCGTATGAATTGAGGTACCTAAGCTCTGAAAGCTGGATCTGATCAAGGTCTTCCGGCATATCGGCATAGAAAGGAGGGATGAGGCCGGGTTTATATTTAATTCTTCTTTCCCTGACCTCCTGGTCATACAATTCAAAATATTGTCTGCTGAGCGGACGTACACCGACCAGCTTCATATTACCTTTAAAAAAGTTTATGAACGTAGGAAATTCATCAAGCCATATCTTTCTGCAGACTGCCCCCCAGGATGTTACTCTGAAATCATTTTTAAACTTGCCGCCATTCTCAAGGTCGTGTAAATGGTAAACATAATCCTGTATATATTCCGAGTAGGGATGCATGGTCCTCAGCTTATATACTTTTATCATTTCTCCGTTTTTCCCTACCCTCATGAGGGCAATAAGGGGTCCGTATATGTTTTCATTTTTTGGCAGCGGCTCTCTCACCTTTTTTGCCTCAACACAAAGATAGTTACCCAGGAATGATTCCTGCCGTATTCTGAATCCTCCCCTGCATAGACGACCAAGCGCCTCGGCACGTGTGATGACTGCATTATTCCCGTGGGTGAGAAAGAAATAGAACTGGCGTGTGAACTTTAATTTGGGAAGAACACGCTTCACCATGAAATCGCCTGTATAGTATATATAATTCAGCACAGGCAGAAATTTCTTCAGGATCCTGCTTTTGCGCTGATCCTTAGTTTCGACACAGCAGAAAAAAAATCCCTCGTTCTCGAGCTTCCGGCTGACAGCATCAATAAAATCATCGAGCCTCTTTATGTCGTTGATCTTATGGAGGTTTATAATATATTCGTATTTATTTTCACGGAGGCTGGTTATATTAAATATAGTTGTAGTGGAAAGGACCGCAGTACGTCTGGTTAATTTCTGTCCGGTCATTTTAATTATTGCCTCAGCCATTTCGGGACCCGCCTCATCTTCAATGGCGCTGGCAATTCCCGAAGGAACCTCAGTAACTCTCTCCTGGTATTTTCCGTTGCCGTTTATCTCACTTACAAGATCATATTCGCTCGGCTTCCTGTATGACTTGTACTTCTCATAATCCTCAAGGTCCTGAATGCTTGCTTTTTTATATGCTATATAGACTGATCCTATAATAAGTTCAAGGAATGTTGCGACAATAGCTGTTCCGAGTACGATTGTCCTGGAATAGTTGTAATCCCTGAGAGTGTACATCAGAAGCGCCGTGATTGACAGGGAGATAATATTACTGACGATCACCCTGTTAAACAAGGATGTAAAATTGACGATCTTGCCCCGGTGCATCTTCCCGTTTATCAGTGAGACAATGATCCAGATAAATGCAAGACTTACAAAGAATATGCTGTGTGACGGGAGATATGATTTCAGGCTGGCCGGTTTTATCCATACCATGGCAAGAAACGATATTGCCAGGATGATAATATCGGCAAATAGTGTTATGATCCTGAACTTACGCTGCTCCATTTCAGTCTGTGATCAACTTTGGGAATGTGAAGTAAGTAAAAAATACAGTCAAATTGTTCAGTTATGACTGAATAATTATGTTGATGGTTGCTCCTTCTTTACCCCCCAATCCCCCCGCTTCCCGTTTAATGACCCCCCAACCCCTCCCGATACGCTTTCACTACGTTCAAGCTATCGGGACAGGCTCTAAAGGGGGGCTACTACTGTAGATTAAATGATAATTTGTATATTTGATGGATCACTGACATATCACTCATGAATATCAAGATAGATAGAAGAAGTATGTTCTATGGTGCTGATTCGAAGATTTTGAAGCTGTAAAGATTTTAAGAAAAAATATGACTTTGCCGGAATTGATTCTTTGGAAAAGGCTAAAAGACAGAAAATTATTTAAAACCCCACTGTCACCCCAACATTAAGAGTATTTTTTTTATCATAATAGTACTCCGGACTCCATCTGTTATCACCGGTTATGTTGGAATATACAAATGATCCCCAAACATATACATCATTGATAATCTGATATGCAGCCTTTATTCCGATCGAAGTATTCTGCCAGTTTATCGTATCCAGCGGCGGATTACCAAGACGTGATCCTCCGGATTCTGTATAATCAGGACCACGAACCGCATCAATAAAGAAGAGTTTTATATCCATTGACCTTAATGGCCTGTAATCAAATGCAACATACCACTCACGCGAGTTGTCCTTAAGATAATGGCCAAGGTTATAATTGTTTGATTCAAAAGTTATTGTGGGGACATTATGCTGGTAGGTCAAAGGATATGTATAAGTGAATTCTGTTGTCAGGGACAGGTTCCGTACAGGGTAATTACTTAGTCTGAATCCTGTTTTCCAGCTCACAAAATTCCATTCATCTTTTTTAAATATCCTTTTTACTGACAGCTCATCAACAAACAGAGTCGCATAAAGATGCATATGCCTGATCTGCCGTGAGCTTATATCGAAAAACATCTGGGAATTCATATTATTAATCCCGGATGAAACAGAATGATCAACAGATTTATAGAACAATAGCGGAATAAGGAACGCCGGATTGAGAGTTGCATTATCGTATATTATACTGTTTCCGGCAGAGATGTCAAGATATTTAAATGGGGTAAAGGAAAAGAGGTTAGCTGCGATGAATTTTCTATGATAAACCTCCCTGTAATCGGTTCCATAACTGTTTGTCACCCAGAATGACCGTGTACTGTCGACGACCATTGAATTGAGCCAGCCATGGATATAATTGAAATTAAACCATTTTACAGGATTAAGTTGTATTCTGAGATGTACAAACGATGGATTATTTCCACCGAAGATATTTGCCCCGTTATAGTTATTTCCCCATTCAAAATTATCCTTTACCAGTCCTGCATTACCCCATTTCCATGACCAGGTAACCCCACCCTGCATCTCACTCCAGTCGGTTGATCCTTTGATATGACCGCCCTCTCTCTGTGTCAGGAACTCCGGCAATCCCAAAAAAGGTTTTTCATGGTTATCGCGAAGAGAAGCATAAAATCCCCACTTGCCGACATAAGCCCTGGCTTCTGCTCCATTCCGCCAGTAAGTTGCCTTTCCGGCAAAATTTGTAAATGCCTCTCCCCCCAGTATCGGATTGACCGTCAATGAAAACAACGAATCCTGATAATAAAATAGATCCAGCCTTTTCATATTTTCTCGCCCTCCCGTTTTCTCGCCCTCTCGCCCTCCTTTGTCCTCCGAAGCTTTAGCAAAGGAGGATCCCATTCTTTTTCCGCTTAGCCACTGCGTCTTTACATCTTTGCGCCTTTCATCATCAAGCTCTTTGCCAAAGTCAAGCAGGTAAAACTCCAGTTCCCTCTGCTGCCTCAGGCTCAGCTGATCTCTTTTCTCTTCAGCTTCCTTCAGGCAGTCGGCAATGAATAGTCTTGAATAGGGTTTTACAGCCGAATTAATTGTAATTATCTGGCTGTTTGCCAGTTCGTCGAGGAATTCATAAATTCCGGAATTGTTGATTGGATGAGGGATATCCTGGGAGATTGAATTAATGGAAATTAATCCAAGGATCAATATAATAAGCTGCTTAATGAAGCAGGAGTTCTTCATCAGGTTATGATTTGAAAATCAAAGATAGGGTTTCTTGTTTATTTACTTTCTTTTAACGCTAAAAGAACCGAGTACCGCTTAGCAGTACGAGCTCGACGAAGTCAAAGTAACAAAGAACCGAAGCCTGATTTATCAGGCTGAGCTCGCGAACGCAGAGAACAAAAGGCGCCGAAAATGACAACTGCAGCCTGTTTGTCCGCCCGCTACACAATGCCTTTACCCACCACCAAACAGGCTACAGTTCGCACCATTTTCGGATTGCCATCACACCTCATTTAAATCCTAATCGCCGTAAGGCGAGGAAAGCCTTTCAAATCTTTTTTGGAAAAAGAGTGACATATTGGAGGTTGCGAAGGTGTAAGGCCTTAAGTAAGCAATACTGTTTGAGGGGGCCGAGTGTATAAAAATTGCCTGGTGGGTAATTTTAGCGAAGGAGCCAGCATGCAGGGTTGGAGGCCCCCGAGTTGTATTGCGTGGGCAACCGACAAAATGGCAATCCCAAAAAAGATTTGAGGCTGCCTTTTTCTTTGGTTCGTTTGGCTTCGCCGAGCTCACAAATGATGGGTTTATTACCTCCGCTGGCGCGGATTTATAATCCGTGCCATTTGCTCGGTTCTTTTGGGCAAGCAAAAGAACCGGAGCGAAGCGGAGTTCGCCAAAGGCAAATGAACAATCTAGAAGGTGAGCAAAAAATGAACAAGATATTATAATACAGTGAATACTCGTTGATGCATATAACGAGGAAGATTTTTATTTAAATTCTGAATGATATTCAATAATAGCCTTTAAACACCTTTCCGCAGTCTTTCCATCCCACAACTCCGGTCTAACCGGTTTTCGTGGTTTTTCAAGGGCAATATAATATTCCTTCCGCATTCTTTCGATATTATTACCAACAAGAACACTTGTTCCGCCATGTTCGCGGAGAGTAACAGGACGTTCCGTGTTCCACCGTAAAGTTAAACACGGGGTGCCGAGAACCGTACATTCCTCCTGTAGTCCGCCACTGTCGGTTAGCATGACATGGGCTTCAATGTTAAGTCTGAGCATCTCCAGGTAACTCAGCGGTTCCAGAAGGATAAGGTTCTTGTTATCAACTAATTTTTTAAATAAACCAAAAGTCTCAAGCATTTTGCGTGTTCTGGGATGCAGTGTCCAGATTAGAGTTCTCTCAGCACAAACCTCATCCGTAATGAACCTTACTATCGGCTCCAGGATCTCCTTAGTATCAACATTCGATGGCCTGTGCAAAGTCATAACTGCATAATCGCCCCTCATCTCGTGCCCTGTGCTCTGTGCCCTGTGCCCTGCGCCCTGCGCCTTCTGATTTTGAATACCATTCTTCCCTATAATCTCATTTATCACAAGTCTATCCGCTTTTACCCTGTTAGCCTCTAAAGTATCGATCATTATATTCCCCACGAATTTTATCCTGTTTTCAGATACTCCCTCTTTTCTGAGGTTTTCGGAGGATATCAGATCTGGTGTAAGTAGCAGGTCGGAAATCCTGTCGGCAACGAGCCTGTTGATCTCTTCAGGCATCGATATATCTCCTGAACGTAGACCGGCTTCAATATGGCAACATTTTATATGTTCTTTTTTTGCGGTAACCGAACAGGCCAGTATGGCATTTACATCTCCGACGATAACTACCCAATCGGGTTTTTCGGCTTTCAGAACTTTCTCAAATTCGATCATTGTTTGACCAACCTGTTCAGCATGTGTCCCTGATCCGACACCAAGATTTATATCTGCTTCAGGTATATCCAGTTCTTCGAAGAATGATTTCGACATACGATCGTCGTAGTGCTGACCGGTATGGACTAATAGATGAGTAATTTGTTCTTTATCAGAAGAAGGGGTGAGGGGGTGAGCCTCCTTCGCCAAGGCTTCGGAGGCCGAGGGGGGGGTAAAACCAATATTAGGATTTATATTGTAATTGCGGATAGCTCTTATAAAGGGAGCGATTTTCATGAAGTTTGGGCGGGCACCGACAACGGAGATTATTTTCATGATTTTTTGAAGGTAAAAATAGGTCAATTTGATTGAATATGGTATGCGGCTAGTGATCAATAATAAAGACTTTTTGCTTATTAATAACTTTTTAAAGAAAAATTATAAATAATATTCTTTTGTTATAACCGTGTATATTAAAAATATAAGTTTAAATTTACACGGTATAATATTTGTTTATGAAACTTATTGACCGGCTCCTGACAAATGAAATAAGTGAAACACTCAGGAATTTTCCTGTTGCCGCGATAACCGGACCCCGGCAATGTGGTAAATCAACACTTGTAAGACATTTACTGAAAAGTGAAAGGGAAATGGTTTACCTCGATCTTGAAAGAGAATCAGATCTGCGGAAACTTGATGAGGCAGAATGGTTTTTTCATTCGCAGAAGGGGAAAATAATATGTCTTGATGAGGTTCAAAGAAAACCCGGAATATTCAGGCTGATAAGAAGTCTTGTCGATGAATGGCAGACCAATGGCAGCTTTATAATTCTGGGTTCGGCATCAAGAGATCTTTTGCAGCAAAGCTCTGAATCGCTTGCAGGAAGAATTGCATATAAACGATTAACGCCATTCCTATGGGATGAGATAAGGAATAACACATCCATTGAGCATTATCTTGTAAATGGAGGATTTCCGGGTTCATTTCTGGCAAAAAATGAGTCTGTATCTTTCGAGTGGAAGGAAAATTTCATTTCAACATTCATCGAAAGAGACCTTATGCAGTGGACAGGATCTTCACCTGCTGCAATAAGGAGATTATGGCATATGCTGGCACATGTTAACGGGCAGACAGTCAATTATTCAGCGTTTGGAAATTCTTTGGGTGTAAGCAACACCACTATAAGGAACTATATTGATCTTTTGCAGTCGACTTATATGGTCGATATTGTTCCCCCGCACCTGGAAAACAAAGGCAAGCGGCTGATTAAGTCACCAAAGGTATATATAACCGATTCGGGAATCACCACGGCTCTTCTCGGATTGAGAAGATTTGAGAATCTTTCCGGACATCCTGTCCTTGGGAGCTTATGGGAAGGAGTTGTCCTGGCAAACATCAGGGGTCTCTTTACGGGTTCCGATATCCGGTTTTACAGAACAAGTCATGGTTCTGAACTCGATTTCCTGTTTTTTTTGCAAAACAGTTTTGTTGCCATTGAATGTAAAGCTTCAAAATCTCCCTCTCTCTCCAGGGGAACCTGGACAGCAATTAACGATCTCAGGCCGGAACATACTTTTATTGTTGCACCTGTCGAAGAAGGTTACGCAGTCCGGAAAGATATTGATGTTGTATCCCTTGACGAACTGATTAACCGTTTACGGGAATACGCTGAACATTGAATTTTGTTAATTCCATAAAATATTCTCCGGCTCTGCTCTTTGCCCCGTACCCCTCGTACCATTTATTTGAATAAAATAAATGAAAAATATACAAAAAAATCCTATCTTTCCCTTGTGAAAGCCAGTCTGGCACAAACATTATAAACAGCATACGGAAGATGAATAATCCTCATCATACCGCTATTTTTCCTGACCTGTACGATCTGTATGGGAAATATAATAACCATAATATGTCTGATAATCATGAAAGAAATTGTTAAAACAAAAAACCAGGCGGCTTACTTGTTAAGCCACACATGGAAGATCTTTAAACAGTGTATCATCAACATTGTTATCTTCGGAAGTTTTATCATCCTGACAGGATGTGCCACAGTAAAGGTTTACTCCGATCCTGATCTGAAGAATGGAACGGGACTGCGCTATTATACCCTCAAACCTTACCTCCTTGTGGAATACAGGACAGAGAAGGACAATACGGTCAAAACATCTGTCGTGTATCTGCCGGACCTGGCAAATCCCCAGTATCTGGGGTTTAAAACCGGCATAGGTTCAAATGATATTAAGCTGACATTCACGAACAGCTCGCTTACCTCTTACGGTGTGGTCAGTGAATCAATGTTCTCAGAGACCCTTGAAGCCGTTGCAGCCATGCTTTCAAAGAGCGCTTATGCTGCCCAGGGATTCACCGGACCGGGAGTAACTGAAACGGAAGATTCCGTTACATACTTTAAGCTTTATGAAATTATCCCCGGCCGCGACGGAACAACCATAAAAGAAATTATTCCGCTTAAATAAGAATTAATCCGCAATCCGCAATTTTTAATATATCGTTATGAATCCCAACATTCTAAACAGGAAAATAACCATTGATGGAATTTCACGTACCGTGGGCACCGGCTGGCTTTCTCCCCTGCCTGACCTCCGCGATTATACCAACACTCACACTGAAATTAAAGTCTTTAACAGGAAACTGGGTCTGACAGGTAAAAATCATACACAACAGACTATGGTTGATCTCAGGGAGTGGT
>Ga0307420_1000353_pt1 | contig 21825 bp, 13 predicted proteins | sample SalMarWE160240MG_2_FD_202167 | JGI IMG/M metagenome (GOLD analysis project Ga0307420, IMG submission 202167) | Salt marsh sediment microbial communities from the Plum Island Ecosystem LTER, Massachusetts, United States - WE1602-40 | ecosystem: Environmental > Aquatic > Marine > Intertidal zone >... | reverse complement strand
GTAATAAACTCAATAATGGTCACATTAAACTGAGGAAGATACTTTGTAAGCCCGGGTGATATTCCAACTGACGAAGCCATTTTTATTGCTTCTGCTTCGTAATCGCGATTAATAAAGAGCTCCGTTTTATCTCCGTATATTCTCACTGCAACGTCGCCCTTTTCTGAAAATACTCTGTATAGTTTATTCGTAATGCCACCGCTCAGAATCGATATTTCAATGGTGCTGCAGTCCTTCCATTCAGGCATGAGCTCTAAGAACAGCTCTTCAGTCAAATCAGTTTCAAGCAGGTTCGAATATTCCATTTTCATTAACCTCTTTTTGTTAGAAGGATGTATCTACTATAAAAAAATGTTGTATACATATGTATATATGTGTCGATATTTACATATTCTTTATAGTTTGTCAATTAAAAAATCAGTTCGTGTTCACACTTCCAGTGTAAACAGAGTAGTTAAAATCAGTTCTGCCTGGACACAATGATCGGGCCTCCTGATAGTTACACGTCTACCTGTCTACTCAATTATTTTGTTGACATGAATGTGAGTGTTATTGTATGATTGGAAAACCAAATTAATGTAAGTAATTTAATTACGTATCTATTGCCGTAATTTCATTCGCAGGGATTTGTATTTATGAACCCAATAATAGATCATTCTAATCCGATTCCGCTTTATATACAGCTTGGCCACTGGCTTGAAAAAATGATAAAAAATGGGAATTTCGAGGTGGGTACCATGCTCCCCCCGGAAGCGGAGTTGTCAAAAAACGCAGAATTAAACCGGAATACGGTGCGGCATGCTATCGAACTTTTAATCCAGAAGGGGCTTGTAGAAAAGAGGAAAGGTGTAGGAACAATAGTAAAGAGGAAGCACCCTCTCCTGCCGGTGCACAAGCTGAACAGGATGACCAGCTTTGTAGATGATTTTGAAATAGACAATGTCGAGATAGAGGACGTAATACTCAGCAAAGATACAATTCAGGCAAATGAAGACCTGGCGGATAAGCTCGCTCTTTCTCTGGATGAGCCTGTTGTAAAAATTGAAAGGGTCAGAATAGCCGACAGGATACCTCTCGTCCTTGAAATCCAGTATTACTCCTTTGCCAAATTCGGGAAGCTCCTCGAGATAAACATCAAGGGATCGATGTATGAGATACTTACAAAAGTTTTCAATGTCAATCTTGACCACTCGGTCCAGACCATACGTGCCGTAAATCCCCCTGAAGATATAGCAAACAACCTCGACATAAACATTTCAACACCCTGCATTTTTCTGGAAAGCCTGGCCTATACAGGAGAAGACGTCTGTATAGAGGTGCTTCATTCCTATTACTGCGGCGACCGTTACCTTTTCAAGGTCGAAACCGGGGAGTACCAGCGGGGGATAGGCTCTACAGAGTAATAATGGGTGTATACCGAAAAAAGCCTCGCCCATGCAATGTACTATTTCTTATGATTCTGTTTTATTTTTCCATTGTCCGGTCTAAAAGTTTTATATGAAATCGGATATATCAATCCGGTATTAATTGCCAGTCTCAAAGCCAAAGAAATATTTGAGCAACAGGAAATAATAAAAAATGCTTTCGAAAAAGGATCGGTTATCACGGCCGATGCAGGGATAAAGACTCTCTCCCGCATCGCGCTTCAGGGGAAAAATATAATAAAGTGCTTTTTCCATATCTTATTGAATGTTTGAAAACTTGCAGACCGAAGAGTGTAGCACAATATTCGGAAAGTTTCTTTGAGTCCGTTACAGAAAAAATAAAACGCAGATTATCAAAGTAGTCAATGAAAGGAAGGACATATTGAATTCATCACAATTGAAGCGTGTAGAAAAATTATTGAGAAAACTGAAATGAAAATGCCTAACAAAAAGCCGTTTCGTTACGAATGTTTCGTTACGAATTGACAAGATCGTTGAAGCATGACTACTCTATCCGTGAGTCGGTTCGCAGGCTTCTCTCGCGATAGATTTTACATTATTTCAGCCAAGGAGATGCTATGAAACTTTCAAATAGAACTGTTCTTGTGACCGGAGGTACCGGTGGTATCGGGCTCGGCATTGCCGAAGCTTTTCACCGATCGAAAAGCAGGGTTATCGTATGCGGACGCGACGGAGAGAAGCAGTCGATGGTAGAAAAGAAATTCCCGGAGATCACAGCACTACCTTGTGATGTCGGAGATGCCCGGCAGAGGAAAAACCTCGCCGCGGAAGTGCTTCGCCGTTTTCCCGACCTCGATATTCTGGTCAACAACGCGGGGATACAGAGATATATCGACCTGAAAAAAGGATATGACGAATTGAAATCAGGCGAAGACGAGATTGCCATCAATTTTGTTTCTGTGGTGGAGCTGACCGCTCTCTTCATCGGCGATCTTATGAAAAGACCGTCGGCCGCGGTCATAAATGTGAGTTCAGGGCTTGGGTTCATGCCGATGCTCAATACGCCTCTCTACAGTGCAACAAAGGCCGCCATTCATACCTATTCGCTCGTGCTGCACCAGCAGCTCAAAGACACATCGGTCAAAGTTATTGAGATAGTTCCGCCCATGGTCAACACCGGCTTGAATAAAGAAGGACGTGACGCCGCCCATCTCAAATTCAGAGGGATCGGTCTTTCGGAATATATTCCGACCGTTATCAAGGGATTCGAAGACGATGCCGATATGATATTCTATGGCGACGGCGAGAAAATTATGTCTGGATCCCGTGGTGAATTTGAAAGCCGTCTGCTCGCACCATCCTGATGAATCGGCGGGATCATCGTTTGAGAACAGCCGGTTTTCGTATATATTGAGCAGTCCACCGATCAAGAAAAGGCAACAATGAAGGTTGCAAAGGGGTGCCATGAAAAACAGCATGATTAGAGACCTGCAGCCCATAACACTTTCTGAACCGGTTTTTGACCGGTGCGGAACAATCTTCGAAGCTCTGAAAATGAGAAGAACCTCCCGAGCCATAAGCGATAAGAAAATCTCACTGCAGATCCTGTCGGATATTGTCTGGGCTGCACAGGGAATCAACCGCATCCAAGGACCTTTCGGAGGCCCGGGCAGGACTGCGGGATCGGCGAGTAATTCGCAGGAGATCTGTGTCTATGTTGCCATGGAGGAAGGGACGTATTTGTATGAACCGGATTGTCACAGGCTGACTCCGGTTGCAGCCGGTGACAGCCGCGCTCTGGCGATCGGCCCGGGACAGGGAAGGGCTGGTGCAAATGCTCCCGTACGCTTTATCTACATTGTCGATATCGATGGGTTCAAAAATGCTGGATTTCAGGAACCGGGGCTCTATGATCCGGATATCCAGAAATCATATTACTTCGTCGACACCGGCCTTATCGCACAAAATGTGTATCTCGCATCATATTCGCTGGGACTGGTTTCGTGGTTTCACAACTGCAATAAGGCCGCATTAGCGAAAGAGCTCAGATTAAAGCCGCATCAGAACGCGCTTTTCGGACAGACAATCGGGTATGCTGAAGATTGAACAGGCTCTTCTTGTTCCGCTGTCGATTAGCCTCCCGATCGCCCCGGGTCGTCAAACTGACTGACAGGAAGTCTGTTTATTGTAATGCTCAACTGCGTATAATGCCTGACGCTGTTGGAGCTGACGAATCTATTCCTGAAACTGCTTTCAGAATGATCAATTTCTGTGTATTAACGATACATATAATATATTGTATAGTTTATACAGGAGGTGATACACATGAAACGCTTGAATATTACATTGCCGGATGATATAGCAAGAAAACTTGCAAATAAACACAATAAAAGCCGTTTCATTGCTCTGGCATTAGAAGAAAAATTTGAACGAGAAAGGAAGAAAAAAATAGAAAATCTCCTGTTAGAAGGCTACAAAGCAACGTCTAAAGAAGATGCTAAGTTGCAATCTGATTGGGAAAAGGCAGACCTGGAAAAATGGGATTAATAAAGTTTCCGGAAAGGGGCGAAATTTATCTTGTATGTTTGGATCCGACGGTTGGCTACGATATCAATAAAACTCGTCCCGCTTTAATAATTCCCAATGACATTAATAACAAAGTGGCACAAATTGTAACTGTAATTCCTGTCACTTCTAATATATAAAAGGTCTATCCCTTCGAAGCACTTCTTCCCTCCCAAGAATCAGGACATTCTAAAGATTCAAACGCAAAATGTAATCAGATAAGAACAATAGATAAAAAACGGTTGGTAAAATCGCTGGGAAAAGTTTCCGTAGAAAAGTTAAAAGAAATTGAAAAGTCCTTACTGATCCATTTGGGGATCAATTTTAAAAATAATAGATAATCTAACACATATAAGGCCACCAAAGTCAAGAGACAAAGGTACCCCTGACAAACTTTTTGCTGCCGATCGACCAGATCTACGTCGTTTTCTATTTCCAGGTTCCGGCTTGGGTTCGAAGACACTGGTGCAATAAGGAGTCTGCACCAATTACCAGACGTACGCAGAGCTTCACTGAATGTATCCATTTACTTAATAAAATCAGTCAATACAGCGAGTATCTAAATGAATTCACTTATTGAAACTCCACAGAAGGAAGCTGGTCATAAAGCGGCTTCGTCCAACTTCTTCTATCTGAAACTATCGCTTCAGATAGAAGCTTAACAGTTAGTAAGTTTTTTCTTTTGGACCTTTTTCATCATCTTCTCCCGATAAACCGTGCATAAAAAATTTTAGTTAAAATAGTTTTAAATTTTACAATAAATGATGTATGATACTCTTTTCCGCCCATAAATAATCTGCCTGGTATGTGGTGAAACGCATACATACCCGGCATTTATGCATTTAGTGTATATGAGGGCTTGCTGGTTAGTTGTGGAGTATGCGATCTTCATTCAGACGACTGCAAGCAGGCTGATGATCCTTCTATAGTACCCTTGATATACCACATGTGATGCTGACAGTAGAGGATTTTCGTGATGCGAAAAGAAAGAAAGAATATACAGTGGGTCGGTGTTTTTTTTATCCTCTTGTTTCTTGCTTTCTGCTGCTCTGAACATGAAAGTGGAACCGATGATTTTGAAAGGGGCAAGACTCTCTACAACCAGCAGAGACTCGATGAAGCGCTTGTCTATTTTGAGAGGGTGATTTCGAATAATCGAAAGCACAAGCAGGCATATGTTATGGCTGCCAAGTGCTACTATTTTCTCGACCGTGAGACTTTTGCAATTGAAATGCTTGAGAATATCCTCCGTCAATCCCCCGATTACGTTGATGGGAACTTCTGGTTGGGAAAATTGTACTACTTTGCAGGTGAGTACGACAGAGCGGAAAAACACCTGCTCAGAGTGATCGCTGAAGACAGCGGACATATTTATGCACGGTACCTTCTTGGTGATATCTATCTTTATGAAGGTTCATTTGAAAAAGCTCTTCTAAACTATGGTATCGTCGAGGAAAGCATCGGCATTGCGGCGCTTTCCAAGATACGACAGGGAGAAATATTCGTACGGTCGAAACAGTACGGGAAGGCGCAGGAAGAGCTGGCGTTTATCGAAAGAAACAAAGATCTTCTGGATTATCACGTGCTTGACGAGGCGTACGCCCTTCTATCAAGAATCGGGGCCGATGAGTAGTCGGAGCGGGAGAAACGCGCTGAGGGGAACAAAAAAACCCATGATTGCAATCTGTTAGCGTTATTTCTAAGTAACTTCACAAAACGTTACTTGTTGATACCGAGATGCACGGCGGTGCACCCTGTTTAAAATTTTATCTATTACTGCGATTCATAGGTATATGTGAACCGGGTTGGCATATACGGGAGGCAGCGTTTATTTTCGACTGAACGGCACAACCTGTAAGCAAAGAGGAGATCGGTATGAAAACTCATAAAAGAAAGACCGGGATATATGGATGTTATGTGGTTTTGATAATATCTGTTTGCGTTCTTTTAAGCTCCTGCGTCTCCTCCCGGATCATTTCAGAAAGCTACGAAGATAAAAAGCAGGTCTACAAACCTGCTGAAAGTTTTTATCTCAAGCCGATCACAATCACTGCATTTAATTTTTTCGAAGATGAGGAAATCGGCTACATCATGAATAAGAAGTTGGAATTCGCGCTCAGAAATGTTGAAGGATTGACCTTTAACGAATCGGTAGAAAAGAGCGTGTACACCATCGAACCGGAGCTCGTAATAAAGGCCTTTGAAGAAAAATACAGGATGAAAAACTATTACCTGCTGAATATACGTGTGCTTCATGACGGGCGAAAGGTTTTGCAGTACGCCTATGAGTACAACGGCACAGCGTCCATTTTTGACGGCAGAGTTCAGAATGCGCTGATCGGTAAATTCATCCGTGATATTAAAAAGTACATCAAGTAAGAATGAGAAGATCGATATTTTCATATCACATTTTTTTTCTGTGTGTAGTCGGATTGCACACACTTCCGATTCCAGCGTATACGGTAGAATGCCCCTGGGCCAGTAAACCGTCTGCTGAGGGGGAAGAACTGATGCTTACGGAAGATTCTGTTAATAAAGAGATGACTGTACATATCGACACGCTCTCCCCACTGGAAGATTCTATCTATGCCACCGGCTCGATGTATACGAGGTCCGTGGGAAAGCGACTTTATGCAGAGGTTTCCGGCAGATCTGCCTTTTCCGGTGGGCGGATACCTCTTAAAAAAACGATTTCTCTTTCCATGCAGGAGGTTTTGTCACGAGCGCATGAAAAAGACCTCGAGCTCAGCGGCCTTTCATTTTCACTGACCGAGCTCATGCGGTCAAAAAAAAATATATATCGATCTCTCTTTCCGACGCTCACCACATCCATGGGTTCAACCCATATTCTTTCTGCCGGAGAAACAGATACGAGAAGCTACGATTTCAGCCTCACGTTTGATCAGGTGCTGTACGATCAACTGTCGGTTCCTCTTACACTGCAGAATTTCGATCTCTCCATGGAAGAAGCTCGGCTCAATCTGAAAAAGAGGAGAAAGAACATCGAACAGCAGGCAGTTCGTTTCTATTTAGCCATTCTGCTTGCAGGTGAAAGGCTCAAGAATAAACAGAAGGAATACGAACTCTACGGAAAATTCCTAGAGCTGATGAGAGAAGAATACAACGTGGGAATGCGGACGATGCTTGATGTTATCGATACCGAGAATGAAATGCTTGAAGCCCAACTCGAAATGGAAGAGCTTGCCGCTCAGAATGAGATTCTGCGAAAAGACCTTCTCAACTTTATCGGATTCAACACAGATGTTGATATTGTGCTTGAAGATGATTTGGCGGATATATTTTCTTGGCTTTTTTTCGATATCGAACGGGCGGAATCCTTTGATGCGGTGTATGAACACGTGCTTATGAGTACAGACTTCATATTTAATGAAGAGAAGATGTATATGACGGCTCTTAAAAATGACTTTGAAATTAAAAAACTCAGGCTCGATCAGCGTCAGAACCTCCTTCAACAGAGGCTTCTTTCTATGCAGTTTCTGGAGAATATTTCAATCAGCTATGAGCTTGACTTCACAGGCGAAAAACTCTTTCCGGCCAATACCAGCCATACTGTTGCTTTGAATATACTGTTTGATTTCGGGGTACTGGCTTCGGATGTCTCAATTGCCGATTCTTCTTCAAAAAGCGCGAAATCGGCATCAGGAAGCGCTGATTCAGAAGTGCTCAATAATCTTGATTTCATGAACAGGGGACGGGCGCTTAGGTTTCAGTCCTATGCAACAGCAGAGAAAATCAAACAGAATAAAAAATCGATAATGAAAAAGGTTGATACGTGGAGTATTCGAATGAAGAGCCTTATGAAAGCCTACACCATTAAGCAGAACCAGAAGGAGTTGTACTTGAAAAATGACGAACTCTTCAGGGTACAGCTCGAAGTCGGTTCCGCCAAACAGGTAGATTATCTTGATTTTCTCATCAGTAAAAATGAGTTTTTAATTGAGCTGGAAGAACTTCGGTACAGCTTCATCGACCATCTGTGGGAACTCGAAAACATACTCAATATAAATCTGAAGAACATCATTTGAAGCGGGGTGCGGCTATGTCGGTGCATACCGGTGATAGGCGGATTGGAAGGCGCTGTAAAGCAATTATGGGGACCCTGCTTTTTGTCGTTATTACAGCAGCCTTCTCCTGTGAATCCGGACAGAAACCGCAGGCTGTAACCGCCAACGAGGAGGAAGTTTTTTCGTTTGCCGTGTATACCCTGGCAAAAAAGGATATCGTTCGTGATATTGAGGGCCTGGGAAATCTAGCGGTATTCGACAAAGCAACGGTCATATCGAGAATCGACGGGATTGTGGAGAATGTGTTCGTGAAAAAGGGGGAAGTGATCGGCAGGGGCGACAGGATCATCGAGCTTTCAAACTACCAGCTTGCACTTGAGAAGATCAAAATCGAAAAAGAGGTGCTTTCAGCACAGGAAGAGCTCGATACTGCCAGGATGCAGTATATGGAGGAAGAGAAAAACCTGTATAAGAAGTTTTATGTGCTCGAAAAGATGAAACTTCAAATAGAAAACAGCGAAAAAGAAATCAAATTCTTGGAGGCAAACCTCGCACGAAAAAAAATCCTCTTCGACAAGGGTGGGATAACCGAGGAGGAGCTTCGAAACATCGAATTTTCTCTCGAGTCGAAAAAAGGGGAACTAAACGTATTTAAGAAGGGATATGAGCTCGAGAACTACGGGTTTAGAAACAAAGACCTGATTCTTGCAGGCTATGATATCCCGGGCGATGAGGAGAAGAGGCGGGAGCTTCTCGTCTTACTCAATACGAGGCTTCTAAAAAAGCGAATAGAGTTCGCACGGATACGGCTGAAAAAGGAGATGATTGAGCTCGAACGAATCGACTGGCTTTTAGGGCAAACCGTGATCACAGCGCCTGTCGACGGTGTTGTAACTGACGTAACAAAGTTTGTCGGAGAAAAGGTGAACGCTGATGAAACAGTTACCACGATACTGAATCAAAGCAGGCTCCTCGCACGCGTCTCATTTTCTGAAACAGATCGTCAGGGCTTGAAAGGCGGAGAAGAGGTTTCGGTTTTCATCGACTCACTTGGTCAAAATGTTCCCGGACGGGTGTATGTCATCGATCCGTACATCGATGTGAATACCAGGCGGTTCAATGTGGATTGTATAATAGACAATACATTAAACCTGGTCCCTGGTATGTTTGTCAGGGTGCGTATCCCGGTGAGAAAGGTGGAACAGGTCCTGCTTTTGCCGAGGACGGCACTTATTCGAGATGATGAGCAGAGCGGGGCAGTATACGTGGTGTCAAAAAACGACAGGATATTCCGGAGGACCGTGATGTTTAAAGGGTATGACGACCGTTTCGTTATCGTTCACGACGGTGTGCGGGAAGACGAGGTCGTCGTTCTCAAGCCGCTGATAAACCTCATGGACGGAATGCGTATTACATACAGGGAGAATTAACGGAGCAGTGATGTGAAAAAACGAATACAGTCCGCTGTTTATGTATTCATCTTCTGCCTGATTACCTTATGGTCCGGCTGTTCGCTTGAAACGTTCAAGGATTTTTCGGTGAGTTTTGTCAGTATCGCCGAAAACGGCGTAATCGGGACGGGGAGGCAGCCGATAGAGATCCGGTTCACGAAGGATGTGGATCCGCTGAGCGTGGAAGATACACTGCGGGTTGAAGCCGATTCTTTCGTGGAGGTTTCGACCATGAAGAGTGTGTCCGGGAACTCGGTTTTCGTGACACCTGATGATGACTGGGACCCTCATGCACGGTTCTGGCTCATTGTTGAGAAGGACATACAGGATGTATACGGCAAGAATATGGGTGAGGATTTCTACCATCCTTTTCAATCAACCACTGATATCCTTCCTGTTTCTGCACTGCTAGTTTCTCCGAAAATCGAAAACGGTATTGTCAAGGCTTCAGTAGATACCATCATGCTCTCCTTCAGCCAGGAGGTTGATCACAGCAGTGTGGAAAAAGCCTTTTCCCTTACACCGGAAACGCAGGGTTTTTTTGAGTGGGCGTCGGATTGTGAGTGTGCCTACCATCTGACGGAAGTCCTCCGAAAAAACAGCCTCTACACGCTTCGGATTACTGATGATGCGAGTGATACGAGCGGGTATTACATCACCCCTTTTTCCTGTTCGTTTGAGTACTTCCCGAACGCGCCCCTCCCAATCGTTTCGGCGATACAGATGGATGGCACGGCGATTTATAATCCCGATGATCACGGTACGTATAAAATAGAGGGAGATACAATCGTAATATCATACGACGGTGCTGAAAAGAACAGCATGTTCAAAATTGATTTTTCGAAAGAGATGGACCCGACAAGCTTCAGAGACAGTATCAGTATAGCGCCTTTTTCCGAATGGCATGAACAATGGGTGGATGATAGGAGCGTCCTGATAGGCTTCGATGAAGGCCTCGGTCTTGGCGGGTATTATAAAATATTTCTGAACAGGGGCATTCTCGATAATGACGGGCTCGGGCTTGTGTACAGCTACATCATCGATGTTCATATTGATGGGGTGTACAGCCGATTTCTTGAGTTTTACGCAGACGGATTTTCGGATCTTTCGGTTGCCAGCGGGGATGTCGAGCTGTGGTCGGGCGGATCGAAGGTCATTGGTGGTGTTGAAAGTGTCGTCCTCGAGGAGAGCGCTGAAGGCTCTGTGCTCACGGTTGACTATAATGAGGGGCTTATTTTGTCGCCTGAAGGCATCGAGGTTCGCCTGAGGCTTCCGCTCAGGTTTACGCATCCTTCCTACATTCCTGCAATCGATGAGGAGAGTCTTCAGGATTCAATACAGCTAAAGTACATTTTCGGCGGTGATGTATTTACCGGCGGGATCTATGCATTCAACTGGGTGGGTGCGAATGAATGTATCGTTGAAATGCATGATATGGGGAGCGGATATGTGTACGGATTTTCTCTCGAGGGTGGAGCATCAGGGGTCAGCGACGATCAGGCGAATTATCTCAAGGAGAATATCGAGTACTTTTTCAGGGTCTCGCTCATCCCGGGCCTGTAGTGAAAGAAGACTGTGAAATATGTGGGGTTGCGAAGTAGAAAAAAAGGAAAACCGATTTATTCGGGGTTAGTGATGAAAATGGTCAGGTTTTGTCTGACACTTTTTACCGCCTCTGTCCTTGTCCTGTCATGTACTCTGACAGTGGAAAATCCAGATGTTTTACATGTAAGCATCAGAGACGGCCAGGTCATCGACGATATCGAGTCCTTTCATACGATATCCGTTTCTTTCAGCATGGCCATGAACCGTTATCCCACGGAAAAACAGATCAGTATATCGGGTTATTACGGTGCACTTCACTACGAATGGAACGACCAATACAGTGATGTCGACATCGTGCTGGAGGAGGGTCTTGAGAGAGGGCGAAGGTATGTCCTGAAAATAGGAAAAAGCTGTGAGAGTAAAGAGGGATTTGATCTGGGTAGTGATTACAGCTACTCGTTTTACACGTATTCCGGTGATGATGATTTTTTCGTCGTGTCAACAAAGCCTGCCGATGGTGCACAGGTTACGATGCTCGACGGTGTAATCGTTTCGATCACATTTTCTCAACCCGTTGATTACATCACACTGTACGACAAGATCGAGTTCGACCCTGCACTTTCCTACAGCTACTCCTTCTCCGATGATCGAAGAGTGCTCCATCTTGCGATCCTGGAGCATCTCGAAGCGCATGAACTGTACACGGTGAATATTCGCGATGATTTCGCTGCTTCGGGTGGAAAAGCATTGAATGCGGAGTATACGTTCTCCTTCAACACATTTTTTACCGAGGACCCCTTTTCTATCGAACGTGCCATGATGGTGCCCGCAGGGGAGGATCCACCGGGTACCGAGCTTGATATAAAGTACCTCGGCCGCACAGTCGGCATTGAAAAAGACCGTGACCTGCTCGTAGTTTTCAGCGAGGATTTTTACCTTCATTCCATGGGTACGTTTATCAGAATAGAACCTGCGCTTTCATACCATCTCACAAAAGAGGATAAGGTGCTTCGATTCACGTTCGAAGAAGGTATGGAACCGGAAAAACTCTATGGAATTACCTTTCAGAAATCAGTGAAGAATGTGTACGGGATCGCCCTTGATAGGGAGTACTTATTCGAGTGGAAGGTCAATGGAACAGCCTCGACGCTTCTACGCCTCTCTTCCATCGTCAATATAGACCCAAACGGCATACAGGACATTACCCTGTACGACGGGGTGATTGCCTTTCAAAACGAAGATATTCTCTATCTTCCGGACCCCTTGGAGATAGATAAAAACAATGTAGATTTTGAGGTTCGGTTTTCCACGATAATCGATGTGTACCGTTCACTTGATAAGTTTTACCTGACATTCCTCTACGGTGGCGACAGCGGCAGTCTTTCCGGGGTGCTCACAGGGTATTCATGGGATTCCGATGAAAAAAAATTGTTGCTCCGCTTCACGCTTCCATCACTACAGGGCGTAAACGATGCGTATTACAAACTTATTGTAATCGGAGGTGCGGAGGGTATTTTAGACCGGGATGGAAATAATATGGAAGAATCCCTGGAAATTTACGTAAAATATTCTTTTTCTGGTTGAATGAAGCAGTGAAATATGGTACAATGCCAACCTTACTAAAAATTACATGTAATTACATGTTTTTCTTTACTGCCTGATTTTTCTTTCGCAGCTTTTCATCATTAACAGTGATTTGACTGTCTGTTTCTCAAAGTGATTGTTCTCCGTTAATACCTGCTCGATATGCACCCGTTCGGGAAGTGATAGAGAGATGAATTTTTTAATTTCAAAAGGTTTTATATTTATCTTCATTTTCCTCCTATTATTTTCGGGGCTATCACTGTATGCACAGGAGCGTGATATTGAACAGTATTTGGATTTTTACAGTCGAGAACTCGATACGGCTATCGGTGTATCGAACACTGTCAATGATTTCAGCGGATTTATCCAGGGGCTTGAAAAGAGGATGTATGTACTTCGGGCTTCGTGGGAGATGGACAGGGAGCGTTTAAAGGCGTATGCACGAGAGGTGGGAGATGGAGACACTGCCGAAGGTATTGATGAATCATTCGATCACTGGGAGGATGAGGTTGAGAAACGACTATCCGGGGCAAAGGCGGCGTTTCTTGTAAAGCATGCGGATGTGGCGGATGGTAGTGTCGAAGAGCTACGCAAAACGCTTATCGAAGCTTTCTCGAAAAAGTATGAAGAGTTTTTCGGTGCGGGGGCGGACAAAAAAAAGGCGGCTCTGTTTCAGGAATTTAATGATGATTTGATCGCCCGATACAAGGATTCAGAACGGGCGTTGGAGGATGCGGTGTCCGGCGAATACGACAAGCTCGAGCGGATTATGACTGCCTGGTATCCGGAGGAAAACATCGGTCCGTCTGACATGTACAGCGCACTTCAAACGGAAAGAAAAAACCGCATATATGAAGAAAAGGCATTTCTTGCGAGGCTTGTCAGCTCCTACACGAACAGGGCGTCGCGCATGCTCTTTTCGGACAGCGGATCCCTTCGGCTTGATATGGAAACAGAACATGCACGACGAGTTGCGCAGGAGATCGAGTACGGTGTGGAAAAAAAGCTCGATGAGAGCGTTGATTCGAGGCTGGAACAGCTGTTGAGGCAGGATGTACGGGACGAGGCGGATGCACGGATGCTTTCGGACAGGCTGCAGGTATACTACGAGGAAGGTCTCGAGCTATGGGCGCATGCTGCTGCTGAACTTTTACGGCGGGAGAACGAGTGGTATGAAAACTACAGACAGGTATACGACGAGGGTATTGAAGCCTGGACGTCTGCCCTGAAGACCCTGCAGAGAAAAAGGGAGCAGTGGAGTATGGCCTTCCACGAGACGGTTGAAGAGGCACGAGTGCACTGGGACGAAAACTTGGCGGCGGATATGGATGCACGTCATGCTCTCATGGAAAGTCTTGTTCTGTACAGGGAAGATGCCGAACGCGGTTTCGATGCGTATATCGATACTATCGGCACAGCACTTGAGTCAGGGACCGATTCGGTCGGGCAGCTCGACGGGTATATAGGGGAGTTTCAGTTCATGCTTGAAGACAGCATGAGCGCCATTGTTCCGGATGATTGTGATCTCAGTAATGAGTCGTATGCATCGCTCGGGAGCTATATCGAAAGGATCGTATCCCGGGGCCTCGGATTCGGCGGGAGTGGCACCGGGCCGATTAGCAATAGAGAGATGAAGTTCTGGGAGCAGGACAGGAGCCTTACTGATATTTTTGAGCTGGAGACCCATTTTTTGAAAGTGGAGCACGGGTATTCGGTAACAAAAACAGACAGTATTCTCGGTCATTCATATGCACTGGTTTCAAAAAAGAAGGGGTATGATGGGTTTACCCTGAGGGTAAAAATTACAGCAGATATACGGCGGTGGTATCTCAGCATCAGGGCGAAAAAGGGCGGGTCCGATCAAATTGTCGCGAGATACGATGATGAAATCGGTGAGACCCGGTATTTCGATATTCAATTTTTCGAAACCGACGGCAGGTGGAGAAAAGATATCGTGAATTACCTCGATGAATCACCCGAAGATTTTTCCGTTCCGGTTCAGGATATAGAGCTCGGCAGGATGGCGGAGGATGCGAAACGTTATGCGGGCGTCATCGATGACCTGCAGGAAAAAAAGCAAGAGATGCTCGAAAGAATACTCGCCGTGCAGGATGCGATTATCGCGCAGTTTGAGGAAAAGCCCCTTCTCGAAAATCCTGTACTCATAGATGACAATGCCTTTAAAGACTATTTTTTAAACGATGAACCCGGTGTCGTTTTGAGTGACCTGGAAAAAGAGTTGTATACTGCATACCTGGACCGGTCGTTCTGGAAAGAGCAGTTTAGTATCGTAGAGGCTGTTTTGTCATACGCGTTCGATGGAACGGGACGGGAAAGCGCCGGTGAGACCGAGGCGCGGTATGCGGATGCAAAGGAAGCGTACCTCGATGCTTTCGAGGAGTACCGGCTTCTTCTCGAACACGATGACAGTCATCCGGGTGTTAGAAATCTCGAGGATGCAGAAAATGAGATTTCGCTTCTCACAACCAGGCTTGCGACAGCGCGTGAGGAGTTTTCAAATGCCGAGCTGGAACTCCGGAAGGCCCTCGACACGCTGACGAATATGAATATCGCAGACGCAAAGCTTGAAACGCTTGTGCATACCATGTTTTACGAGGTAAGCCGGGCCTACGAGATGAAGAATGCAAACCTCACACAGCTTCTGTCATATGATGAAGAAAAGGGAGATGAAGCGGCGGGAAATCTGCTTCACGATGTTCTTGCCGGGTCGAAGGAGGCATATGAAAGGATTATCGATGCGTATTTCAATAAAGAAAACCGTGAATCCCTGAGTAGTATGCGTGACATACAGAACACATTTAACAGTCTCTTCGGGGCAGCTGAATACACAAAAGAGAGTTTGCAGGAGAAGATCGGCAGTCTTCGATCCCTGGCCTCTAATATGGAAGAAAGCGGACTTTTCAGCGATATTCTTCGGAAAATGGATGACCTGGAAGCCGTGCTTGTGAATGTCGCAGACAGCATGACTACCGGGGAAACCGTTTCAGAGGCGGCTGTTATTGACCTGACAGGCAGCGAGATTTCTGGAATCGACACACTTTTTTCGCTGCTTTGTGATGCCCGGGAGGATGCCTATACAGAATACTACGAACATAGTACCGATCCATTGGGCCGATATACTGTACTTCTGGAGAATACGTTCAGGGAGTACCTGAAGGATTGCAGAGAATATGCACGCGTACAGGGAGAAAAGACTTCTGAATCCATGAGTGTGAATACGGGTCGGGACTACTGGGAACGGTTGGATGGCCTGCTCGAAGACTTTGAAAACAGGAAGGATTCCCTTCATTCTGTAGAATCATACCTTATCCTTATCAGGGAGACGGACAGGAACGGTTTTCTTATTCTGAAGAATTTTTTCTATACTGTTCTACCCGGTATTTCCGATGATGATCGTCATGTGTACTTCATTGACTCTCAAAAAGCCGGTCACGTATGCAGGTTTTTTGAAGACCTGCTGGGAGATGCCGGTACAGGCGTTGATGAAAATAGTACCGGGACGGATACAGGAATCGGCCCGGGGGAGACATCTCCTTCACCACAGCAGGCCTTTCATACAGGATACAGACAAGCGCTTTCGGTTATCGATGCTGTTTCCAGGCTTGATGCGGTAGAGGAGGCTGTATCCAGGCTTGACGCGGGCTTCTATTCGGGACAAAAAAGCTCGATTCAGCCCATTCACGGCAATCTCGATACGGCATTGCTCACTCTCGTTTTGAATATGGAGTTGTTTGAAAACGGGATGCTCGATGCGAAACAAAAAACCCTTCTGCAGACCATGGCCGATTTCTGCGCTTCCAGTATCTATCTGCTCAACGAGAGTGCGTTCGAAGAGGTGGAAAATGACAATCAGGCCCTCTCGGAGCGCATTATTGAAAAAACAAAAGAGTACTTCGGTGATCTTGTCGAACATGCCGGGCAATACGGATTTGATGATCAGGAAATTGGGTGTATCAAAACGAACATGACACAATTGTTACTGTATACGGAGGAAGAAGGGCATAATGATATAAAACGTCTCTGCTCCAGCCTTTCGGCGAAAGAGCGTGCTGCGTTTTTTCAGGATGTCCAGGCCCGGACGGCTGAGCTTCGTCTTTTCGAGCAGGCTGAAGGGTATGATATCGAGGGCTATTTCACCTTGATGCTCGATGAGGTGCGCTTTAAGGGTCTTTCAGATCTCGAGGCGGATCTGTTTCTCGAACTCAAGACAAGGGAAGAGTACCTGCGCGAGAAGGAGTACGCCGAAATGCTAGGTGATTTTCTACAACATTCGACGATGACCTCGCTTCGCGCGGTTCTTGGAAGTGCGTATACTGCAAAACTCTTAGAAAGCGGAAACCCGGAGGCGGTTGAGCGTATTGAGCGGCTTTGTTTTTACTATGTCAGGCAAAACCTCTTAGGGAGCAATACCGACTTTGGCAAGCTGTACAGGTTTATCGAAGAGGAGCTTGTTAGTGATGTAGTCGTGTCTTTAACGGTAGGGAAAAAAGAGAGGGATGAAATCGCGGGTACTGTTTTAACAAACCTTCTTTTGAGCTGTAAAATGCAGGAGGCCCGAATCTATCAGGGCGGGGATACGGAAGCCAGTACTGTGTTCAGCGAGTATGCACTGCCCTGGGCAGCTGCTCTCTCCCGTATTGAATCTGCGATCAGGGACTACAAAGATACGCATGGTATTTATGAAAACCAGGCCTCCTTTGATGCGTTCATTTCTTTTATCCAGGCGATTGACATCGCAGGAGATGATTCCGGAGGGACTAACCCGGGGGAAGGAATTTTGGAGGGGTCTGGTGGAGAGGGTATGGATCCCTATTCAGATCTCACGGATGGAGAAAAAGATCTATTACGTGCACGGTACGTTGACGAGGCGTGCTGGGATTACGCCGGAACATTTTTTGTTGCCCGCTTCGATGACAAATTTCAAAGTAATTTTCTCCAAAATTACGATCCAGGTTTTCAGGAGTTTTTGCTCGCGGAAAATATTTTTCAAAACACAGTCAGCCTTGATGAAGCAAGAGAGCTGTACGTATTTCAAAGCCCCCCCGAGGCTTCGTTTCACGATATCCTATCGGCCCTCCTGCATGTGCAGGCTGTTCTTGATGCTGCTATATCGAATTCAGGTTTCAGGACAGCAATGGAAAAAAGGCTTGAAGAACTTGCTCTCGGCAGATGGGAGGATTACAGGGGAGTCATGTTTGAGAATCGAGGTGTATTTCAACCGAACCTGGACATGTCACGTCTGAAGGAGGATACAAAACCGGACGAGGTGAGCTGCGCCTACAATACGGTTGTACTGGGCAATACCAGCCCGGATAGTGCTCTGGACAGGGTGTACTTCGAGGGATATGGTGATTACGAGTACACATTTGGAAGTGAAAACACAGGAAAAGTCAAAACGGCACCGACCTTTGTATCAGGGTCCTACGGCCTAAATAGCTACATAGAGTTTCAAAACAGGTTCGTGCAGGTCCTCCTGTCTCTTGCCGGGCTCAGCGCACTTTCCGGTACGGAAGGTGAACGGCTTACCGGTGCCCTGGAGCACTATGGTATACCTATCGACCATTTCAACTCGCTCGATATTTTCAGAAACCCGGCCTTTAAAACAATCGATACAATAGGCAGTGAAGGAGTGTTGGATCTGCACAGTAAAACCGACCTTCTGTCATACTATACCACACAGGTTTCAACCAGCGATGCTGCATATATTATGGGTGATCGATTTTCAGATAATGAGCTTTTGTACCTCATCGCCTCGGTAAGCACGGTGGAAATTGCGACCGGCAACCTGGCGGAAGCCATTTCAAAGGCGGAGGAGGAGGCATCGTATCGTGAAAGCGAGGTTCAGCGTTTGAAGTCTGCAGTAATAGAAGTAGAAACAGAAATCGATACGGCACGAAGGACCTACAGTGAGATAGTGGAGGATGTGAACCTGCAAAAGCAGACTGTGGGTAATCGGTACCGTGACTATCTCGAGGCGAAGGAGGTATATTTCTACGCAAAGAACATCTACCTTGCAGATGATACCGGGCAGAATGAAACGGCGCTTTATAAAACCCAGCTTCTGGACTATAATGAAAAGCTCGGTCTTGCCGAGGCGCGATTTGAGCTGCTGAAGGAGATGAAGATACAGGGAGAGCGCGCCGTTCTTGAGGCAGGTGACATGACGGATGCCTTTTCCGGGGATGAGCTTGCGTATCTTGCAGGCGAGCTAGCGGTTCAGCAGGAATCTGTCAACCGTGCCAGGAAGGCTTCTTTCATGCTGGAGATTTTGCATGCCCTGATAGATAATGAGCTTCGTATGCTTGAAGGAGAGGTCGATGCGATGATTCAGTCCAGGGAAGATCCGGACACTCCCGAAGAGCTAAAGATAAACTTTGATGTGAAAATTGCGGTGAGAAGAAAGAGGATCGAGCAGCTGAAGGGAATCGACAGGCAGTATACCTCGGTGAACCTGACCAGAGGTTCACTCGCCTATGAAATTATGAGCAAGGGGCTGGAAAATGCCGGTGTTGAAACGAGGACGGAGCAGGAGGATTACATTTATTTTTTAAGAGATTTTATCGCGTTAGACAAAGGTAAAGTATTCAATAATACGATCGAGCCGAGTATCGGCATGATGGTTGTCGAGCTGAAAGACTACGTGAGAGACCAATCTTCTGTCCTTGAAACCCTACTCGAGGATGTGGAAAAAAGGTATCAGGAGCGCTATCAGGATTTTTTTGAAAACAGATTTTCGCAGTATACTGCAAGTGTATCAAAGAAAGAGACGTATGCGCTTGAAGAGGAGGTAACCCGGCAGGAGATAAGCAACAGGCTCGCCGGATTGACCGGCGAGGAACGAAAAGTTTTCGAGCAGTACCTGTCACATTTTTCCGGAGCATGGGACGCGTTCGAGCCGGGCAGTGTAGATGAGAAATACCGTGCTCTTCTCTTGCTTGCCAGGAGAAAGGAACAAGCCGGTGAGTTGCGTCTCGTCTATACAGTTTTGACCGGGTGTATTGATGAAGAGGAATTAACTGCTGATGAAGTTGAACGGTGGGGAACGGGGCTTTCCGGGCTGAAGGAGAAGTACGGAATAGAGGAGGAGGATGTAGTCCGCTTTGAAGATGTCGTCGAAGAAGGCGCGGTTTTTGAGGCCTTTGATTTTTCGGCAGGGAGATTGTCCGAGACAGAGAGGAAGAAGGAACTTTTTGAAGAAGTTTCTGATCTCGGCTACTTCAGCATCATGTTTGGTGAAGATCTTTTTATCGATATACTGAGCGATATCGGGAGTATTGAGAGTACGCGTATTGCCGACAGTGTTGCGCTTGAAAGGTACAGGTTTGATCTCCAGCTTGGGAGCATGGTTTCGGAGAAGGCAAGATTTTTTGAAAAGACGGATCGGGGTGAATTGAACGGGATAGAGGCCTGGGATAAACAGATGGTAAAGCTGAAAGGAGCCTACCGAAAATGGATCGGGGAGATGAGAACACGCTTCTCAACTGCCGGAGAAAAATGGCATGAAAAGGAGGTTGAGTACGTCAAAGCGAGAGAACAGTGGCTGCAGGATGTATCCGGGGAGCGTGTTGACGGGGAAAATGAAATTGATGAACTCGAGCAGGCAGTACTGCTTCTTGCCGGTGATACCGGTATGGATATGGATGACATGAGAATTAGAGCTGAAGCTCTGGAGAATGAATACATAGAAGATGTTTCATTCCCGCAGTGGATAACAAATTATGAGATTCTTGCAAACAGGACATTCGGGAGGCTGCGAAACACCGGGCTGAGCAATGCAGGTGTTGAGGAGGCGATCGAAGGTCTCCGAACTCGAATCGAGGCCTTTGATGAGAAAAAAGAGGAGCTGGAAGCTGAAAGACTCTATTATCAGTTGAAAAAAGCACGTGAGCAAATTCTTGCAGGAATACGGGGACTTGACCGGGCGAACAGCGAAATGCTCGAGGAGTTTCTGACCGGTGAGGATGTGGGATTTTCAAAGAAGGCGGGTGGGTATGAGAAGAAGTTTGTTGTTGATTACAGCCTGCTGGGCGGTAAAAAAAAGGAGACGGTGCGTATTCGTGAGTTCGGATCGTATATAGTTCCACATGAGATGTTCCGTCTGGCCGGGATAGACGAGCTGAAATCTGCCGGCAACAGCACGAACATGAAGATTTTCGTGATGATGGAGGTGGAACGGCTTCGGCATGCGAAAGAAAAAGTGCTCGGAACCGCTAAGACAATCGGTGATATATACAGGGAGCATATTGGGCGTCTGCCGACCGAGGAGGATACAGCGCGGTATGTCCGCGAAAACAGCAGCCCTGGATTGTTTGGTGCACTTTCAGGTTTTGTGGGAAAGCTCATGGGTGAGCTGGCCTCGGTTTTTGGAGGGGAGGAGGAAACCGAAGGAAATCGAAATTTTTCGGAGTACCAGATGCTTCTGGTCGGTGAAATAAGCTACACCCAGAACAAGCCGCTTGAAACAGGACGCATAATGCTAGAATACCAGCGCTACGCTGTGACCGAGGCGGAGGCGCTTGCAAAGGAGTACAACGGGTTTTTAGACAAGCCGCTTATACCGGGCGGGCCGTCTTTAAAATCTATCGGGAATGTAACGGCAGCGATTGCCACTGCAGGGACATCGCTTCTGGCACAGACTGCAGTGCAGGTCGGGTGGAGTGCGTTTACCACGTCAACCACTGCCCTGGAGGGAAAGATCGACTGGGATGAGGCGGGGCTCGACATGCTGAAAAGCACCGTAGCCTCGTTTGGTTCATTCGGATTGAGCAGTCTGACTGCAGGGATCAAGGGTGGGATAGATCTCGGCTCCGGGTTCGGGAGCAGGGTTACGAATGCAGGTATTGACAGTACGGCTTTCATTGCTGATTCAGCATTCAGCAGTATGGTGAATGCGGTTAATCTCAACAGTTCGAACAGGCTGAGGTGGAGTCCTGACAGTTTCGAAACCGGGTTTGGCATGGGGCTTGCCGGCTCCTTCGGCACGTTCGGAGGAAGCTATGTCGCGAGCAGTTTCGACGTGATGCACGGTGCGAGCTGGAGTGATGGAGGGTACAACTATAACGTGCTTGAGGATGCCTCAAGTGGGAATATTATTGCAGACTACTATAATTATGACATGAAACGCATGGGCGACCTGCTGGGCGGTTTGACAGAACAGTCGATCAACAATCTTTCGGGGACTTCCGAGGGGTTTACGCTTAATGTGCTGAACGCCGCGGACTTCGGCGGCAGGAATGAGGTGGGGATGCT